>Ga0080064_1000974_pt1 | contig 65384 bp, 57 predicted proteins | sample Subgrocontami54m_FD_69260 | JGI IMG/M metagenome (GOLD analysis project Ga0080064, IMG submission 69260) | Subsurface groundwater microbial communities from S. Glens Falls, New York, USA - GMW46 contaminated, 5.4 m (SPADES assembly) (version 2) ... | reverse complement strand
AGAATATCCGGCTGCGCGATCCGGCCTTCATGGATGATCCGGAACTGACCGAGTACATCAACGCCATCGGCCAGCGCCTCGCCGCGGCCAGCCCCGACGCCCGGCAGAGCTTCGAATTTTTTCTGCTGCGAGAACCCTCCGTCAATGCCTTCGCCATGCCGGGCGGTTTCGTCGGTGTGCACACCGGCCTGCTGCTGGCGGCGCAGACCGAGTCGGAACTGGCGTCGGTGCTGGCGCATGAAGTGTCGCACGTGACACAGCATCACATCGCCCGCATGATCGGCAAGCAGGAACAGTACTCGGTGGTGGGGCTGGCGGCGATGGTGGTGGCGATGCTGGCCGCGAAATCCAATCCCGACGCCGCGCAGGCGGCGCTTGCCACTGCCACGGCCGGGGCGATCCAGACGCAACTGGACTACACCCGCGATTTCGAGCGCGAAGCGGACCGGATCGGCTTCCAGGTGTTGCGCGACGCGGGTTTCGACGTGCAGGGCATGCCGGCGTTTTTCGAGCGCCTGCAAAAGGCCAACCGGCAATACGACAACAACGCGCCTGCGTATCTGCGCACCCACCCGCTGACCAGCGAGCGCATTGCCGACATGCAGAACCGGGCCTACGGCACCGGCTACAGGCAGTTCCCCGACAGTCTGGAATTTCACCTGGTACGCGGCAGGTTGCGCGCCGACATCGGCACGCCGCGGGAGGCAGTCGCGCATTACGAGAGTCTGCTCAAGGAGAAACGCTATGCCAGCGAACCGGGCGCGCGCTACGGCTACGCCTGTGCGTTGCTGCGCAACCGCCAGTTCTCCGACGCTGAATCCGAACTGGCGAAGCTGCAACCGCCGGGCAACGCCCACCCGATGATCGATCTGCTCAGGGCCCGGGTGAGGAGCGAATCCGGAAACATCGCCGCCGCCCGGGAACTCCTGCAGGTCTCGCTGGCGCGCTTTCAAAACTATCGGCCGCTCACCTATGCGCTGATCGAGGCCGACCAGGCGGGCGGGCAGCACGCCAGGGCACTTGCGGCAATCGAAGACCTGCTGCGCACTTATCCGCGCGACGGACGGCTGTATCAGATGCGCGCCAAATCGTACTCGGCCACCGGCAAGCGCTTGCTGCAGCACCAGGCCCAGGCGGAAGCCTACTTCCGCATGGGCGCGCTGGGCGCCGCCATCGAGCAGTTGCAACTGGCGCAAAAGAGCGGCGACGGCGATTTCTATCAGATGTCGAGCGTGGATGCGAGGCTGCGCGAAATGCGTGCGCTGCGGGCCGAGGAGCCGAAAAAACGCTGAGGCAGCGGCCGCGCTCCTGAAGCCGGCTATTTCGCCGGGTGCTCGCAGTAGGCCTCGTAGAGCAGATCGAAGGTCTTCCCGGATTCCGCGAAAAACTGATCGTCGTCCGTAAAACGGCGGCGCGCGCCCTGCAGCAGGGTATCCACACCCGCTGCTTCGTTGACCTGTTCGCCGCCGGCATCGAGGTAGTGAACCAGGGCGCCGAGCTTGGCCAGTGCAGTGTTCTTTTCCAGGCTGAACGTCTCCAGCAGCTGCTCGAAAGTCACCTTGCCGCTGCTGTTGGAAAACTGCGCCCCCTCAAAGCCGAACCCCACGGCGGCCGCGGGGCACGCCTCGCCCCTGTCGAGCCAGATCAGCGTGGCTTGCGCGTCGATGAAACGGCGTATCAGCCATGCCGATGCCAGGCGATCGGCCCACAGCGGCCGGCGCGTGGCCCACAGCCGGCGCAAGTAGCCGCGCGCTGGCTGGGTGACGGGGCCTGACCGCGGCAGGTGGGGAAACACCAGCGCATTCACCCGGGATTCGACCTGGCGCAATGCCTGCGCGGCGCGATCGCGGGCGTCCGAGGGGAAAAAATCCAGGGCGGCGATCGCCTCGAACGCGCGCCGGTGTCTGACCAGGCTGCGGGAAATCGAAAGCGGCTCGGCGATGCCGAATCCCGCCTCCAGGCCCTCGACGGCTTTCACCAGTTCGTCATATTTCGCGCTGCGGTCGAAAAAGGCGCGGAATGCCTGCGCCTGGGAGGCATCCAGCGCGGTGACGCTCATCACCCAGGCGCTGCCGTTGCTGCGGGCGATGTGTTCCGAGAGCCGCGTCAGTGCCCGCCGGTTGGCCGGGGTCTGCGGCAGCAGGAAGACGCCCTCGCGCAGCACCGCGCAGCCGAGCGACTCGAGGGTGCGCAGCAGCCGCATGCGCGCGGCGGGATCCTCGGTCGGCAGACTGGCGATGCAGGCCAGCCAGCGCGACGCATCCGGCGAAAATTCCTTGTCGTTGGCCACGGTGATGTAAAGGAGAGAAGGTGCGCTGGCGGGTCTGTGGTGCGCGATGCTCCGATGGGGGATACACAAGGCGAAAAGCGGCACCGCCGGTCGATGCGGGGTGAGTTCGAGCGAGTGTAGATTTTGCGGATCAATTAGGCAACCTTATCGCCGGATCAAAATAACTGCCTTGAGGTGCCTCGGCTGGCTCTCCAGAATGGCTGCCCCATGGACGCCCCGCTACGATTCGACGACCACGCCGCGCAGCAGGTGAAATACACCACCTGCTACATGTGCGCCTGCCGCTGCGGCATCAAGGTGACGCTGGAAAAAGACCGGGTGCGCTTCATCCAGGGCACGCCGGCCCATCCGGTGAACCAGGGCGTGCTGTGCGCCAAGGGCTCGGCGGGCATCATGAAGCAGTACTCGCCGGCGAAACTGCGAGGGCCGCTGCTGCGCCGGCCCGGCAGCGAACGCGGCGCGGGCGATTTCATCGAAATCGGCTGGGATGCGGCGCTCGACCTGCTCACCGCCCGCCTCGCGAAGATTCGTTCCACCGAGCCGAGGAAGCTTGCCTTCTTCAGCGGCCGCGACCAGATGCAGGCGCTGAGCAGCCTGTGGGCGCAGCAGTACGGCACGCCGAACTGGGCCGCGCATGGCGGCTTCTGTTCGGTCAACATGGCCGCGGCAGGGCTCTACACCATCGGCTTTTCTTTCTGGGAGTTCGGCGCGCCGGACTGGGACCGGGCCAAATATTTCATGCTCTGGGGGGTGGCCGAGGACCACTCGTCCAATCCGATCAAGATCGGACTGGACAAGCTGAAGCGGCGCGGCGCCAAGTTCGTCTCGATCAATCCGGTGCGCACCGGTTATTCGGCCATCGCCGACGAATGGATCGCCATACGCCCCGGTACCGATGGCCTGCTCGCCCTGTCGATGGTGCATGTGCTGCTGAGCCGCGGGCTGGTGGACTGGGATTTCCTCGCCCGCTACACCAACGCCGTCTGGCTGGTGACCCGGGGTGAGAAGCCGGGCGAAGGGCAAAGCGACGGGCTGTTCCTCCGGGATGAGGCGGGCAACCCCCTGGTGTGGGATCGTGCCGCGGGCGCGGCACGCAGCGCCTTGAGCGCCGCCATTGATCCGGAGATGTTCGGCGAATTCGAGCTGCCGGACGGCCGTCGCGCCGTCACCGTGATGAGCCTCGTGACCGGGCGCTATCTGGATACGCGGTACGCGCCCGCGCGCGTTGCCGGCGAATGCGGCGTGCCGGCCGAAACCATCGAGCGTCTCGCGCTCGAAATGGCGCAGATTGCATTCAGGGAAGCAATCGAACTGCCGATCGCCTGGACCGACGTGTACGGCCGGCGCCACGACAAGGTGCTGGGGCGTCCCGTGGCCATGTATGCGATGCGCGGCGTGTCGGCGCATTCCAACGGCTTTCACGCGGCGCGCGCGCTGCATCTGCTGCAGATGCTGCTCGGCGCTCTCGACGGGCCCGGCAACTTCCGCGCGCGCGCGCCGTTTCCCAAGGCCATTCCGCCGGCGCAGTTGCCGGAGAACGATGCGCACTTCATCGACGCGCCGGATACGCCGCTCAGCCGGCAGCCGCTCGGCTTTCCGACCCGCCCGGAGGACCTCGCCATCGACGGCGAGGGCAGGCCGTTGCGCATCGACAAGGCGTATTCCTGGGAATCGCCGCTGGCGGCACACGGCATGATGCACATGGTGATCTCGAACGCGGTGCGCGGCGATCCTTACCGGATCGATACGCTGATCCTGTTCATGGCCAACATGGCATGGAATTCGTCGATGAACACCGCGTCGGTGCAGGACATGCTGCGTGAAAAGGACGAGCAGGGCGAATACCGCATTCCTTTCCTGGTGGTGGCGGACGCATTCCATTCCGAAACGGTCAATTTCGCCGATCTGGTCCTGCCCGACACCACCTACCTGGAACGCTACGACGCCATCTCCCTGCTCGACCGGCCCATATCGGAGCCGGATAGCGCGGGTGATGCGATCCGTCATCCGCTGGTGGCGCCCGACCGCGACGTGCGTCCCTGGCAGGAGGTGCTGATCGAGCTTGCGTCGCGCCTCGCCTTTCCGGCGTTTACCGGCCCCGACGGCCGGCGCAAATACCGCGATTACCGCGACTTCATCATCAATTACGAGCGCGCGCCTGGCATCGGCTTTCTCGCCGGATGGCGCGGGGAGCACGGCGAGAAACACCTGCGCGGCGAACCGAATCCGGCGCAGTGGGAACGCTATATCGAGAACCAGTCGTTCTTCGCCCACCACTGGCAGGACAACGAAAAATACCTGCGCTTCGCCAATCGCGATTACCAGGCGAAGGCGCTCGCCGCCGGCTTCATTCCGCGCATCGAGCCGATGGTGATGCAGATCTATTCGGAACCGCTGCAGCGCTTTCGCATGGCGGGCGAAGGCCGCTATGCCGGCCCGCAGCCGGCCGATGAGGAAGACAAGCGGCGCCTGGCGCTGTATTTCGACCCGCTGCCGATCTGGTATGCGCCGCTGGAACAATCGCCAATCGACGAATCGCGCTTTTGCTTTCACGCCATTACCCAGCGGCCGATGATGATGTATCACGCCTGGGATTCGCAAAATGCCTGGCTGCGCCAGTTGCTGTCGCACAACCACCTGTACATGAATGCGCAAACGGCGCACTCGCTGAATCTTGCCGATGATGACTGGGTCTGGGTCGAATCGCGCAACGGCCGGATTCGCTGCCAGTTGAGGACCATGGAAGGCGTGGAAGCGAACACCGTCTGGACCTGGAATGCCGTCGGCAAACAATCGGGCGCCTGGGGCCTGGATCGCAACGCGCCTGAAGCGGCGCGCGGCTTCCTGCTGAATCACCTGATCAGCGAGCATCTTCCGGCTCAGGGAGCAACCGGGGGCCGGCGCATGAGCAACTCCGACCCGGTGACCGGACAAGCCGCCTGGTTCGATCTGCGGGTGCGCATCACGCCTGCCGCGCCGGGGGAAGCCGGCGCCTTGCCGGCGTTCGGCGAAGTCCGGCGCCTGCCCGGCGACGGCGCGCCGCGCGCCGTCGTCCTGAGCGGATTGCAGGGGGCGAAGTGAAACTCGGCCTGGTGATCGACCTGGATACCTGCGTCGGCTGCCACGCCTGCGCCGTCGCCTGCAAGGAATGGAACGGGGCGTCGGCGATATCCGGCCTGCCGGCGGACACCCAGCCCTACGGCGCGGCGCCCTCGGGTGTCTGGTTCAACCGGGTGCGCCACTACGAATCAGGCGAATATCCCGAGAACAAGACCGTCAACGTGCCGCTGTCGTGCATGCATTGCGAAGACGCGGCGTGCGTGACCGTCTGCCCGACCGGCGCTTCCTACAAGCGCGATGATGGCATCGTGCTGATCGACCAGGACAAGTGCATGGGCTGCAACTACTGCGCCTGGGCCTGTCCGTATGGCGCGCGCGAACTCGACGACACCACCGGCACGATGAAAAAATGCACCCTGTGCGTGGACCGCATCTACGACGAGCTGTTGCCGCCCGAAGACCGGCAACCGGCGTGCGTGCTGGCCTGCCCCACCCACGCGCGCCTGTTCGGCGATCTCGATGATCCGCTGTCGGAGGCGTCGCAGGCGGTCGCCGCGCGCGATGGCCGGACGATGCTGCCCGAACTGGGCTACAAGCCGGTCAACCGTTATCTGCCGCCGCGCGAGGCGGTGAGCGTGACGCCGGCCAGCGGCAGATCGCGCAGCCTGGCCGACCTGGTGGCGGCAGCGGCGCAGCGTGTTTTCCGGCGCTGATTGTCCGCCGGCGCAGGCATGAGGCGCGCGGTTGGCGATACGCATTGCGGCGATGCGCCGCGCGGTGCTGCGCGCAGCCTGTGTGGTGATGTGCGCTCGCGCGGTGCGCCGCTGCGATGAAGCCCGCGCTGTCGGTGATACTGTTCACGGTGTTGTCGGGCGCCGGCCTGGGGTTGCTGTCGTTGCTGATCCTTGCCGACCTCGCCGCGCTGGGCGGCGGATTCAACCGGGTGCACCTCGAAGCGGGCGCCGTTGCGGCGCTCGCGCTGGTCGCCGCCGGGCTGCTGGCATCGACCCTGCATCTGGCCAGTCCGAAAAAGGCCTGGCGCGCCTTCTCCCAATTTCGCCGCTCCTGGCTGTCGCGCGAGGCGGTGTTCGCGGTACTGCTGTTTCCCGTCGCTCTGGCCTGGATCGCAGCGGTGCACCTGGAAGCGCGCGGCGACAGCGTCATGGCATTGGGGTTTGCCACCGTCACCCTGGCCTGGGCGGTGCTGTTTTGCACCGGCATGATTTACGGCTGCCTGAAGACCGTGCCGCAGTGGTACACCGCCTTCACGCCGCTCAATTACCTGCTGCTCGGTCACGCCTCCGGCGCCCTGCCGCTATTGCTTCTGGCCGAATTCGGCGCGACGTCGCAGGCGGGCGGTCCTCGCCCGGCGCCGTACGCCATCATGGCGCTGCTGTTGCTGCTTGCCGCCGCGGCCGGCAAGGCGGCGTACTACCGGCGCTACCGGCCGGCACAGGGCAGGCACAGCCTGCACGACGCGCTGCCGGGACTGAAGTCGCAGGCCGCCATCAGGCTGCTCGATGCGGGACACAGCCACGATACCTTCCTCAACCGCGAGTTCGTCTATCGCCTGGGGGCGCGCCATGCGCGGCTGTTGCGCACGCTGGCGATCGCTCTGGCATGCCTGCTGCCGCTGGCGTCGCTGCCCGGCGCGTGGCGCGGCGTCGCCACGCTCGCGGCGGCGTTCATCTGCTGCATCGCCGGGATGCTGATCGAGCGCTGGCTGTTTTTCGCCGAAGCGCAGCACGTGGTCAGGCTGTACCACGGCCAGCAGCGCGTCTGACGCCGGGAGCCGCCGGCGCTCGTTTGCGAGCCGGCTGCGCGAGCCGGCTGCGCCGGTCGCGGTTTGATATAGTGGGCGCCCTTTCGTGTGTTTACGGCGTACTCCGACCCGATGAATTTTGATAAAGACCTCGACGCGCGCGGACTCAACTGTCCGCTGCCGATCCTGCGCACAAAAAAAGCGCTGACCGGCATGACCACGGGCCAGGTGCTGCGCGTTCAGGCCACCGACCCGGGCGCCATCAAGGATTTTCAGGCGTTTGCCAAACAGACCGGCAATACCCTGCTGTCCCATGACGAAGCGGAAAAAGTGTTCACCTTTTTCATGCGGAAGAAATAGTCCGGGCCGGCCGGCCCGCCTGCGATCGGGGCGGAAGGCGCGGCGAGCATCGCTGCCGCGCATATTTTATATCAATAAAGATAATTCAATGTGGTGTAAAGCAGCACCGGACGGGCATTTTCCCGTATAGATATTAAAGATTTACGCATCTTATCTGCTTTACTTGTCCGGTTGTGCGATCACGCCGCGCTTGATGTAGATGGGCCGCACCGCTTCGTTCCAGCGCTTCAGCCCGAGTGCAAAAGCCGCGCCCGCGGCGCACACCACCAGCCCGCACAGCAGGAAGGTCAGCGGCGCGCCGGCCCTTTCGGCGATCGCGCCGGTGACGAAATTGCCGATGGGCATCATGCCAAGAAAGAACATGACGTACAGGCTGATCACCCGGGCGCGCTTGTCCTCGTCGGCCAGGGTTTGCAGCAGCGTATTGGACGCGGCCGCGGTGACGACCAGCCCGAAGCCGAACACCACCAGCAGCCCGAGCGACAGCGCGAGCGCGGTGGATTGCGAGAACGCCGTCATCGCCGCGCCGGCCAGCACGGTCGTCGCCGCGGCCACCCCCCCCAGGCCGCGCACCGACGAGCGCAGCGCCAGCCAGGCGCCCCCGCCGAGCGCGCCCATCCCGACCGCGCCGATGAGAAAGCCGAGCGTGCGCGAGTCGCCGGCGAAGATTTCGGCCGCGAATATCGGCATCAGGCTGGACCAGGATGCGGTGAAGAAACTGACTGTGCCAAGCAGCAGCAGCAGGCGCCGCGTGCCGAGAAAACCGAAGCCGAAGCGAAATCCCTCGGCCAGCTGGCGGCGCCAGTTGCCGATGGCGCCGGGCACGTTGCGCGGCGCCACCTTGATGAGCACATAGGCCGCGACGATGGCGAGATAGGACAGGGCGTTCAGCAGGAAGCACCAGGCCTCGCCGAAGCCCGCCAGCACCAGCCCGGCAAGGGAGGGCCCGATGAAGCGCGCCGCCTGCCACATGGTCGCCTGCAGGGCGATGGCATTGGGCAGGTCGCGGCGCTCTTCGATCAGTTCCAGCAGAAACGCCTGCCGGGTCGGTGTTTCGACTGCATTGATGACGCCCATCAGCAGTCCCATGACGATGATGAGCGGTATGCTGATTGCGCCGGAAAAGGTGAGGACGGCCAGTGCCAGCGCCTGCAGGCTGGACAGCGACTGGGTGATGATCAGGACCCTGCGGCGATTGACGCGCTCGGCCCAGACGCCGGCGAGCGGCGCGAGAAACAGAATCGGCAACTGCTGCACCCCGGCGGTGATGCCGAGCAACAGCGCGGAACCGGTGAGCCGGTAGACCAGCCAGCTGGTGGCGAGGGTCTGCATCCACATCCCCACCAGCGACACGAACTGTCCGGCAAAGAACACGCGGAAGTTGCGCGAGCGTAACGCCCGGAGCGCGGCGGGAAGGGCGGCGCTCAAGCCTTGAGCTTTTCCAGCTGCGGGCGTAATTTCTCCAGGGTGGCGCCGAAGGCGGCGAGGCGCTCCTTTTCCTGGGCTACCACCGCGGCAGGGGCGTGCTCGACGAAGCCGGCGTTGTCGAGTTTGGCGCGGGCGCGCGCCATCTCTGCCTCGAGCCGCGCGATTTCCTTGCCGATGCGCTCGCGCTCGGCGGCGGTATCGATCCGGACCTTCAGCATCAACCGGACTTCGCCGACCACCTGCACCGGCGATTCGGTGTCCGGAAACGCGCTGACGAGGCTTGCCTCGGAAAGGCGCGCCAGTGCCTGCATGTACGGAAAAAATTTCTGCAGCCGCGCAGCGTCTTCCGGGTCGTTGCCGATGGCGAGCAGCGGGATGCGCAGCGCCGGAGAAACGTTCATCTCGCCGCGCAGATTGCGGCAGGCGCCGACCAGGTCCTTCAACTGGGCGATCTCGGCGTCCGCGGCGGCGTCGATTTTTTCCGGCTGCGGCTGCGGATAGGACGAGAGCATGATCGATTCGCCGGCCTGGTTCGTCAGCGGCGCGACCTTGTGCCAGAGTTCCTCGGTGATGAACGGAATGACCGGGTGCGCCAGGCGCAAGGTGGCCTCCAGTACCCGCACCAGCGTGCGGCGCGTGCCGCGCTGCGCGGCCTCGCCGCCGCCGATTTCGCCATTTTGCAACTGCACCTTGGCCAGTTCCAGATACCAGTCGCAATATTCGTCCCAGACAAATTCGTAGAGGGCGCGCGCTGCCAGGTCGAAGCGGTAACTGTCGAAGCCCTGGCGTACCTCGGCTGCGGCGCGTTGCAGTCGTCCGACGATCCAGCGATCGGCGAAAGACAGCTGCGCCGGCTGCGCGTCGTCCTGCCCGCAGTCCCTGCCCTCGGTATTCATCAGCACGAAGCGGGTGGCATTCCACAGCTTGTTGCAGAAATTGCGGTATCCCTCGCAACGGTTGAGATCGAAATTCAGGGTGTTCGCGAAAGTCGCGAGCGAGGCAAAGGTGAAACGCAGCGCATCGGCGCCGAACGAGGGGATGCCTTTCGGAAAATTCTTGCGGATGTATTTCTCGGTCTTGTGCCTGTGCTCGGCCCGGAGCAGGCCGACGGTGGATTTCGCCAGCAGCGCATCCAGGGTGATGCCCTCGATCAGGTCGAGGGGGTCGAGGGTGTTGCCTTTGGATTTCGACATCTTCTGGCCCTCGGCATCGCGCACCAGGGCATTGATATAGACGTGGCGAAACGGTGCCCTTCCGCCGGGATGCGCCGCATCAGCGGTGAAATGCAGGCTCATCATGATCATCCTGGCCACCCAGAAGAAGATGATGTCAAACCCGGTGACCAGTACCGACGAGGGCAGGAAGCGCTCCAGGTCCGCGGTTTTCTCCGGCCAGCCGAGCGAAGTGAACGGCACCAGGGCGGATGAGAACCACGTATCGAGCACGTCCTCGTCCCGTTGCAGCGCGCCGCTGTAGCCGGATGCCGCGGCCTTCGCTTTGGCTTCGGCTTCGTCGCGCGCGACCCAGGCGCGCCCGGCGCCGTCATACCAGCACGGAATCCGGTGGCCCCACCACAGCTGCCGCGAGATGCACCAGTCCTGGATGTTCTCCAGCCAGTGGTTGTAGGTGGCGTTCCAGCGCTCCGGAAAGAATGTGACCTCGCCCGAGGCGACCGCGGCGAGGCCGCGCCTGGCCAGTCCCTCCATCCTGACGAACCACTGGTCGGTCAGCATCGGCTCGACGATCACGCCGGTGCGGCCGGAACGCGGCACGCGCAGTCTGTACGGCTTTTCCGAAGCGAGCAGGTCCTGCGCACGCAGATCGGCGAGGATGCGCTTGCGGGCTTCGAACCGGTCGAGGCCGCGATAGGCCTCGGGCGCGTCGCCCGAGATTTTTGCCTCCAGGGTCAGCATGCCGACAAGCGGCAGGCCGTGCCGCTGGGCGACCTGGTAGTCGTTGAAGTCATGCGCCGGGGTGATCTTGAGCGCGCCCGAACCGAATGCCGGATCGACGTAGTCGTCGGCGATGACGGGGATGGTGCGCCCGGTCAGCGGCAGCAGCACCTGTTTGCCGACCAGACTCCAGTAGCGTTCGTCTTTCGGATTGACCGCAACGGCGGTGTCGCCGAGCATCGTCTCGGGGCGCGTGGTGGCGACCACCACGGCGCCGCTGCCGTCGGCGAGCGGATAGCGGATTTCCCAGATGCGGCCGTCTTCCTCCTCGCTGTCCACTTCCAGGTCCGACACGGCGGTGCCGAGCACCGGGTCCCAGTTGACCAGCCGCTTGCCGCGGTAGATGAGTCCTTGCTCATGGAGGCGCACGAATACCTCGACCACGGCGCGGGACATTTTCGCGTCCATGGTGAAGTAACCGGCGCGCTGCCCTTCGGTGTCCGCATAGGCCCAGTTCGCCGATACTCCCAGCCGGCGCATCTGCCGGGTGATGGTGGAGCCGGATTCCTGCTTCCATTCCCATACGCGGCGAATGAACTGCTCGCGCCCCAGGTCATGGCGTGATTTGCCTTCAGCTTCGAGTTGACGCTCCACCACGATCTGGGTGGCGATGCCGGCATGGTCGGTGCCGACCACCCAGTTGGTGTCGAATCCGGCCATGCGGTGATAACGAACCAGCGCGTCCATGAGCGTCTGCTGGAACGCGTGGCCCATATGCAGGGTGCCGGTGACGTTGGGCGGAGGCAGCTGGATGCAATAAGCCGGCCGCGCGGCATCGTGGGACGCGGCAAAATAACCGCGCTGCTCCCAGATCGGGTACCAGCGTCCCTCTACCTCGTGAGGCTCGAAGCTTTTGGCGAGTTCCATTTGCTCGGGATGGGCGAAAGAAGCGGCGGCGCGTGCCGCTCGCATTGGACGCCGGGCCTGTGAAATTCGGCGAAGCCGGTCCGAAAGGCGGGGCGCCGCGTTTCGATGCGCAGTGATACGAAAAACGGGTACGAAAAAACAGATACGTAAAGCGCGGCAACGGATTATAGAGGATTGCGGGGCTCACCCGGATCGGGCATGTCATTTTGGGGTCGGGGGGAAGCCTGTCCGGGCGGTTCAAGCGCGATCGATTCGTGCTCGTTGCCTTTCTCGGCGAGCGCCCTGGCCACTGCTTCGCCCACCAGCGTGTTCAGATCGCCGCGAATTTCAGCCAGCAAGTCGAACGCCAGCCGATGCACCGCGAGATCGAGTCCGGCGCGCAGGCGCAGGTCGAACTCGTCGCCGAGAAACCGCTCCAGCGCTGCCAGCACGTGGCGGTGTATGTCTGCGGCCCGGCTCTCTGTTCCCGCCGCCGCCGGGGTCGCCTCGACCAGGTTCACCTCGACCAGGCTCACCTCGTCCAGGGCGTGGCCTGCTGCCGCTGCCGCGTCGCCCATCGCGGCCACCGGTTGGACGATCATCACGGGTGCTGCGCCTCCGGGGAGAAGTTCGCCGGCGGGCGGGGACTCCGCTGCCGCGGGGGAGTCTCCGGACGCCACGGCCGGCGGCGCCAATTCGACGACGTCGGTGAGCAGCGGAATGTCGGCGGCCGGTGCGTGTGCCGCATCGGGCCGGTAGCGGTTGAGCAGGGCGTCCGCCTTGCCCAGCAGGTCGTCCGCGTCGCTCATCTCCTGGCCAGATCGTGGAGCACCATCTCATAGCCGCGGTCGCGGTAGAAGCGAAAGCGGGCCCGCCCGGATTGTTTGTCGCTTTCATCGCTGCCCACCAGTTCGATCAGGCGCTGGAAGCGGCTGAACGAAGGTGGGGCGGTGTCCGACAGGTTCATCAGCACCTGGTCATGGGGCAGCAGCTCGCCGTTGCGAGCGATCAGGACCGGCGTCTGGGCGGCGAGCGGATCGGTGACCAGGCAGTGTGGCAGAAATCCCGTGGCCGGCCAGGTCCAGAGCTGCCTGTCGATCTGCCGGGCGATGGCTTCGTCCGGCGAAAATATCAGCACGCGCAATTGCTGTTGCAGGGCCTTGGCGGCCAGCAGGCAGGCGACATGCAGCCTGGGTTCTGCATTGAAATAAAAATCGATGCGCGTCACCTGTTTCAGAGCCACACAGGCACAGCCGCTACTTCTTGCCGGCGCGTTTCATGAGGAAGCTGGTGAGGAGCGGCACCGGACGGCCGCTTGCGCCTTTGTCCTTGCCGGACCGCCACGCCGTTCCCGCTATGTCCAGGTGCGCCCATTCGAATTTTTTGGCGAAGCGCGAAAGGAAGCAGGCGGCAGTGACGCTGCCCGCTGCCCGGCCGCCGATATTGGCGAAGTCGGCAAAGTTGCTCTTCAACTGCTCCTGATAGTCGTCCCAGAGCGGCAACTGCCAGGCGCGATCCCAGGACTCGTCGCCCGCGGCAATCAGTTCCCGCGCCAGCCGGTCCTGGTTGGAGAAAACGCCGGAACAGACGTGACCGAGGGCGATGACGCAGGCGCCCGTCAGTGTGGCGATGTCGATAACCGCCTGTGGCTGGAATCGTTCGGCATAGGTCAGCGCATCGCACAGGATGAGCCGACCCTCGGCGTCGGTGTTGAGCACCTCGATCGTCTGGCCCGACATGCTGGTGACGATGTCGCCCGGTTTGGTGGCCGCGCCGCCCGGCATGTTCTCCGTGGTGGGAATGAGACCGACCACGTTAAGCCTGAGCCGCATCTCGGCTACCGCGCGCAAGGTGCCCAATACGCTGCCGGCGCCGCACATGTCGTACTTCATCTCGTCCATCTCGGCCGCGGGCTTGATGGAAATGCCGCCGGTGTCGAAGGTGATGCCTTTGCCGATCAGCACCACCGGCCGTTCCTTCTTGGCTGCGCCCGCGTAACGCAGCACGATGAACTTGGGCGGCTGGCGCGAACCCCTCGCCACCGATAGCAATGAGCCCATGCCCAGGCGCTGCATGTCCTTTTTTTCCAGCACTTCGACGCCGAGCTTCCATTCCTTTGCCAGTCGCCGCGCCTGTTCGGCAAGATACGCCGGGGTACAGACATTGCCGGGCAGATTGCCCAGGTCCCTGGTGAGCGACATGCCCGAAGCAATGGCGCGTCCCGCCGCAGTGCCGCGCTGCAGTGCTTCGGCGTCGCGTTTTGCGCTGGTGGCGAGAATCATCCGGACCATTGCCCGGGGCTCGGCCTTGCTGCTTTTCATCTGGTCGAAGCGATACGACGCCTCGCCCGCTGCGAGCACCAGTTGGCGTGCCTTCCAGGCGGTGTCGCGGCCGGCCACTGCAAGTTCGGCAAGGCAGGTCGCGACATCGCGAGTGCCGCTGTCGATGATCGGGCCGATGGCGGCGCGCGCGACATCGCGGAATTCGCGCGCACCCATCGCCTTTTCCTTGCCGCCGCCGACCAGCAGCACCCGCTCCGCGGCGACGCCGGGCAAGCGGTAAAGCAACCGGCTCGAGCCGGTTTTCCCCTCCATGTCGCCGCTGGCCAGCACGTCGCGAATGCGGCCGCCGGAGGCGCGGTCGAGCGCTTCGGCAGAGGGAGAAAGCCTGCGTGATTCGAACACGCCGACGGCGATGCAGCCGCTGGCAAGCTTCTCCGGCGCCGCTACTTTTGTGCTAAATTCCACGAGACGCTCCGAGTGACGTTATGAAGTCAGGAACAGCCGGTGATTGTTTCGCTGGCGCCGGCACAACGCAACAAAGGTCAAAGGTCAAAGGTCAAAGGTCAAACGCATCGCACCGGGAATCGACTCCAGGCGTCCAATCCAGCCATATCCAGGATGCGGGGGCAGGATGAATCCGGGTGATTGATCCGGGCTCGCGCGCTGGCGGGAAATTCTCAAGGGGGGCAGACACCACGAATCAAGTTCCCCTGCCCGATTATCTGGTCGGGGATTATCTCCGCTTTTTTCGACGGAAGTCAAAGCGGGACAGCCGGAAGGTCGAAGCAGTCTTTCAAGACTGCGTGATGCCGCCATTACCGCCAATATTTCCGGGCTCCGGCCGGATGCCGTTCACGCCATGATTTTTCAGCGCGCGCTGCTACGTGAATTCGGGCATCTTGCGCTCGCGGTGTTCGCCACGCTGTTCGCAATTACCCTCACCACGCAACTGATCCGGCTGCTCGGGCAGGCGGCGAACGGCCGCCTGGTTTCCGAGGGTGTGCTGTTGCTGCTCGGGCTGTCGGCGCTTAACTACCTGCCGGTGCTGTTGTCGCTGACGCTGTTCGTGACGGTGCTGATGGCGCTGTCACGCAGTTATCGTGATTCGGAGATGGTCATCTGGTTCAGCACCGGCCAGTCGCTGCTCGCCTGGATGAAGCCGGTATTGATATTCGCCAGTCCGCTGGTGGCGCTGATCGCAACCTTGTCGCTGCTGCTGTCCCCGTGGGCGGTGGGGCGCAGCGACGACTACCGGCACATCATGGATCAGCGTGACGAGGCCTCGCGCATTGCGCCGGGCATTTTTCGCGAATCCTCGCAGTCGGACCGCGTATTTTTTGTGGAAGCCATCGCCGGCGACGAAACCAACGTGCAGAACGTATTCGTCGCCTCGATGCGCGAGGGCGTGCTCGGGGTGATGGTGGCGCGGCGGGGCTACAAGGAAGCCGCCGGCAACGGCGATCGTTTCCTGGTGCTGCTCAACGGCCGTCGCTATCAGGGCATCCCGGGCATGGCCGATTACAAGATCATGGACTTTGAGCGTTATGCGCTGCGCGTGGAGACGCGCGACGCGGCTGCCGATCAGCTCTCCACCAAGGCGCTGCCGACCATCGCGCTGGTGCGTAACGCGTCGCCTGCCAACCGCGGCGAACTGGTCTGGCGCCTGGGACTGCCGATTTCGGCCCTGCTCCTGGCGCTGCTGGCGATACCCCTGTCATTCGTCAATCCGCGCGCCAGCCGTTCGGTGAACCTGGTGTTCGCACTGCTCGCCTACATGGTGTACAGCAACCTGCTCAGCATTGCGCAGGCCTGGGTGTCGCAGGGGCGGGTGTCTTTCCATGACGGCTGGTGGCCCGTTCACGCCGGCATGCTGGCGCTGCTGGCGCTGCTTTTCTACCGCCGCATGCGGGTGGGCGCGCTGTTGCTGGGGGGCCGCTGATGCGTACGGTCGAGCGCTACTTCGCGCAAGGTATCTACGGCAGCACCCTTTTCGTATTCGCGGCCTTTCTCGGGTTGTTCGCATTCTTCGATCTGATCAACGAACTGGGCGACCTCGGCAAGGGCGAATACCGCCTCCAGCACGCGCTCGGATTCGTGATGATGTCCGTGCCGGGGCACGTGTATGAGCTTTTCCCGATCGCCGTGCTGATCGGCACCCTGTACTCGCTCGCCCAGTTGGCTGCCCATTCGGAATACACCGTGTTGCGGATATCCGGTCTGTCGCCCGGCCGGGCGGTGCTGATGCTGATCCGGATCGGGACGGTGTTTGTGGCCGTCACCTTTATCGTCGGAGAGTTTCTGGTGCCCGTTTCGGAGCGGGCGGCGCGAACCCTGAAGGTCGGCAAGACGACCGGCATCATTGCCCAGGAATTCAGGACCGGGATGTGGGTGAAGGACGAGGGACGGTTCGTCAATGTCCGTGAAGTGCGGCCGGACAGCACGCTGGCGGACATCCGCATCTATGATTTCGATCCTGACTACCGGCTCCGGTCGATCAGTTTTGCAAAGACCGGTCGCTATCAGGGCGCTAACCGCTGGGCACTCGAGGAAGTCGTGCAAACCCGGTTCTCCGAGGCCGGGGCCGGCGTCGTCCGCCTGGCGCAATATCAATGGACTTCGGTTTTGACCCCGGATTTGCTGTCGGTGCTGTTCGTCGAACCGGCGCGGATGTCCGCCTGGAACCTCTATCAGTACTCGCGCCACCTGGCGGAGAACCGGCAAAAGACCGAGCGCTACGAAATCGCCATGTGGAAAAAGATCGTCTATCCGTTCGCGGTGCTGGTGATGATGGGTCTGGCGCTGCCGTTCGCGTACATCCACACCCGTGCCGGAAGCGTCGGGCTGAAGGTGTTTTCGGGCATCATGATCGGCGTGCTGTTTCACATGCTGAACAGCCTGTTTGCCCATGTCGGTTTGCTGAAAAGCTGGGCGCCGCTGATGAGCGCGGTGATGCCCAGCCTGGTCTTCCTGCTCAGCGCGGGCCTGATGATGTGGTGGGTCGAGCGGCGGTGACGTGCTGGAGAGAAAACGCCCCCGCGTTTTCCCCGATTTCGGGGTGTGCGAGGAGGCTTGCTTCCTCGCATCGTGGATGACTGATATCCGCTTCCTCGGCTGGGATGCCTTAGGGCTCCCTGATTTCGTCCGGAAGATGAGGCCATCCGGACGAAATCAGGGACCTTGGATAAAGGTCAAAATGCTTTACGCTTCTCTTCGAAATCGTGTTTTCTGTGCGGATGGCTTCATCATCCGCATAGAAAACACGATTCATACAACTTGTACTCAACCTTCGATGTCAAATTCAATGATGACAAGCGGTTGGCTATGTCCGACAGGCTGCTAGACTAGCCGGCGCCGCGTTTCCAGATCACGATGCGGGTGCCGCACAGCCGGTCGTGCAGTGACTGGCGTTCGGAATCCAGCAGCGCCCAGAGAAAGCCGGTCCCCAGGGCGAGCAGCGAGCCCCAGGCGAGCACGTAGCGTAGCGCGGCCTGGCGCAGGCTGACTGCGCCGCCCTGCGCGTTGACGAGGCGGATCTGCCAGGCTTGCATCGGCAGCGTCTGGCCGCCGCGGCGCCAGCACCAGGTGAAATACAGCCCCAGAGCGGCAAACAGGTAGCACTGGAAGGCGAACCTGGGGAGACCCGAGAGCCTGCCGCTGGCCGCGCCGTAAAACAGCAGCGAGGCAAAAAAAGCGACCGCGACGGCCAGAAGCAGCTCGTACGCCAGCGACAACAGCCGCCGGCCGAAGCCCGGGGCACGTAGCTGTTCGGGTGTCTCCCCGGGTGTCTCCCATGGGTCTGTCACGGCAGGGCCAGCTACGCCACTGCGCTATTGCGACTGGACGCCGCCTGGCTGAACCGGTTCCGCGGGTTTGAGCTGCGGGGGTTGAACCGGCGGCGGTGGCGACGGGGGTTGCCCGGAACGTTTGGTAGCCGTGCTTTTCGACGCACCCCCGGGCTGGCGGCGCTGCGCCTCGGGCAGCTGGTTGTACACCTCCCATTTTTCGCGCAGTGTTTCGCGTTTTTCCGGGGGCAGGGTGGACAGGTTCTTGTAACGCTCGCGGGCGATGCGGCGTTGCTCCGGTGTCAGCTTAGCCCATTCGTGCATGCGCTTCTGGGCGCGGGCCTGGGCTTCCGGGTCCATCTGGGGGTAGCGTGTGGCGATCCCCAGCCATTTTTGCCGGCGCGTGGGGGCCATTTTGTCCCACTCCGCAGCCAGGGGCGCGAGGATCGTCTGGTGTTCGGCGTTCAGCTCAGACCAGATAGGCGGTTTTTTCGGCGCTGCTGCGAAAGCGGGTAGCGAAAGACATAGCCAAAGTGCTAGTGAGAGGAGCGCTTTAGCCATGCAACGAAATCCTTGTCCAGATAAGCATCGAGCGGCAATTCCCCGGTCAGTACCGCAGCATCGATTTCCTCGATCTCGGCCGCCAATTGGGCCTGCTGCCAGTAGTGGATCGCGACCAAGCCGAAAATCAGCACGATGGTGGGCAGCAACAACGCCGAAAAAAACGAACCGGGATTGGCAAAGCGGCTGAGGGCGCCGTCCGCCCAGGCGAGAACTGGACCGGGTGAAACCATGCGCTGGCGGGAGAGCGCCTGCTCCCGGGCGACGCGCAGGCGTTCCAGCTGCTCCGGAGCGAGGTCAAGCTGCTGGTCCAGCAGTTGACGGATCCGGTAGGCGGTCTGGTTTTCGTTCATAGATCGATTCCCTTAGCCTTGAGTGCCGCGGCCAAGGCATGTGCGGCTCTGGAACAATGCGTTTTGACGCTGCCCTGCGAACAGCCCATGACGGCCGCCGTTTCAGCAACGTCCAGTTCCTCCCAGTAACGCAGCATGAAGGCCTCGCGTTGACGGACGGGCAGTTTCTTTAATTCTTTGTCAATAATTACAACTACTTGAGAGCGCTCCAGCCGTTCTGCCGGCTGTTCCCGGATATTAGAGATCTCGCGCGTGTCCAAGGTTTCGAGCGGGTCGTAATCCTCATCTTCCTTCCCCGAGGAAAGCGACGAAAAAAGCGTCGTCCACAACGAGCGCACCTTCTGCCGCCGGTAATAGTCCCTGATCGTGTTCTGCAGGATGCGCTGGAACAGCATCGGCAACTCGCCTGTGGGCTTGTCGCCGTATTTTTCCGAGAGTTTCATCATCGAATCCTGCACGATGTCCAGTGCGGCTTCGTTGTCGCGAACCGCGAACATCGCCTGTTTGAAGGCTCGTCGCTCGACGGACGCGAGGAACTCGGACAATTCGGTGCGGGAGGCCAGGAGCGGGTCCTTCTGTTATCCGATTTTGTTGTCTGATTTCTGCGCCCGAGCGGCAACTGCCGATGTTATCAAATCGATTGGCGGCACGCAGCGGGCAATAGCAAAAAAACTTGACCAATCAAGCCCTAGGATTTAGCCTCCAAGGTTTTGGTTCGAATGTTGCGTTGCGGAACAAAATGGAATTAACAGGCGCGGAAATCGTGGTGAGATGCCTTCAGGATGAGGGCGTCGAGTATGTCTTCGGCTATCCGGGAGGCGCCGTCCTGTTCATCTATGACGCCCTCTTCAACCAGACCAAGGTAAAGCATGTGCTGGTCCGTCACGAGCAGGGGGCCGCCCACGCTGCCGACGGCTATTCTCGGACAAGCCATAAGATCGGCGTCTGCCTGGTCACATCCGGTCCTGGCGTGACCAACGCCGTGACCGGCATTGCCACCGCCTACATGGATTCGATTCCAATGGTGGTTCTGAGCGGCCAGGTCCCCACACACGCGATCGGTGAGGACGCCTTCCAGGAGTGTGACACCGTCGGTATCACTCGGCCATGTGTGAAGCACAACTTCCTCGTCAAGGACATCAAGGATCTGGCGACGACCATAAAAAAGGCCTTTCATATCGCCCGGACCGGCCGGCCGGGGCCGGTGCTCGTCGATATCCCGAAAGACATCACGGCGCAGAAATTCGAGTACACGTACCCCAAGACCGTTTCGATGCGCTCGTACAATCCGGTAGTCAAAGGTCATCCGGGCCAGATCAAGAAAGCCGCGCAGATGCTGCTGACCGCTATCCGGCCGATGATCTATGCCGGAGGCGGCGTGGTCCTGTCGAACGCGGCGCCGCAGCTCACCAAGCTGGTGAGGCTGCTTGGTTTCCCGTGTACCAACACCCTGATGGGATTGGGCGGCTACCCGGCGACCGATCCGCAGTTCGTCGGCATGCTGGGCATGCATGGCACCTACGAAGCCAACATGGCGATGCAGAATTGCGACGTATTGATCGCCATCGGCGCGCGCTTCGATGACCGGGTCATCGGCGATCCGGCGCACTTTGCCGAGAATGCGCGCAAGATCATTCACATCGACGTGGATCCGTCGTCGATCTCGAAACGGGTCAAGGTCGACATCCCCATCGTCGGCAACGTTTCCGATGTACTCGACGAACTGATCAAGGTGCTCGAGGGCCTGCGCGAGAAGCCCGATGCCGGCGCCCTCAAGGCGTGGTGGTCGCAGATCGAACTGTGGCGCGACAAGGATTGCCTGCGCTATGACCGTTCCAGCAAGATCATCAAACCGCAAATGGTTCTGGAGAAGCTCTACGAAATTACCAGAGGCGAGGCGATCGTCACCTCGGACGTCGGCCAGCACCAGATGTGGGCGGCGCAGTTCTACAAGTTCGACAAGCCGCGCCGCTGGGTGAATTCGGGCGGGCTCGGGACGATGGGATTCGGCCTGCCTGCGGCAATGGGTGCGCAACTGGCGAATCCCAAAAGCATGGTTGCCTGTATCACCGGCGAGGCCAGCATCCAGATGTGCATCCAGGAACTGTCGACCTGCAAGCAGTACCATCTGCCGATCAAGGTGATCAACCTGAATAACCGTTACATGGGCATGGTCCGCCAGTGGCAGCAGTTCTTCCACGGCAACCGCTACGCCGAGTCGTATATGGATGCGTTGCCCGACTTCGTCAAGCTGGCCGAAAGCTACGGCCACGTGGGCATCAAGATCGAGCGTCCGGGCGACGTGGAGGGGGCGCTGAAGGAAGCGATCAAGCGCAAGGACGATCTGGTATTCATGGACTTCATCACCGACCAGACGGAGAACGTCTATCCGATGGTGCAGGGCGGGAAGGGTCTGACGGAAATGATTCTGGCAGAAGAACTCTAGAAACCTGTTTCCGCCGGGGCGTTACCCGCCACCGGGTGGGGCTGTGTCTGAATGCGACAAAAAACATGCGGCATATCATTTCCATACTGCTTGAAAACGAAGCCGGGGCACTGTCCCGCGTGTCGGGTCTTTTTTCCGCGCGTGGGTACAATATCCAGTCGCTGACGGTCGCGCCGACCGAGGATGAGTCGCTGTCGCGCATGACCGTCGTGACCAGCGGCTCGGATGACGTGATCGAACAGATCACCAAGCAGTTGAACAAACTGGTCGAAGTGATCAAGGTCGTGGACTTGTCGGAGGCGCCCCACATCGAGCGGGAGCTGATGCTGATCAAGGTGCGCGCAACCTCGGCCGATCGTGAAGAACTGAAGCGCATGTCGGACATTTTCCGGGGGCGCATCCTGGATGTGACCGAGAATACCTATACGATCGAACTGACCGGCACCGGGGCCAAGCTCGACGCTTTCATAGATGCCCTCGACAAGAGAGTGATTCTCGAAACGGTGCGCACCGGCGCCTCCGGCATCGGGCGCGGCGAAAGAGTGTTGAGAACATAGTGGAGAGGAAGACAATGAAAGTTTATTACGACAAGGACGCCGACCTTTCGCTCATCAAGGGCAAGAAAGTCACCATTCTCGGCTACGGATCACAAGGCCATGCTCACGCGCTGAATCTCAATGATTCGGGCGTCAAGGTCACTGTCGGCGTGCGCAGGGACGGCGCGTCGTGGGACAAGGTCAAGAATGCCGGACTGACGCCGAAGGAAATCGGCGAGTCGGTAAAGGGCGCCGACTTCGTCATGATGCTGATGCCCGATGAGCACATTGCCCGGATTTACCGCGCCGAGGTCGAGCCCAACATCAAGGACGGCGCGACCCTGGGCTTTGCCCATGGCTTCAACATCCACTACGGCCAGGTCGTGCCGCGCGGCGATCTGGACGTGGTGATGGTTGCGCCCAAGGCTCCGGGCCACACCGTGCGCTCCACCTATGCCCAGGGGGGCGGGGTGCCGATGCTGATCGCGGTTCATCAGGACGCCTCGAAGAAAGCGCGCGACATGGCGCTTTCGTATGCATCGGCGAACGGCGGCGGCAAAGCCGGCATTATCGAAACGACGTTCAAGGAAGAAACCGAGACGGATCTGTTCGGCGAGCAGACAGTGCTGTGCGGCGGGTGCACGGCGCTGGTGCAGACCGGGTTCGAGGTCCTCGTGGAAGCCGGGTACGCGCCGGAAATGGCCTATTTCGAATGCCTGCATGAATTGAAGCTGATTGTCGATCTGATGTACGAGGGCGGTATCGCCAACATGCGCTATTCGATTTCGAACAATGCCGAATACGGCGACTTCACCCGCGGGCCGCGCATCATCACCGAGCAAACCAAGGATGAGATGCGGCGCATCCTGAAGGAGATCCAGACCGGGGCCTATGCCCAGGAATTTCTTCTGGAGAATCAGACCGGGGCGACCAAGCTGAATGCCCTGCGCCGGATCGGCCGGGAACATGAGATCGAAAAGGTGGGGGGCAGGCTGCGCGAAATGATGCCCTGGATCAAAAAGAACAAGCTGGTGGATGCATCGAAAAACTAGCCAGCGGAGCCGGACCCGATAAACCAGTGTGCGGCCGGTACGACAACCGCGCCGGATCCCGCTGAATGGCGAACTATCCCCATCCCATCATCGCCCGCGAGGGTTGGCCGTTCCTCGCCGCCGGCGTGGCGGCGGCGCTGATGGCGGGATACTGGAGCGCCTGGGCCTCCATACCCTTGTGGCTGCTGGCGTTGTTCATTCTGCAGTTTTTCCGGGATCCGCCGCGCCGGGTGCCCGGTGACGCCCGGACCGTGGTCTCGCCGGCCGACGGTCGCATCGTGGCGGTGGCAGCCGCGCGCGATCCTTACCTTGATCGCGATGCCATAAAAATCAGCGTTTTCATGAATGTCTTCAACGTGCACTCGAACCGCTCTCCGGTTGATGGAGAGGTCAGGCAGATATGGTACAAGGCGGGATCCTTCCTCAATGCCGCGCTCGACAAGGCCTCTCTTGAGAACGAGCGAAACGCGCTGTGGCTGCGGACAAACTCCGGTGCCGACGTGACCTGCGTCCAGATCGCCGGACTGATTGCGCGAAGAATCCTCTGCCATGTCGCGGCCGGTGCGCGTCTGGAGCGCGGGCAGCGCTTTGGTTTCATCCGGTTTGGCTCGCGCGTGGACGTGTATCTGCCTGCGGACAGCAAGGTAAAGGCGGCCCTCGGCGACAAGGTGTACGCTGCGAGCACTGTACTCGCAATCCTGTAGAGGAAGGCCGATGGCGGACTTGGACGGGCGCCGGCCGCTGTTCAACGCGGAAATCCGGCGGCGTGGCATTTACCTGCTGCCCAATCTTTTTACCACGGCCTCGCTGTTTGCCGGATTCTACGCAATCGTCATGGCGATGAACCAGCGCTTCGAGCAGGCGGCAATCGGTATTTTTGTCGCCATGGTGCTCGACGGTCTGGACGGCAGGGTTGCGCGCCTCACGCACACCCAGAGCGAGTTTGGCGCCGAGTACGACTCGCTGTCCGACATGGTGTCGTTCGGCGCCGCTCCGGCGCTGATCATGTACGAGTGGGCGCTGAAGGATCTTGGCCGTTTCGGCTGGATTGCAGCCTTTGTTTATTGCGCCGGGGCCGCGCTGCGTCTGGCGCGGTTCAATACCAATATCGAGGTCGTGGACAAACGTTATTTCCAGGGACTTCCCAGCCCTGCGGCCGCAGCGCTGGTGGCGGGCTTCCTCTGGCTCGCCATCGACAACAAGATACCGGTGGATGCCTACGGTATCCCCCTGGTAGCCGCGTTCCTCACCATTTATGCCGGCATCACCATGGTAAGCAATGTGCCTTTTCACAGCTTCAAGGACTTCAACCTGCGGCGTAGCGTGCCCTTCGCAGTGGTTTTGCTGGTGGTGCTGGCGTTCGCGCTGGTGTCCACCGATCCGCCTATAGTCCTGTTCCTGCTGTTCGTCGGATACGGGTTGTCGGGCTACGTGATCTGGCTCTGGCAGCATCGGCGGCGGACCCCGCGCGCCTGACCGGGTCGGGTGTCGAGACACGCTCGGCGACTTTCCCCAAGATCCTTCACCAGATAGGAAGGGCCCATGAAAGACAGACTGACCATTTTCGACACCACCATGCGCGACGGAGAACAGAGTCCGGGTGCGTCGATGACGCGGGAGGAAAAACTGCGCATTGCGCGGCAGCTGGAGCGCATGGGCGTGGACGTGATCGAAGCGGGCTTTGCCGCTTCGAGTCCGGGTGATTTTGAAGCGGTTCACGCGGTTGCCGGCATCATCAAGGAAAGCACGGTATGCAGCCTGGCGCGCGCGAATGATCGCGACATAGGGCGGGCGGCCGAAGCGATCAAGCCGGCTGCGCGGGGACGGATTCACACCTTTATCGCTACCTCGCCGATACACATGCAGAAAAAATTGCGCATGACGCCGGACCAGGTTCTGACCGAGGCCGTCAATGCGGTGCGCTTTGCGCGCCGATGCACCGATGACGTCGAATTTTCCCCCGAGGACGCGGGCCGCTCCGACGTGGATTTCCTGTGCCGGGTGCTGGAGGCGGTAATCCGGGAGGGAGCGCGGACGGTCAACATTCCGGATACCGTGGGCTACACCATGCCGGAGCAGTTCGGAGCACTGATCAGGACATTACGCGAGCGCGTGCCCAATGCCGACAAGGCGGTGTGGTCGGTGCATTGCCATAACGATCTGGGACTGGCCGTGGCGAACTCACTTGCCGCGGTAATGAATGGCGCTCGCCAGGTGGAGTGCACCATCAACGGCCTCGGCGAACGCGCCGGCAATGCCTCCCTCGAGGAAATCGTCATGGCGATACGCACGCGCCAGGACTTCTTTCCCTGCGATACCGGCCTGGACACCACCCAGATCGTGCCGGCCAGCCGTTTGGTATCCGGAATCACCGGTTTTCCGGTGCAGCCGAACAAGGCAATTGTAGGCGCCAACGCATTCGCCCATGAGGCCGGAATTCACCAGGATGGTGTCCTCAAGAGCCGCGAAACCTACGAAATCATGCGCGCGGAGGATGTCGGCTGGGCCACCAATAAACTCGTTCTGGGCAAGCACAGCGGCAGAACCGCCTTCAAGCAACGGCTGAAGGTATTGGGCATAGAACTGGACTCGGAAGAGGCCTACAACATCGCATTTCAGCGATTCAAGGAGCTGGCGGACAAGAAGCACGAAATTTTCGATGAAGACCTGCATGCACTGGTGTCGGATCAGGCCCATTCGACGCAGGAGGCCGACCACTACAAGCTGGTGTCGCTGACCGCGCACAGCGAAACCGGCGAAACGCCTTACGCGCGTGTCGTAATTGCCGAGGACGGGCATGAGCGCCATGCACAATCGGACGGGAGCGGCCCGGTGGACGCATCACTGAAGGCCATAGAGAGCATTGTCAACAGCGGCGCAGAGCTGCAGTTGTACTCGGTGAACGCCATTACGACGGGCACCGAGTCGCAGGGCGAGGTAACGGTGAGGTTGCAGCGGGCGGGCCGCATCGTCAACGGCCTGGGCGCCGACACGGATATTGTCGTTGCCTCGGCTCGCGCCTATCTTTCGGCGCTGAACAAGCTGCACAGCAAGGTAGAGCGGATCAACCCTCAGAGGTAGACTGTTCCCGGGCATTCCGCTGTCATCCACGACGCGAGGGGGCAAGTCCCCTCGTACACCCCGAAATCGGGGAAAACGCGGGGCGTTTTCTTCCTAGGATAGACGATGCACGATTCCAATCTGCTGGTCGCCGCAGTCGAGGAACTCTCCACGGGGGTATTGTCCGATACGCTTGATGCCGCCGGCTACCGCAACCACGCGCTGCACCCTCGCGTCAGGCCCCTGGACGATCAACTCGTGTTGTGCGGCTATGCGCGCACGGCACAGTATCAGCCGGCCGGCGAGGGCGAAGCCGGGGACAATCCGTATGAACTTGAAATTGCGCTTGTCGATGACCTGAGGGTCAGTGAAGTCGCGGTGCTGGCGTGTGGCAGCACCGCAGAACCGGTTGCGCCGTGGGGTGAACTGCTCTCGACCGCGGCACAGGCGCGCGGCGCCGCCGGCTGCATCACCGACGGTCTGGTTCGGGATACCCGGGCCATCCGCTCCATGAAGTTCCCGGTTTATCACGGTGGTATCGGGCCGCTGGATCTCAAGGGGCGCGCCAGAATTGTCGCGGTGGATATCCCGGTCGAATGCGGCGGCGTCCTGGTGTCCCCCGGCGACTTGGTATTTGGCGATGCGGATGGCGTGGTGGTGATACCACGCGACGTCGAGGAGCGAATCCTGAGGGCGGCATTCGACAAGGTGATGCTGCAGGAAAGGGCGCGCAGGGAACTGCGATCCGGCAAAAAACTTTCAGAAGTGTTTGCCAGGCTGGGAACGATCTGAGGAAATCGGATCACCTTCACCGTCGCGGCAATCAAGCGCAGCCACTCGCGCGCGCCGCCGAGCCGCGCGTGTAGGCGATAGCCGAGAAGAAAAAGACCGCTGCCAGGGCTGCTTCGATTGCCGCAAGCATCGCCGAGGCGCCGGCATCGCTGTAGCCGCGTACCAGTCCTTCGGCGAGGTACAGCAGGATGAACATCGACGACCATTGGAACGTGTAGCGCCGCCCGTGGAGCAGGCCGAAAAGCGGCGCGAGCAGCGGCAGGGCTTTGAGCACCAGCCAGGATCCGCCTGGCCGGAGCGGCGCCAGCCACAGTTCCCAGGTCACGCACAACGCCAGCAATCCCAGCAGGCAGGCCAGAGCGCTCAATCGTAACGACCCTGCGTTCATCGGTTGTTATTATACGCACGCTCCCGTGAGCGCCTTATGAAAACCCATGCCATCGCACTTCAGACAGTTTGGCCGGTTTGTCCTGCAGGTATTCCGGCGTTTTGATGAGGACCGGTGCCTGCAACTGGCTGCGAGCCTGACATTTACCTCGTTGCTGGCATTGGTGCCGGTCATTGCGGTAGCGCTCACCATAATCGCGGAGTTTCCGGTGTTTGCGCAGTTTACGGCCCAGCTCAATCTTTTCATCGAAGAAAACATCCTGCCCGAAATCGTCGGCAACATCGTCGGCGAGTACCTCGACGAATTTGCCAGGAAGGCGGCCGGGTTGACGGTGGTCGGCGTTGCGTTCATATCCATCACCGCGTTTGCCCTGATGTTCACCATCGACCGGGGCTTCAATCTGATCTGGCGCGCGCGGCGCAAGCGGCCCTTCGCGCAACGATTTTTCATGCACCTGGGGATGCTGGTGCTCGGGCCCATATTGATAGGCGCCAGTCTCACCATGACCAGTTACCTGGTAAGTGCATCGTTGGGGTGGACTTCGGACCCCGTGGTCAGCGAAGCGGTACTCGGACTGGTTCCGCCGGGGCTCACCGTCGCGGCATTCACTTTGCTCTATTACATCGTGCCCAGCAGGTCGGTGCACCCGCTGCATGCGCTTGCCGGCGGGATGGTTGCAGGATTGATGTTCGAGGCCATGAAGCGCGGATTCGCGCTGTATGTCGCCAATACGCCTACCTATACGATGGTGTATGGCACGTTCGCGACCATCCCGATATTTCTTTTGTGGATCTACCTTTCATGGACGGTGACGGTACTGGGTGCGATCGTTACCGCGCTGTTGCCGGATTACCGGACGCTTGGATGGCATGTCCGGCCTGCTTCCGATGCCGGCTTCCTCAGCGCACTGGATATTTTCGCCGCCTTGATCAAAGCGAAAGCGGCAGGCGAGGCGTGGCCTGTGCGTCGCATCGGCGCCGATGCGTGCCTGCCGCTGGACCGATGCGAGGCGCTCCTGGACGAGTTGTCCGCGTCGGGTTGGGCTGAAAAGTTGGCCGGGGAGCGGTGGAGGCTCGCTTGCGACCCCGAGACGGTGACGGTTTCGGACGTGTATCGACGGTTCGCGTTCGTCCCGCAAATGATGACCAGCGGGTGCATCGCCCATCCGGCGCTGCGGCGCTTGCTGGCACGGGCCGTTCTCGCAATGGATGCAGAAATGTCCGTTCCCGTCGCACACGCCCTTTCCGCGGCAGCCTCCGCCGAGCCGGCTTGAGCGCAATGCGGCGCAGCATCGCCTGTCGCGCCCGGGATGCGTGCGAATTCGGCTAGAATCCGCGTCGCCCCTGTATCGAGCGCGTTGTCCATCAAGTACCGTGAACACCCCATGACCACCCCTTTGCAACCCGGCATTCGCAGGCAAGACCGGCTCATCGTCGCGCTCGATCTGCCGCACCCGGATGAGGCCCGCAAATTCGTGAGCACACTCGGTGACAGTGTTGGGTTCTACAAGGTCGGCCTGGAATTGTTCATGGCCGGCGGTTATTTCGAGCTGGTGTCCTGGCTTATCGACTCGGGGAAAAAAGTATTCGTCGATCTGAAGTTTTTTGACGTGCCGGAAACCGTCCGGGCGGCGGTGCGGGGCTTGCGCAACCGGGGCATCACTTTTGCGACAGTTCACGGCAACCAGTCAATGCTAGAGGCCGCGGGCAGTGAAAAAGCCGACGTGAAGATTCTTGCCGTCACGGTCCTGACCAGCCTGGACCGCGGCGACCTGGAAGATCTCGGATTTCAGTGCGATGTCGAAAAGCTGGTGTTGTCGCGGGGCAGAAGAGCGATGCAGGCCGGATGCGATGGCGTCATTGCATCGGGGCTGGAGGCAAAGATGCTCAAGCAGGAGATCGGGCCCGCCATTCTGGTCGTGACGCCGGGAATCCGCCCCGTGGAAAACCGCCCCGTGGACGATCAGAAGCGAACGGTGGACGTGACCCAGGCCTTTCAAAACGGCGCCGACTATATCGTGGTCGGCAGGCCGATCCGCAATGCCGCGGACCCGCGTGCCGCCGCGCAAGGTGTTCAGCAGACGATCGCTGCGCTGTTTCCGGCCTGAGCGTCAGCTCCCCGATACGAGGGCCTGCCCCGGGCCGCCGGACAACCGCTCGATGGGCGCAACGGATGGCAGCCGCAATGCCGTTCCGGATTCGAACTGCCATGCCCGGCGCCAGGCGGCAAACACCAGGTTGGGGTATTCCGGCTTGCCGAGGCTGCCGTTGTAGCGGCCCAGCGCGCGCTGCAGATTGCCCTTTTCGATATCAAGGTAATGCCTGAGGATCGCGCAGCCGTAGCGCAGATTGGTACGGAGCCTGAAAAGGCTGTCTTCCCTGCGGCCGATCACGCTCACCCAGAAGGGCATCACCTGCATGTACCCCTGGGCCCCGGCGGATGACACGGCGTACTTGCGAAAATTGCTTTCTACCTGGATAAGGGCCAGCACCAGTTGCGGGTCCAGACCGGCGCGAGTCGCTTCGTAGTGCACGGTGCGCAGAAACTCCAGGCGCGTCTGGAAATGGGGAATGCGGGTTTCCAGGCGCCGCGACATTTCAGTAAGCCAGTTCACCGCCTGTATAGAAATGGAAAATCCGTGCCGGGGGGCGGGCTTGTCGGCAATCGCCGCCTGCAGTCCCGAGCGCACGCTGGCTGCCATGGGTTCATAGATTTGCGCTCCTGACAGCGACGCAGCAGAGCGCAGGGCGAAGGCCGCGAACACCGCCAAGCGGGCGAAATTCATCTCAATCGAGACCGCACCAGCGCGGCAGCCTCGGTGCGCGGGACGCGTTGCGCTGCCGCGTCCGTTCGACCCTGGCATTCCACCGCGCCATCCTTTAACCCGCGTTCTCCCAGAACGATCCGATGGGGGATGCCGATCAGTTCCATATCGGCAAACATGACGCCCGGACGCTCATCCCTGTCATCCAGCAGGACATCGATGCCGGCTTCCGACAGCTCGCGGTACAGCGCCTCGGTTGCCTCGCGCACCCGGGCGCTTTTGCCATATCCGATGGGGACCAGCGCCACCTGGAACGGCGCAATCGGCGATGGAAATATGATGCCGCGATCGTCATGATTCTGCTCGATCGCAGCCGCCACGATGCGGGTGATGCCGATGCCGTAGCAACCCATTTCCATGGGTCGTTGCTTGCCCGATTCATCCAGGAAAGTGCATTTGAGCGCCTCGGAATATTTCGTGCGCAACTGGAAGATATGGCCTACTTCGATTCCCCGGCAAATCTGCAGTGTGCCTTTGCCGTCGGGCGACGGATCGCCCTCGGTCACGTTGCGGATGTCTGCGACGGTCTCCGGCTCCGCAAGATCGCGTCCCCAGTTCACCCCCGTAAGATGATGGCCGGGGACGTTGGCACCGCAGACAAAATCACTCATCGCGGCAACGGTACGGTCCGCAATGACACGCACTTTTGCGCCCGCGCCGACCGGGCCGATATAGCCCGGCTCGCAGCCGAGACACTCCCGGATCTCTGCTTCGGAGGCGAAGCGGAAGGGGGCGAGGCCCGGGAGCTTCGCCGCTTTCACCTCGTTGAGGTCATGGTCGCCGCGCAAAAGCAGCAGGTTGAAGTCCTTCTGACCCGTGCGCTCGTCCTCGCGCATCAGGGCGATCGCCTTGACCGAGCGCGCCACGGGCAGGCCGAGGAACTGCGTGACGTCTTCGCAGGTTTTCTTTCCCGGGGTGGCTTTCTTCTGCATTGATTCGCCCGGGGCGCTTCTGGGTTGTCGCGGTTGCAGCGCTTCCGCCAGTTCGACGTTGGCAGCGTATTCCGATGAAGGGCTGAAGGCGATAGCGTCCTCTCCGCAATCTGCCAGCACATGAAACTCGTGGGAGCCTGTCCCGCCTATGGACCCCGTGTCGGCGGCGACGGACCTGAACCTGAGCCCTAGACGCGTGAAAATCCGGCTGTACGTATCGTGCATGTTGCGGTATTCGCGCGCCAGATCCTCATAATCCGCATGGAACGAGTAGCCGTCCTTCATCACGAATTCGCGGCCCCGCATGATCCCGAATCGTGGCCGGCGCTCATCCCTGAACTTGGTCTGGATCTGGTAAAAGTGAGCTGGCAGCCGGCGATAGCTGCGCAGCTCGGCGCGTGCCAGGTCAGTCACGACTTCTTCGGAGGTGGGCTGAATCACGAAGTCGCGATCGTGGCGATCCTTGAATCGCAGTAATTCCGGACCGTAGGCCTTCCAGCGGCCGGACTCCTGCCACAGTTCGGCGGGCTGTACCACCGGCATCGACAGTTCTAACGCGCCCGCCCGGTTCATCTCCTCGCGCACGATCGCCTCCACCTTGCGCACGATACGCAGTCCGAGCGGCATCCAGGTGTAGATGCCGCCGGCCAGCCGGCGGATCAATCCGGCACGCAGCATCAGTCTGTGGCTGGCGAGTTCCGCGTCTGCGGGTGCCTCTTTGAGCGTGGAAATGAAAAAACGGCTTGCGTACACATTCGCCTTTCCGGAAGAGGCGCCATTTTACTTGACCTTGCGTGGCCGATGCGCCGCGGGGGCTAAACCCCTCGCGGCGTCGAGGCGGCGTGCGGGCTCGCTTTGAATTGCCCGGAAACTGTGAAAGAATGATCACGAACGAACTTTTGCCGGACTGGAACATGCTCGATCGAGACGGCTATCGCCCGAACGTCGGCATCATCCTCTGCAACTACCGCAACGAGGTTTTCTGGGGCAAGCGCATAAGGGAGCACTCCTGGCAATTCCCGCAAGGCGGCATCAAGCACGGCGAAACGCCGGTGCAGGCGATGTACCGCGAGCTGGAAGAGGAGGTCGGACTGATGCCCGACCATGTCAGGATCCTTGGGCGCACCCGCCACTGGTTGCGTTACGACGTGCCATCGCGCTGGATAAGGCGGGAATGGCGGGGCAATTACAAGGGCCAGAAGCAGATCTGGTTCCTGTTGCGCTTTGTCGCGCGGGACTGCGACGTTCGTCTTCGGGCCAATGCCAAGCCCGAGTTCGACGCCTGGCGGTGGAGCGGCTATTGGGTTCCGCTCGAGTCGGTCATTGAGTTCAAGCGCGATGTGTATCAGCAGGCTCTGAACGAACTTGCGCGCTTCCTCATCCGGCAGCCGCGGCGCCGCGAAGGAGCGCCATCGGATCCGACCCCGCCGTCGGATCAAACTCCGCCGTCGGATCAAACCCGATAGAGTAGGTACGGGGTTCGGTGGTGCGCGTTCCCCTCCCGGTGCCATCCGCCGAATGATTGACCCGCATACTGAATGCTGCTATTTTCCGAATAGACTTCCGAGTGGACTTCCGAGCAGACTTTAGAGCAAGTCTAATTCGGAGTTTTCCAATGACTTTACCCGCAGGAGGTTGCCATGCAACTTAAAGGTTCCAAGACCCACGGTCATCTGAAAGACGCGTTTGCCGGAGAATCCCAGGCGAATCGCCGCTATCTGTATTTCGCAGCGAAAGCTGACGTGGAAGGCCAAAACGACGTTGCGGCAGTTTTCCGCTCGACGGCGGAAGGTGAAACAGGCCATGCGCATGGACATCTGGAATACATGGAAGCGTGCGGGGATCCTGCAACGGATCTGCCGATCGGCAATTCGCGCAACAATCTCAAGGCCGCCATTGCCGGTGAGACGCATGAATACACCGATATGTATCCGGGCATGGCCAAGTCCGCGCGCTCAGAAGGGTTTACGGAAATTGCGGACTGGTTCGAGACGCTCGCCAAAGCGGAGCGTTCCCACGCCAACCGCTTCCAGAAGGCACTGGATGCGCTCGCAGACTGAGCAGTCGTTTTGAAAGTTGCCGGGATGCCCGGGAAGATTTTCCCGCATCCCGGTTGCTGGTTCGTTTCAATCGATTTTTAGTTCCGACCCACTGCCCACCGCTCTTCCGGCGGTGGGCATTTAACATTCCTGTTCGACACCCATGAGCGTCCGAGAAGGCAGTCTCGAAGCCCCGACACGCCATCCGATTGACTGGCAGTCTTCGGATTTCTACGACACCGCCAAGCTGCATGCGGAAATGGAAAGGGTGTTCGACATTTGTCACGGATGCCGCCGCTGCGTCAACCTTTGCACCGCATTCCCCACCCTGTTCGACCTGGTAGATGAAAGCGCCACCGGTGAAGTCGATGCGGTGGCGAAAGCCAGGTACGGGGATGTCGTGGACCAGTGCTACCTGTGCGACATGTGCTACATGTCGAAGTGCCCATACGTTCCGCCACACCCGTGGAACGTGGATTTCCCGCATCTGATGTTGCGGGCCAAGGCTCAGAAATACAAGCAGGACGGGGCGAAACTGCGTGACCGGCTGCTTTCCTCCACCGATGCGGTGGGCAGATTGGCCGCAATTCCGGTCGTGGCGCAGGCGGTCAATGCAGCGAACGGCAACGGCGTGGTGCGCTCGTTCATGGACAGTGCCATCGGCATCCATCGCGAGCGCGTGCTGCCGCCATATTCTGCGCGCAAGTTTCGCGCAGGAGCGCAAAGCGCGGGTGCGCACGCGCTCCGGGATGGCGAACGGACACGTGGAAAAGTAGCGGTGTACGCCACCTGCTACATCAACTACAACGAGCCTGGCATAGGCCACGATTTGCTGGCGCTGCTCGAGCACAATGAAATTCCCTACGTGCTTGCAGAGAAGGAGGTTTGCTGCGGCATGCCGAAGCTGGAACTGGGCGACCTCGACAGCGTTGCCCGTCTGAAGAGCGTCAATATCCCGCCCCTGGCCAGGCTCGCCCGGGAGGGCTTCGCGATCCTTGCTGCCGTCCCTTCGTGCACCCTCATGTTCAAGAAGGAGCTGCCACTGATGTTCCCGGAAGACGCCGACGTCGCCGCCGTCAGCCGGGCCATGTGCGATCCATTCGAATATTTCGTCATGCGCAACAAGGATGGTCTGCTGAAAACCGACTTCAAGAGAGGGCTTGGCCGCATTTCTTACCATATGCCATGCCATTCCCGCGTGCAGAACATCGGCCAGAAAACGCGTGAAGCGCTGCAGCTGGTGCCGGATACCACCGTTCATACCGTCGAGCGCTGCTCCGGCCATGACGGCACATGGGGAGTCAAGTCCGAGTTCTATGAAAATTCGATGAAGATCGGCCGGCCGGTATTCCGGCAGATGGCCGAGGGGGATCCTGACTACATCAGTTCGGATTGCGCCATTGCCGCGCGCCACATCGAGCAGGGCATGAGTGAAGCCGGACCGTTGCGGGCAGAAAAACAGCATCCGCTGTCGCTGCTTCGCATCGCGTACGGAATTTGAAACCCGACAGATCCGAGCCCATGCCGAAGATCGAGCGCGACAGCCTGATGAGCCTGGAAACCTACGCCCGGGAACGCCCCGCTTTTCGCGCCCGGGTCATCATCCACAAGAAAAACCGCACGGTACATCTTGGCGATCACATCACGCTTATCTTCGAGGATGAGCTGACCATGCGCTATCAGATTCAGGAAATGCTCCGGGTCGAGCGAATTTTCGAGGAGGCCGGCATACAGAACGAACTGAACGCATATAACCCTCTGATTCCGGACGGTCGCAATTTCAAGGCGACGATGATGATCGAATACCCGGATCCGCAGGAACGAAAGCAGTGGCTGGCAAAGCTCGTGGGCATTGCCGACAAGGTATGGATTCAGGTCGAAGGATGTGAACGGGTATCGGCAATAGCCGATGAGGACCTGGATCGGGAGAACGCCGAAAAGACTGCCTCGGTGCACTTTCTGCGTTTTCAGCTCGACGAGGGGATGGCGCAGAAAATGAAACAGCAAGGCGGGCTTGCGATCGGTGTCGATCATCCCGAGTATCAGGTCACCGTACAAGTTGAGCCTGCGACCCGCAGCCTGCTGGCCCAGGACCTCGCCTGACGTGCATCGTGGCCTGGCGCTTCTGGCACTGACGGCATCGACGGCGTTTGCGCAATTGTCGGGTCCCCCAGACCCGTTCCGGGGCGACTTCGACGAAAGACGATGGGAAGAGCAACAGGCGGAATTGCCTGCGTACCCGAAGCCGGAAAATCTTGCGCGGTTCTACGCGAGCGCTACCAGCAGCTTTGAGTTTTTCGTAGATACATCATCGATCAATGTCGGCAACGATGGCGTGGTGCGCTATTCCCTGATTGCACGCAGCCCGAGCGGCGTGCTGAACGTAAGCTATGAAGGAATCCGCTGTTCCAGCAGAGAGCGCAAGCTGTACGCGTTTGGGCGTCCTGACAATACCTGGTCAAAAGCCCGCAAATCGGAATGGGGGCCTATCGTCGGGACGCAGACGAATCGCCACCACGCAACGCTGGCGGATGATTTTTTCTGCCCGAAGCGCGGCGCGGTGAGGTCAGCGCAGGAAGCCGGGGATGCCCTGCGGCGAGGCGGCGAATTGAACGCAAATCCGGGCAGGGAGGTGCAATAGCGACCGGCCGTTGAAGATTCCGCAGCCCGGGCCGCCCGCGGTTCTACAGCAGCACCAGATTGTCCCGGTGGATTAACTCCGGTTCATCGACGTAGCCAAGGATTGCCTCGATTTCGCCTGACATCCGGCCGGCAATTTTCCGGCCTTCGGCGGCGCTATAGTTCACCAGTCCGCGCGCTATGTCGCGCCGTTCCGGCGAGACGCATGTCACCATTGCGCCGCGTTCGAATTCGCCTTCGACATGACGGACCCCGACTGGCAAGAGACTTTTTCCTCCGGCCAACAGCGCGCGAACGGCCCCCGCATCGATATGCACGCGTCCGGCCACCTGAACATGGTCCGCAAGCCATTGCTTGCGGGCGGCAAGAGGGCTGGTGATCGCCAGCAACAGCGTACCGATGCGCTCGCCGGCAGCCAGCCGGCGCAGGATTTGCGGCTCGCGGCCCGATGCGATGACGGTACTGGCCCCGCTACGCGCCGCTCGTTTCGCCGCGAGGACCTTTGTCAGCATGCCGCCACGGGCCAACAACGAGCCGGCACCGCCGGCCATGGATTCGAGCGCCGGATCGCCTGCTTGCGCATCGGTTACCAGAGTCGCGGCGTTGCCGGAGCGCGGGTCCGCTGTGTACAAGCCCGCCTGATCGGTGAGGATCACCAGATAGTCGGCATCGACCAGGTTGGTAACCAGTGCACCGAGAGTATCGTTGTCGCCAAACCTGATCTCCTCGGTCACCACGGTGTCGTTTTCGTTGATGACCGGAATGACACCGAGCTTCAGCAGCGTAAGCAAAGTCGAGCGCGCGTTCAGATAGCGCTGGCGATCGGCGAGATCGCTGTGGGTGAGCAGTACCTGTGCAGTTCGCAGCCCATGCTCGCGGAAGCACGATTCATAGAATTGCACCAGCCCCATCTGACCTACTGCCGCCGCCGCCTGCAACTCGTGGATGGCGTGCGGCCGGGTTGACCAGCCGAGCCGCTGCATCCCCTCGGCAATGGCGCCGCTGGAGACGAGCACAATTTCCCGCCCTGCCTCTCGCAAATGAGCGATTTGCGCGGCCCAGCGCGCAATGGCCGACCCGTCCAGGCCTGCGCCGTCGTTGGTGACAAGCGAGCTGCCGACCTTAACGACCAGTCGCTTTGCGTGTTGCATCGTCATGGACGCCCAAGCCTCCGGATTCGCCGGATTCGGCGAGGTCTTTTTCGAGATGCTCCATTATTGCAAATGACAGTTCCCTGCAGCCCTCGCCGGTCAGAGCGGATATCTGGAAAGCCCTGCCGCGCCAGCGCAGAGACCTGAGGAACCCGGCGGCTGCTTTGGCGCGTTCTTCGGTGGGCAGAATATCCATCTTGTTGAGGACCAGCCAGCGCGGCTTTCGATACAGCGCGTCATCGTATTTCTTCAGTTCATGAGCGATTGCGCGGGCATCTCGAACAGGTTCGGCATCGGGATCGAGCGGTGCCAGGTCGACGATGTGCAGCAGCAGTTTCGTGCGCGCGAGATGGCGCAGAAACTGGTGTCCCAGTCCGGCGCCTTCGGCTGCGCCCTCGATGAGGCCGGGTATGTCGGCAATGACGAAGCTGCGGTCCGCCTCCACCCGAACCATGCCCAAATGAGGATGCAGCGTTGTGAACGGATAATCGGCGACTTTTGGCTTGGCGCTCGACACCGAGCGGATGAATGTCGATTTTCCGGCATTCGGCAAGCCCAGCAGCCCGACGTCCGCGAGCACTTTCAATTCGAGCATGAGCATCCGCGTCTCGCCGGGTTCGCCCAGGGTGGCGTGGCGCGGGGCGCGGTTGGTGCTCGATTTGAAATTGACGTTGCCCATGCCGCCCTTTCCGCCGCGCGCGAGCAGCGCCCTGTCGCCATGGTGCGCGAGGTCGGCGACAGGCGCTCCTGATTCGGCGTCGCTCACCACTGTTCCCACAGGCATGCGAAGGATGATGTCCTCCGCGCTACGGCCGTTGCACTGGGCGCCCCGGCCGCGCTCGCCATTTCGGGCACGGTGAAGGCGGGCGTAGCGGTAGTCGACCAGGGTGTTGATGTTGCGGTCTGCTACGACGTGGATACTGCCGCCCCGTCCTCCATCCCCTCCGTCGGGGCCGCCGCGTGGAACGTATTTCTCCCGGCGAAAGCTCACCGCGCCGTCCCCGCCTTTGCCGGCGTGCACTTCAATACGGGCTTCGTCGATGAATTTCATCGTCATGGTGCACTGGCTTCACAAACAAAAAAGCCCTGCCACGAGGACAGGGCTTCCGGCGAGAGCCGGATGCTAGGGAAACTCTGATTGATCCAAACCGCGGACGGCGTAGCAAGAGGCGAGCGCTACAAGTCGTTGATTAGAATTGTCCTCGCTTGTCCGCGCAGGTTGCAAACAGCGGCCGCCTCGCGGGCACAACTCACAGTACTTCAGATATTCCCTAGCCCGGAACCACGCTTACGGTGCGCCTGCTTTGAGGACCTTTGACGGCAAACAGGACCTTTCCCGGTACCCGCGCGAAGAGGGTGTGGTCGCGTCCCATGCCGACATTCGTACCCGGATGAATTCTCGTGCCCCGCTGGCGCACGAGAATGCTGCCCGCCTCGACCACCTGCCCGCCGAAGCGCTTTACTCCCAGACGCTTTGCCTGCGAGTCGCGCCCGTTGCGCGAACTGCCGCCTGCCTTTTTGTGTGCCATGCTGGACTCCTCAACCGTTGATGACGGTAATTTGTATTTCTGTGTACTGCTGGCGGTGTCCCTGGTGCCGCTCGTAGTGCTTGCGCCGGCGCAACTTGTAAATTTTTATCTTGTCGCCCAAGCCGTGGCTCAGCACGGTCGCGGTGACCGAGGCGCCCGCCACCAGCGGAGCGCCCACCTTGAGCGACTCGCCTTCGCCCACGGCGAGGACTTGGTCGAGCAGCACTTCGCTGCCGACGTCCGCGACAATTTTCTCGACTTTGAGCTTTTCACCATTGGCGACCCGGTATTGCTTGCCGCCGGTTCTGATTACCGCAAACATTGGCATTCCCCGAAATCTCGAAAACCCGAGATGATACATCAATTTAGCTGAGGCAGTCAAAGCAGATGTGCTATTCTTTTCGATACCCACACGGTGTCCTTTCTGCAGCGCCCATCTTGTATTTCGAGCCCATCCGCGACCTCATTGCCCCTGACATGCAAGCGGTGGACGATTTGATCCGGCGCCGGCTGCATTCGGACGTGGCGCTGATCAGGACGATAGCGGAATACATCATTTCCGGGGGAGGGAAAAGGCTACGTCCGGCGCTGGTGCTGCTCGCGGCGGGCGCATTGGGATATCGGGGGCAACTGCATGTCCAATTGGCAGCGGTAGTCGAATTCATCCATACCGCAACGCTGCTCCACGATGACGTGGTGGACGAATCGGATCTGCGACGTGGCCGCCAGACGGCGAACGGTCAATTCGGCAATGCGGCAAGTGTTCTGGTGGGGGATTTTCTGTACTCGCGGGCGTTCCAGATGATGGTCAGTGTGCAGAGCATGCCGGTCATGGAGGTCCTTGCAGATGCCACCAATACCATCGCGGAGGGCGAGGTTTTGCAACTGCTCAATACCCGCAACGCCGACCTGGACGAGCGGCAGTATCTGGATGTGATATATCGCAAAACAGCCAAGCTTTTCGAGGCGGCGGCGCAGATAGGGGGCATTCTCGGAGGGGCGGATGCGCCTCTTGAGTCGGGGCTGGCGCGCTACGGCAGGCATCTGGGCACCGCATTCCAGCTTATTGATGACGTGCTTGATTATTCGGGCGATGCAGCCCAGACCGGAAAGAATCTGGGCGACGATCTGAACGAGGGAAAAGCCACCCTGCCACTGATACACGTCCTGCATAGCGGCACGACTGAACAGCGCAATCTGGTTCGCCGGGCGATCGAGCACGGCGGACGAGAGGATCTGCCCGCGGTACTCGATGCGATTCAAGCGACCGGCGCGCTCGGCTTTGCCCGCGACAGGGCACACGTTGAGGCGGATCAGGCGCGCGTTGCCATCGAGGCAATGCCGCATTCAAAATACCGCGATTCTTTGCTAGAATTGACCGCCTTTGCGGTCGAGCGCGAATACTGATCGGTTCCCGGATTCCGCCGTAGCTTCTTCCGCCGCCTTATTTTTGTCCAATTCGGGGTGTAGCTCAGCCTGGTAGAGTACTGCGTTCGGGACGCAGGAGTCGGAGGTTCGAATCCTCTCACCCCGACCATTTTCGATCGACCTTGCGCCTCGTGTCCGCTGGAATCGGGTGCTGGAGCCCCACGCTATAATTCGATCCTTTCCCGGTCCTCGCAGTTCCCCGGGAGACTCCGAAAAACCGTGACTTGTGTCGCGAGGCGGCCGCTGTTTCGCAAAGCGCGAGGACGAGCGAGAATCCCGGCAATCATAATTTGTCTCGCGACGCCGATCGTCACCTGTTATCAGGGCTTTCTTAGGACCCGCACATCTTGGGCAAACTGCTGATCCTCCTCGCAATTGCCCTGGTCGCCTTCCTGGTGCTGAAATGCCTGTACCGGAAACGCAGGAATAGCGGCGTGCGGCAGCCTCCCGCTCCGGAACGGATGGTCGCCTGTGCGCATTGCAGCGTGCATCTGCCGCTCAGCGAAGCGCTCGAATCGACTGGACGCACGTTCTGCAGCGAGGAACACCGGCGTCTTTTCGACGCGTCAAAGAATCAGGCATGAGCGCGCCACAGGCAGCCGGCCGGCCCCTGCTGACTCCCGCAGGCGACGTTCCCGAATCGTTCTGGGTTTCGCTGCGGTACTTCAATTACTACCGGATCGCAGTAGTCGCAGTGCTGCTGCTGGGCGTGCTGTTCGCAGGCGACGCGCTCAGCCTGGGAAGCTACGACCTTTCGGTATTCACGTACACGAGCATTGCATACCTCGCGGTTGCGCTTGCCTTTCTTGCGGCGCTGAAAAAGTGGCGCGCGTACTTCAGCCTGCAACTGACGTTTCAGGTGTTGTGCGATGTGGCCGCGCTGGTGTTGCTGATGTGGTCCTCCGGCGGCATGCGCAGCGGCCTGGGTGTGATGGTGCTGATCTCGCTTGCGGCGGCGGCACTGGTAAGCCGTGGCGCGCTGATGCTGTTCTATGCCGCGGTCGCTTCGCTCGCCGTCCTGCTGGAGCAATCGTACTGGATTCTGGTGCATGATCTGGGGACCGCGAACTACCTGCAGCCGGGGCTGTTGTCCATTGGCTATTTCGCCACTGCGCTGGTGACCAACCGGCTGGCACGGCGCGTCATCACGAATGAAAGAGTCGCTCGCCAGCGCGGTTCGGATCTGGCGAATCAGTTGCGCATCAACCAGCTTGTCATCCAGGACGTGCAGGACGGCGTGCTGGTGGTCGATTCCAACGGCCTGGTTCGTCAGCACAACCGGCAGGTCGGCACGCTTCTCGGAAAGGTGCCTCCCGAACTCGGCCAGATCGAAGAGTATTCCGATGAACTGGCGGTGCGGCTGGCTGCGTCAAAGGCAGGCGGTCCGGCTGTGTCCAGCCTGACCATTGCCGACAACGGAAAGCTGGTCCGGGCGAGGTTCGTTCCCGCCGGCGTGGCAGGCGACAGTTTTACGCTCGTTTTCCTGGAGGATCAGTCGCGCCTTCAGGAACAGGCGCAGCAGATGAAACTGGCGGCCCTCGGCAGACTGACCGCGAACATCGCCCATGAGATCCGCAATCCGCTGTCGGCGATCAGTCACGCCGGTGATCTGCTGAAGGAGGAAAGCAGAGGTGCGGGGCGGGACCGGCTGGTGGAGATCATCCATGACAATGCCGAGCGGCTGAACCGGATGGTAAGAGACGTGCTGGAGCTGTCGCGCCGGGATCGGGTGCAGCCCGAGCCGCTCGTGCTCAACGAATTTCTTCGGATATTCGCCGGCGAGTTTGCGCAGAACGAAGCGATTTCGGCTGACTTGATCCGGGTTGAAGCCGCCCAGGACGCGGTGATGGAATTCGATCGTGTCCACTTGAATCAGGTGCTCTGGAACCTGGCGCGCAATGCCTGGCGCCATTGCCGCAAGCAGGCCGGAAGCGTGAGGTTTGCGGCGAGTCGGCGCGGTAACTGGGTAGAATTACACGTCCTTGATGACGGAAACGGCGTGGCAAAAGATTTGCAAGCCCAGTTGTTCGAACCGTTCTTCACGACTTTTTCGAATGGCACCGGACTTGGCCTTTACATCGCTCGTGAGCTATGCGGAGCAAACGGCGCCCGACTCGATTACTTTGATCGCCCCACTAATGGCGCGGATTTCCGGATCGCATGGCAATCTCCATGAATCGGCGTAAAGAGCGCAGCGCCGGTCCGGCGCCTCGGTCGGCGGTTCTGGTCGTTGACGACGAAGCTGACATCCGGGAACTGCTTGAAATTTCCCTGGCCCGCATGGGCCTTGCCGTTGACTCCGCCGGCAATCTGGCGCAAGCCCGCTCACTGCTCGATGCCAACGAGTACGACCTTTGCCTGACAGACATGCGCCTGCCCGACGGCGACGGATTGGATCTGGTCCGTTTCATCGGCAGCAATTGTGCTGATGTGCCGGTCGCGGTCATCACCGCGTTCGGCACGACCGAGAACGCCGTCGCAGCGCTGAAAGCAGGGGCCTTTGACTACCTGACCAAGCCGCTGTCCCTGGAACAGTTGCGCACGTTGATCAAGTCGGCCCTCAACCTGCCGAACAGGACCGCTCCCTCAAGGAGCGCAGAGCAGGGACTGCTGGGGCAGAGTGACGCAATTGAACAGGTCCGGACCTTGATCACAAAGCTCGCTCGCAGCCAGGCGCCCGTATACGTTACCGGAGAGTCCGGAAGCGGCAAGGAATTGGCCGCCCGGTTGATTCACCAGAACAGCGCGCGGCGCGACAAGCCCTTCATTGCCGTCAATTGCGGCGCGATACCCGAGACGCTCATGGAGAGCGAATTCTTTGGTTACCGCAAGGGCGCATTCACCGGAGCTGATGGCGACCGGGAAGGATTTTTCCAGGCTGCCGAGGGCGGCGTGCTGTTCCTGGACGAAGTGGCCGATCTGCCCCTTGCGATGCAGGTAAAACTGCTGCGTACGATCCAGGAGAAAAAAGTGCGCAAGGTGGGTGCCACGCTGGAGGAACCGGTGGATGTCCGGATCATCAGCGCTACGCACCAGAAGCTGGCGGCGAGCGTCGAGGTCGGGAAGTTCCGTCAGGATCTGTATTACCGGCTTGCGGTCATCGAACTGAAGATGCCGCCGCTTCGGGACTGCCGGGAAGACATTCCGATTCTGGCCGCGGCAATACTGGCACGGCTCACCGCTTCGGGCGAACGGATTTCGTTATCGGAAAGGGCTTTGTCCGCGTTGACCTCGTACGATTTTCCGGGAAATACGCGCGAACTGGAAAATGTCCTGGAGCGGGCCATTGCGCTGTGTTCTTCCAATTCGATCGAGTCCGAAGACCTGCAACTCGCGGTGCCGGCGTCGGTAGCCGAACCGGCGGGTCCAAACGGAAAATGGCCCCTCCAGGAACACCTGGACAGGGTCGAACGCGATGTCATTCTGCATGCGCTGGAAAAAACGCGGTTTAACCGGACGGCCGCAGCCAAGCTCCTGGGTGTGACGTTCCGGTCGCTTCGGTATCGCATGGAGCGCCTGGACATTCGCTGACCTTGCTATGCCGGGCGCTTTCTCCGGGAGAGGCATTGAAAATTGGTGATGACGGCCTGCTGAATGCCGCTGAATGGCACGAATCGCCCAACCAGGACGATCGGCCGCAGGGCGAACGCATCGTTCTCGCAGTCGTCCACAGCATCAGCCTGCCTCCCGGGCGCTTCGGCGGCGAGGACGTCATCCGTCTTTTCACGAACCGGCTGGACTGTTCCGCGCATCCGTATTACGAAGGGCTGCGCGGACTGCGTGTCTCGTCGCATTTCCTGCTGCGCAGGGACGGGCAATTGCTGCAGTTTGTATCGTGCAACCGACGCGCCTGGCACGCTGGAGAGTCTTGCTGGCGGGGACGCCCGCGCTGCAATGACTATTCTGTCGGCGTCGAGCTTGAGGGCACCGATGATCTGGCCTACTCCGATATCCAATATACGACCCTCGCATGCTTGCTGCGCGCGTTAGCCGGCCGTTATCCCATCGAGAACATAGTCGGCCATTCGGACATCGCCCCCGGGCGCAAGTCCGATCCGGGCGCAACGTTCGACTGGTCGCGTCTTCGCACGCTGATTTCCAGTACCTGAAGCCCTGTTCCGCAGGGGGCGGAACGGTTTTCCGTCAGCGACCGTCCACATCCTGGTGGCCGTCGTCCACCCTTGCGTCCATCTTCCGCCGGTTGCCGATATCGTATTCGGGCCTGGAATATCAGCCTTCGCGACAAGAGCAGATTTCGCTTGCATGTTGTCAATACACGCACTAGAATTAGTTGACAAACGATGCTTGGCCACTATATATAGTGGTCAGGAGCAGGAGAGAGAAGCACCGAGGGCGAGCAGAATGTTGTTCGCGCGCTGCCTGAAGACGGGGGCGCGAGTTTGAAGCAGGCGCCGGCCGGATCTTGGGGGTGGCGCTGACAGGAGGCTCATGCGCAACTTGAATTTCACCGTGGCCGGAAAGCCCGCGACGTCGGGCGCGGTGCTTTCTCCAAAGAGCCACCGCCAAATATGCAGGGTTGGCGAACATAAGCAATAGAGGAGACAGAATTCATGCAAATCGTCGCCGAAGCAAAATCTTCCCCGTCTCTTCCGACGCCGACCCTTCCTGATGCATCCATCGGCGCCCAGTCGCCATTCTCTCAGTACAAGGTTATCCGCAGGAATGGCGCAGTGGTCGGCTTCGAGCCGTCCAAGATCAGCGTTGCGCTTACGAAGGCCTACCTTGCTGTCAATGGCGGGCAGGGTGCGGCGTCAGCGCGGATCCGCGAATTGGTATCTGCGCTGACCGAACTGGTGGTCGGGGTGCTGGTCCGTCGTCAGGCCGGTGGCGGGACCTTCCACATTGAAGATGTCCAGGATCAGGTTGAACTGGCCTTGATGCGATCCGGCGAACATGAAGTCGCCCGCGCATATGTGCTTTACCGGCAGAAGCGCGCCGAAGCGCGGGCGCAGGAGACGGCAAACAGGAAAGCGCAGGGGGTGCAGCCGCAGCTCCAGGTAGTGGAGGACGGCGTCAAGCGCCCGCTCGATATGGCCCGGCTCAACGCGTTGGTAGCGGGCGCATGCGAGGGCCTGGGAGACGCGGTCGAACCTGGGGCGATTGTCACGGAGACCGTCAAGAATCTGTACGACGGGATTCCTATGGATGAACTGCGCAAATCCGCCATCCTGGCCGCACGCGCGCTCATCGAGAAGGAGCCGGCATACAGCTATGTAACGGCCAGGCTGTTGCTGAACACGATTCGCAAGGAAGTGCTGGGCGAGGAAGTGTCCCAGTCCGACATGAAAAAGTGCTACGCCGATTACTTTCCGCGGTTCGTCAAGCGCGGCATCAAGGCGGAACTGCTGGATGAGCGGCTGGCCAACTTCGATCTGAAGAAACTGGGCGCGGCGCTGGACGCCAGCCGCGACCTGAAGTTCGGCTATCTCGGCCTGCAGACACTTTACGACCGTTATTTCCTGCACGTCGGCGGCCAGCGCATCGAGCTGCCGCAGGTTTTCTTCATGCGCGTCGCCATGGGACTTGCCCTCAACGAGATCGACCGTGAGGCAAGGGCCATGGAGTTTTACTCGGTGCTATCGTCGTTCGATTTCATGAGCTCCACGCCGACCCTTTTCAATTCCGGGACGACCCGTTCCCAACTGTCCAGTTGCTATCTCACCACGGTGTCCGACGATCTCGACGGCATTTATGAAGCGATCAAGGAAAACGCACTCCTGGCGAAGTATGCGGGCGGACTCGGGAATGACTGGACGCCGGTGCGCGCGCTCGGCTCGCACATCAAGGGTACGAACGGCAAGTCGCAGGGCGTAGTCCCGTTCCTCAAGGTGGTCAACGATACCGCTGTCGCGGTCAACCAGGGCGGCAAGCGCAAGGGCGCAGTATGTTCCTACCTGGAAACCTGGCATCTGGACATCGAAGAGTTTCTCGAACTGCGCAAGAACACCGGTGACGATCGCCGTCGCACCCATGACATGAATACTGCCAACTGGATTCCCGACCTGTTCATGAAGCGGGTCATCGAGAATCAGGAATGGACGCTGTTCAGCCCGTCAGATGCTCCGGAACTCCATGATCTGTTCGGCAAGGCGTTTGAAAAGGCGTATCTGGGGTACGAGGCCCGCGCAGCGAGCGGCGATCTGCCGCTGTTCAAAAAGGTGCCTGCTGTACAGCTCTGGCGAAAGATGCTCTCCATGCTGTTTGAGACGGGTCATCCTTGGATTACCTTCAAGGATCCGTGCAATCTGCGTTCGCCGCAACAGCATGTGGGCGTGGTGCACAGCTCGAACCTGTGCACCGAAATCACGCTGAATACCAACGAGCAGGAAATTGCCGTTTGCAACCTCGGCTCGGTCAACGTGCTGTCCCATCTGACTTTGGTGGACGGAACCTACAGTCTTGATCACGATAAACTGAGAAAGACCGTTGCCACCGCGATGCGCATGCTGGACAATGTGATCGACATCAATTACTACGCGGTGGCAAAGGCGCGCAATTCGAACCTCAAGCACCGCCCGGTCGGCATGGGCATCATGGGCTTCCAGGACTGCCTGCACACGCTGCGGGTCGCCTACGGCTCCGACGAGGCGGTCGAATTCGCCGATCGATCGATGGAGGCGGTGGCCTATTTCGCGTACTGGGCCTCGACCGAGCTCGCCGAGGAGCGGGGGCGCTATGCTTCTTACCGCGGGTCACTCTGGGATCGCGGCGTGCTGCCCCAGGACACGCTGGCGCTGCTTCGCGACGAACGCGGAGGACACGTTGACCTGGACGCAGATGAAACGATGAACTGGGCGGCGCTGCGAAGCCGGATCAAGAAGTTCGGCATGCGCAATTCCAACTGCCTTGCAATCGCCCCAACCGCGACCATTTCCAACATTGTCGGCGTATCGGCCTCGATCGAACCGACGTATCAAAACCTCTATGTGAAATCGAATTTGTCCGGCGAGTTCACCATGGTCAACGAGTTTCTGGTGCGTGATCTGAAGGAGCAGGGGCTGTGGGACGAGGTGATGGTTGCCGACCTGAAATATTTCGACGGCAATCTCGCCAGAATAGACCGTGCGCCCGCGGAATTGCGGCGGCTGTACGCGACCGCTTTTGAAATTGACCCGATTTGGCTCGTCGAGTGTGCTGCCCGCCGCCAGAAGTGGATCGATCAGGCCCAATCACTGAATATTTACATTGGCGCGGCTTCCGGCAAGAAACTCGACGAGACTTACAAGCTCGCCTGGACGCGGGGTCTGAAGACGACCTACTACCTGCGTTCCATGGGCGCGACCCACGCGGAGAAGTCGACCGTCAGGGCGGGTCAGCTCAATGCTGTTCCGGAAGGCGGCATGCCGATGCCGGCCGCGTCGCCGCCCACAGATGCCGACATGAAATTCTGCGCAATTGATGATCCTGAATGCGAGGCCTGCCAATGACTTTGAAACCGGCGGGAACAAAAAGACATGGAGGTTCCGAACATGCTGTCATTTGACGACGAACTGGGGCTGAAAACGTCGATTCCGGGATTGGGTCTTCATGCGGTCACCGGATTTGTTCCGTCATCGCCGGCGGCGTACGCTGAAAAGAGGCCCGGCCGGGCCGGGGATACGCAGCTTCGCCGCATCCGGGCGGAGGACAAACGCATCATCAATGGCCAGACCGACGTCAATCAGCTGGTGCCATTCAAGTACAGGTGGGCCTGGGAAAAATACCTTTCGGCATGCGCCAATCACTGGATGCCGCAAGAGATAAACATGAGCCGCGACATCGCGCTCTGGAAGGATCCGAACGGTCTCACCGATGACGAGCGCCGGCTGATCAAGCGCAATCTGGGCTTTTTTGTCACCGCCGATTCCCTGGCCGCGAACAATATCGTTCTGGGCACCTACCGGCATATCAGCGCCCCTGAATGCCGCCAGTACCTGCTGCGCCAAGCGTTCGAAGAGGCGATCCATACGCACGCCTATCAGTACATTGTCGAGAGTCTGCAGCTTGACGAGGGTGAAGTCTTCAACGCGTACCATGAGATCGCGAGCATCCGCGACAAGGACGAGTTTCTTATTCCGTTCATAGACACGCTGACCGATCCTTCATTCCGGACGGGAACGCCCGACGCCGATCAGCGACTGCTGAAGAGCCTGATTGTGTTTGCCTGCATCATGGAAGGCCTGTTCTTTTATGTGGGCTTTGCCCAGATACTGGCGCTCGGACGGCAGAACAAAATGACGGGGGCGGCGGAACAGTACCAATACATTCTTCGCGACGAGTCGATGCACTGTAATTTCGGCATCGACCTGATCAACCAGATCAAGATGGAGAACCCCCATCTGTGGACCGCGGGATTCCGTGAAGAAATCCAGCAACTCATGAAAAAAGCCGTCGAACTCGAGTATCGGTATGCGGAAGACACCATGCCGCGCGGTGTGCTCGGGCTCAACGCACCCATGTTCAAGGAGTACCTGCGCTTTATTGCCAACCGCCGGTGTCAGCAGATCGGGGTCGATATGCTCTATCCGAACGCGTCCAATCCGTTTCCCTGGATGAGCGAGATGATCGATCTGAAGAAGGAGAGAAACTTCTTCGAGACGCGGGTCATCGAGTATCAAACCGGAGGCGCGCTAAGTTGGGACTGATCGGTTGCCTTGCGACACGGGAGAGAATGCTTGCCATGTATAGCATGCTGGATTGCACAGCTTGTTCGGATCACCGGCTCTGCCTCCGATGCGACGAGGGATTCGTCGGCGGCGCCTGGCCTGGCCCGCTGGAAGGCGGCTTTTCGCGTGCATGGCGCGATGTTGTCCGCTTCTTGAGGGCGGGTGTGCATAGAACCGCTGTAACGATGACGCGGGAAGTCGGGATTTCCGACATCCTGCACCGGGATTTGCTATCGGGCAGATCCCGAAAAGGATTCAACTCGTCGAGGCTTGCCTCGGCGGTTGAATAACCCGTGCTTTTTTGGACGGGTTGTTTGGTGTGTTTTTCCTTTAACTTTTGATGGAGATTTGACCATGGCAACAAAGAAAAAAGCGAAAAAAGCAGCGAAAAAACCAGCCAAGAAAAAGAAGAAGAAGGCGGCAAAGAAGAAGGCTTCAAAAAAGAAGGCAGCAACTAGGAAGCCCGCGAAAAAGAAAGCGGCCAAGAAGTCCGCCAAGAAGAAGGCGGCCAAGAAGCCCGCTAAAAAGAAGAAGGCCAAGACACCGGCGAAAAAGAAAGCCAAGCCTGCGGCAAGGCCGGCAGCGCCTCAGACTGCGGTGGCTCCTACAGCACCGTCGACTGTGGCAATGCCTGGGGCAAGAACTGCCCTGAATCCTGCAGCTGCTTGGCCTTTCCCGACGGGATCAAGGCCTTAGTGGGTTCGAATGGGCTGCGGACAGCCCGATGGGTGGGCTGATCCGCAGACATTCGATAGCGATGATGGAGATTTGTCCCCCGGCGCTTAGCCTGGCGACGTGAGTATTTTATCAGGTCACCAAGCGGTTCAGCCGGGAGATTTTTGTAATCCCGGGGGTGCGTCGCATCTCGGGAAATTTAATATGTTTATGATATTCAAAGGGTTGAGTATTTTGTCCCTTTCGACCCTTGTGCAACAACGCATTGTTGCATCGCAAAAATTTTTTCCGCAGCGCGGGATGCCAGGCCGTTTCGATCATAATAACGGGTCATCGCCTAAGTAAGGCATCGGGACGGTCCCCTCTTCGACCGCCCCGGAACTCGAAACAGACAGATCCTCGTCGCCGGCCCGCAGCGCGCATCTGAAGGACGGCATGAATTTGTCCGGGCCACCACCGGAGCCTGAAATGACGACATCGAAATTCATGGGACGGTGCAAATCCGGGTTCGCCAGGCTCTGGAGCCTTTTGCATCATGTCCTGGCACTGATCGGCCTGATTGCGATCATGGCGTTGCTCAGTCAAACAGGACGGTTTACTCCCGCCGCGGCAGGTGGCGGACCCGAATCCCTCGGCACCATCCGCCATGATGCCGATTTGCTGTTCGACGCCATCGATGAAAGCGAAAACCCGCGCCATCGTGTCCTTGCGACGTATCTATCCCGGCGCTACAAGGTAGCGGCGGACGCGACCGAGCACCTGGTCGGCGCCGCGTACCAGGCCGGGCGGCAGATCGGCCTGGACCCGCTCCTGATCCTTGCCGTCATGGCGATCGAATCGCGCCTCAATCCAATCGCCGAAAGTGTCATGGGAGCGAAAGGATTGATGCAGGTGATTCCGAAGCACCATCATGATAAATTCGAGGAACACGGAGGCGCAGATTCCGTTCTCGATCCGATGACGAATATCCTGGTAGGGGCGCGAATTCTCAAGGAATACATACGCCGCACCGGGAGCGTCGAAGCAGGACTGCAAACCTATGCGGGCGCGCTTTCAGACATTTCAAGTCAGTATTCCCAGAAGGTAATCGCCGAGAAGGAGCGCCTGGAGCAGACCGTGCGCCGCTCAGAGCGGGGTGCCTCAGAGCGGGGTGCCACCGCGATCTGATGGCCTGTGGCGCAACGACAGGAAGGTTGACAGCCGGTTGACGGCTTCCTGCATGTCCTCGAAAGAGCGGGTGTAGGCAAACCGGACGTAACGCTCCGGCCGGTTCATCCCGAAGTCCAGGCCCGGTGTTATGGCCACACCGGCCTGTTGCAGAACCTCCATCGCGAATGCCGCGCTATCGGGGCTGAATGCTTCGCAGCCCGCATAGATGTAGAACGCCCCCCCGGGTATCAGCGGAATCCGGAATCCCATTTCTCTGAGCGCCGGTACAAGCAGATCGCGGCGCCGTTCAAATTCCCGGCGGCGCGCTTCGAGGACCGCCAGGGTGCCGGCTTGGAAAGCTGCAAGCGCGGCGTACTGCGCAGGGGCCGGCGGGCAGATAAAGGCGTTCTGCGCGAGTTTCTCGATGGCGCGCACATACTCCAGCGGCGCGACGATCCACCCCAGGCGCCATCCCGTCATGCAGAAATATTTGGAGAAGCTGTTTACGACGAAAACGTCTTCCGACTGCGTCAGCGCGGTCGACGGGTCGCCGCCGTACACCAGCCCCTGATAAATCTCGTCGACGATGGTAAACCCGCCTCTTTCCCGAACCAGGCCGGCTATCTGCCGGATGCTCTCTTGCGCGATAAGCGTCCCGGTGGGATTGGACGGCGAGGCGAGGATGATGCCCCGAGTGGCGCGATCCCAGTTGCGCTTCACATCGTCCGGTGACAACTGGTATGCCTGAGACTCGTCCACGGGAATGGCATGGGTATGACCGCCGTACAGCGTCACGAAATGCCTGTTGCAGGGGTAGCAGGGATCGGGCATCAGCACCCTGCGCCCCGCATCAAGCAGCACCCCGAGCAACAGCATGAACGCGCCGGATGCGCCGGTCGTAACCACGATGCGCTCGGGCGGCACACTGAGGGAAAACTTGTTCCGATAATGATCCGAAATAGCCTGTCGCAATTCTGGAATGCCAAGCGCGGCGGTGTAACCCAGGGCGCGCCCTCGCATCGCTTCGCCGGCAGCCGCGATCACCTGCGCAGGCGCAGAGAAGTCAGGCTGGCCGATTTCCATCCGGATGATCCTGCGGCCTTGCGCCTCCAGCGCATCGGCCCGGCTTTGAACGTCCATCACGTGGAAGGGCTCGATTTTATGCATGCGCGCCGCAAGGACGGCGGCCGGTAAATTGCTCATCTGAAATTCCTGATTGATTTCCAGGCAAATGCGACTTCTCGTCCGGTGCCTTTTGCCGGAGCTGCGCCTGACGATAGGCTACAATGGATCAATGCGATAGGGGCGTCGGTGCATCGCAATCGTGCAGGGGGACTGATTGGAAGAATCGTTAAAAAAGAGCGCCCTCGACCATCACCGTTTCCCCAAGCCCGGGAAAATCGCGATTATGGCCACCAAGGGCATGGTCAACCAGCGCGACCTCGCCCTGGCTTACTCGCCCGGCGTAGCCAGCATCGCGTTCAACCTGCTCAGGACGGCTGCCGGAGACGGCACCACCATCGGCCCGATGCTGCCCGGTCCCGCACGCACCGTCCATGTCCTCACTCCTTCGGCGACGGTGCGTCGCATTGTCAACATGACGGCCATCAGCGCGGTGGACGTGAATGCGTCGCGCGAGTGAGATGCGCCTTCCCCCCGGGCCTCATAGGAAAAAGTTGCGTCCTGCATTCGTGCCCACCGCCCCCCTTCCTGGAGCGGCGCGGCGCCCGTGGTGAGCATTGCGGAACCTGCCAGATCAAAGACCGGCCTGATCCTCACCGGAGGCGGCGCGCGCGCCGCCTACCAGGTTGGCGTACTGAAGGCGGTGCGCGAGCTGTTGCCGATGCCCGAAACGAATCCGTTCCAGATCCTGTGCGGAACATCCGCCGGAGCAGTCAACGCGGCGACGCTCGCTGTCTGCGCGGACAATTTCGATGCCGGGGTGAGCAGTCTCGTCGAGGTCTGGGAAAATTTTCATGTGCACCATGTGTACCGGTCCGACGCGCCGGCAATCGCCCGCGGGGGCGCGCGCTGGCTGGCCGCACTGATGCTGATATCGCGCTCCAGCCCGGTGTCTCTGCTGGATAACTCGCCACTGGCCGAGATGCTTGGACGCAATCTCGATTTCGGCCGCATTCAGGAAAATATCGATGCCGGCGCGCTTTACGCGGTGTCGATTACCTGCTCCGGATATTCTTCCGGCCAGAGCGTGAGCTTTTATCAAGGCGGCCCGGGAACCGAAGCCTGGGAGCGCACTCAGCGCATCGGCTCGGCGATGCCGCTGCGGGTCGAGCACCTGATGGCATCGTCTGCGTTGCCCTTCATTTTCCCGGCGGTGAAGATCAACCGGGAATATTTCGGCGACGGGTCGATGCGGCAGATAGCGCCGATCAGTCCGGCCCTGCACCTGGGAGCCGATCGGGTACTGGTGGTCGGCACCGGCCGCCAGAGGAGCGTCGCCGAATCCCCGCGGGTGCGATCCAGAGCCTATCCATCCCTCGCGCAGATCGCAGGCCACGCCCTCAACAGCATTTTCCTCGACAGTCTCCATGTCGATATCGAGCGCCTGCAACGCATCAACCGAACCATCAGCCTGATCCAGTCAGAGCGCCTCAGGGAGGCAGGTTTGCCGCTGCGCCAGATCAAGGTGCTGGTGATCGCGCCCAGCCAGCCGATCGAGCGTATCGCAGCCCGTTTTCTTGAGGAATTGCCGGCCACCATCCGGTTTCTCCTCCGCGGCATCGGCGCCATGAACCGCAGCGGCTCCAATCTGGCCAGTTACCTGTTATTCGAAAAAGGTTTCTGCCGCGCGTTGATAGATCTCGGCTACAAGGACACGATTTCCCGCCGCAGCGAGGTTCTGGAGTTTTTGGGGGCCGCGCCGTAAACTGGGATTGCCCAGTCTGCTCTTTATCCGAGGACGCCCGCATGAGCCAGTCTCCCACTCCCCCCGATCCTTTCGAATTCCTGAAAATGCTCTGGGGTCCGTTCGGATTGCCGATGGCGGGCGCTGCGGCGCCGACATTCAAGACGGAGGATATCGACAAGCGTATTGCCGACCTGAAGCTGGTGGAGAACTGGCTCAACATGAACCTGCAGGTGCTGCGCGTGAGCATTCAAGGACTGGAGATGCAGAAAGCCACGCTCTTGGCAATGCAGGGCGCCTTTGATGCCGCGGGACAGGCCGCGGGCTCCGGCCCTGCCGCCGCCGCTGCCGCGCCGTCCCCCGAATCGTTCGCACAGGGCCCGCTGGCGGAAGCCTGGTGGAATGCGCTGCAGGCGCAAATGGGCAAGGCGGGTAATCCGCCGGGGACGTCGGAACCGGAAAAAAAGTAATTCTTCCCACGCAGGTCCGTCCGCGGTTCTCTCTTGTCCGCTTCCGCTCCCGACGTAAGTGAATCATGGCTGCGCACGCGCTTTGCGCGGGTATGTAAAAATCTGCCGGTCACTCCCGGAGACGGACAACTGGCAAGTCCTCCCGATCAATTGCGGCCGGCCGCCGTGCTGGTTCCGGTGGTCATCCACGAGGAGGGATTGACCGTACTCTTTACGCGCCGCACCGCCCATCTGAACGATCACGCGGGACAGATCAGTTTCCCCGGCGGCCGCTGTGAGCCTGGAGACGCGGATGCCGCAGCGACCGCGCTGCGCGAATCGCTCGAAGAAATCGGCCTGGATCCCGCCACGGTGGAAGTGCTCGGCTGCCTGCACGAGTACGTCACAGTGTCCGGCTACCGGGTCACGCCGGTGGTGGGGCTGGTCCGGCCGCCCCTGGAGTTGCGGCCAGACGAATTCGAGGTCGCCGAGATTTTCGAAGTCCCGCTGCAGTTTCTGCTCGACCCGGCCAATCACCAGCAGAACAGCGTCCTCCACCACGGCCGGCAGCGGCATTACTTCGCCATGCCCTATGAGCAGTACTACATCTGGGGCGCGACGGCAGGCATGCTCATGAATTTCTACGCCCGGCTGACCGATTAGCGCGCAGGCCGGGCGCCAGCCTGCGCGGGTTCCGGAACAGTCTCCGGTACCTGCACCCGGCCCTGACGCTGCATCTGATGTGACGTTTCGCGCCGGGTGATGCCGTGAACAAAACAGCATGCGGCATGCGCTCGGCAATCGGCCGGCGACGCATGTGGTATCTTCGTCGCCTCATCCCGAGCGGAATCATGAGTCTTCTTGCACTGTTTGCGGCGCTGCTGTTGGAGCAATGGCGTCCGCTTTCCGATCGACGAGAGCTGTTTGCGCCGATGGCGCGCTACGCCGGATTTATCGAGGGGCAGTTCAACACCGGCGAACGCCGGCACGGCATCATTGCGTGGCTGGCAATGATGGTGCCGCCGGTGCTGTGCGCCTGGATCATCCATGCGCTGCTGCTGTGGGCGAATCCGTTGCTTGCGCTGCTTTTCAATGCCGCTGCACTCTATCTGACGATGGGGTTCCGCCAGTTCAGCCACTATTTTACCGACATTCACCTTGCCCTGAAGCAGGATGACCTCGATCGCGCGCGCGCCATCCTGGCGCAATGGCGCGGCCATAGCTGCGCCGAGCTGAATCGTGAAGAAGTGGTGCGCCTGACGATCGAGAATGCACTCTTGGCCTCCCACCGCCACGTTTTTGCGGTCATGTTCTGGTTCGTGGTGCTGCCCGGTCCGGCCGGAGCGGTCCTGTACCGGCTGGCAAGCTATCTGAACACGCGCTGGGGGCAGAGCATGGCCCCGGATATGCTGGGATTTGGCGCTTTCTCGCGGCAGGCCTTCGATGCGCTGGACTGGCTCCCCGCGCGCTTCACGGCGATTTCGTTTGCCGTGGTCGGGGACTTCGAAGATGCCGCCTACTGCTGGCGGACCCAGGCGGGTGAATGGGCGGACAAGGCGATGGGTATCGTCCTGGCGAGCGGCGCGGGTGCAATCGGCGTGCGTCTGGGCATGCCGGTGTTTCGCGACGGCGTGCCGTTAGACCGTCCCGAGCTTGGCATCGGCGATGCGGCGGACACAGGCCACATGGACAGCACCGTCGGACTGGTGTGGCGAGCACTGGTGCTATGGATTCTGGCGCTGCTGGTGCTGAGTCTCGCCCGGGCATTCAGCTAGCCTGGATTTCCACGCCCGTAGATTAGACTGACGCAGCCCGCGCTCGGACCGCCCTGCCAACACCTTTACCCGCATCGGGTTCGGGCTTGCCTTTGTTAGCCCATCTTTCTCAACCCGACGTTGATTTCGAGGGAAATCGAGCGGGTGGATGACGCAAGTGCTTGAAACAAAGAGGGCCAGTTTGCCGCGACGCTTGTAGTGGAGACCTTGGTCCTTGGCGAGGGGGGTTGTTTCATAGACTTCGCGCATGTTCCTGCGCTGTAACCGGCGAGTGAAGGACGGCAAGGTCCACGACTATTGGAACGTTGTCGAGAGCCGGCCCTGGACCGGCTCGCCCGGCACAAGGACGAACTGTTCAAGTTTCTCACCCGGCGCTGGGGAGAGCTGTTCGGCGCCAAGTTCGACGTACTGCTCTACGACCTGACCAGCAGCACCTACTTCGAGACGGACACCGAACGCAGCCCCGAGAATCTGCGCCAGTACGGCTACAGCCGCGACAAGCGAGGCGATTGCCGCCAAGTGGTCATTGCGTTGATCGTCACGCCCGAGGGCTTTCCGTTGAGCTACGAGGTGCTCGCCGGCAACACCGCCGACTCGACGACCTTGAGCGACAACACCAGCGTACCGTCGGTAAAGAGGCGCAGGCCTTCGGCGATTCGCTGGTCAGGATTATCGGTGCCGTGATTCTGCAGCTCGAGGCGGTAATAGACCTGCTTGCCGAGCCATTCGCCGACGTACGCCCTGGTCATCCAGGCGCGCCAGCGCATTTCCAGCATTTGCGTCAGATACAGCTTGTACACGGCGATGGCAGTATAGCCGGCGGCGAGGAAGGAAAAATAAAACAGCAGGTCCTTGAAATCCTCGAAATTCTTTTGTTCCAGGGAATTGTAGAACTCGCGGTTCCAGTCGTTGAACAGCACCGCCATGCAAACCAGTCCCAGAGTCAGCGCGACAATGGCCGCCGGCAGTCCGCGGGCGCGCCGGCGTTCTTCGGAGTTCCAGTAGGGCTTGACCAGTTGCCACAGATTGCCGGGGAAGCAAGCGCGGTCGATCAGGAGATGTCGTTGCATGGAGGCCCCGCCTTGTTAAAACTGGATCAGATTGTTCGCCTCGCGCGCGGCGAATTGCATGTGAGCCGCGGGTTCATGTGCACCGTGATCTTGTTCGCCTCGCGCGCGGCGAATTGTCTCGCCCTGCCGGAAATCCGCATGGATGCTGCTCGCCCGGCTACCGGGGGTGCGAGGGCAGAGCGAATTTGCATCCGGCATCGCGTCACGCCCGGGGCCCGATTGCGCTGCGCGATTCTCCCTTAGATCACAGCGTGTCGATTGAGCAGCAGCCGCGCCGCATCGATCAACTCCCCGGCCGCCAGTCCGATCGGCCCGACGCGCTGTCCGGCCAGCCAGTCCGCTGCCGCGCCGTGCAGGTACACGGCGGCGAGCAAGGCATTGATCGGCTCGATTCCCTGCGCGACCAGTCCGGAGGCGATGCCGCCCAGCGCATCGCCCATGCCGGCGCTGGCCATGCCGGGGTTGCCGCTCGAATTGATCCAGTAGCGCCCGTCGGGTGCGGCGACGATGCTGCCGTTGCCCTTGAGCACCGTATCGGCGTTAAACCGTTTGGCGAGATCGACCGCGGCGCCGACGCGGTCCGACTGTACTTCCGTGGTGCCGATACCGAGCAGCCGTCCCGCTTCGGCCGGATGCGGGGTGATCAAGGTGGCTGCGGCGCGCCTCGCCACCGCATTGGCGAGATGCCGGTTTCCCGCCACCAGGTTGAGGGCGTCGGCGTCCAGTACCAGCAGAGCCCCGGACTTGATGGCACGCGCCAGCACGCGCTTCGCGGCATCGGCCCTGCCCATCCCGGGGCCGGCCAGCAACACCGCTCCCTTGGAGGGTACCCGCGCAGCCGCCTCGGATGATTCAACCATCAACTCCAGCACTGCCGCGGCGCTGCGCAGCATCAACTCGGGTTGCATCGCATCCACGTCGGGCGCCCGTTCGGCGAGCAGGCCGACATGCACGCGTCCCGCGCCGCTCTTGAGCGCCGCCCGTCCGGCCAGCAGCGCGGCGCCCACCATGCCCGTCGCGCCGCCCAGTATGCCGACGCTGCCGGCCCGGCCTTTGTGAAAATTTGCCGGCCGCGGCTTCAGTACCTGATCGAGGATCGCGGCATCCAGGGTCCAGCCGCGCGCCGGCCGCAGCCCCGCCGCATCCAGGCCCAGCGTGGCAAGCGTCAGCGCCCCGCAGTGGTCCGGGCCGTCCAGGGTCAGCAGGCCCGGTTTGAGCGCGATGAAGGTGATGGTTCGCGCGGCACGCACCGCGACGCCCATCACCGCGCCGCTGTCGGCATTGATGCCGCTTGGCACGTCAAGCGCCGCCACCGGTGCGCCCAGGGCGTTGATGCGGGCGATGAGTGCCGCGTATCGGCCTGTCACCGGTCGCTGCAACCCGATGCCGAACAGGCCGTCCACCACCAGTTGCCAGCGTCCCCCGGCCGGGATCATATCGAGTACCTCGCCGCCGGCGCCGGTCCACTTGCTCAGCGCTGCCGCTGCATCGGGGGGCGGCGAGCGGTCCCCCGCCAGCACCACCGTGACCCGATAGAACCAGCGCTTCAGGTGCACCGCCACTTCGAGCGCATCGCCGCCGTTGTTGCCGGGGCCGGCGACGACGAGGATGTCGCGCATGCCATCGGCGTGATGATCGCGTATCGCCTCGGCCGCGGCGAGGCCGGCGCGCGCCATCAATGGCGGATCGGCATCGCCTGAGAGCGACTCGATTGCGCGGATCTCGCTGGTGGCGTAGACAGGATTCATGCTTGCCGGGGCGCTCTATTTTTTCTTCACCGCATCCGGCAACAGTCGCGCGACGCAGTCCCCTATTGCCAGCGATGCGGTGAGGCCCGGCGATTCGATGCCGAACAGATTTACCAGGCCGGGCACGCCGTGATCGCGCGGCCCCTGTATCAGGAAATCCTGCGCCGCTTCGCCCCCGGCCTGGATCTTCGGCCGGATTCCCGCGTACCCGGGTTGCAGCCGGCCGTCCTGCAGGCCCGGCCAGTAGGCGCGGATTGCGCGGTAAAACGCGTCGGCCCGACTGGCTTCGACATCGTAGTCGATTTCCGTTATCCATTGCACGTCGGGTCCGAAGCGCGCCTGTCCGGCGAGGTCGAGGGTGAGGTGCACGCCCAGTCCCGCCTGTTCCGGCAGCGGATAGACCAGGCGCGAGAATGGCGAGCGGCCGGCCAGCGTGTAGTAGTTGCCCTTCGCGTAATGGCAGGGCGGTACGTGCGCGGCGGGAAATCCGGCCAGCGAGGCGGCGAACCGCTGCGCATGCAGGCCGGCGCAGTTGACGACGCTGCGTGCCAGCAAGCTTATCGGCTCTTCACCGCCCATCTCCAGCCGAATGCCGTTCGCCGTCACCGATCCGCCTGCGACCGGGCTGCGAAATGCGATCATCGCGCCGCGCTCCTCCGCCTCGCCCTGCAGGGCGAGCATCAAGGCGTGGCTGTCGATGATGCCGGTCGAGGGCGAGTGCAGCGCGGCGGCGCAGCGCAACGCCGGTTCCATGCGGGCGACTTCGCCAGGGGTCAGCCATTCGAGGTCGGTGACGCCGTTGGCCGCGGCGCGGGCGCGCAGGGCTTGCAGCTCCGGCAACTGGCTCTCCTCCGTGGCCACGATCAGCTTGCCGCAGCGGCGATGCGCCACGCCGCGCTCGGTGCAATAACGATAGAGCTGCTGCCTGCCGGCGACGCACAGCGTTGCCTTCAACGAGCCCGCCGGATAGTAAATGCCGGCATGGATCACTTCGCTGTTGCGCGAACTGGTTTCGCTGCCGACGGTGGCGGCGCGCTCCAGCACCACCACCTCACGTCCCTGCCGCGCCAGGGCGCGCGCCACGGCAAGGCCGATGACCCCGGCGCCGATGACTGCGCAGTCGATATGTTCCATGCGGCGTGATTGTCCGATTGCGGCCTCGAGGGCGCTGTAGCCATGCTTATTATGCTATCCGTCTTGGACAGTCGTGACATAGCCTGCTAAATTCCTGCAACGGTCGCGCTGGGTTGTTACATGGCTATCTGCAGGGAAAATAATTGGGCGTTCTGAACGGTAAAGTAGCGCTCGTCACCGGCGGCGGGTCCGGCCTGGGCCGGGCGATTGTTCAGCGTTATCTCGGCGAAGGCGCCAGGGTCGGGGTGCTGGAGCGCTCCGTGGAAAGGGGCGCAGCGCTGGAGCGCGAATTCGGCAGGCAAGCCCTGTCGGTAACAATCGGGGATGTGCGCTTTGCCGAGGACAATCGAAGAGCGGTCAGCGACCTGTTGAAGCAGTTCGGGCGGCTCGACATTTTCGTCGGCAATGCAGGCGTCTATGACAACCGCGCCGCGTTTCAGGACTTCACGCCGGCCACACTGGACGCCGCGTTCGACGAGCTGTTCCAGGTCAATGTCAAAGGTTATCTGCTGGGCGCCCGGGCGTCACTAGAAGAACTGCGCAAAACCCGCGGTTGCATGGTGTTCACCGCGTCGGTGTCGAGCGTCGCGCCGGGATTTGGCGGCGTCCTGTATATCGCCGCCAAGCATGCGATTGCCGGATTGACCCGGCAGCTTGCCTGGGAGCTCGCTCCGGAGGTGCGAGTCAACGCGGTCGCGCCGGGATACGTCCCCACCGAGCTGCGGGGACTTGAAAGCCTCGCCCAGGGCCGGACCGCCACGGCGCCCTCGGCCAAGCAACTGCCGTTGCAGCAGCTTCCATCGGCAGCCGACTATGCGACCTATTACGTCTTGCTTGCCTCCGAGGAGAGCAGCCGGACCGCCACCGGCACGGTCCTCCTTGCGGACGGCGGAATATCGCTGTCAGGCGCGTCTCGTCCGGCCGGATGAGGCGCTGACGGCGAGAAACTATTCACCCCGGCCATGCCCAATACGAATCGCTCGTCGCGCTGGCAATTCTGGATCGACCGCGGTGGCACGTTTACCGACGTGGTGGCGCTAAAGCCGGACGGCCGCCTGATCACGCACAAGCTGCTCTCGGAGAATCCGGAGCAGTACCCGGATGCGGCGCTGGCCGGAATACGGCATCTGCTCGGTGTGCCGCGCGGCGAGCCGATCCCAGGCGAGCGCATCGAAGCGGTGAAGATGGGCACCACGGTGGCCACCAACGCGCTCTTGGAGAGGAAGGGCGAGCGCACTGCGCTTGCCATCACGCGCGGCTTCCGCGATGCGCTGCGCATTGCCTACCAGAACCGGCCGAAGCTGTTCGCGCGGCACATCGTGTTGCCCGAGTTGCTGTATTCAAGGGTGATAGAAGTCGATGAACGCCTGTCGGCGCGCGGCGAGGTGCTGCAGGCGCTCGATCGCGGCAGGGCCGAGGCAGACCTCAGGGCGGTTCATGCCGAAGGCTACCGGTCGCTGGCCATCGTGCTGATGCACGGCTACCGCTATACCGACCACGAGCGCACCCTCGCCGAACTGGCGCGCGCCATCGGCTTCGAGCAGATCTCGGTGTCGCACCGGGTCTCGCCGCTGATGAAGCTGATTTCTCGAGGCGATACCACCGTGGTCGATGCCTATCTCTCGCCCATCCTGCGCCGCTACGTCGATCGGGTGGCGGGTGAACTGGCGGGGGTGCGGCTGCTGTTCATGCAATCGAACGGCGGCCTCACCGACGCGAGGACATTCCAGGGCAAGGATTCAATCCTGTCCGGTCCGGCCGGCGGCATCGTCGGCGCGGTGCGCACTTCGCTTGCCGCGGGCTTTGACAAGATCATCGGCTTTGACATGGGCGGCACCTCGACCGACGTGTCGCATTTCGCCGGTACGCAACTCTCGGACATGGAACGCGTCTTCGAGACGCGCGTCGCCGGGGTGCGCATGCGCGCGCCGATGATGAGCATTCACACCGTGGCCGCGGGCGGCGGTTCGATTCTGCATTTCGACGGCTCGCGCTACCGGGTGGGTCCTGATTCGGCGGGCGCCAATCCCGGGCCGGCCAGTTACCGCCGCGGCGGCCCGCTTGCCGTGACCGACTGCAACGTCATGCTGGGCAAGGTGCAGCCGGCGTTCTTTCCCGCCGTGTTCGGCCGGGAGGGCAACCAGCCACTGGATGCGGAGGTGGTGCGCGAGAAATTTGTCGATCTGGCAAAGCAGATTGCGGAGGCGACCGGCAACCGCCGCAGCCCGGAGGAAGTCGCCGAGGGCTACGTCAACATCGCGGTGGGCAACATGGCCAACGCCATCAAGCAGATCTCGGTGCAGCGCGGCCACGACGTCACCGAGTACGCGCTGTGCTGCTTCGGCGGCGCCGCCGGCCAGCACGCCTGCCTGGTGGCCGACGCCCTGGGCATGACGCGGGTGGTCATTCATCCGCTGGCCGGGGTGCTGTCGGCCTATGGCATGGGGCTGGCGGACATCACCGCGATGCGCGAGCAGGCGGCGGAAGTGAACCTCGAAGCGGCGAGCGAGCCACTGCTGCGCGAGGCACTTGCCAGGCTCGGTGTCGAGGCGCGTGCGCAATTGCTGCGCCAGGGTGTTGCGGCCGATCGCATCCGTGTCGTGGAGCGCGTGCACCTGCGCTATGAGGGCACCGACTCGGCGCTGATCATCGGTTTCGGTCCGCTGCCGGAGGTGATTGCGCAATTCGAATCGGCCTACCGGCGGCGCTATTCGTTCCTGATGGCCAATCGCGGATTGATCGCCGAAGCGGTGTCGGTGGAGGCGATCGGCGTATCGGATGTGCCGGCGGAAGCGGCCGACGTCCGCAGCTCGCGCGAAGGCGGGCCGGCGTTCGCCGACACGGTGACCATGTTCAGCGGCGGTCGGGCCCATCGCACGCCGCTGTATCTCCGCGACGGCCTGCGTCCGGGTGACCGCATCAAGGGCCCCGCCATCATTGCCGAACGCAACGCCACCACCGTCGTTGAACCGGGCTGGGCCGCAGGGGTGACTTCACTTGATCACCTGCTGCTCGAGCGCGTGGAAAAACGTCCCGAACGCCTGGCCATCGGCACCCGCGTCGATCCGGTGATGCTGGAGGTGTTCAACAATCTTTACATGTCGATCGCCGAACAGATGGGCCTGCGGCTGGAGAGCACCGCGCATTCGGTGAACATCAAGGAGCGTCTGGATTTTTCCTGCGCGCTGTTCGATGCGCGCGGCCAGTTGATTGCCAACGCACCGCACCTGCCGGTCCACCTGGGGTCGATGGGCGAATCCATCAAGACGGTGATGCGCGAGAACGCCGGGAAAATGAGACCCGGCAATGTGTACGTGCTCAACGCTCCGTACAACGGCGGCACGCACTTGCCCGACCTTACCGTCATTACCCCGGTTTTCAGCGAGCAGGGCGGCGAAGAGCAGGGCAAGGACATCCTGTTCTACGTCGGCTCGCGCGGTCATCACGCCGACATCGGCGGCATCACGCCAGGATCGATGCCGCCGGACAGCAGGGTGGTGGAAGAGGAGGGCGTGCTGATCGACAACTTCCTGCTGGTCGAGGCAGGCCGCTTGCGCGAGCGGGAGACGGTTGCGTTGCTGACCTCGGGCCCCTATCCGGTGCGTAATGTCGAGCAGAACATGGCCGACCTGCGCGCCATGATCGCCGCCAACGAAAAAGGCGTGCAGGAACTGCGCCGCATGGTCGGGCACTTCAGCCTGGAAGTGGTCAATGCCTACATGCAGCACGTGCAGGACAACGCCGAGGAGGCGGTGCGGCGCGTGATCGACGTGCTGCGGGACGGCGAATTCAGCTATCCGATGGACAATGGCGCCGTGATCCGGGTGAAGATCAGCATCGACGGCGCTGCGCGTGCCGCCACCATCGACTTCACCGGCACATCCGCGCAGCTCCCCAACAACTTCAATGCGCCTTCAGCGGTGTGCATGGCAGCGGTGCTGTACGTATTCCGCACCCTGGTCGATGACGACATTCCGCTGAACGCCGGCTGCCTGAAGCCGTTGCGCGTCATCATTCCCGAAGGCAGCATGCTGGCGCCGCGCTACCCGGCGGCGGTGGTGGCCGGCAACGTCGAGACCTCGCAGTACATCACCGACGCGCTGTACGGCGCGCTTGGCGTGATGGCGGCGGCGCAGGGCACCATGAACAACTTTACTTTCGGCAATGCGACCTACCAGTATTACGAAACCATCTGCGGCGGCTCGGGCGCCGGGCTGCTCAACCCCGGCACCGGCGTTCCGCACAACCCGACCCACACTGCGCAAAGCGCCGCGACGAATACAGAGTACACCGTGTTGCAGGGTTTCGACGGCACCGATTGCGTGCACAGCCACATGACCAACACCCGGCTCACCGATCCGGAAGTGCTCGAGTGGCGTTTTCCGGTACTGCTGGAGAGCTTCGAAGTGCGGCAGGGTTCGGGTGGCAAGGGTCGCTGGCACGGCGGCAACGGCGCGCGCCGGCGCATCCGTTTTCTCGAACCGATGAGCGCAGCGATGCTCTCCGGACATCGCATCGTTCCACCCTACGGCATGGCGGGCGGAGAACCCGGCCAGGTGGGACGCAACTGGGTCGAGCGCCACGAGGGCTCCCGTCTCGAACTGGGTGGTGCCGGCAAGGCGGAATTGAAGCCGGGCGATGTGTTCGTCATCGAGACACCCGGAGGCGGCGGATTCGGGCCGGCAACCTGACTATTTGCCTGTCCCGCCCTCCCTGTTTTGCCTATAATTCGATGCGCCTTGCAAGCTTGCCAGGCATCGAATAACGCCTCTCACCCACCGAATCGTCTCCCGATGGATCGTCGCAGCATCTTCACCAAAACGGGCAAAGGCCTGAACGAGGCGTCCGGCAAGACCTCCGCGCTGTCGCGGGAGCTGCGCAATCTGCTCAAGGAGATCGACGGCAAGGCCAACGCCGGCCAACTGCAGGAAAAATTGGAGAAGGTCCCCGAAGCCAGGTTGCTGGAAAACCTCGCCCAGCTTACCCGCGAAGGCTATGTGCGCGAACTCGCCGCTGCGCCACGGGTGGCCACGCCCGCCGCAACTGCGCGCGGCCCCGCCATGGACGAGGGCGAGGATCTGGACTTCACCAGCGCCATGTCGGCGCCGCGGGCCGCCGCGGGTGTGCCGGACCTGGCCGCAAAAGCAGCGGCCGATGCCGCGCTCAAGGCGGAGGCGGCGGCGCGCGCCAAGGCAGAAGCGGCAGCCAGGGCGAGGGCCGAAGCGGCGCTGCGAGCCAGGCTCGAAGCGGAAGACAAGGCCAAGGCGGAAACAGCAGCAAGAGTGGCGGCCGAAGCCAAAGCGCAAGCCGAAGCCAGGGCGCGCGCCGAAACGGCGGCCCGGGCCAAGGCGGAAGCGGAGGCCAGGCTGCGAGCTGAAATAGCGGCGAAGGCAAAGGCCGATGCCGAAAAGGCCCAGGCAGAGGCCAGGATGCGCGCGGAGGCCGACGCCAAGGCGCGTGTCGAGGCGGAAGCCAAGGCGCATGCGGCGGCAGAGGCGGCCGCCCGTGCCGAAGCGGATGCCAAAGCGCGCATAGACGCGGCCGAGAAGGCCATGGCCGAGGCGCAGGCGCGCGCTCAGGCCGAAGCCGAGGCACGCACCCGCATGGAAGCGGAGCTGCACGCCAGGTATGAAGCCGAAGCCCGGGCGCGTGTCGAGGCCGAAGCGCGCGCCCGCCAGGAAGCCCAAGCGCGCGAGATTGAACAAAAGGCGCGGCAGGAAGCCGAGGAGCGGGCGAGGAACGAAGCCCTGGAGCGGGCCAGACAGGAAGCCGAGGCGCGGGCAGAGCGGGAAACTGCCGAGCGGCTGCGCCGCGAGGAAGCGGAACGCGCGCGCCGCGAGGCGGACGACCGGGCAAAACGCGAGGCTGAAGATCGCGCGCGCCGGGAAGCAGAGGATCGCGCGCGCCGGGAAGCAGAGGATCGCGCGCGCCGGGAAGCAGAGGATCGCGCGCGTCGGGAAGCAGAGGATCGCGCTACGCGAGAAGCCGAGGATCGCGCGATGCGCGACGCCGAAGAGAAAGCCCGCCGGGAAGCCGCAGAGCAGGCGCGCCGGGAAGCCGAAGCGAAACAGGCTGAAGAGCGTGCGCGCCGCGAAGAGGCTGAACGCATCCAGCGCGAGGCAGAAGCACGGGCGCGCCAGGAAGTCGAGGCACGCGAACGCCGGGAAGCCGAGGAGCGCATCCGCCGCGAGGCCGAAGAGCGGGTGCGGAAAGAGTTTGAGGAACGCGCCAGGCGCGACAGCGAGGAACGGGCGAAGCGCGAAGGAGAGGAACGCGCACGTCGCGAGGAAGAGGAGCGCGCTCGGCGCGAGGAAGAGGAACGGGCGAAGCGCGAAGGAGGGGAACGCGCACGCCGCGGG
>Ga0080064_1000973_pt1 | contig 65396 bp, 61 predicted proteins | sample Subgrocontami54m_FD_69260 | JGI IMG/M metagenome (GOLD analysis project Ga0080064, IMG submission 69260) | Subsurface groundwater microbial communities from S. Glens Falls, New York, USA - GMW46 contaminated, 5.4 m (SPADES assembly) (version 2) ... | reverse complement strand
TCTCGATGCGCCCTAGCCACGCCGCATGGCGCTGCATCAGCCCCTTGGCGCGCTTGATGCGCGCCGGGATGACGCGGGTCCTGGCATAGTCCTCGAAGGTCCGTTGGAAGGTGCCGCGCTGGCGGCGGTCGAAGGCCATCACCGCCGGATCGGGCGTGACGCCGGCGAAGGCTTGGTCGATCACCTGGCGCGAGACGCCGGCCGCCTGCGCCTCGCGCGAGATCGCGGCGATGAAGGCGTTGAAATCGCCGCCGCATTGGGCCGCGTAGGCGGGGACGGCGAGGAGGAGAACGCCAAGGACGGTCGCGACGCTGCGGATAATCATGGAAAACCCGTGTCTTAAAAACAGTGGCGCCTCATCTGAGACACGAAAGCGGCGAGCAGAAGGCGGATTGCGCGACGGCGGTCGCCGGGACGCAGGGCACGCCGCCGTGGCCGCCGAAAGGCAGGTACGGGCTGGCTCGGGTGCGGAGGTTAGATTGCTGCCACAGTCTCGACGCGCGCTCAAAGCTTGCGCTCATAATTGTCGCGGACGCGACGATCGATGGAAGTGGCAAGCCCCGGAGTGACCGGCAGGGCCGCTTTGGTCCGCTTCAAGCGGAAGTTGCGCCCGCTGCCGGTGCGCGGGGCGTACGGTTGCCTTGCCGAAACGCGGCCCGATACAGTTCGCGGAGATCTCACATGCGTCGCTTCGCCTGAGCACTTTTTTCGTTCGACCGGGCACATTGCCTTTAGGTGGCATAGCGAACCAACCGAAGAGGTTACCCATATGCGTCGAATGCGTTTCATGCCGGCGGCGTTCGGAGCGCTGCTGGCCTCGGCATCCGTTACAAGCCTGGCCGCTGATCCGGTCGCCGACTTCTACGCCGCCAACCCCGTGCGCGTGGTCATCGGCGCCAGCGTAGGCAGCGGATACGACGTGTATGCGCGCCTTCTGGCGCGTCACATCGGCCGCCACATCCCCGGCAATCCAGGCGTCATCGCGCAGAACATGGAGGGCGCTGGCGGCGTGGTTCATGCGAACCACACCCATAGCGTCGCGAGCAAGGATGGCGCGACCGTCGCCGCCTTCAACCGCACCGCCTTGATGGAGCCTCTGTACGGCAACAAGAGCGCCAGTTTCGATCCGAGCAAATTCCAATGGCTCGGCTCCATGAACAAGGAGACGGTCGTCTGCGTCTCCTGGCATGACTCGGGCATCAAGACGGTCAGCGACCTGAAGGAGAAGGAATTCACGGTCGGCGCCGTGACGCGCAGCGACAATACCGGCATCGATCCGCGGCTGTTGAATGCCGTGCTCGGCACCAAGATGAAGGTGGTTACCGGCTATAGTGGCACGGCCGCCATCAAGCTCGCCATGGAGCGTGGCGAGGTGCAAGGGCGCTGCGGCTGGGCCTGGGAATCGCTGGTCACCACGAGTGCCGACTGGATCAGGGACACGAAGATCCACGTCCTCATCCAGATGGCGTCGCCGAAGAATCCGGAATTGCCGACCGTTCCCTCAAGCATGGATTTAGCGACGACCGAGGAGCAGCGCCAGATTCTCGCGCTGTCGACCGCAATCGACTTGATGGGCCGGCCGTTTGCAGTGCCCGCCGGCGTGCCGCCGGAGCGAGTCGCCGCTCTGCGGTCGGCCTTCGCCGTCGCCGTGCAGGACAAGGCGCTGCTCGCGGAAGCGGAGAAGATGAAGCTGAAGATCGACCCGATCAGCGGCGAGGAAGCGCAGAAGCTGATCGAGCGCCTCTATGCCACGCCCAAACCGGCGGTCGAGAAGTATCTGAGCGCGCGGCAGTAGTTCGCATAATGCTGCTCTAAGAAACGTCCAGCGGTCCCGAGGGAGGGTGTAGCGGTGCATATTTTCACCAACGACGACATCAAGAATGCGCTCACGATGAAAGCCTGCATCGACGCGCTCGACGAGGGCTATCGGCAATATGCCGCCGGCGAGGCGGTCATGGTGCCGCGCAACGATCTCGAGACGATCTGCGAAGGCGATTATTCAAAAGGACTTCCTGAGCCGGTCGGCAACGACCCGCGGCAGCAGACCTCGTCGGGGTTCCGGCATGCCATGAAGGGACTGCCGGGGCCCTATTTCTTCCTGCTCAAGACCATGACGGCGGCGGTGAAGAAGGGCGGGCCGATCGAGTTCGGCTGCGCGGCGTTGCGGCTCGACGCCGACATCCTGTCCGACACCGACACGATCAACGGCTCGCTCCGCCGCCAGCGCATCCCGGCGGCGCCGGGCAACAGATTCTGCGGCCTGGTGATGCTCTGGAAGACCGAGAACTGCGAGCCGATCTGCATCATGCCGGATTCCCACATCGAGGCCATGCGCGTGGGCGCCACCAACGCCCTGGCAGCGCGCTATCTCGCCCGCCCCGACTCGCGCGTGTACGGTTTGATCGGCACGGGATTGCAGGCCCGCGCGCAGCTCGAAGCCATGCTGGAAGTGCTGCCGATCAAAACCGTCCGGGTGTGGAGCCCGACCAAGGAAAATCGCGAGCATTTCGCCATCGAGCAGGGACGGCTGTACGACGTCGACATTCTGCCCGTCTCCTCCATGGAGGAGGCCGTGCGGGGCGCCGATGTGATCGGCTCCGCGACCAACGCCATGCACGCCATCCTCAATGGCGATCTTCCCGTCGAGAAAGGGGCGTTCGTCACCTCGATCAATCCGGTCGAGCTCAGCCGTCCGCTGGCGGACCGCTGCGATATCGTCGTCCTGCATGCCAATCGCATGACCTGGCCGAAGGATCCAAAGCAGTGCGTGTTCACGCCGGACGATGCGCGCCAGTTCGTCTCGTTCTGGCTCACGCGCGAGGCCAAGGAAAAGGACAAGGTGCCCCATTCACTGCAGGCGGCGTGGATGAACGATCCCGACGTCGCGGCGTCGCTGCCGTGGCTAGGCGACGTCATCTCCGGCAAGGTCAAACGCCAGAACGCCGACCAGATCACCTGCTTCATCAACAATATCGGCTTCGGCCTGCAATTTGCGGCGGTGGGCGCGGTCGCCTATCAGGCCGCCACGCGGCAGCGGCTCGGCCAGAGCATTCCCACCGAGCTGTTCACCCAGGACATGCATGGGTGACGACGGCGCGCCAAAAGCAAATCACAACAACAATGCTCGGTACCGGACCGGCAATCTACGTCAGAGCTTGCGCGCGTAATTCTCGCGGACATACCGGTTGATGTAAGTGGCCAGCCCCTGGCCCTCTTCTGCGAGGCGCTTCATCTCCTCGACATGATGCGGGCCAGGCTTATTGTCGTCGTATTCGTAACAACCACCTTGCTCGAACCAGACACGGATGAAGGTCGGACCTGGCTCGTAAAAGCGCACGCCCGAGGTGCCGCTGAAATTTTTATAGGCACGGCGCTCCATGTACGTCATGCGCGGGCTTGACCCGCGCATCCATCTTCTTGCGAAAGAATGATGGATTGCCGGGTCGAGCCCGGCAATGACAATTCAATCGACCTCATGCTGAGGAGCATCGCGTAGCGATGCGTCTCGAAGCATGAGGGCCGCCTCATCCTTCGAGACGCGGCCTCCGGCCGCTCCTCAGGATGAGGCGGATAAGAGCTCAGTTATCCAAAAAGCTCCAAGTTTCCGGCTCCGACTCGGATGCTTCACCCCCGGGTCAAGCCCGGGGGCTAAAGGCGCAGCGCCTTGGCCTCGATCTGGCGGATGCCCCTCGGGTCAAGCCCGAGGGCTAAACGCTCACCGCGAGTGACCGAGAACTGCTGGCCGACCTCTTCCCATGTGTGGTCAGTGTTCATGCCGAAGCGCGTGCGCAAGACGCCCCTGTTGTCGCGGCTTTCAGGCGGGAGTCGGGCGAGCGAGCTTACCCGCGGCGGCGATTTCGCGATAGAGCCATTCCGGCGCAACATCGAATCCATTCGGCCATGTCGGCGCTCCAAATTCGAGAAAGACGCGCTTGAAATAGGCGAGTTCACGCAGCGGCTCGACCATCGGCCCAGGCTCGTTCACCAGTTCCGCGAAGTCATATTCACCGAGCGAGTCATCCGTGAAGCGGAACCGAAGGCGGTGGCCGCCCAACCGTTCCAAACGTGTGACCTTGGTCCGCATCGAAACCTGCAATCCGTTCGAACGCGATCGCCGATCGCTATTCCGCCGCTTCGCGACTGAGTTCTCCAGCCGCCGCCATCCGGTCATGGAGCGCGATCGGATCGAGGTCGAAGCCATTCGGCCAAGTGAGCGCCCCAAGCTCCACGAATACACGCGCGAAGAACGCGGGATCCTTGAGGGGACGCACCATCTCTCCATCACGGGCAGCGGTGGACGAGAAATCATGCATGCCGGCCGAGCCGTCGGAAAATGCAATTCGCAGCCTGAAGCCTCCCATCGGCTTCACGGAGACCACGTCAACCATTGGGGCCTGCGATCCGGAAGCAGCGGCCATCCGTTTGCGCATGATGCCAATTCTCCATCAATTCGGCATGCCTGAGCTTGATCCAGCCTTTTACCAGCTTTGCCTGCTTGCTGGGAAGCGCACCCCGGATCATCTCTCCGTCGCTGATCCTGAACAGTGCCTTGGCGCCGGCATAGATGGCATGTATGTGCGGCGGATCGTGATCTTCGAAGAACATCTGAATGATGATGCCGTTGAAGATCGCAATGGTTGGCATCGCGGCGGCTCCAGGCCGGGCGCTAAAGGCCGATCCCGGGTCTGCGGCGCACCACTTCGCTTCGCTGCGTGCTGCGCCGCGCCCGGGATGACAAGTGTCAGTTATCCAGGAAGCTCCTTAGCTTCCTTGACCGGCTCGGATGCTTCAACTTCCTTAGCGCCTTCGCTTCGATCTGGCGGATGCGCTCGCGGGTGACGGAGAACTGCTGGCCGACCTCTTCCAAAGTGTGGTCGGTGTTCATGCCGATGCCAAAGCGCATGCGCAGCACGCGTTCTTCTCGTGGCGTCAAAGACGCCAAGACGCGCGTGGTGGTCTCGCGCAGGTTGGATTGGATGGCGGCGTCGATCGGCAGGATGGCGTTCTTGTCCTCGATGAAATCGCCGAGATGGCTATCCTCCTCGTCGCCGATCGGGGTTTCGAGCGAGAGCGGCTCCTTCGCGATCTTCAGGACCTTGCGCACCTTCTCGAGCGGCATGCCGAGCTTTTCGGCGAGCTCTTCCGGCGTCGGCTCGCGGCCGATCTCGTTCAGCATCTGCCTGCTCGTGCGCACGATCTTGTTGATGGTCTCGATCATGTGCACCGGAATGCGGATGGTGCGCGCCTGGTCGGCGATCGAGCGGGTGATCGCCTGCCGGATCCACCACGTCGCATAGGTCGAGAACTTGTAGCCGCGGCCGTTACTTAGTGTCCGTCTCAGCACTAACTGAGTCATATCAAAGAGTTACATCCGTAGAATCCCTGGGGGAATGCGAAAGCCCCGAGTTCTACGAAAATCTCCGCGCCGCGTTTTTTGTAACCCATTGATATTTGACTCAAACTATTGGGACGGACTCTTAGCGCTTGGCTCCGGTGGGGCAAGAAACAACGAACTATATGTGGGACCGCGCTCTTGGCGCCTTTCCTGCACTACAACCTTATAGATCATTAGATATATAGTTCTATTGCAAATGGAGTTAGAGACGCGCAGACTGCGAGTTCTGCCACTGCTTTAACGCACGGTTGGCGAATACGCGCCGCTAACGCGGAGAAACAGGGAGGATTGAGATGCCACTTCAAGCGGAGACAGTTGGGCGCTGCGCCTGCACGCGCGCTGCAACGTCACTCATCATTCTCCTGCTGGCCGGTGCCCTGTTGCTCGGTAACGCGCCGTCCGCTGGCGCCGGGCAACAGCACGCCAGAGCGGTGATCGGACTGGGTGTACAAGCGAAGTTTGCCCCCCATAACGGCATCGCACATGCCGAGCGACATCAAGGCTCCAAGTATCGTGTCGCACATGAGCAGGAGGGGTATAATTATACGTACGGCAATGCAGGCAGCGGTCACGCGCATCACCATGGCGGCGGATTATTTAGGCCCTCCGGTGGCGACGAGAAAAGGGTATCCAATCCGCAGCAGCAGGAAATCGCGCCGCCCCGCCCTGGCTCGCCTGGCTCATCACAGTACATCAAGCAGACATGGCTACCCAACGCCGCGCGCGATCAAATGAACGTCACATGGGCCCCAGAAAGTTTTTTTCAGATTGATCAGTCCGAACTCACTCGGAACAACGTAATCACGTCGCGCGCCCGCATGGTTACAGATGGCGGCCTTGCCGGCACGGTAGAGCTATCGGCATGGCTGGACAGAAAAGGAGTGCCGCAGACTAGAACGCGCCTTACCGGCATCTTCAAAGATGTGAAATTCGAACTCGTCTCACACCCGGGCAAGATCGTATCGCTGCAATTTCGGCAACCGCTTGTTTGGACTGTCGCCGGCAAGGTGGACACGTTCGACACCGCCCTTGATGGCTGGATTGATGTCAAAGCGGGCCGCGGCAAATAGCGACTCAATCCAGCCGAGGAGGTCCAGTTTTTCATCCTGCTCTTGGAACGGATTCAACTGCGTAAGGGATCAATCCATGTGGAGCGTGTGTCATGGCCGAACCGAAGGTTCCTACGGACTTTAACGCCCTCTACAGCCGCGCGGCGCGGGCGGCACGCGGGGTAACAGCGACGGCCGCACCGATCGAGCGACTGGCTATCGCGCGGCTCGCCGATGCAGTGCCGGATGCCACCGTCGGTCTCCGATTCTAATGCAGTTCCGCGTGTGCCCGGCGTGGAGCCGTTCGCACCGGCAGCGACAGATAATGACAGGCCGCCCGTCGCTTCAATTCCGGTGGACGCCCCGGGCCAAGCCTCAGGGGCTTAACGTGCTCAATTATCCAAGAAGCTCCTGAGCTTTCTCGACCGTGACGGATGCTTCAGCTTGCGCAGCGCCTTGGCCTCGATCTGGCGGATGCGCTCGCGGGTGACCGAGAACTGCTGGCCAACCTCTTCCAAAGTGTGGTCGGTGTTCATGCCGATGCCAAAGCGCATGCGCAGCACGCGTTCTTCTCGTGGCGTCAAAGACGCCAAGACGCGCGTGGTGGTCTCGCGCAGGTTGGATTGGATGGCGGCGTCGATCGGCAGGATGGCGTTCTTGTCCTCGATGAAATCGCCGAGATGGCTATCCTCCTCGTCGCCGATCGGGGTTTCGAGCGAGAGCGGCTCCTTCGCGATCTTCAGGACCTTGCGCACCTTCTCGAGCGGCATGCCGAGCTTTTCGGCGAGCTCTTCCGGCGTCGGCTCGCGGCCGATCTCGTTCAGCATCTGCCTGCTCGTGCGCACGATCTTGTTGATGGTCTCGATCATGTGCACCGGAATGCGGATGGTGCGCGCCTGGTCGGCGATCGAGCGGGTGATCGCTTGGCGGATCCACCACGTCGCATAGGTCGAGAACTTGTAGCCGCGGCGGTATTCGAACTTATCGACCGCCTTCATCAACCCGATATTGCCTTCCTGAATGAGGTCGAGGAATTGCAGGCCGCGGTTGGTGTATTTCTTGGCGATCGAGATGACCAGGCGCAGGTTGGCTTCCACCATCTCCTTCTTGGCCTGGCGCGCTTCGCGCTCGCCCTTCTGCACCATCTGCACGATCTTGCGGAATTCGCCGATCTCGAGCCCGGTCTCGCCCGCCAGCACATGGATCTGGTGGCGGTGCTCCTTGATCTTGTCCTTGTCCTTGGAGACGAGGCCCTTCCAGCCCTTGGCGGAGAGCTTCGAGACCCGGTTGAGCCAGCGCGGGTCGAGCTCCGACCCCTGGTAGTTCTTCAGGAAGTCCTCGCGCGTCACGCCGTGACTTTCAGCCAGCCGCATCAGCCGGCCTTCGTAGCCGACGAGCCGCTTGTTGATGTCGTAGAGCTGCTCGACCAGCGCATCGATGCGATGCTGGTTCAAGCGCAGCGACTTCACCTCGGCGATGATCTCTTCTTTCAGCTTCTTGTATTTGCGCTCCTGCGCCGGCGACAGCGAAGCGCTCTTCAGCCGGAACTGGATGTCCTGGTCCTGCAGGCGGCGCAGCCGCTTATAGGTGTCGGCGATGTTGTCGAAGGTCTCGACAACCTTTGGCTTGAGCTCGGCCTCGATGGCGGCCAGCGACAGCGAGCCTTCCATATCGTCTTCGTCGAGATCGCCTTCGCCGAGCGCGCCCTCCTCGCTCGCGGTCTCGCCATTGGAGCGCTCGCCGGCGGGACCGGGCGGCGGCACCGCCTTGATGAACGGCGTGGCAGACGCGGGCGCGGTGGCCGGCGCCGCATGGGTCTGCGGCGGCTGGCCGGGTTGCCCGGGTTGTCCCGGCTGGCCGGGCACCGCGATGCCGGGCAGCGGCTGGCCGTCGGGGCCGACCGGGGCCGGCATCTTCTGCGCGTCCGGGCCGGCATAGGTGGCTTCCAGATCGATGATGTCGCGCAGGAAGACTTTTCCGTCGTTCAGCTCGTCGCGCCAGATGATGATGGCCTGGAAGGTGAGCGGGCTTTCGCACAGCCCCGCGATCATCGCCTCGCGGCCGGCCTCGATGCGCTTGGCGATGGCGATCTCGCCCTCGCGCGAGAGCAATTCCACCGAACCCATTTCGCGCAGATACATGCGCACGGGATCGTCGGTGCGCTCGGTCGGCTCCTTGGCCTCGGCCTTGGCCGGGACCTTGGGCTGCACCTCGACCAGTTCGTTCTCGGTCTCGGGCTCGTCGTCGGGCTCGTCCTTGTTTTCCTCGTCGGCCTCGGCCTCCTCGTTCTCCACCACGTTGACGCCCATCTCGCTGAACATCGAGAGGACATCCTCGATCTGCTCGGAATTGACCTCTTCGGAGGGCATCACCGCATTGATCTGGTCGACGGTGACATAGCCGCGCTTCTTGGCGGTGCGGATGAGCTTCTTGACGGCCGCGTCGGACAGGTCGAGCAGCGGCAGCGGCGTATCCGGGGTCTCCGGCGCGTCCTTTTCCGGGGTCTCCGGCTTGTCGTTTTCTTTCTCTTTTTGAACGGCCTTGGTCTTGCTCGCCATCAAACTCTCCTACCCCTACCTATAGGGGTGAATCTCATACCCTGCCGGCTCCGCGACAGCCAAAAGGGCAGCACCGCCCGGCGCCGCCCCGATTCGCATCCGGGAGTGTCGCCGGAGCCGTTTAAGCTCCGCTTAACCCTCAGGGAGCGAACCCCAAAAGCACTTGCGCAGTTCCCGGCGGGGACCGCCCACCGCGTCCGGATCCGATCAGAAGGTCTTCACCGCCCGGCCGGAGGACACGCCAAAACCCTCGATCAGGGCTTCAGTACCGTCAATCGTGGAAAGGCGAGCCTTGACGTCCTGCAACCAGGAGTAGTTTGCCTCGGTCGCATCCTGCCCCAAGGCCTGCTCGGCTTCTTTCAGTTCCTTAAGTAGGGAATGCCATTGCCGATGCAAGGCGACAAGCTGTTTCCAGGTCTCCAGCACGTCGTCGGGCGCGGCCTCCGGCCGGGCGCCCCAGACCGACATGGTGGTAATGCCCTTGGCGATGCGCGCCACCAGCTCGCCGAGCCCGCGGCCGGCCAGCACCGCCTCCAGCGCCTCGCGATCGGGCGCGCCATCATGGGCGAAAATGTCGATCACGGCGGCCTTGACCTTCTCGGTCTCGGAATGGCGGAACTCGAGATCGGCCAGATCCTCCAGGTGATCGTGCAGCAGCCAGGGGTGGTTGAGCACCGTCTGCAGGATCAGCGCCTCGCGGCGCGGCACCGAGGCGCGATAGCCGCGATGCAGCGGGCCAGCGGCAAGCTGCGGGCTGGACACCAGATAGGGTTGCCCGCCCACCAGCACCGGCATGGACGACTGCCGCCCGCCGCTTTTGATGTCGCCCCAGCCCTTGTCGCCGCGTGAGCCGCGCTCGCCTTTCTGGCCGCGCCGCTCCTGCCATTTCTCGCGGCGCTGGAACGGCCGCCGCGCCGCCGGCTGCCGGTCGTCCTCGAACAGGCGCCGCAGGCGGGTGGCGAATTCCTGGCGATAGTGGCGGCGCACCGACTCCTCGCCGATCGATTGGGCGATTTCCGACAGGCGCGCCTCCAGCGCGGCGCGGCGCTCCGGCGTGTCGAAGGCGCCGGCCTCGGTCTCGCGCATCCACAGCACCTGGGCGAGCGGTCGCGCCGCCGCCAGCACCTCGTTGATCGCCTCGCGTCCGCCCGAGCGCACCAGGTCGTCGGGATCGTGGCCTTCCGGCAGGCTGGCGAAACGCAGGCTTTTGCCCGGCCGCAATTGCGGAAGCGCCAGATCGACCGCGCGATAGGCGGCGCGCCGTCCGGCATCGTCGCCGTCGAAACACAGGATCGGCTCGTCGGCCATCTTCCAAAGGAGCACGAGCTGCTCGGCGGTGAGCGCGGTGCCGAGCGGGGCCACCGTCGCCTCGAAGCCGGCACTCACCATGGCGATGGCGTCGATATAGCCTTCGACCGCGATCACGGTCGCGGAAAAATTATTTTGCGCAGACTGCGCAGACTTGCCTGCGGTATGGACGGCGGCGCGGGCGCTCGCGATATTGTAGAGCGTGGCGCCCTTGTGGAAGAGCGTGGTCTCCGGCGAGTTGAGATATTTCGCCTGCGCATCCTTCTCCAGCGCGCGGCCGCCGAAGGCGATGACGCGTCCGCGCAGGTCGGTGATCGGAAACATCACGCGGTCGCGGAAACGGTCATAGGGCACCGGAATGTCGTCGCCGGCCACCAGCAGTCCCGCCGCGATCATATCCTCGGCGGGAATCCCCTGATTGCCGAGATGCTCCTTCAGCGCAAAGCGCTCCGCCGGCGCATAGCCGATCCGGAAGCGCAGCTGCGTGGCGGGCTCGACGCCGCGGTCGGCGAGATAGCCGCGCGCCTTGGCGCCGGCGCGGGCGGCGAGCGTCGCCTCGAAGAATTTCGCCGCCAGTTCCACCACGTCGTGGAGCGTCTTGCGGCGCTCGGCGCGCGCCTCCTCCTCGCGCGAATAGACCGGCACCGGCATGCCGGCCTGCTGCGCCAGCCGCTCCACCGCCTCCGGGAACGAGAGGCCGTCGGTCAGCATCACGAAGTCGAAAATGTTGCCGTTCTTGCCGGAGGAGAAATCGAACCACGCCATCTTCTGGTCATTGACGAAGAACGACGGCGTCTTCTCCTTGTTGAACGGCGACAGTCCTTTCCACTCGCGCCCGGCCTTCTTCAAGCTCACGCGCCGGCCGACCACTTCCGAGACTGGAAGCCGGGCGCGCAGCTCATCGAGGAACTGGGGCGAGAATCGCATGGTGATTCGGAGGGTAGCCGGGAAGCGGAGGGAATATAGGGCGGCGCCTGCCGCCGGGGGGTACGACCGGATTTGTCCCAGTTATCCACAGGGCCTAGCCCAGCATTGGCTATTTAGGGCCTAGCCCCAGCATTGACTATTTGAAGTACGTTTGTATATACAGGAGTGTCGAGGTACGGTCGAGGTGGGCCCTCACCAGGGTTTTGCCGAGAACTTCGAGCCCGTCATAGCGAACCCTCGGCGGTACAGAACGTATCGCAACCTCCCTCTGGGGGCGGATCGCTATGGCGGAAGATGACGTTGTCATTCGACGGTTGTTCGAGCGTGTTCGTGCGGTCGAATGGAACGAAGAGAAAGCCGCGGGCAACCGCCGCAAGCACGGCATCGACTTCGACGAAGCCATCGAAGTCTTCTATGGCGTAAGCCTGCTGCGACGCTCGGACCGCCACAAAGAGGAGCGCTGGCTCGCGATCGGTGAAACAGAAGGCCGCGTCGTGGCCGTGGCGTTTACATGGCGCGGCGACACACTTCGGATCATCTCGGCGAGACATGCAAGAAAAAATGAAAAACGAGCGTATTATCACGAGAAAATGGGGCGATCGGCGGAAGGGCAAGACTGATTGGAAACGTGTCGACGCGCTCACGGACAAGGATATTGAAGCTGCCGTCCATGATGATCCGGACGCCGTGCCGCTCGATGTCGACTGGTCCGAAGCGGTCCTCGTCATCCCGCCGAAAAAGACGGCGATCTCGATCCGGGTCGACGAAGACGTGCTGGACTATTTCAAAAAGGCAGGTGCCGGCTATCAACGCCGCATGAACGCGGTGCTGCGCTCCTACATGCAGCAGAAGGGCAAGAAGAAGCGCGCTTAGCTCGCAGCCGTTCCTGCGGAGCGGGCTCTCCAGCCTCGGGCCGCCGGCCGTGGCGCTCGCCGGTTCAGCTCGCCTTGGCCTTCTTGGCCTGCATGCGGCCGGCGGTATGGCCGCATTTGCACTCGAAAAACAGCCGCTCGAGGGTGGCGGAGCCGGGCGCCGGCTCGCGGCGGACCAGGCGCATGTCGGCGCCGCATTGCGGGCAGGACTGCACCAGCGGAGGGGCTTTGGAATAGTCGGACCGGGCCATGGCGCTGCACACTCCTGAATGGATACGAACCTGAGGGCAGTGCGGAGCATACCACACGGCCTCATCTGTCGGCCCCGGAAATACAATACGTTGCGAGGCGATAGCAAGCGTTCCGGCGGCGCCGGTCCGGCCGGCATCGCACGATGCGGTGTAGCCCTGGCAAGGCGTCTTGCCTTGCGTATCCCGCCGTCGTAGGGCGCATTGACCCCCGCCCAACAAAGACCAGCTCGATAAAGACCATGCCCGAACCCGCGCTTCCGCCGCCATCACCGCCCCGGCCGGTGCGGCTACTCTCGCTTTACATGGTGTTCTTCTGGGTCGGCCTGTTCAGCTTCGGAGGCGGCCTGGTGGCCTGGCTGCACCGCGAGGTGGTGCAGGTGCGCGGCTGGATGACCGACGAGGACTTCTTCTCCGGCTATGCGCTGAGTCAGGTCGTGCCGGGCGTGAACTCCACCAATATGAGCGTCTATATCGGTCAGCGGCTGTGGGGGGCGCTCGGGGCCCTGGTCGCGCTGCTCGGGCTCCTGAGCGGGCCGTTCGTGGTGGTGATCGGCGCCGCCGTCACCTACCAGTGGCTGAGCGGCATTTCCGGTTTCCAGGCCGCGATGGCCGGCATCGCCGCCGCCGCCATGGGACTGCTGCTGCGGCTCGCCATCAGTGCCGCGCAGACGGCCCTGCGGCGCTGGTCGTCATGGCTGGCAATGCTCGCGACCTTCATCGCGGTTGGCGTGCTGCAATGGCCGCTGCTTCCCGTGGTGGCGGTGATCGCGCCGCTCAGCGTATGGGCGGCTTGGCCGCGCAAGGCCGCCGATGCGTGACAGCCCGCTGCTTGCGCTGATCGTCATCATCGCACCGCTGTCATTTGCGGCGATCGGCGGCGCCGCCGCCATTTACGCGCCGCTGCAATACCAGACCGTCGAAGTCATGCGCTGGCTCACGGCGCGGGAATTCATCGACCTGTTCGCCATCGCGCGGGTGACGCCCGGACCGGGATCCATGCTGGCGACGCTGATCGGCTGGAAAGTCGCGGGTTTTTGGGGCGCGCTGCTCGCCACGCTCGCGCTCTACATTCCGTCTTCGATCCTGTGCTATTTCGTCGCCGGCGCCTGGAACCGCTATCGCGGCACCGCCTGGCACACCGCGCTCGAACACGGCCTCGCGCCGGTCGGCGCCGGATTGATCTTCGCCGGCGCGCTGGCGCTGCTGCGCGTGGGCGAGATGGGGCCGCTGGCCTGGGTTTTGATGGCGGCGGTCGCCGGCCTGCTCACCTTTTGGCCGAAGCTGCATCCGCTTGTTCTGCTATTCGGCGGCGGCGCGCTGTTCCTGGCGATCCACTTCGCGCCGCTTTAACGCCGCGTTGAAAACTCTTCCGCTCGTCCCCGGAAGTCGGGTCTACCTGACTTCCGGCATTCAAAGTGCAGAACTCGGGCAAGCCCGAGTTCTGGCGCAAGCGGGGACCCAGCCCAAGCAAGAAGTCCTGGATTCCCGCGTTCGCGGGAATGAGCGGATTTGCCGGAGATGCCTATCCCGCCAGCAGCTTCTTCACCGCCGCACTCGCCTTGCCGAAATCCATCTTGCCGCCGAATTTCTCCTTCAGCGCGGTCATGGTGCGGCCCATGTCCTTCAGCCCCTGCGCATTGATCTCGCGCACGATCTGGGCAATGGCGGAGCCGGCTTCGGCATCCGACATCTGCTGCGGCAGATAGACGGAGATGATCGCGATCTCCTCGCGCTCCTGTTGCGCCAGTTCCGGACGGCCGCCCTTGTCGTATAGCTCGATCGATTCGTTGCGCTGCTTGATCATCTTTTGCAGCAGGCCAAGGAGGGCGTCCTCGGCGAGCGGTTCCTTGCCCAGCCCGCGCGCCTCGATATCGGCGTTCTTGATCGCGGCATTGACCAGGCGCAGCGTCGAGAGCCGACGCTGATCCTTGGCTTTCATCGCGTCTTTGACGGCGGCGTTGATATCGTCGCGCAACACGGCTATGGCCTTTCTTAAATCAGCCCCGCCACAGGTTTAGGCTGCCGATGAGCGACAGACAACCCGCCTCGTCCACCTGGGTCGAGCAGAAAGCCACCGCGCTGCTGGTGCTCGCCGACGGCACCGTGCTGGAAGGCCAGGGTTTTGGCGCCACCGGCCACGCGGTCGGCGAAGTCTGTTTCAATACCGCGATGACCGGCTACCAGGAGATCCTCACCGACCCCTCCTATGCCGGACAGATCATCACCTTCACATTCCCACATATCGGCAATGTCGGCACCAACGAGCTGGACATCGAGACCGTCAACATGGCGGCGACGCCGGGCGCGCGCGGGGTGGTGCTGCAAAGCCCGATCACCGCACCGTCGAATTATCGCTCCACGCGCCATCTCGGCGAATGGCTGAAGGCGCGCGGTGTCATCGGTCTCGCCGGTATCGACACCCGCGCGCTCACCGGCCTGATCCGCAACAAGGGCATGCCCAATGCGGTGATCGCGCACGAGCCGTCCGGCAAATTCGATCTGGCTGCGCTCAAGAAAGAGGCGCGTGACTGGCCCGGCCTGGTCGGCATGGATCTGGTGCCGATGGTGACCAGCGGCCAGCGCTTCACTTGGGACGAGACGCCGTGGGTGTGGGAAACGGGCTACGGCCGGCAGGACGAACCGCAATTCCACGTGGTCGCCATCGACTACGGCATCAAGCGCAACATCCTGCGCCTGCTCGCCGGCTCCGGCTGCAAGGTGACGGTGGTGCCGGCCAAGACCTCGGCCGCCGACATCATGGCGCTGAAGCCGGACGGGGTTTTTCTGTCCAACGGCCCGGGCGATCCGGCAGCGACCGGCGAATATGCGGTGCCGGTGATCAAGCAGCTGATCGATTCCGGCACGCCGACCTTCGGCATCTGCCTCGGCCACCAGATGCTCGGCATCGCGCTCGGCGGCAAGACCATGAAGATGCATCAGGGCCATCACGGCGCCAATCATCCGGTCAAGGATCTCACCACCGGCAAGGTCGAGATCGCCTCGATGAACCACGGTTTCGCGGTGGACAAGGACAGCCTGCCCAGGAATGTCGAGCAGACCCACGTCTCGCTGTTCGACGGATCGAATTGCGGGCTGGCGCTCAGCGACAAGCCGGTGTTCTCGGTGCAGTACCACCCGGAGGCATCGCCCGGCCCGCGCGACAGCCATTATCTGTTCCAGCGCTTTGTCGGGTTGATGCGCGCGCACAAGCGGGCGTGACCCATGCTGCGCGGATGCCGCACGGCCGACGCAACCATCGGCGCCTTTAAGGGTTGCCTGCAAAGAATATTTTTACCCCCGGTATGCGATGATCCCGTCTGCCATTTATCCGTGACCCATGCCCGTCCCGACCAAAGCCCCCCGAGCCCCCGAACCGCGGGCCCTGATGTTCTCCGACGACGGCTCGGTGCCGAACAATCCGCGCCTGCCGTTCCTCCTCTATCGCCATGCCATCGATCTGGCCGGCACGCCCGATCCGGAAGCAGTGATCGAGAAGACTTTCGCCCGCCACGGCTGGGGCGACATGTGGCGCAACGGCATCTACCCTTACGTGCATTATCATTCGATGATCCACGAAGTGCTCGGCATTGCGCGCGGCAAGGCCAAAGTGCGGTTCGGCGGCGAGCGCGGTGAAGTGATCGAGCTCGCGCCCGGCGACGTAGCGATCCTGCCCGCCGGCACCGGCCACCAGGGCCTGTTTGTATCGGCCGAGCTGTGCGTGATCGGCGCCTATCCGAAGAGCGGAAAATACGATCTCTGCCGCGGCAGCAAGGCCGAGCACGCCAAGGCAGTGCTCGCCATTCCCGATGTGCCGCTGCCCGCCACCGATCCGGTGCATGGCGAAGACGGCCCGCTGCTCAAGCTCTGGCGCAAGTGACGCGCTTTCCCGCCGCACCTTTTCCCGTATAGTCCGCCCGCGCAACGGGAAGCAACCGACGCATGGGCGCGATGACCGACTGGCGATCGTTCTGGGACAGCGACCATTCGATCTACGTCAACGACCGTCATAAGGACGTCCATTACCGCGAGATCGCCGATCAGATCGCCGCCTTCGTGCCGGGGCCGGATGCGCGGGTGCTCGATCACGGCAGCGGCGACGCCATCCACGCCGGACGGGTGGCGGCGGTGGCCGCCGAGGTGCTGCTGTGCGACGCCGCAGCCAATGTGCGCGCTTCCATGGCGCAGCGCTTCGCCAACAATCCCCGCATCAAGGTGCTGGCGCCGGAACAGGTGGAGACGCTGCCGGCGGGCAGCCTCGACCTCATCGTGTCGAACTCCATGGCGCAATATCTCACGCAAGCCGAACTCGACCGCCTGCTCGCCCTGTGGCGGCACCTGCTGGCGCCCGGCGGCGTGCTGATCGTAGCCGACGTGATCCCGCCCGATGCCGGCGCGTTAAGCGACGTCGTGGCGCTGTTGCGTTACGCCGCCCGCAACGGTTTTCTGCTTGCGGCGCTGCTTGGACTCGCGCGCACCAGTGTTTCGCCCTATCGCAGGCTGCGCAGCACGCTCGGCATCACGCAATATACCGAGGCCGCGTTCATGCAGAAGCTGCGCGCCGCCGGCTTTGCCGCCGAGCGCCTGGCGCGCAACATGGAGCACAATCCGGCGCGCATGACTTTCCGCGCGCGGCCGGCGTGACCCTCACAGTTTCGCGGCGCCGACGGTGTCGGCCATCACTGCGCCGCGCACGCCGAGCGGCTTCGGCGGACCGATGGTGGAATCGCGCGCGGTCTGGTGCTCGATCTCGGAGTTGAGCTCGGCGCCGACCAGCACGACGATGGTCGACAGCCACATCCACATCCACATCATCAGACCGACCACCGCGCCGAGTGAGCCGTAAGTGGCGTTGTAATTGGCGAAGTTGCCGAGATACCAGGAGAACAACACCGAGACCAGCAGCCAGACCGAGGCCGCGAACACGCTGCCGACGCTGAGCCAGCGCCACTTGGCGCGCCGTCGGCTCGGCCCGTAACGGTAGAGCACCGCGAGGCCCAAGATGGCGAGGACGAACATCGCCGGCCAGCGCAGGAAACCGATGAACGGATGGTCGAAGCTCGACAGCCCGAACGCCGCCAGCACCAGCGGAAACACCACGACGGCCCCGACGGCGGCGAGCAGCGCGCCGATCGCGCAGAAGGTGTAGAACAGCGACACCACATTGAGCCAGACGATGCCGCGTTTTTCCTCTTCGTCTTAGATGATGTTGAGCGCGTCGAAGATCGCCTTCATGCCGGCATTGGCGCTCCATAAGGCGATACCGAAGCCGAGCAGGAATCCGAAGGTGAGCCGGCCGTCGCTCTTGGTGGCGATGCGAGTGATCTCGTCGCGGAACATGTAATATGGCCTGGCCTTGACCTAACGACCAATGGCCGGGATCGGTTTCATGCCATGGCAAGATAGCTTCGCTCCCCTTCCCTGCCCGGCGATTCTGGTCTAAACAGCGGCCGCGCGCCGTTGCTCCTCGGGCGCGGGACCGCGCGCCCGCTTTGACAATGGCGCGTTTTCCGGCTGACCGGTACTCACTCACCTGAAAGCGCGCGTAAGCGCGCCCTTTTTTTGTGCCTCCACCGCGAGCCTCGATGCCCAAACGAACCGACATCTCCTCGATCCTGATCATCGGCGCAGGACCGATCGTCATCGGCCAGGCGTGCGAATTCGATTATTCCGGCACCCAGGCCTGCAAGGCCCTGAAAGAAGAGGGCTACCGGGTGGTGCTGGTGAATTCCAATCCGGCGACGATCATGACCGATCCCGACCTCGCCAACGCCACCTATATCGAGCCGATCACGCCCGAGATCGTTGCCAAAATCATCGAGAAGGAGCGCCCTGACGCGCTGCTGCCCACCATGGGCGGACAGACCGCGCTCAACACCGCGCTTTCGCTGCGCCGCATGGGCGTGCTCGACAAGTTCAACGTGCAGATGATCGGCGCCACCGCCGACGCCATCGACAAGGCGGAGGACCGCGAGCTGTTCCGCGAGGCGATGAAGAAGATCGGGCTGGAGACGCCGAAATCATCGCTCGCCAATGCCTCCGATCTCAAGCAGCAGGACCGCGCGCTACATGCCGCCGAAACGGCCAAGATCAAGGCGCGCGGTCTGCCCAACGGCGAGGAGCAGGAGGCGCTCGAAGCTTTCAACGCGCTGTGGAACGCGCGCGAGCCCGACCGCAAGAAGCGCTACGTCGAGAAGGGTCTGATCGAGGCGCTGGAATCGATGCAGGACATCGGCCTGCCGGCGATCATCCGGCCGTCGTTCACGCTGGCCGGCACCGGCGGCGGCATCGCCTACAACAAGGCCGAATTCCTGGAGATCGTCGAGCGCGGGCTCGACGCCTCGCCCACCACCGAAGTGCTGATCGAGGAATCGGTGCTCGGCTGGAAGGAATTCGAGATGGAGGTCGTTCGCGACAAGAACGACAATTGCATCATCGTCTGCTCGATCGAGAATCTCGATCCGATGGGCGTGCATACCGGCGACTCGATCACCATCGCGCCGGCGCTCACGCTCACCGACAAGGAATACCAGCTGATGCGCGACGCCTCGATCGCGGTGCTGCGCGAGATCGGGGTGGAAACCGGCGGATCGAATGTGCAATTCGCGGTCAATCCCGCCGACGGACGGCTGGTGATCATCGAGATGAATCCGCGGGTGTCGCGCTCCTCGGCGCTCGCCTCCAAGGCGACCGGCTTCCCGATCGCCAAGGTCGCCGCGCGGCTCGCCGTCGGCTACACGCTGGACGAGATCGCCAACGACATCACCGGCGGCGCTACGCCTGCCTCGTTCGAGCCGACCATCGACTACGTGGTCACCAAGATCCCGCGCTTTGCGTTCGAGAAATTCCCCGGCGCCGATCAGATCCTCACCACCTCGATGAAATCGGTGGGCGAGGCGATGGCGATCGGCCGCACCTTCCAGGAATCGCTGCAGAAGGCGTTGCGCTCGCTGGAAACCGGGCTGACCGGCCTCGACGAGGTGGCGATCGAGGGGCTCGGCCAGGGTGACGACAAGAATGCCATCCGCGCCGCGCTCGGCACGCCCACGCCCGACCGCCTGCTCAAAGTGGCGCAGGCGATGCGGCTTGGATTTTCCGACCAGGAGATTCACGAGGCGTGCCGGATCGATCCGTGGTTCCTGGCCGAGATCCGCGCCCTGGTGGAGATGGAAGACGAGATCCGGGAGAAGGGCCTGCCGACCAGCGCCGGCGTGATGCGCCGGCTCAAGGCCATGGGCTTTTCCGACGCCCGGCTTGGCAAGCTCACTAAAATGTCGGCGGAAACCGTGATGCAGAAACGCCGCGCGCTCGGCGTGCGACCGGTGTTCAAGCGCATCGACACCTGCGCCGCCGAATTCGCCTCGCCCACCGCCTATATGTATTCCACCTACGAAACCCCGTTCGCCGGCCCGCCTGCCGATGAAGCGGCGCCATCGGACAAGAACAAGGTGGTGATCCTGGGCGGCGGGCCGAACCGCATCGGCCAGGGTATCGAGTTCGACTATTGCTGCTGCCATGCCGCCTTTGCGCTGCGCGACGCAGGCTACGAAACCATCATGGTCAACTGCAATCCGGAAACGGTGTCGACCGATTACGACACCTCGGACCGGCTTTATTTCGAGCCGCTCACCGCCGAAGACGTGCTGGAGATCATCGATACCGAGCGCGCAAACGGCACCTTGCATGGGGTGATCGTACAGTTCGGCGGCCAGACGCCGCTGAAGCTCGCGGAGGCGCTGGAGCAGGCGAAGGTCCCGATCCTCGGCACCTCTCCCGACGCCATCGATCTCGCCGAGGACCGCGACCGCTTCAAGCACCTGCTCGACAAGCTCAAGCTGCGCCAGGCCGAGAGCGGAATCGCCAAGAGCCCGGCCGAGGCGCGCGCCATCGCCGAGACCATCGGTTATCCGGTGATGATCCGGCCGTCCTATGTGCTGGGTGGGCGCGCCATGGAGATCGTGTACGACGGAGCCCAGCTCGACCGCTATGTGGCGCGGCTGGCTTCGGTGCTCGACCGGCCGTCCGACTTCGCAGTATCCGACAAGCAGCCGCTTCTGATCGACCGCTATCTGTCCGACGCCATCGAGGTGGATGTCGATTGTCTCGCCGACGGCAAGGACACCGCCATCGCGGGCATCATGGAGCATATCGAGGAAGCCGGCATCCATTCCGGCGACTCCGCCTGCTCGCTGCCGCCGCACTCGCTCGATCAGAAAACCATCGACGAGCTCGGCCGCCAGACCCGCGAGCTTGCGCTCGCGCTGCATGTCGGCGGGCTGATGAATGTGCAATACGCCATCAAGGATGGCGACATCTATGTGCTGGAGGTCAACCCGCGCGCCTCGCGCACGGTGCCGTTTGTCGCCAAGGTGACCGGCGTTCCGATCGCCAAGATCGCGGCGCGGGTGATGGCGGGCGAACCGCTTATGAGTTTTAATCTCAAGCCGGCCCGCTTCGACCATGTGGGCGTGAAAGAGGCGGTGTTTCCGTTCGCGCGTTTCCCCGGCGTCGACACCGTGCTGGGGCCGGAAATGAAATCGACCGGCGAGGTGATGGGCATCGACCGTTCCTTCGCGGTGGCCTTCGCCAAGAGCCAGATCGGCGGCGGCTCGCGGCTGCCGCGCGAGGGCACCGTGTTCGTCTCGGTGCGCGATGCGGACAAGCCGCGCATTCTCGACGCCGTCCGGGCGTTGGACGCGCTTGGGTTCCAGGTGATTGCGACCGGTGGAACCCAGCGCTTTTTGGTTGAAAACGGCCTGCCGGCGGAAAAAGTGAACAAGGTGGCGGAGGGGCGCCCGCATATCGTGGATGCGATCCGGAACGGCCGGGTGCACCTGGTTTTCAATACAACCGAGGGGGCCATCGCCCTGGCCGATAGCCGCTCGCTGCGGCGGGCCGCCCTCTTGCATAAAGTGCCGTACTACACCACTCTTTCGGGGGCCGTGGCCGCGGCGCAGGGAATCAAAGCCTATCTCGGAGGCGATTTCGAAGTGCGCGCGCTGCAAAGCTATTTCGGCGGCAAGGTCTGACACCGGGACGCCCGGGGCCAGCCTAGACGGTACGAGTTTTGGACAGCGTTTGGCGGTCGCGCGGCCGAAGCAACTTCGGCCCGCGATCAGAATTATTGTCTTGCGAGGCTGGAGGCTTGGAACGACCGATGGTGGAAAAGATCCCGATGACGGCGGCGGGCTATACGACGCTCGAGGACGAGCTCAAGCAACGCCAGCAAGTCGAGCGGCCGCGGATCATCCAGCAGATCACCGATGCGCGCACGCACGGCGACCTGTCGGAGAATGCCGAGTATCACGCCGCCAAAGAATCCCAGTCGCTCAACGAGGGCCGCATCGCCGAACTCGAGGACAAGCTGGCGCGCGCCGAGGTGATCGACGTGTCGAAGCTGTCCGGCGACACCATCAAATTCGGCGCCACCGTCACGCTGATCGACGAGGACACCGACAAGAAACAGGTCTGGCAGCTCGTCGGCGAGCCGGAAGCTGACGCCAAGAAGGGCCGCATCTCGATCACCTCGCCGCTGGCGCGCGCGCTGGTCGGCAAGAAGAAGGGCGCCAATGTGGAAGTGGTCACGCCCGGCGGCGCCAAGGCCTTCGAGGTGGTGAAGGTGGAGTGGCGCTGAGGCGCCTTCCCTAGCGAGAGCAATTTCCGCTCCGATTGACCAACTCTCCGCTCATTCCCGCAAAAGCGGGAATCCAGGATTTCTGCCTTGGCTCTGGGTCCCCGCTTGCGCGGGGACGAGCGGAAGACTTACCGCAGATGGCGTGTGAACGCCTTGCGCAAGCGCGCAAGCGTGGCCGGGCCGATCGCTTTCAGCATCAGCCGCGGTGAACGTAGCCGGCGTTCCAGCTGCGCGATGTGCTGGGTCTCCTCGCCCCAGCGGTTCATCAGTTCGGCGACCGCGCGCCGCGCCGGCTCGCCGTGGGCGTCGCGGAACGGCAGCATGGCGACGTCCGCCGCGATCGCGCGTTCGCGCGCCGGCCCGGATAGTCCGGCCCAGTGGTGGATGATCGGATCGGCAACCGTGGCGACCGCCGGAATCGCATTCCAGGCCGGATCGAGCCGCGCGACCTGCTGCCGGTCCGGCGCCTCCGGCCGGTCGGGACCAAGGCCAAGCGCTGCGTCGTAGCCCAGCAAATGCAGCATCGCCGCCTGTTCCTGCCAGTAGTGTTTGACTCGCGACTCCGCCACCCGGCGAAAGAAGTCGCGCGCCCAGCTGCCCGGGCGCACGAACAGCACGCCGGCATTAAGGTGGGCCGGCACGCCATGCGGCATGTCGCTGTGCCAGACCATGCCGAGGTCCTTGCCGCGCGGCAGGACGCCGCGCAGATCGACGTCGAGGCGCACGATCACGGCATCGATGTCGATCCATGCAATCAGATTGTGGTCCTCGTCGAGCGCCTGGCGCAACGCCGCGATCTTCATCCAAACCGGCCGGCGGCCGGCATCGGACACCCGCGTCTCGCGAAACACATAGCCGTGGCGGTCGCAAAACGCCTGCATGCGCGGTGCGGTGTGACGCGCCATGCCGGCGAAGGGAGCATCGTAAGCGGTGAGCACCAGCACTTTGGCCGGCGCGCCCGTTGGCCGCAAAGCGTCGCTCATCCGGTCTTGGCCTGACCGTTGAGCTCCATCGGCACCGTCGCGGCGTCCTTGGAGTTGCGCAGCGTGAGCGAGGTCTTGACGTTGCGCACATGCGGCGCCGCCGTCAGCTCGGCCACAAAGGCCTGGAAGGTCTTCATGTCGGGCGCGACGCATTTGAGGATGAAGTCGATCTCGCCCGACAGCATCCAGCATTCGCGCACCAGCGGCTCCTTGCGCACGAAATCTTCGAACGCTTTGAGATCGGCCTCGGCTTGGCTGGAGAGGTGCACCATGGCGAAGACGGTGACCTCGTAGCCTAAGAGCTTCTCGTCGAGCAGGGCCCGATAGCCCTTGATGAAGCCGGCCTCCTCCAGCGCGCGCATGCGGCGCAGGCAGGGCGGCGCCGAGATGCCGATGCGGCGCGCCAATTCCACATTGGTGATGCGGCCGTCGTTCTGCAGTTCGGTCAGGATCTGGCGGTCGAGGGCGTCTAGGCGGCTAACCACGGGCGTTCCGGGAGTTGTTTGTCCTGGGCAATCCTTATCCCGAGAGGGCCGCTTCCGCGAAACATTATTGCGCGTTTATGGTATTTAAATACCGTATGCCATGCCGCGGTAACACGCCTGTGGTGTCGCGCTCTGCATATCTTGCATAGCTCGCCGGAAAACCTAGATTGTGGGCTGGCACCAGGCCGAGCACACGTCAGTGCGGGCCCAGGTACCTTTCCTTCCGGTACGGGGCATTCAGATGGGTCAGACTACCCACGCCAAGGTCATCATCATCGGCTCCGGCCCGGCCGGCTATACGGCGGCGATCTATGCTGCCCGCGCCATGATCGAGCCGATCCTGATCCAAGGCATCCAGCCCGGCGGCCAGCTCACCATCACCACCGACGTGGAGAACTATCCCGGCTTTGCCGATGTCATCCAGGGCCCCTGGCTGATGGAGCAGATGCAAAAACAGGCCGAGCATGTCGGCACCCGCATCGTCACCGACCATGTCAGCAAGGTCGATCTTTCGCGCCGTCCGTTCCGGTTGGAATGCGACTCCGGCGACCTGTATCTCGCCGACAGTTTGATCCTGGCCACCGGCGCGCAGGCGCGCTGGCTCGATCTTCCCTCGGAGCAGAAATTCAAGGGCTACGGCGTGTCGGCCTGCGCCACCTGCGACGGCTTCTTCTACCGCAACAAGGAAGTAATCGTGATCGGCGGCGGCAATACCGCGGTGGAGGAAGCGCTGTTCCTCACCAATTTTGCCTCCAAGGTCACCGTCGCGCACCGGCGCGACAGCTTCCGCGCCGAGAAGATCTTGCAGGACCGCCTGTTCAAGAACCCGAAAATCTCCGTGCTGTGGGACACCGTACTGGAAGACGTGGTGGGCGAACAGAACCCGCTCAAGGTGAAGGGCGCCGTGCTCAAGAACGTCAAGACCGGCGCGATCACCGAGCGGCCGGTGGACGGCATTTTCATCGCCATCGGGCACACGCCGGCATCCGAACTGGTCGCAGGCCAGGTCGGCATGAAACCGTCCGGCTATATCAGGACCGCACCGTTTTCGACCGCCACCTCGGTGCCCGGCGTGTTCGCGGCCGGCGACGTCACCGACGACGTTTACCGGCAGGCGGTGACCGCCGCCGGCCAGGGCTGCATGGCCGCGCTCGAAGCAGAGAAATTCCTTGCCGCGCATGGCGAGGCCGAACCGGCCGTCGCCGCCGAATAATTGCCTCCGCGCCGGCCGGCCGCGGATCAGGAAAGAAAATGGATTGGGACAAGCTGAAAGTCTTTCATGCCGCCGCCGAGGCCGGCAGCTTCACGCACGCGGGCGAGCAGCTCAAGCTGTCGCAATCGGCGGTGTCGCGGCAGGTATCGGCGCTTGAGCAGGAGCTCAACGTCTCGCTGTTCCACCGCCATGCCCGCGGGCTGATCCTGACCGAACAGGGCGAATTGCTCCACCGCACCGCCCATGAGGTGTTCATGAAGCTGGAGGCGGCGCGCGCCAAGCTCACCGACAGCCGCGAACGCCCGAATGGCGATCTCAAGGTCTCCACAACACCCGGCATCGGCGTGCACTGGCTGACGCCGCGGCTCGGCGAGTTCATCGACCTGTATCCCGAAATCCGCATCTCGCTGATTACCAGCGACGAGGAGCTCGATCTGGCGATGCGCGAGGCCGACGTGGCGATCCGGCTGCGGCAGCCGACGCAACCGGCGCTGATCCAGCGCAAATTATTCTCAGTGCATTTCCACGCCTATGCGTCACCGGAATACGTCAAACGCTTCGGCACGCCGCGGGCGCTGGACGATCTCGATCAGCACCGCATCGTGTTGCTCGGCGGCAGCACGGTGCCGCTTTACCTGCAGAACCGCAATTGGCTGATCGAGGTCGGGCGCACCAGCAAAAACGCGCGCTCACCGACGCTGATCATCAACAGCGTTCTCGGCGTGCTGCGCGCCTGCCAGCGCGGGCTCGGTATTGCGTTGTTGCCGGATTATCTGGTCGAAGAGAACGGCGGCCTCGTGCAGCTTTTCGGCGAAAGCGACGCGCCGGCGCTCGATGCCTATTTCGTCTATCCGGAAGAATTGAAATCGGTGGCGCGGGTGCAAGTCTTTCGCGACTTCCTGGTCGCCAAGGCGCAGCGCTGGCATTACTGATCGGAGCGCATGGCTGACATGCGCCCTGCTACGTTGTCTCATTTCGATTCGCGCAGCATATTGGGTATCTACTGCTGACGGCGGTTGCTCCCCCCTCCCCAATCGCAACCGAACGTCGGCAGATGTTCCCTCTGGAAGGTGATGTCGGCCCCGCGCCGACAAACTACAACCGGACCCGCAAGGGTCCGGTTTTTCTTTTGCGGCGCTGCCGCGCCGGTTTCCGCCTCCCGCACCTTCGCCTGTCGCGCCGTCGCTGCGGGAATTTGTCGCGACCGACATTCGCCCGGATGGGGCATTGCGCCGCAGCGACCGTGTCAATAACAATACCAGGCACTTTTACGGGGTCCCGCATGAACGTCCAAAAATCCAAGTCTGAATCCAACAAGCCTGAATCCAAGCCTGCTCAAGCCACGGCGCCGGCGGCATCGCCGCAACGCGCACCGCAGATCGTCGGCCAGGGCGGCACCGCCGCGGTGCATCTGACGCTCGGGATCGGCGATTACGATCATACCCGCGACCTGATGAGCGGCGCGGTGCGGGCGGACGGCATCGCGCTCACCCCGCTGGTCTATCCGGTGCCGGAGGAAATCTTTTTCCGCTTCACCAAGAACCTGGAATGGGACGTCTCCGAAATGTCGCTGGCGAAATTCGTCTCGCTGGCTTCGACCGGAGCGTCGCCCATGGTCGGCATCCCGGTGTTTCCGTCGCGCGTTTTTCGCCACTCGGCGATCTATGTGCGTACCGATCGTGGCATCAAGACGCCGAAGGACCTGAAGGGCCGCACCGTCGGGATTCCCGAATGGGCGCAGACCGCCGGCCTCTATGTGCGCGGCATCCTGGTCGACGATTACGGCGTCGATCTCGGCTCGATCCGCTGGCTGCAGGCCGGCGTGAACGAGCCCGGCCGCACCGAGAAGGTCGAGTTGAAGCTGCCGAAATCGATCCGCTACGAGGCGCGGCCCGAGAGCAGCCTGAGCGGCATGCTGGCGAGCGGCGAGGTCGACGCGGTGATGTCGGCGCGCGTGCCCAACGCTTTCCTGGAAGGCAAGCCCAACATCGCCCGGCTGTTTCCGGACTTCCAGAACGAAGAGCTGGCCTCCTACCAGCGCACCGGCATCTATCCGATCATGCACCTGATCGCCATGCGGCGCGCGGTTTTCGAGCAGCATCCCTGGATCGCGATGAATCTCTACAAGGCGTTCGAGGAAGCCAAGCGCCGCAGCGTCGCGCGCATGCGCGACATCACGGTCTCGCACTATCCCTATCCGTGGATCGTGACGGTGGCGGCGCAGGCGCAGGCGACGTTCGGGCCCGACCTGTTTCCCTATGGGGTTGCCGCCAATCGCACCACGCTGGATGCGTTCTGCCGCTATGCCCACGAGCAGGGCGTCACCCACCGGCGGGTGACGCCGGACGAGCTGTTCCCACGCGAAGTACACGCCAGCACCAAGACGTAATCACCCGGCAATCGAATAACTCTGGTCACCGCCCCCTTGAGAGGGACGGGGCACACTTTCGAGGCGCGCAAAAAAACCTCTCTTCCAGTCGAAGTCGAATATATCCGACTTCGACAGTGCCGGACTCGGGTAAACCGAGTTCGGATGCGGGGAGAGGTGAACCGGTTTCCGGTGATTTGGCTGACGATACCGGCTACTTCCGCGGGCGCAGATTGATGTGGATGTTCTTCTCGCGCGTGAAGCTGAGCAGTTCTTCCAGGCATTCCTCGCGGCCGAGGCCGGACTGCTTATAGCCGCCGAAGGGTGCGCCAAGGAAGTGCTTCGACACTTCGTTGATCCAGACATAGCCGGACTCGACCGCGGCCGCGGCGCGGTGAGCGGTGACCAGATCATTGGTCCAGATCGAGCCAGTCAGGCCGTATTCGACCTGGTTGACCTGGGAAAGCATCTTCGCTTCGTCGTTCCATTTAAACATCGAGAGCACCGGCCCGAAGATTTCCTCCTTGCCGATGCGCATATCCATGTTCACGTCGGCGAAGATCGTCGGCTCGATGAACAGCCCGCGGGCGAGTTGGGGATCGCTCGGCCGGCCGCCGCCGCAAACGAGCCGGGCGCCTTCTTTCTTGCCGGACTCGATAAAGCCCATGATCTTGTCGAACTGCACCTGGCTGATGATCGAGCCCATGGTGGTCGCGGGATCGGTGGGATTGCCGGGCTTGAAACGCTTGGCCTGCGCCGCCACCCGCTCGACCACCGCGTCGTAGATTTTTTCGTGAATGAACGCGCGGCTGGTCGAGCCGCAGGACTGGCCGCACCAGGTGAAGTTCATGCCGTCGACCACGGCGGCGGATACCGCCTCGATATCGGCATCGGGGAAGGCGATCAGCGCATTCTTGCCGCCGAGTTCCAGGATCACCGGCTTTAGCGTGTCGGAAGCGGCTCTCATTACCGCGCGACCGGTCGGCACGCTGCCGATCAGCGCCACGGTAGCCACGTCGGGATGGCTTGCCAGCACCTGCCCGACCTCTTTGCCGCCGGGCACCAGATTCCACACGCCGGGCGGCAGGATACCGTCGATCAGCTCAGCGAACCGCAGGGCCGACAGCGGCGCCTGGTCCGCCGGCTTGACGATAACGGTGTTGCCGGCGGCCAGTGGCGCCGCCGACTTGCCGGCAGTGAACATGAAGGGATGGTTGAACGGAATGATGCGCGCGACCACGCCATAGGGCTCACGCACCGAAAAGTTCACCGAGTCCGGACCCATCGGGATCGAGTGCCCCTTCATCTCGGTGACGAGGCCGGCATAGAAGTCGAGCTGCGCCGCGGCCATGCCGGCATCGCGTTTCATCAGCGTGAACGGATTGCCGCAATCGATGGCGTCGATCATCGCCAGCTCATCGCCGTGCTTGCGCAGGATCTCGGCGATCTTACGCAGCATCTGGGCGCGTTCCTGGGGCGGCACCCGCCGCCACTCCTTGAACGCGGCCTTGGCGGCGGCGATGGCGGCTTCCGCGTCGGCGACGGCGCCTTCGGCCACCTGGCCGAGGGATTCACCGCTGCTAGGGCTCGTCACCTCGACAGAGCGTCCCGCCGTCTTCTGCCATTTGCCCCCGTAATAGGGACCGCGATTGGTCGGCAGATTGGGGGACAGCGACGCAACCTTCAGCGGAGACGCAACAGAAGCCATTCGTTACCTCATGCAGTGCGATTAAAAGCGTTTGATATCGTCGATCCGGCCGATCCGGCCGATCAGGGTGTTGGCGCCGATCGCTATCACAAACAGCACGATCAGGAGCGAATACATCAGCGGCATGTTGAACAGGCTGTAGGCCTGGATCACCAGGAAGCCGATGCCGCGATTCGACAGCTTGGTCTCTGCCAGCACCGTGCCGATGATGGCGATGCCAAGGCCGATCCGCACGCCGTTGATCACCGGATGGCGCATGGCCGGCAGATAGATCTTGGTGACCATCTGCCAGGTATTGACGCGGAAGCTGCGGCCGACCCGGATCAGCACGCCGTCGATACCCCGCATGCCGCCGGCCACGTTGAGCGCGACCGGGAAGAAGCAGGACAGTGCCCCGAGCGCGATCTTGGAGCCCGGTCCGACCCCGAACCACATGATCATGATCGGGAAGAAGATGATCTTCGGACACGGACCGAGATAGTACAGATAGGACTCGTAGGCGCGCGCCAGCAGCTTGCTGCCGCCGAGCGCGATGCCGACCACCAGCCCGCTCAACCCGCCGATCAGGAGCGCCACGCCGATCTCATAGAAGGTGGTGCCGAGATGCCAGAAGAACAGCTTGTCGGTCAGCGTCTCCACCATCGCGCGCGCGATGGCGAACAGCGACGGCACCACGTCGCGGTAGAGCCAGCCTGAGCGCGACAGCAGCTCCCAGCTCAGCAGCACGCCGACGATGATTGCGATCCGCAATGCGGTGACCGGATTGAGCGCCCACGACCACCTGCGCGCGGGCAGGGTCAGCTGACCGGTCTGAGCCATCGTTCCAGCCTTTCCGTCAACATGAAGACGCAGACGCTTACCAGGATCACGAAGCAGATCGCGGCATAGGTGCCGGGCAGATCATAGCGTTCGGCCAGCTCGTTGATCAGCTGTCCCAGCCCGCCGAAATTGATCAGGAATTCGAGCCCCACGATATTGATCAGGGCGAAGATCAACCCGAGCCGCAGGCCGACAAAGATGGTCGGCAGCGCCGCCGGAAACAGAATCTTCCAGAATTGCTGAGATTCCGTGAGATTGAAGCTGCGGCCGACATTGATCAGAACGCGCCGCGTGCCGGCCAGACCCTCGAGCGTCTTGAGGATGACCGGGGCGAGCCCGGCGGTGAATCCCATCGCCACGATGGTGGTGGGACTGCGGCCGAATATCACCAGATAGAGCGGATAGATCAGCACCAGCGGCGCCGCCGCTATGGCGGCAACCCAGGTTTCGGTGGCCTGCCGCAGCAGCCGGAACTGATACAGCAGCACGCCGCCCGCGATGCCGAACACGCTGACCAGGATGCTCGCGGAGAACGCCTCGGCGGCGGTCAGCAGGAAGCGCGAAACGACGTCCTCTTCGACGATGACGCGCGGGAACGCCATGAAGATTTCCGACGGCATCGGAACGATGAAGCGGTTGATCACGCCGATGCGGATGAGCGCCTCGACCAGAAGAATAAACAGCGCCAGCGACCCGAAGCCGAGGACCATCGGGAACCAGCGGTTATTCTTGATGGTGGAGGACCGGCTCATGGTTTCTCATTCCCCCGCCGCTTTTCTGTCTCCTCCTCGCGCATTCCGCGTCCTGCTTCCTCGCGCAGATCGGCCCAGATCTGCGCCACATAGCGGCCGAACGCTTCGCTCGAGACGATCTCCGAGGTGCGCGGGCGCGGCAGTTTGATCTCCACACTGCGCTTCAACTTGCCCGGCCGGTAGGTCATGACCAGGATACGGTCGGACAGTTGCACCGCTTCGGTAATATTGTGGGTGATCAGCAGCGTGGTCTGCTGCAACGTCTGCTGTATCTGCAGCACCTTGTCGCCGAGGAGGAGCCGCGTCTGCTCGTCGAGCGAGGCGAACGGCTCGTCCATCAGCATGATTTTTGGTTCCGCCGCCAGCGTGCGCGCCATCGAGACGCGCTGTCGCATGCCGCCGGACAGTTCCGACGGATAGCGCCGCTCAAAACCATCGAGACCGACCAGCGCCACGAAATGCGCCGCGCGCTCATAGCGCTCCGCCTTCGGCACACCCGCGATCTCCAGCGGGAACGCGACATTGTCGAGCACCGTGCGCCAGGGGAAGGTCGACTCCTCCTGGAAAATCATGCCGATCGACGGATGCGGGCCGGACACCCGCTCGCCCGCCACCGTGATCCTGCCGTCATAACCGTCGAGCAGGCCGCCGATCACGTTGAAAAGCGTGGATTTTCCGCAGCCGGAGGGGCCGATCACCGCGACGAATTCGCCGGGCGCCACCGTGAAGGAAACATGGTCGACAGCGGTCAGAATGCCGTCGGGCGTTTCGAAGCGCTTGACAACATCGTCAACGACCAGAATGGGTTCTGCCGCCTCGGGCTGGCGCGCGCCCGCAGCGATCCGTTCCGATGGCATTGATACGACCGCCATTGCCTTACTCGCTCCCCCTCGTTGCCACTGATAAGCGGCGGCTCGGCCATTCGGCCGCATCTTGATAGGCAGGATATAGCATACCCGGATCGGCCTGCCACAAATCCCGTCCGGCGAAAGTGTCGCTGCCACTGGAAGGACTGTTTTTCTTCGCCACCCCTCAGGATTGTGGTCAGGCTTCCGCCTCCTGGGCTTCCCGTCCGGCCCGCCGGCACCAGTTTTCCCAAGCCCGGTTGAGGGTATAGGGGCCGGTCCGCGCCGTGATCTTGTCGACCTCGCCCCGGGTCAGGAACTTGATGTCACCCATGGCCATGGCCTGCATCTGCAACCGCGCGTTCACTTCCAGATAGACCGAGACGAACACGACATGGCGGACATTCGGGCCGGCCACCGTGGCGCCGTGGCCGCGCATCAGCACGGTAGGGCCGGCACCGACCGCGCGCGCCAGATCGCGCCCCATCTCCATGTTCTCGACCAGCAGGGTGGTATCGCCGAACTTATCGTGCGAATCCCAGATCGGCACTTCGTAGCCGATATTTCCGCACACGTGCAACAGTGGCCGCAGCTTGTGTCCGGTCACGCCGAACGGAATAACGCTCTGGCTGTGATTGTGCACGACCGCGTGCACGTCCGGCCGCGCCTCGAAAACGGCGCCATGAATGAACCGCTCGAGATAGGGCGCGCGCCCACGCGCATCGGTCGCGGTGCCGTCAAGGGTGAATTCCATGATGTCGTCGGCCTCGATGCAATCGGGGGCGCGCGCGCGCGACAGCAGGAAATGCTGCGGATTGTCGGGATGGCGGGCGCTGATATGCCCGAATGAGTCCACCACACCCTCGCGCGCCAGAATGCGGTTGGCGGTCACCAGTTCCTCCAGTAGGTGGTCGAGCTTGGTCATGGGCGGGTCCTTTGCGGGCTTTTCCGGATCTCATCGTCCGTGCAAGTGGGCGATCCGTATCCGGTGGGGTTTATGGCAGGGCGTGCTTTTTTGGAATCGGCTGTGATCATTGGATTCCCACTCTCGCGGGACATTACGGTGCGAGGCGGAAACGTATTCACAGAATAAAACTCACGGAGCCAAGATTGCCCAACTCGTGCGCCTCGATCAGCACCCGCCGCTCCTTGATGCGGAAGGAATCTCCCGCCCGTTTCAGCACATGGCGGTAGGAGCCGACATATTCCCGGATGCGCTCATAGCGGCGGAACCGGTAGCAGACGAAGTTGGCGGACACCGTGATCAGGTCGTTCTCGATGCCGAGGATGCGCACATTACCGACCATCCGCCGCGTGCGCGACTTCGGAAATTCCGCGTGGCAATTGGGATCGTTGATGCGGATCACGCGCTGACGGATGCGTTCGCGGTCGTCGGCCACCAGAAACAGCGTGGTGCGGTGGTCGCTGTCGAGGTGGTCGTTGGGTGGCACGTAGTAGGTGGCGTCGTCGGTCAGCAGCGCTTCCCATTCGTTGAGCTTCCACTCATCGAGCAGCGCCGCCTCGTGGTAGAGAAAATCCTCGACTTGCGCCCGCGTGACCAAGCCTTTGGTCGGCACTTGGGCGGTCATGCTTGCACTCCCATCAGCTCGTTCCAGCGCCGCCAGAAGATGCGCAAGTGATGCTCGTCGCTGTTGAGCTGTTCGTTCTCCCGGCCCATGCCGCGCGACATCTCCGACCAGCGGTCGTCGCTCCAGTTGGCGAGCCCCTGCTGCACCAGTTCGAGCGCCTCGACGTCGTCCGGCGTGGCGAAGCCGCCCGGACCATAGAAGGTCAGGAAGGCGTCGAGCCGCCGCGCGCGCGCGCTTTCGTTCTCCTCGACCGGCCCAAGCGCCCAGGCGGTGACGTGCATCTTGCCGGCGCCTTCCGGATAGAAGGTGCGCACGGTGACCGAGGAGCCATCGTTGATCACAAGGTTCGGGAAAATCACCAGATTGCGGTTGGTGTCGGCCACCCGCTTCGCCCGCTCCTCGCCCAGGCGGGCGACCAGCTCCTTGCGGATCTGCTCGATCTCGCCCTTGGCGGCCTCGCCGTAAATCGGAATCCACTTGGCGACCGGACGGCCGCGGAAATTGATGTTGTCGGTGGTGAAATGCCCGTTGCCGAGCTCGACCGCCCAGCCCTTGGTCGGCAGGATCAACCCCTCTTCCTTGGGCGGCTCGATCTTGACGCCAGAATTGGCCATGAAGTTGAGCCAGGTCGAATGGGTGGACGGCAGGTGATAGTCGTCGACGCTGTTTTCGACCATCAGCTTCCAGTTGGCGGCAACGTCGTATTCCTGCACGCCGGCGACGATCTCCATCTGGCCGGATGGCGACTGCTCGATGACCAGGTCGATATAGTCCTTGGCTTCGGCCAGATAATCGACCAGCGGCTGGATCTCCTTGTCGAGGCACATGAACCAGAAGCCGCGATATTCCTCGAAACGCGCCGGACGCTTGAGACCGTAGGTGGTCTTGTCGAACGGCTCGGCATAGGCCTCGTCCCCCGGCACGCCGACGAGGCGGCCGTCATTGCCATAGGTCCAGCCGTGATAGATGCACATGAAGCGCCGGGTATTGCCCTCGCGTTGGGTGCAAACCATGGCACCGCGGTGGCGGCAGGTGTTGAACAGGCAATGATATTTGCCGGTCTGGTCGCGACAGAAAATCATCGGCCGGCCGGCGACCTTGCGCGAGCGGAAGTCACCCGGCTTTTTCAGCTCGGAGGAATGTCCGACGTAGATCCAGCAGCGGCCGAATACCCGCGCCATTTCCTGGCGCAGGATATCATCCGAGACCAGGACCTCACGGTCCAGGAGGAAGGTCTGCTTTTCCTGGTCGTCGATGATGTACGAGCGGGCGGGCATTGTCTTACAGCTCCGTAACGGCATGCCAAAGCGGGGCTACCGTATAGGGTCGGCCAAAACGCGGTCAATTCAAACGGCGCTCCCTGCGAGCAACTCTCCCTTGCACTTTTTACGCAGCGCTTTAAAGAGCGACCTTCATTTCCTCGCTCCAATGCCTCCTGGGCATCCCTCCCGACGTGACCTCATGGCAGACAATCCCGCTCCCGCCTGCGCCGCCGCCGATGTGCCGGAGAACGGCGTGATCAGCGTGGAGATCGGCGAAGAGCTGGTCGCCATCTACAATATCGGCGGCGTGTTCTACGCGACCGAAGCGCGCTGCACCCACGGGCTGGCCAATCTCGCCGACGGGATGCTGGAGGGCGACGTGATCGAATGCAGCTTCCATTTCGGCGCGTTCCACGTGCCGAGCGGCACAGCGGTGCAGGCGCCCTGTTCAATTCCCATCAAGACATTCAAAACCGAGCTGCGCGACGGCCAAGTCTATGTTGACCTGACGACGCCGGCCGCGGCTGCATCCTAGGCCGCGACGCGGGCGAGGAAGGTTTCGATCTTGTCTCGTAGCTTGGCGGCCGCCGCCTCGACTGTCTGCGAGGCCACCAGCACGGTCTCGGCCGAGGAGCGGGTTTTGGTGACCGCGCCGGCCACTTCGTCGAGCACGGAAACCACCGCCTTGGTACCTTCGGCGGCATTCGCCACGTTGTGCGAAATGTCGCCGGCGGCGGCGTTCTGCTGCTCGATACGGTTGGCGACCGTCGAGGTGTGCTGGGTGATCTCTTGCATCCGGTGCGATATGCGCTGAATAGCCTCCACTGCGCCCGAGGTCGACGCCTGCACCCTGGCAATTTGGGTGGCGATCTGTTCGGTCGCCTGCGCGGTCTGCACGGCCAGCACTTTCACTTCCGACGCCACCACGGCGAAGCCTCGACCGGATTCACCGGCGCGCGCCGCCTCGATGGTCGCGTTCAAGGCCAGCAGATTGGTCTGGCCGGCAATGGCGCGAATGAGCTTCACGACGTCGCCGATTTCCTGCACGGCATTTGCCAGCCCGCCGATCTCCGCGTTGGTGGTATGGGCGTCGGCCGCCGCGACCCGGACCAGTTCGGTCGTGTGATGGAGCTGGCGGGCGATTTCGTCGATCGAATTGAGCAGTTCGCCGGCTGCTGCCGCCGCCGCGCCGACATTGCTCGACGCGCTGTTCGATGTGCCGACCGCGCCGCTCGCGCGTTCGGCGGTCTCGCCCGACGATGCCGACAGTGTGGTCGCCGTCGCCCGCATGGCGGCGGTGCTGTCGCTGACGGTCGTCAGCACCGTATCGACGTCTTCCTGAAAGGCGGTAATCGCGGTCTCAAGCGCGGCCCGGCGTTCCTCACGCCCGGCCGCCGACGCCTGCTGCTGTTCCTCTCGCCGGCGGTCGGTGATGTCCTCGTGGGTCGAGACGCGGATGCCGCCGTCGATCGGACTGTTGGTGATCACAATGGTGCGATCATCCGTGGTCTCGATCACCCGGGTGAACGGCTTGCCCTCATCGATCAGGCGGGTGGAACTGGCGACATATTCCTCGGCATCTCCGGCCAGGATGCCGCTGTCATAGTGGTGCTTGACGAGTTCGCGGCGCGTGAAACCACGCTTCACCATTTCCGCCGGCACTCGGTACATCTCGATGAAGCGCTTGTTGCAGAGAACGACGTGTCCCGCAGCGTCGCTCATCACCAGCCCTTGCGGAATGTTGTTGAGCGCGACCTCGAGCTGCAGGTCGCGCTCGCTCAGGCGGCGATCGGCGAACGCGGCGGCCAGACTGAGGCCGAGAATGGCAACCGCCGCATTGGCGACCGCCCAGGCCAGCGAGAGCGGCGACAGCGACGTCGGTTGAATGATGCGGCTTGGATCGGCGATGATCTCGACCGCGCCCATCGCCGTGAAGTGATGCGACACGATCGCAAGCGTGAGCAGAACGGCGGCCGTGATCGTTGCGCCGACGCCCGCGCGCCGCGTGGCGAGCACGAGAGCGGCGGCGCCAAGCAGCATGCCGAACAGGATCGAGGCCGCCACCAGACCCCCCGCCCAGGTGATCCGTCCGGGCAATTCCACGGCGAACATGCCGAGATAGTGCATTGCCGCGATACCGCCGCCGACGATCGCGCCGCCGAGCGGGGCACTCCAGCGCGCCGAACCGTAGACGGCAATGCCGAGGCCGATCGAGGTGAGGGCGATCGCTGCCAACAACGACAGCACCGTCAGACCCATAGCGAAGGCGATCGGAAAGCCGGGCTGGTAGCCCAGCATTGCAATAAAATGCGTGGCCCAGATGCCGCAGCCGCTCGCCGCGCCCGCGGTACCGACCCAGAACGCGCGGGCCACCCCTTTGGTCGCCCGCGCGCGGTGAAACAGATTGACCGCAGCAACGCTGGCCAAAAAGCAGATGGCGCCCGCGAGAATGACAAGCCGCCAATCGTGTTCGGTGACGAGGCAGTTGATGACGCGGAACATGCTTCTTCGCGCGATGGTTAAGGTGTCTGAAGGAATAGCTGGTGAGGCTTTTTTAAAAGTTAACCATCGCGTTACTGTCCCCGAAAAATGCGACTTAGGCTCTGATACGTGCGGTTGTAGTTTTGTCTAGTGCAACCTCGGCATTTTGGTAAACCGTCGGCGATCGGCCGAGGTCACCCGCAAATCCAAAGTGCGCCCGTCGCGATAGACGGTCATCGGAACTTCCACGCCGGCCTGGCCGAGCGACCAGATACGCCGAAACAAGCCGGCCAGATCGGTGATCTCCGCCCCATCGACCGCCAACACGATGTCGCCGGTGCGCAGGTCGGCGTGCCTGGCGGGACCCCGGCCCGACAGTCCGACAATGACGATGCGATCGTCGACCTCAGTGGCGTAGAGACCGAGCCAGGGACGCGGCGGCCGGTTGCGCCGCCCGAGTGTGAGGACGTCGTCGAGGATCGGCTTCAACAGATCGATCGGAACGACCATGTTGAGATGTTCGACCGGACCACCGCCGCGCGACTGGTCAAGTTGCAGCGAGCCGATGCCGATCAGATCGCCGGCCGGGCCGATGACCGCGGTGCCACCCCAGTTGGGATGTGCGGGCGCGGTGAAGATCGCCTCGTCCAGCACATATTCCCAGTAGCCGGCAAATTCCTGACGCGCAGCAACCTCGGCCGCCACCGACCGCTGGCGTCCGCCAGCGCCCGCCACCACCACGCGCTCGCCAATCTCCACCTCGCTCGATCGTCCGAACGGCAGTTCGGGCAAATCGAGACGGGCCAGTGCCTGTACCAGCCCGAAACCCGTCTCATGATCGTAACCGATGACATGACCGGGAGCCGGCTTGCCGTCGAAGGTGGTCAGCCACACGGAGTCCGCTTCGGTGATCAGATATCCGATGGTGAGCACGAGGCCGTCCTTGCGGATCAGCACACCGTGGCCGGCGCGTTCTGTACCGAGCGTTTCGGCGGAGAAGGCGTCGTCCGGAATGACCGATCGCACGCCGACCACCGCGGACAGCGCGCGATCGAGGTCGTAACCATAGTCCTCCGGTTTTGGCTGGACTGCGGCGGGCACTTTCCAATCACCCTGCGGCGACATTCCCGAATTCCTTCCCGCTTCGCCGAACCCCTCGCCCGTCGCGTCCGGCATCCGCGCAACGCGCGAACCTCGCAAACGATCCGGCCGGCAGCAAGCGCCCTTCCCCGGGATTGTTGGAAGATATTGCGGCTGAATTGGCGCAGCCTGCGCTAGGTGCAGGCTCGCCGCATGGGGTGAATACCATGCGCTTGATGTCGCTTTCGATCGCGCTGGCATGTGCCGGTGGATGGAATGTCCGGACGATGCGTTTCCGGAGCTCTAGACGGCTTGGCATCTGTCTTGGGCCGCTGTCCTGGGCCGCGCGCATCAGCAATCGGCTGACGTTGACCCGGATCGATCAGATCGGTTAGTGGGAGTGGTACAGCTGGGTGGGCTCGAACCACCGACCTCCGGTTCCACAGACCGGCGCTCTAACCAACTGAGCTACAGCTGCACAAGCTTCCGCATCGCGGCGAGCAGCCGGAAACTAGGAGCCCGGTTATTGTTTGGCAAGCCTGCACGACTGCTCTCGCCGCGCCGCTCAATGCAGTCCCAAAATGCAAAAGCCCGGGCTTTTCAGCCCGGGCTTGGCTCTGCGGCAACGGCCACCTGTTGGCAGCCGGGCGCCGTATTAAGCGACTTTCTGGAACGCCTTGCTGACGCTGTCCTTGATCGGCTCGGCAGTCTCGGTGGCAACCTTTTGAGCGAGCGACGCAAGGTCCTTGCTCTGGGCGGTGACCGCCTCGAACTGCTTGCGCGCATGCGCGGTCGACAGCTCGACCACTTCCGACAGCGACTTCACCGTCATCAGCTGGGTGTAGAAATCGAACGCGGCGTTGGTGTTAGCGCGCGCCGCCTCGATCACCTTGAGGCCGTAGTCGGCCGCGCCCTTGCTGGCGGTGGCGTAGGTGCCCTCCAGCACGTCGGTCGCTTCCTCGGCTACCGACTTCATTTTCTCGTAGCTTTCCTTGGCCTGCGCCACGCTCTTTTCCGCAATCTCGCGGAACGCAGCGGGGATTTCCATCTTCGGCACTTCGAAATTCGGCATGTCGAATTTCGGCACGTCGAACGGCGACGCCGCCGGACCGCTGGCGAGCTTCGGCTTCACCTTCGGGGCAGCTTGGGGGTTCACTTCGGGCATGGTTTTCATCCTTGGATAGGGCGGCATCTCGGCACCTTCGGACCTGCCGCCCGGCCGCGGTCCGTACCTGTCGATTGGCCCGCGCCCTACTGCGAACAAATGGGCTGCAGCCGTTGTGACCCTCATATAGCACCTCCTATGGTGCAATGCAATATAAATATTGCATTGCACCATGACAGCCTTTCTGCCCTATTTCGGGGCAGGCGTCAGGTGGCCGGGGAGCACACGTGGCGAAATCTGATCAATGTTTGGGCTTGGCGGTGTCCGTGGCCGTGCGGCCCGCGCGCTCGCCCAATTCTTTCGCCTGTTCGGCGAGCGCCTGCATCTGGTTCCTGATGTAGTCCGCCTGCAGCCGCAACATCTCGTCCACATCGCGCGCCCGCACCAGCTTCTGGGCAAAGTCGAATGATGTCGCGATATTGCGCTCGGCAAATTCCATGGTCTTCTGACCGAGATCCTGAGCGCCTTTGTGCGCCGTCTCCGCCCGCCCTTCAAAAGCGCTGACGGTGCGATGCGCGGCAGTGATGAATCCCTCGAAGGCCTGTTTCGCCTGCTCTACGCTCTTCTCGGCGAGCGCGCGCATTTCCGGGGGGATCTCAAAATTCTCACCTGGATACTCGTGTGGCGGTTCAGAAGTTCCCCATTCCTTGCGGCCGGGTCGGGAGGGAACTTCTGAACCAAAGCCACACGAGCAACGCTATGATTGCTAGTGTCCCTTTGAATCCGAAGTTCGCAACAGCGCTCGCAGCAGGGGGTGTGCGAACTTCGGATTCGGGACACTAGCCATTCTCGCCTCCTGTCTCGAGCGTGGGCTGCGACAGCCGGTGGCGTGGCGGCCCCTGCCCGCTCCTTGACAATGCCTGAGCCATTGTTCGGCTCCCTCGAAAGGAACTGTGTCCAACCTGCGGCAGCTACGCCATGCGCCCGTCAAACCGCAGGAAGATTAAGGTTATCCGTGCTTTGCCTTCGTCCGGGGCGGACTGCCGTGGACGCCGGGGGAAGTCCGCACTACTAAAAAATTGACTAAAGTGCCCAGTGCCGGTGCCCAGGCGCCGTGTGTGACAGTGCGAGCCGCGATGAACGAATTGAGTTCCAAGTTGGCTTGGCTGCGCGACCCCCATCTTGCGACGCATGCGCTGAGCACGCTGCCGGCATGGGCGTGGTCGGGTGACGCGTCACACATTCTGTGGGCCAATCCCATCGGCGCCGCGATCTTCGGCGCGCCGACGCCCGCAGCGCTTGCAACACGACATTTCGATGCCGGCCAGCCGGCGGCGGCACAGGTTGCCCAGCTTGCCGCGACCCTGCCGACGGACGGCACGCCGCGGCTGGAGCGTCTGCGCGGATTCGGCGCCGGCATCGGACGCGCGCTGACCTGCGCCTGTTCGCGCGTCACGCTCGCGGACGGCAGGCCGGCCGTCCTCGTGGTGGCCAGCGAGCGCGCCGGCCCCAACCTTTCGCTCGAAGAACGCGTGCGGCGTCTCTTGGCCGGATCGGACACAGCCGTTGCCGCCTTCTTGCCGGACGGCACGCTGCTGCATGCCGAACCGCAGGCACGCGAGAAACTTGGCGGCGCGGCGTCGCTCCCCGCGCTTGGCGCCGCGGCGCCGGCGGAACAGGCGATCGCAAGCGGTCATGCCGAGGGCGCGACGCCTGCGGGTCCCGTCGTGCTCGATCGGTTGGGCGGCGACAGAGAAACGGTATTGATCGCAACCTTCGCCGCTGCAACGGCCGACCAGTCAGCACCTTTTGTGGGCGCTCCAGTCGCCGCCGCAGCGACCGACGCTACTGTTGCCGAGAGTGCTGCCGAATCTGCACCCGTCGAATCTTCATCTGCAGAACCTGCATCCGCCGCATCTGCATCTCCCGAAGCGGCATCCGCCGAGCCCTCGTCCGAACCCGCGGCAGACGAGGCCGAGGCAATGGCCGATGCTCCACCCGCCGCTACATCCGACGCGGCTATGCCCACAGAGCCTGATGCACCGCCGTCGGTCACCGAGGCCCCGCTCGCGGCCGCTGCGATGCTGCCCGCAACATCAGAGTCACCGTCCGCTGCACCGGAAGCGCCTGCCGCCATCGAACGCCGACATCCGCTGCGCTTTGTCTGGCAAATGGATGCGGAGGACCGCTTCACCATCGGCTCCAACGAGTTCATCGAGTTGATCGGGCCACGCTCGGCCACAGCGCTGGGACGGCCTTGGAACGACATCGCCGCCGAGCTCGGCCTCGATCCCGATGGCCAGATCGCCCGCGCCATTGCCAGCCGCGATACCTGGAGCGGGCTGAGCCTCGCGTGGCCCGTGGACGGCAGCGCCGATCGTCTCTCGGTCGAATTGTCCGGCCTGCCGGTGTTCGACCGCGACCGGGTTTTCCGCGGTTATCGCGGTTTCGGCGTCTGTCGCGATCTCACCCAGCTTGCCGCGCTCGCGCAGGCGCGCCGGACAGACGCGACCGCCGGCGTGACGGCGGCAACGTCGGAGCCCGTTTCATCCGCCGAAAACGTCGTGCCCTTCCGCGCGCCGACGGTGGCGGCCGATGCACCGAGTCTCAGCCCGGTCGAGCACCGCGCCTTTCGTGAATTGTCGCTCCGTCTGACGCAACGCCTCGGCGCGGCAAGCGCTGAAAAAGGTACCGACGGAACGGCGGAAGCCGAGCCCCGGAGCGACACCGCCATCATCGCCGCCATCGCTGGCGCCGATGCCGAGGGTGCCCCGCCCGATGAAAAATCGATCCTCGACCGGCTGCCGGTCGGCGTGCTGGTCTATTCGCTCGACCATCTGCTCTATGCCAATCCCGCCTTCCTGGCATGGTCCCGGCAAGACAGCCTTGCGGCGCTGACCGAGGCCGGCGGCCTCGACAGCCTGCTGGTGGAAGCCTCCGACGCCGCGGCAGAGGCCGACGGCGGCCAACCGCTCACCGTCGCGAGCGAGCGCGGCAACGCAGTGCCGGTGCCGGCGCGCCTGTTCAATGCCGTGTGGGCGGGTGAGCGCGCCCATGCCTTGGTGCTCACGCCGCCGTTCGGCGAAGAGCGCGAACAAGCGGCCGCCGCCGCCGCGGATCTGGTGCGCGCGGAGCTCCGCGAAGTCCGATCGATTCTCGACACCGCCACCGACGGGGTGGTCGTGCTCGACCGCGCAGGCAGCATCCTGTCCTGCAACCGCAGCGCCGAGGCGCTGTTCGGCTACGAGGCCCACCAACTGATCGGCCGCGCGTTTGTCGAATTGTTCGCGCCGGAAAGCGAGCGCGTCGCCTCCGACTATCTCGACGGTCTGCTACGCGACGGCGTGGCGAGCCTCATGAATGACGGCCGCGAGGTGATCGGCCGGGTGCGCCAGGGCGGGCTCATTCCGCTGTTCATGACCCTGGGACGCCTCGGCAGCGCCGAGAAATTCTGCGCGGTGTTCCGCGACGTCACCCAGTGGAAGAAGGCGGAGGAGCAGCTGACCGAGGCCAAGCGCCAGGCCGAGCGGGCGTCGTCCGCCAAATCCGATTTCCTCGCCAAGATCAGTCACGAAATCCGAACGCCGCTCAATGCCATTATCGGCTTCTCCGAAGTGATGATGGCGGAACGTTTCGGGCCGATCGGCAACGAGCGCTATCGCGACTATCTCAAGGACATCCACAGTTCCGGCGGGCATCTGTTGTCGCTAATCAACGACCTGCTCGATCTCTCCAAGATCGAGGCCGGAAAGATGGACCTGTCATTCACCGGCGTCACCCTCAACGACGTTACCTACCAATGCGTCGCCATCATGCAGGCGCAGGCCAACCGCGAGCGCATCATCATTCGCACCTCGCTGTCGCCGAAGCTGCCGCAGATCGTTGCCGACACCCGTTCGGTGCGGCAGATCGTGCTCAACCTACTGTCCAACTCGATCAAGTTCACCCAGGCCGGCGGACAGGTGATCGTCTCGACGGCGCTGACCGACCACGGCGCGGTGGTGCTGCGGGTGCGCGACACCGGCATCGGCATGAACGAGCAGGACATCACCACGGCGCTCGAGCCGTTCCGGCAGCTCGCCACCTCGGGCCGCTGGGGTTCCGGCGGCACCGGGCTCGGCCTGCCGCTGACCAAGGCGCTGGCGGAAGCCAACCGCGCCGCTTTCCGCATCAAGAGCACGCCGAATGCCGGCACGCTGGTGGAAATCACCTTTCCGGCGACGCGCGTGCTGGCGCAATAGGACTGTGACGCGCCCTGAGCGCTACGCCGCGCGCAGCTCATAGACGATGAAGGATTCGATCACGATCGAGCGCTTGCCGACTGGATGCGCGCGGAAACCGGCCTGCTCCATCAGCCGGCCGAGATGTTCGAGATCGGAATCCGACGACAGCAGCACATAGAGCCGGCCGCCGGGCGCCAACCGCTCGCGCGCCTGTTCGAACAGAGCGGCGATGTCGCGATAGTTCGGGCCGGCATGCCAGGCGCGGTCGGCGATATCGCGCGGCTCGCCGGGAAACGAGGGCGGGCTCGACAGGATCACGTCGAAATGCGCACGCGGCGCCAGCGCAGACAGCAGGTTGGAGCACACCGCCGTGACGCGCTCGCCCAGTCCGTTGCTGTGGGCATTGTCGGCGGCGGTGCGCGCGGCATTGGGATTGATGTCGATGGCAAGCACGCTCGCCGCCCCCGCCCGCGCCGCGGCGAGCGCGAGAATGCCGCTCCCGGTCCCGACGTCGACCACGCGCTTTCCGCGCAAGTCGAGGCCCGCGATGAAACCCGCGAAAAACTCGCTGGTGAGAAAATAGCGCGGATGAAACACGGTCGGCCGCACCAGCAGGCGAAAGCCTGCGGCGCGCGTGACCGTGGTGCGGCGGCGCTTGAGGATCAGGTTGTAGGAAAAGAAGTGAATGAATCCGCGGACAAACTGTCGCGTCCGGCCGGGCGCGGCCCTGCGGCGCCCGATGCCGTAACTGTCTTCAATCGTATCGACCACCCCGTGTCCTCCAGCTCCGGCGCATCAAACAGGCTGGGCGGCAGGAAGGTCAATGGGCGGCGCGGGGCGCGCGCCGCCTTACACAGCACATTTGGATGAGCTAGGCTCTCCGCACGGCTCGTGCTCGCCGCGCAGATGGCGGCGGGATCATCAGGAACCCAGTCATGATGTGGCTTATCCGAGGCGCCGCCGCGCTGGCCGCTCTGCTACTGCTGCCGGGCCCGGCGACGCAGGCGGCCGAGCCGGTCGACCTCCTGCTGGTGCTGGCTGCCGATGTGTCGCGCAGCGTCGATCAGCCCAAATTCCTGCTGCAACGGGACGGCTACGCCGCAGCGATCGCCGACCCGGCAGTGCTCGACGCCATCAAGTCCGGCCCGCACGGCCGGATCGCAATCTGCTTTGTCGAATGGTCTGGCTTCGGCGCCCAGAAGCTGGTGATCGACTGGACCGTGATCGACGGTCTAGCGGCGGCGCGGCGCTTCGGCGACCTGCTGGTCGAAGCCCAGCGCTCCTTCGCCGACCGCACGTCGATCAGTGGGGGGATCGATTTCGCCGCCGCGCAATTCGAGCGCGCGCCGTTTAAAGCCGCGCGACGCACCATCGACGTATCGGGCGACGGCACCAACAATGCCGGCCGCGACGTACAGCTGGCCCGCGACGCCGCAGTCGACAGAGGAATCACCATCAACGGGCTGGTCATTCTCAGCACCCGGCAGGCGCCATGGAACATCGAGCATACCAATCCGCCCGGCGGGCTCGAGCAATATTACCGCAACAACGTCATCGGCGGCCCGGGCGCATTCGTGCTGGTGGCGGAGGATTTCAACTCGTTCGGACGCGCCATTGTGCGCAAGCTGATCGCCGAGATCGCCGACAGCCGCCGAACGATCCGCCGCCCGTATTGAGCAGCCGGGCCACAGGCGTTGTTTCGAACCGTTCCAAAACACGCCAGTCTAGAATGTTTCTAAGATATTGAAATTAAAGCATAATCTATTGACGGGCGAGCCGTCGCGTCCTACTTGATGACCATTACCGAGGCCGAGCCCAGGTGCCGGCCTTCTGGTTCCCAGGTTGTCGCAGAGGGATTCCGCTATGAGCGCCGTCGCAGCCCGCCTACTCACAGGTTTCGCCATCGTCGGTCTCGCCGCCATACCAAGCGTTTCCGCGCTCGCGCAGTCGGGCGAGGTCAATATCTACACCTATCGCGAAGCGAAGCTGGTCCTGCCGCTGATCGACGGTTTCACCAAGGACACCGGCATCAAGGTCAATATCATGTCGGGCAGTTCGGGGCTCGAACAGCGCATCAAGGTCGAGGGCGCCAACAGCCCGGCCGATGTCCTGCTCACCGTCGATATCGCGCGGCTGGAAGAGGCGGTACGCGCCGGCGTCACCCAGCCGCTCAAATCCGCGCTGCTCGATCAGGTGGTGCCGCCGCAATTCCGCGATCCGGAGGGCCACTGGTCCGGCGTGTCGATGCGCGCGCGTGTCATCTATGCGTCGAACGAACGCGTCAAGCAGAGCGCGATCACCTATGAGGAACTGGCCGATCCGAAATGGAAGGGCAAGATCTGCATCCGTTCCGGCCAGCACATGTACAACAACGCCTTGTTTGCCGCCTACATCTCCCATTACGGCGAAGCCAAGGCCGAGGAATGGCTGCGCGGGCTGAAAGCCAATCTGGTGCAAAAACCTTCGGGCGGCGACCGCGAAGTGGCGCGCGACATTGCCGCCGGAAAATGTGACATCGGCCTCGGCAACACCTATTACTGGGCGCTGATGAAGAACGACGAACCGGACAAAAAAGCTTGGGCCGATGCCACCCGGGTGATCCTGCCGACATTCAAGGACGGCGGCACCCACGTGAACCTATCGGGCGTGGTGCTGGCGCGCCATGCGCCCAACAAGGCGAATGCCGTAAAACTGATCGAGTGGCTGGCCGGCGAGAAGGCGCAGCAGATGTACGCCAATGTGAACTACGAATATCCGGTGCGCGCCGGTGTCCCACTCAACCCGACCATCGCCAGCTACGGCAAGCTCAATCCCGATGCGCTTGCGCTCTCCAAGATCGCCGACAACAAGAAGGCCGCCGCCAATCTGGTCGACAAGGTCGGCTTCGACAATTGATCGCCGGCAAACCGGGCCGGAAGGTCTGACGGGTGAGTAGGGGCTGCCAGCCGATGATTGCTGCAAAGTCCGCGGGCTGGCCTGCTCCGCATCGTTGGCCGGCCCGATTTCATGCGTGGCGAACGGCATCGCCGGCTTGGGTCGGTGGCTTTGCCGTTTTGGCGGCGTTGCTGGCGATCGCGCCACTCGTCAGCCTGCTGATCTTGGCGTTCGGCGACAGCGGCGGCATCTGGCCACATCTGGCGCGCTACGTGCTGCCGACGGCGCTGCTGCAGACCGCCCTGCTGCTCGGCGGGGTCGCGGTAGTGACCATTCTGGTTGGCGTCGGCGCCGCCTGGATCGTCACTACGTTCCAGTTTCCCGGCCGCGGCGCCTTTATCTGGCTGCTGCCGCTGCCGCTCGCGATCCCGACCTATATTGTCGCCTACGTCTATGTCGACATTCTCGACACGCTCGGCCCGGTGCAATCGGCGCTGCGCGCGTTGTTCGGTTGGCGCGCGGCCGCCGACTATTGGTTCCCAAACATTCGCTCGCTCGGCGGCGCCATCTTTGTCATCGGCTTCGTGCTCTATCCTTACGTCTATCTCGCCTCGCGCGCGATGATGCAGACGCAGAGCTCGTTGTTCATGGAAGCCGCGCGCATACTCGGGGCGCGGCCGTGGATGCTGGCGAAGCAGATCACGCTGCCGCTGGCGCGGCCGGCCATCGCGGTCGGCGTGGCGCTGGCGCTGCTGGAGACGCTCAACGATATCGGCGCCAGCGAATATCTCGGGGTGCAGACCCTGACGCTGTCGATCTTCACCACCTGGCTCAATCGCGGCAGCCTGGCCGGCGCCGCACAGATCGCCTGCGTCATGCTGCTGCTGGTGGCGGCGCTCATCTGGCTCGAGCGCGCCGGGCGGCGCAACCGCGAATTTTCCCTACTCACCCAGGACGCGCGGCTTCCCTTGCGCATCGTGCTGAAAGGCCTCGCCGGCTGGAGCGCCACGCTGGCCTGTTTCATTCCGGTCCTGCTGGGCTTTCTGCTGCCGGCCGGCTTTCTGCTGCGCGAGGTGATCGTGCGCGGCCTGTTGGCCGGCTTCGACACCGATCTGTTCCGCCATGCCCTCACCACCCTCGGCCTCGCCGCAACGGCCACGGCGATCGTGCTGCTACTCGGCTTCGCCGCGGTGGCATCGTTGCGTTACGTGCGTCATCCGGCGATCGCCGGCTGCGTCAACGTCGCCGGCATCGGCTATGCGGTGCCGGGCACCGTGCTGGCGCTCGGCCTGCTCGCCCCGCTGGTCCTGTTCGATGAAGGCATCAATGCCGTGGTGCGCGCTCTGGGCGGGCCCGCGATCGGCCTCGTGCTGGCCGGATCGGCGGCGGCTTTGGTCATCGCCTATGTCATCCGCTTCATGGCGGTCGCCATCGGCTTCGCGCAGGCGGGATTTTCCCGCATCGCCCCGGAATTCGACGAGGTCGCCCGGCTCCTGGGAGCGAGCCCGGCGCGGCTCGCGCGCACCATTCACTTGCCGCTGATCCGGCCGGCGATCTGGGGCGCCGCACTCTTGGTCTTTGTCGACTGCCTGAAGGAATTGCCGGCGACGCTTCTCCTGCGCCCGCTCAATGTCGAGACGCTGTCGACCTACATTTACCAATTTGCCACCCGTGGCAACTTCGAGCAGGGCGCGTTGGCGGCGCTGATCATCGTGGCGGTCGGCATCCTGCCGATCATCCGCATCACCCGCTATGCCGACCGCATCACCTCGCGCGCCACCAAGCGGCGCAGCAGCGGCTAGAGCCTGCGCCCCGCGATCGGCCACGAAAGCGACACAGACCGGGGGCACTGGTTGCGCCTTCGATCTTCAGCGCTATAGTTCCTCGGCTACTGCCGAAAAAACCGGAAAATCAGTCGTGTCCGCGGCCATCGGCCTCAAACGCCTTGGAATTGCCGTCGCCGCCATTGTCGTGGCCGGATTCGGTGCTCTCATCGGCTTGTCGATGCTGATTCCGACCGACACGGTGCGCGACGCCGTCCAGGCCGAAATTCGCGCCGTCACCGGATTGGATCCGGTGCTGCGCGGCAATGCGTCGGTCTCGCTGTTTCCCAGCGGCACGGTCAGCTTCGACAATGTCAGCCTCGGCGACAATCGCGCCGGCACGCCGGCGCTGGTGGCCGAGCAAGTGGTGGCACGGCTTCGCTTCTTGCCGTTTCTGGTCGGACGCATCCAGATCGCCGACGTATCGCTGGTGCGGCCGACCATCGCCGTCACCTTTGCATCCGACGGAACCTCGAACTGGTCGCGCCATATCGAGATGCTGGCCGGCAGCCTGAAATCCGGCGCCGGCCGCCTCGCCTCGTTTTCCGAAATCCGCATCGGCGACGGCACGGTGATCGTGCGCGACGAGGCCAACAGGCTCGCCGCGGTGTTGACCAATGTCGAGTTCGCGCTCGCCTGGCCTTCGATCTCCCGAAGCTTTGCGGCGACCGGCCGTTTTACCTGGCGCAATGAAACGGTCGACGCCACCATCAGCCTCAGCGATTTTGTCGCGGCGCTGTCCGGCGAGCGCTCGGGATTGAAGATCCGGTTTGCCGGTGCGCCACTGAAATTCGCTTTCGACGGCACCATCAGCCACGGCCCGGCCCTGAAGCTGGAAGGCACGCTCGCGGCCGACGCCGCCTCTCTGCGCGAGACCTTGCGCTGGGCCGGCCACCAGGCCCCGCCCGGCGGCGGCTTCGGACGTTTCGCGCTGAAGGCGCAAGCCAATGTCTCAGGGTCGAATGTCGCGTTGTCCGCTGTCAATATCGAGCTCGACGGCAATGCGGGCGAGGGTGCACTCAGTTTCGCCGGCGACGGGCGGAAAACACTGCAAGGCACGCTGGCGGCCGAGAGCGTCGACCTCACCCACTACATTTCCACCGTGCGCCTGCTCACCGGCAGCGAGCGGGACTGGAACCGGCAGCCGATCGCGCTCGAAGGGCTCGATGGTCTCGACGTCGATCTGCGTCTGTCGGCGGCGCACGTGACCATCGCCCATGTCAAGCTCGGCCGCACCGCGCTGGCGGCCAATCTGCGCGGCGGTCATTTGACGGTGGCGGTGGGCGAGTCGCAGGCATTCGGCGGCATCGTCAAAGGCACCTTCGGATTCGCCAAGGCGACCGTGGGCGCCGACATGAAGGCGCAGCTGCAATTCACCGAGGTCGATCTCGAACAATGCCTGGGCGAGATGTTCGGCATGCGCCGACTCGCCGGCAAGGGCACGTTCGGCTTCACCCTCGACAGCAAGGGCAGCAGCGTACTCGAGCTGACCCAGGGCCTCAACGGCAACGCCAATCTGGTCAGCCGCAAGGGCGCCATCACCGGCTTCAATGTCGAGCAGATGCTGAGACGGCTGGAGCGAAATCCGCTCTCCGGCCGCGGCGACTTGCGCAGCGGCAGGACTCCATACGACCTGATCACGGTGCAGCTGAAGATCGCCCAGGGCGTCGCGCACGTGCAGGATGTGCGCGTGGAAGGGCCGGCCGTGCGCCTGCAGATGGGCGGCTCCGCATCGATCCCCAATCGCGACTTCGATCTCAAGGGCACCGCTGCCCTGTTATCCAATGCGGGCGGAGTGGTCACGCCCGCTTTCGAACTGCCGTTCTTTGTGCGCGGCCCCTGGGACGATCCGCTCTACCTGCCGGACGCACAGATCCTGATCAACCGTTCCGGCGCCGCTGCGCCGTTGCTCGACGCCGTGCGTAGCCGCCTGCGGCTTCCCTCGTCCGATCCGGCGCCTGCCGAAGCAGCACCGCCGGCCGCGCCCGCACCGCCCGCAGCCAACGCCCAATAACCCCCAATTCCGTGCACGAGCATGACCGCGCCGTGGCGGCGCGCGGCCAATGGTCTATCATTGGGCCTTAAGCGAATCAGCGGCCAAAGCCGGGCCGGCGGGGGCGAGGCCTCGATGTTCCATGGCTTCATGCGGACACTGGTCAAGGTCACGATCGCATCGCTGGTCGTCGGCACCATCCTGGCGCATTTCGGCATTACGCCCGACCGATTGATGCGGGAAGCCGGCATCTCGCAGGAGCGGCTGATGGAACTGGCGCGGCAAGGCCTGACCTGGGCGCTGCCGAATCTCTTGCTCGGCTCGCTGGTCATCCTGCCGATCTGGTTTCTGATGTATCTGTTCCGGCCGCCGGGCGCGCGCAGCGATTGATTGACGTTACAGCTGCGCGCCGAGCGGCACGGCGCGTGCGCGTCCACCCGACAATTTCATGAACAATGACGCGGTCACGACCACGACCGCGACCAGCGCGATGAACAGGGTGCAGATCGCATTGATCTCCGGCCGCACACCGAGGCGGACCTCGGAATAAATGCGGATCGGCAGCGTGGTGGCGCCGGGACCGGTGGTGAAGCTCGCGATCACCAGATCGTCAAGCGACAGCGTGAAGGCCAGCATCCAGCCGGCCGCCAGCGCCGGCGCGATCAGCGGCAGGGTCACGCGAAAGAAGGTCTGGCGCGGGGTGCAACCGAGATCCATGGCCGCCTCCTCCAGGCTGCGATCGAAGCCGATCAGCCGCGCCTGCACCACCACGGTGACGAAACAGGCGGTCAGCGTGGTGTGAGCGATGGTGACGGTCCAAAAGCCGCGATCCACCTCCACTGCGACGAACAGCAGCAGCAGCGCCAGCCCGGTGATCACCTCGGGCATCACCAGCGGCGCATAGATCAGCCCGGTGAACAGCACGCGGCCGCGGAAGCGTCCGCCGCGCACCAGTGCGAGCGCGGCCAATGCGCCGAGCACGGTGGCGGCGGTCGCCGACACCAAGGCGATGCGCAGCGTCACCCAGGCGGCGTCGAGCATCGCCGCATTGTTGAACAATTCCACATACCAGCGCGTGGACCAGCCGCCCCAGACGGTGACCAGCCGCGAGGCGTTGAAGGAATAGATCACCAGGATGACGATCGGCAGATAGAGGAAGGCGAGCCCCAACACCACCGACACGATATTGAACAAGGATGCTTCCCTGCGCATCAGCGCCCCGCTTCCAGCGCGCGCGCCTGCCGCTGCTGGTAGAGCACGATCGGCGCCACCAGCAGACACAGCAGCACGACCGCGATGGCGGACGCGACCGGCCAATCCTTGTTGGCGAAGAATTCGGTCCACAGTGTCTGCCCGATCATCATGCGGTCGGAGCCGCCGAGCAGATCGGGGATGACGAATTCGCCGACAATCGGAATGAAACAGAGCAGCGCGCCGGCGATCACGCCGGGCAGCGCCAGCGGCAAGGTCACCAACCAAAAGGCCTTCCAGCGCGGACAGCCGAGATCGGCGGCCGCCTCCAGCAGCGCGTGGTCGATCTTCTCCAGCGTGGCATAGATCGGCAGCACCATGAACGGCAGATAGGAATAGACCATGCCGATGATGACCGCGGTGTCGGTGGACAGCCAGACCGGCGGCTCGCCAACCAGGCCGAGCCCGAGCAGCGCCTGATTGAGCAACCCGTAGCGCTGCAGGATGGTCATCCAGGCATAGATACGGATCAGGAAAGAGGTCCAGAACGGCAGCACCACCAGCACGAACAGCACCGGCTGTAAGCCGCGCGGCGCGCGCGCGATGCCATAGGCGAGCGGGACGCCGATCAGCAGCAGCAAAGCGGTCGAGATGAGCGCAACAGTCAGGCTGTGCAGATAAGACGAGAGATAGAGCCAGTCCGACAACAGCAGCCGATAATTGTCGAGCGACAGCCCGCCGATGAATTCCTTGAGACCGGCGAGGCCGGCGGCGGGATCGAACTGCGGCAGATAAGGCGGCTGCGCGATCGCGGTCTCCGACAGGCTGAGCTTCAGCACGATCAGGAACGGGACGAGGAAAAAGGCGGCGAGCCAGAAATAGGGGATGAGCACGACCAGCCGCCGGCCCCAGACGCCATGGGGTGTGCTCGCCGTCATTCCTGCCGCCGGATCCCGCTTCATCGCGTCAGCACCACGCCGGCTGCGGGCGGCCATGAGAGCCACACGCGGTCGTCCCAGCCGACCGGCCGCTCGATCAGGCGGCTGCGGTTTGCCAGTGCCACCTTCATCACCACGCCGCTGTCGAGCCGCACCTGGTAGACCGACAGATCGCCGAGATAGCCGATGTCCACGACTTGCCCGGCGGCGCAATTCTCCTCCGCCGCCCGCCGCTCATGACTGAGAGTGAGCTTTTCCGGCCGCACCGCCACCCATACCGTCGCCCCCGCCTTCGCCTCGCGCGACGGCGCAGCGCGCAGCTTGCCGGCGGACTGGCTCATGACGGCGATGCCGCCCGCGTCGGCATCGGTAACCGTCCCCTCGATCAGGTTCACGTCGCCGATGAAGTCGGCCACCCAGCGCGAATTCGGCTGCTCGTAGATTTCCGGCGGGGTAGCGACCTGCACCAACCGCCCGTCGTTCATTACCCCGATGCGGTCGGCCACCGTCATCGCCTCTTCCTGGTCATGGGTGACGATGATGAAGGTCAGCCCAAGCTTCTCCTGCAGATGCATCAGTTCAAACTGCGTCTGCGCGCGCAGCTTCTTGTCGAGCGCGGCGAGCGGCTCGTCGAGCAGCAGAACGCGCGGGCGCTTGACCAAAGCGCGCGCCAGCGCGACGCGCTGGCGCTGGCCGCCGGAGAGCTGGCTCGGCCTGCGCTTGCCAAGCCTGTCGAGCTTCAAGAGCGCCAGTGCCTCCGCCACGCGCGCGCCAATCTCGGCCTTCGACAAACCATCCTGCTTGAGCCCGAAGGCGACATTGCCTTCGACGCTGAGATGCGGAAACAGCGCGTAGCTCTGGAACATCATGTTAACCGGCCGCCGGTGCGGCGGAACGCCCGCGATATCCTCGCCGTCAAGCAGAATGCGCCCCGCGTCCGGCGTCTCGAAGCCGGCGATCAGCCGCAACAGCGTGGTCTTGCCGCAGCCGGAGGGGCCAAGCAGCGCAAAGAATTCACCGTCGAAGATGTCGAGCGAAAGATTGTCGACGGCGCTCACACCGGAAAAGCGCTTGCTGACCCCGTCGAACCGCAAGGCCGGACGCGCCGCGGGATCGGCCCATGGCGCGAATGTGCGCCGCGCGCTGGTGCTGCCAGGACTGCTCTTACTATGACTGCTTTTGCTATCCGCGCCGACGTTCGCCATGGGCACCACGCTACCGGCATGCGGCGCGGCACTCAATCTCCTTGCAAGAGAACGGACGAGATCAGTTCAGCGGCGTGCCCTGCGGCGCAGGCGCAGCCGTGGGCGCCCGCACCGGATCGGTGAACAGCTTGCGCGGCTGCGGGCCATAATAGTCTCCGACCTGCACCACCGGACGCGGCTTGACGAGGATCGAGACCATCCGATCGAGCAGTGACTGGGCGGAGATCGGCTTGCGCAGATACTCGTTGACTCCGAGCCGCGCCGCCTCGACCACGCGCCAGCGCTCGCCATAGGCGCTCAGCATGATGATCGGCACATCCGGCGCCGGAAAGACATCGGGTGAGCGCACGATCCGTACCAACTCCGGGCCGTTCAGGAGCGGCAGTTCCCAATCCAGAATCACAAGATCGGGCGCGACGGTGCGGATCGCTTCGAGTCCGGCCATGCCGTCGGCCGCCTCATAGACCTGCTTGACGCCGATACCGACCAGCAGATTGCGCACGATCCTGCGCATATACTGGTTGTCGTCGACGACCAATATTCCAAGCGAGCGCAGCAGCCGCTCGATTTCGTGTTTCGACAACGCTGTCTGCATGGCACTCAGGTCGCGAAGATCTGACAGGTCGGCTGTTGCTCGCGCTTGTCTTGCTCGCGCTGCAGATAGCTTTCAAGCTCGGGCTTGTAACTCGAAAGCTTGCGCGGCTCCGGTCCATAATAGTCGCCGCGCCGCACCATGTTGCGCGGCTTGGTCAGGACGGAGATGATACGGGCTTGCAACGCATTGCCGGAAACCGGCTTCAACAGGAATTCATGGACGCCGCCGCGCACCGCTTCGATCACGCGAGAACGCTCGCTATGTCCGGTGAGCATGATGATGGGCACGTTCGGCACCGGAAAGGTGGCGGGCGAACGCACCTGACGGACGAATTCCGCGCCGTCCATCCTCGGCATTTCCCAGTCGAGCAGGACCACGTCGGGCGCCAGCGAGCGGATCGCGTCGAGGCCGTCGGCGCCGTCGCCGGCTTCGTCGATCTTGTTGGTGCCGAGCGCCATCAGCAACGTACGAATAACCTTGCGCGAATAATATTCGTCGTCGACCACCAGAACCCTGATCAGTCCCATAAAGGTCCTGACGTCTTTTGCCATCGAGTTCATATTTGCGTCCTGCAGGGCGACCCGGCGCTTCAAATGCACGTACAATCCAACACAAATGATCAAAGCATTGTCCGCTTAGAACCGCGTGAATCCGGCCGGTAAAACTGTAGTCATTAAAATTGTAATCAATTGCGCCGGTCAGGCGCTTGGCTGGCCGATCATGCCGGCCATGAAGGTAGCGAGACGCGCCCGCTGCTCGCGCGAAAAGCGCAAGCCCAGCTTGCTGCGCCGCCACAGCACATCGTCTTCGGTCTGCGCCCATTCGTGGGTCATCAGATAGCCGACCTCGGCGGCGGTGAGGTCGGCCCCGAAACGAGGCCCAAGATCGTCGGGCTTTTCCGCCGAGCCGAGGATGCGGATCACGCGGGTGCCATAGGCATGCACCAGGCGCCGCACATGGGCTTCGCCGAGGAACGGCCAAGCGTCGCGCGTCTCGGCGATCGACCGTTCGAGCGCTCCGACGGCGATATCGCCGCCCGGCAGCGGCGCGTCCTTGGTCCAGGCCGGACGCGAGCCGAGCACGCCGGCGAGGCGATCGAGCGCCGCTTCGGCCAGCCGGCGATAGGTGGTGATCTTGCCGCCATAGAGGGTAAGCAGCGGCGCCCCGTCCTCCTCGTCCAGCGCCAGCACATAGTCGCGGGTCACGTCCTGCGACTTCCGCGAGCCGTCATCATAGAGAGAGCGGACGCCGGCAAACGCCCAGACCACGTCGGCCGGCGATATCCGCGCGCGGAAATGGTCGTTCACGACATTGCAGAGATAGGCGATCTCGTCGGCATCCGGCGCCACGCGGGTGGGGTCGCCGGAAAAGCGCCGGTCGGTGGTGCCGATGAGCGTAAAGTCGCTCTCGAACGGCAGAGCGAACACGACACGGCGGTCGACGGTCTGGAACACGTAGCCGCGGTCATGGTCGAACAGCCGTGGCACGACAATGTGACTGCCTTTGTCCAGCCGGAAATGATCGAGCGGCGGCCGCTGCAGCACCGTCTCATTGAAAAGCGCCGCCCACGGCCCGGTCGCATTGATCAATACCCGCGCGGTCGCGACGTCGCGGCGGCCTCGCACCTCGAGCACAAGACGCCAAATACCATCACAAGTACCATCACGAGTGCCATCACGCGTGTCGTCGCGATGGGCCTCCACGCAGCGTGTGCGGGTGCGGATCACGGCGCCGCGCTCCGCCGCGTCGAGCGCATTGAGCACGACCAGGCGCGCATCGTCAGTGCGGCAGTCGGAATATTCGAAGCCGTAGCGGTAGCGGCCCTTGAGCGGAAGCCCAAGCGGATCGCGGCTGAGATCGACGGTGCGCGTTCCCGGCAGCACTCTGCGGCCGCCGAGACGATCGTAGAGGAACAGCCCAAAGCGCAGCATCCAGGCCGGACGCAAGCCGGGCTCCGCCGGCAGCAGAAAGCGCATCGGCCGCACCAGGTGCGGGGCGATGCGCATCAACACTTCGCGTTCGGCCAAGGCCTCGCGCACGAGGCGAAAGTCGCCCTGTTCGAGATAGCGCAGGCCGCCGTGGATCAGCTTGGTGGAGGCCGATGAGGTGCCGGATCCGAGGTCGTGCTGCTCCACCAGCAGCACGCGAAAGCCGCGGCCAGCGGCATCGCGCGCGATCCCCGCGCCATTGATGCCGCCGCCCACGATCGCAAGATCGAAATCGGCCATGGCTTGCTGATTCCCCTTGATTCCTGCTTGATTCCCTCTTGGCGGCAGGATGGCACAGGGCGCATCATTGCGCTTGCAGCTCACTTTTCAGGAGGACGGCGTGGACTTTGGCGGCCGTCACGTGGTGGTGACAGGCGGGACCGGCGCGCTCGGGACCGCGGTAGTCGGCGCGCTGGTGGGGGCCGGCGCGGTTTGCCACGTGCCTTATATGCACGCAGCGGAAGCCGATCGCTTTGGGTTGCGCGGCCACGCCCAGGTCACGCTCAGCGGACCGACCGACCTGACCGACGAAGGCGCGGTCGCGCGCCTGTTCGACGCCATACCGGCGCTGTGGGCGTCGATCCATCTCGCCGGCGGCTTCGCCATGGCCCCGATCGGCGAGACCAAGAAGGCAGATCTCATTCAGCAGATCGAGATGAATCTGGTGACGGCGTTCCTGTGCTGCCGGGCGGCGGTCAAGGCCATCACCCGGGCCGGCCAGGGCGGGCGCATCGTCAATGTGGCGGCGCGGCCGGCGCTCGAATGGCGCGGCGGTGCCGGCATGACCGCCTATGCCGCCAGCAAGGCCGCCGTCGCCGCGCTGACCGTGGCGCTGGCGGAAGAGGTGGCGAAGCAGGGCATCCTGGTCAACGCGGTCGCGCCCTCGATCATGGACACGCCGGCCAACCGCGCCGCCATGCCCAAGGCCGACCACGGGGCGTGGCCGAAGGTCGAGGAGGTGGCGGTCACCATCCGGTTCCTCGCTTCGCCGGATAACACCGTCACCCGCGGCGGCATCGTCCCGGTGTACGGAAAATCTTAGAGTCGAAAGTCTTTCGCTCGTCCCCGCGCAAGCGCAGAGGCCAAGGCAGGATCCTGGATTCCCGCTTTCGCGGGATGAGCGGAGGGTGAGTCAACCGAAGCAAAAATTGCTTCGCCGTCAAATCAACGGCATCAGCTCGGAGACCAGCGGCCGGGCAAGCCGCGTCACGGCGCTGGAGGCGACCACGGTCTGCTGCTCCGCATAGGCTTCGTGGTTCTTCTCGATGTCCTCAAGGTCGTAAAGATAGTTCACCATCAACCCGTGCGACTGGCGCAACGCGCGCTCCGAGGTATCGCCGAGCCAGTTGATCCGCTCCAGCCGCGCGCCATTGCCGAGATGGAAGCGGGCGACCTGGTCGAGCGGACCGCGCGCATTGCGTCCATGCAGGAAATACCAGGCCGCGGCGCGCAACAGCGGCTCGCGCAGGCTTTCGGCGGTGTCGGGCGCCTGCCACCAATGCTCGTCATCAAGCACCGTCAGCGCCGCCTTATCGTCTTCGGTCAGCGCCCTGGAATTTTCCGCTAAGCGTTCGCGCCGCAGCCATTCCGCGAAACCGAGCACCGGCGACAGCGTGACGAAGGTGGAGAGGCCCGGCGTCTCGCGGGAAATCTCTTCCACCACCTGCTTGATCAGGAAATTGCCGAACGAGACGCCGGCAAGGCCGCGCTGGCAGTTCGAGATCGAGTAGAACGCCGCAGTGGTCGCCTTATCCAAACCGACAGCGGCGCGGGTGGCCGCAAGGATGGGCGCGATCGCGCCCGGGATCTCCGGCGTGAGCGCCACCTCGACAAAAATCAGCGGCTCATCGACCATGGCGGGATGGAAGAACGCATAGCAGCGCCGATCCGCCGGATCGATGCGGCGGCGCAGGTCGTCCCAGTCGTGAATGGCATGCACCGCCTCGTAGCGGATGATCTTTTCCAGGATGTTAGCGGGCGTCGACCAGTCGATGCGTCGCAGCACCAGGAAGCCGCGATTGAACCAGGACGAAAACAGATGAACGAAGGACGCGTCAACGGTGCCCAGGTCGCTGCGATGATCCATGGCGTCAATCAATTGCTCGCGCATGCGCACCAGCGCGGCCGTTCCGCCCGGCGCCAGGTTCAAGCGGCGGAAAAGCTCCTGCCGGCGCGGCTCCGACGCGCGATGCAGCTCGGCCGCGGTCTCTTCGGACGGCGCCGCCTGCCAGGCCGCGACCGCCGCCTGCAGCCGTTCCGGATCGGGACCGAAGCTTTGCGCCAGCGCCTCAAAGAAGGCGATGCGCGGACCGGCGGTCAATTCCGCATAGCGCGCGAGAATGTCGCGGGCGAGCGCCACGCCGGAGGCTTCGCCGCGGCCCGACAGAAGCTCCTCGCACAGTTCGACGAACGACGCCGACCGCTGCGGCGCGGTCTCACGGCGGTCGCGCGCGCGGTCGAGCAGCGCGCGGCCGCGCTCGGCAATGGATTGCAGCATCTCGCCGAAGAAAGAAGTGTTCACGCGTCGGCCCCAGTGCTTGCCAGGCCATGAGCTAGTGATCGGCGGTCCGAACCACAAGTTGGCCGCGTGCCGGCGCCGCAAGGTATAGACAAAGTCCCGCGATCGGGCCACACAACTCCGTCTTCGATCCGCGGCCAAAGCTGCGGCAGTGCAGGAGATTCTTGATGTCCGGCCCGTTGACCGGTCTGCGTGTGCTTGAACTCGCGAGAATTCTTGCCGGGCCGTGGGCCGGGCAGATGCTCGCCGATCTCGGCGCCGACGTGATCAAGGTCGAGCGCAGCGGCGCGGGCGACGACACCCGCGGCTGGGGACCGCCATTCGTTGCTGCCGCCGACGGCGGTCATCTTGGCGCGGCCTATTATCACGCCACCAACCGCGGCAAACGATCGATCGATCTCGATTTCGAGAGCGAGGACGGCAAGCGGATCGTGCGCAAGCTTGCGGCGCGCTCGGATATCCTGATCGAGAATTTCAAGGTCGGTGGGCTCGCCAAGTTCGGCCTCGACTACTTGAGCCTCTCCAAACTCAATCCCCGCCTGGTCTATTGCTCCGTCACCGGCTTCGGCCAGACCGGTCCTTATGCATCGCGCGCCGGCTATGACCTGATGGCCCAGGGCATGGGCGGTTTCATGGAGCTCACCGGCATGCCCGACGGCGAGCCGACAAAAGCCGGCGTTCCGATCGCCGATATCATGACCGGAGTCTATTCGGTAGTCGGGATCCTCGCCGCGCTGGTGCAGCGCGAGAAGAGCGGCCGCGGCAGCTACGTCGATACCGCGCTGGTCGATACCCAGGTCGGCGTGCTCGCCAACCAGGCGCTCAATTATCTGGTCTCGGGCAAGCTGCCGCAGCGGATCGGCAATGCGCATCCCAATATCGTGCCCTATCAGGTTTTTCCCGTGGCCGACGGCCACATCATCATCGCCACCGGCAACGATGCACAATTCGTCAAGCTCTGCGCAGTGCTCGGCGAGCCGGCGCTTGCCGAGCAAGCGGCATACACGAACAATGTCGGTCGGGTGACCAACCGGGACGCGCTGGTGACGCATCTCTGCGGACTGACGGTAAAATTTTCCGGCCGCGCGCTGCTGTCGAAACTCGAAGCGGTGCAGGTACCGGCCGGGCCGATCAACAATCTCGAACAAGTGTTCGCCGACCCGCAGGTCATTCACCGCGGCATGCGGGTCGATCCGCCGAGCGCGGCGGCCAAAGCCGGCAGCATTCCGGGGGTGCGCACCCCGGTCGTGATTGACGGGCAGGCCATGGCCAACCCGCACCCCGCGCCTCGGCTCGGCGAGCACTCGACAGAGATCCTGCGGGAAATCGGCGAAGCATAGCGTTACCGCTCGCCATGCGGGCATGGCGTCCGTACGGCCCCGCAAGTTGCAAGTGGCCGTTCCGCCCCCAATCGGGTAACAGTGGGCCGGGGGATGGGAAGCAACGCTTGAATATCGTCGAGTCCAGGGTGGAAGCGCAGTCGAGGTTGACGCCGCGAGCGGACCCAGGGGTCGTGCTCCAGGTGCAGGATTTGCACGTTCACTTCGTCACGTCGCGTGGCGTCGTGCGCGCAGTCGAAGGCATCTCCTATACCGTCAAACGCGGTGAGATCGTTGCCATCGTCGGGGAATCCGGCTGCGGCAAGTCGGTTTCCGCGCTCGCCATCATGCGGCTTCTCGCCAAGCCCGCCGGACGCGTGGTCGGCGGCAGCATCCTGCTCGAAGGCCGCAATCTGCTCACGCTCTCCGACGAGGAAATGCGCCAGGTGCGCGGCCGCGACATCTCCATGATTTTCCAGGAGCCGATGTCGTCGCTCAACCCGGTTCTGACCATCGGGCTGCAAATCAAGGAGCCGCTGCTCATTCATTTGAAGATGAGCGAAGCGGAGGCGCAAGAGCGCGCGCTGGAATTGCTGCGGCTGGTCGGCATCACCGACGGCGAGCGGCGCCTCGAGCAATACCCGCATCAGCTCTCCGGCGGCATGCGTCAGCGGATCATGATCGCGATCGGGCTCGCGTGCAATCCGAAGCTGATCATCGCCGACGAGCCGACGACTGCGCTCGACGTCACCATCCAGGCGCAGATCCTCGAACTGATGAAGGATCTGTGTCGCCGCCTCGGCATCGCGCTGATCATCATCACCCACAATCTCGGCGTGGTCGCGCGTTACGCGGATCGCGTCAACGTCATGTATGCGGCGCGCATCGTCGAGCAGGGGACCGCCGACGACGTGTTTCTGCGCCCCACCCACCCATACACCCTCGGCCTGATGCGTTCGGTGCCGCGTCTCGACCTGCCGCGCGGCACGCGGCTGGAAACCATCGAGGGGCTGCCGCCGGATCTGGTCTCGCCGCCGACCGGCTGCCGCTTTGCCGCGCGCTGCCCGTTCCGGATCGAAATCTGCGCGCAGGACCCGCCGCTCTACGAAACCCTGCCCGGCCACCTGTCGGCTTGCCACCGCGCCTCCGAAATTGCTTCCGGCGCGCTGGTCGGGGAACGCCGGGTGAGTGCTCAGGCCATCTCGCCCGATGCGACCAATAGACGCGCCGGCGAGCCGCTCTTGGTGGTCGAAAACTTGCGCAAGCACTTCACGGTGAAGGCCGCCGGCGCGGGATTCCTGTCGTCGAAAACCGCGGTGATCCGCGCGGTCGAAGACGTCTCGTTCTCGATCGACGCCGGCGAGACGCTTGGCCTCGTCGGCGAGTCGGGCTGCGGCAAGACCACGGTCGGCCGCGTCATCCTCAAACTCGACGACGCGACCGCGGGAACGATCCGCTTCGCCGGCGCCGACATCACCCATCAATCCACGCGCGAGCTACGCGACCTGCGGCGCAAGATCCAGGTCATCTTCCAGGACCCCTATTCGTCACTCAATCCACGCATGACCGTCGGCGAGATCATCGGCGAACCGCTCAGCGTCTATCGGCTGGTTCCGGGCCGGAAGGCACAGAACGAGCGTGTCGCCGAGCTGTTGAGCCAGGTCGGCCTGGTTCCCTACATGGCCGAGCGCTACCCGCACGAACTGTCCGGCGGGCAGCGCCAGCGCGTCGGCATCGCGCGGGCGCTGGCGCTGGAGCCGACTTTCATCGTCTGCGACGAGCCGGTCTCCGCGCTGGACGTGTCGATCCAGGGGCAGATCATCAATTTGCTGGAAGACCTGCAGCAGCGGCTGTCGCTGACCTACCTGTTCATCGCCCATGATCTCGCGGTGGTGCGGCACATTTCCGACCGGGTCGCCGTCATGTATCTCGGCCACATCGCCGAGCTTGCCGACCGCGATGAGCTCTATGCCAATCCGGCGCATCCCTATACCCGCGCCCTGCTCGACGCCGCACCGATTCCCGACCCGCTGGTGGAGCGGGCCCGGGCGCCTAGGACGTTAACCGGTGAGATCCCTTCGCCCTTGACCCCGCCCTCCGGGTGCGTGTTCCATACCCGCTGCCCCATCGCGGAAGAGGTATGCCGGCGGGAGGTTCCGCAGGTGCGAGAATTGCGGCCCGGCCATTTGGTGGCCTGTCACAAAGCATAAGCACGCGGCATCCGAGATAAACGCCGCCGAGCTAAAGGGAGAGCAGCACCATGAGAGCGTCAACGGTCCTATCCTCGATTGGCGCGACCGCACTGGCTTTCGCCGGGCTGTCGTCGGCCGCAGATGCCCAGCAGCCTAAGCGTGGCGGAGTCCTGAAGTTCGCCGTCAGCGCCGAGCCGCCGAACTACGATTGCCACGCCAATACCTCGTTCGCGTTCATCCATCCGGTTCGCCCGCACTACAACACTTTGCTGAAGTTCGACGAGCCGAACTACCCGAAGATCAAGGGCGACCTGGCGCAGTCTTGGCAACAATCCAAAGACGGCCTTTCGATCACTTTCAAGTTGAAGCCGAACATCAAGTTTCATGACGGCACGGCGTTGACCTCGGCCGACGTCAAGGCGAGCTACGACCGCATCATCAATCCGCCGAAGGGCGTGGTGTCGATCCGCAAGGCCGCCTACGACGACATCGCCTCGATCGAGACGCCGGATGCGCAGACGGTGGTGTTCAAGCTGAAGGCGCCGAACGCCTCGATGATCACCAATTTCGCTTCGCCGTGGGACTGCATCTACAGCGCCGCCAAGCTGAAGCAAGATCCTAATTTCCCCCAGAAGAACATCATGGGCACCGGTCCCTTCAAGTTCGTCGAGCACGCCGCAGGCTCGCATTGGGTCGGCGAGCGCTTCGCCGATTATTTCGAGAAGGACCGTCCCTATCTCGACGGCTACCGGGCGATCTTCATAACCAATACGGCGGCGCGCGTGAATGCATTACAGGCCGGCGAGGTGCTGTCAGAATTCCGCGGCCACTCCCCGTCCGACCGCGAGAAGCTCAAGTCCGCGCTTGGCGACAAGATTGTCGTGCACGAGATGCCCTGGCTGTGCAGCCTGGTCGTCACCTTCAACACCGAGAAAAAGCCGTTCGATGACGCCCGCGTCCGCCGCGCCCTCTCGCTGGCCATCGACCGCTGGCAGGGCGCCGCAGCGCTCTCCAAGATCGCCTTGGTGCGCGACGTCGGCGGCGTGCTGCGTCCCGGCTACGAACTCGCCGCTTCACAAGCCGACCTGTTGAAGTTTCCCGGCTTCGGCAAGGACATCACCGCTGCCCGCGCGGAAGCAAGGAAGCTGCTGGACCAGGCCGGGGTGAAGGGCCTGAAGTTCAAGTTCCTCAATCGCAACATTCCGATGCCCTACACGCCCGTCGGCGTGTTCCTGATCGATCAGTGGCGCCAGATCGGCGTGCAGGTCGAGCACGACCAGCCGGAGACGCGGGCCTATCAGACCAGCCTGCTGAACGGGAACTTCGAGGTCGGCCTCGACTTCAATTGCGACCACGTGGACGATCCCAATCTGCAACTCCTCAAATACATCTCGGCCAAGAAGTCGACCATCAATTACGGCCGCTACAACGATGACAAACTGGACGACTTGTACGAAAAGCAGACCCGCGAGCTCGATCCCAAGAAGCGTTATGCGTTGCTGCGGGAATTCGAGCAGCACGCGCTGACCCAGGCCTACACCATTCCGACGGTCTGGTGGCACCGTATCATCGTGAACTGGAAGCAGATCCAGGGCTGGCACATGTCGCCCAGCCACTATTTGAATCAGGACCTGCAGGACGTCTGGCTCGCCCAGTGACGCGCGAAAGCCGGGCGGCCCAAGGGGCCGCCCGGTTCGTTTCTCCGCCCGCGGGTTAGAACGCGCATGCTGCGTTACACCATCCACCGTCTGCTGATGATGATCCCGACGCTGCTCGGCGTCGCGATCCTGGTCTTTGTGCTGCTGCGGCTGATGCCGGGCGACATCGTCGAATTGCGCTTCCTTGCCGAGGGCGGGCGTGTCAGTCCGGAAGCCTTGGCGGTCGAACGCATTCGGCTCGGTCTCGACAAGCCGATGTGGCGGCAATTCTTCGACTGGATCACCGGGATTTTCGTCGGCGACTTCGGCATTTCGATGTGGACCGGCCGGCCGGTGATCAGCGAGATCGGCAGCCGGCTGCAATTGTCGATGCAGGTCGCCATCATGGCGACCCTGCTCGCAATCACCATCTCTATTCCGCTCGGAACCATCGCGGCGCTCTACAAGAATACCTGGATCGATCACGTGATCCGCGTGTTCGCCATCGCCGGCCTGGCGGTGCCGTCATTCTGGCTCGGCATGCTGATCATTCTGGGGTTGCTGTTGGGCTTCGGTTGGATTCCGCCGCTGACCTTCAAGCCGATCTACGAGGACCCCTGGTATAACCTGTCGCAGCTGATCTGGCCGGCCATCGCCGTGGGCTACCGATACTCCGCGGTGGCGACCCGCATGACCCGCTCGACGCTGCTGGAAGTGATGCAGGAGGATTACATCCGCACCGCGCGCGCCAAAGGCGTGTTCGAACGGCTGGTGGTGGCGCGCCATGCCATGCGCAACGCGCTGCTGCCGGTGGTGACCGTGGTCGGCCTCGAATTCGCCTTCCTGATCGGCGGGCTCGTTGTCACCGAGCAGGTGTTCAATCTCAACGGCATCGGCAAACTGTTCGTCGAGACCGTGTCGCGCGCCGACTACACCATGGTGCAGGCGCTGGTCATGCTGGTCGCGACCTTCTTCATCGTGGTGAACTTCGTGGTCGATTTGCTTTACGCCGCGCTCGATCCGCGCATCCGGTACCGCTGACATGACCGCCGTCACGCACAGCCCGCAGATCACCTACAAGGTGCCGAAGCGCCGGCATCCGATCATGCAATTCATGGTCACCCAGCCCACGGGGACGGCCGGGCTCATTTTCATTTGCATCCTGTTCATCGCCGGCTTCCTCGCCGACTTCGTCGCGCCCTATGATCCGCTCTCGCCCGACTATGGCGCGATGCTGGAGGCGCCGTCCTGGCAACACTGGATGGGCACCGATGCGTTCGGCCGCGACGTGTTCTCGCGCATCATCTATGGCGCGCGCACGGCCTTGGCGGTCGGCTTTCTCTCCTCGGCGATCGGCTCCGGCATCGGCGCAGTCATCGGCGTGGTGTCGGCCTATTTCGGCGGCCGCATCGACATGGTGATCCAGCGTTTCATGGACATCCTGTTGTCGTTCCCGATCATCGTGCTGGCGCTGTCGGTGGTGGCCGTGCTCGGCAAGTTCCCGGTCGGCGGCCTCGATCTCAACCTGATCATCGCCATCGCGATTCCGATGATCCCGAAGGTCGCGCGCGTGGTGCGCTCCTCGGCGCTGGCGATCCGCGAATTGCCCTATATCGACGCCGCCCGCGCCGCCGGCTACGGCCACCGCAGGATCATCTTTCGCCACATCACGCCCAATGTGGTGGCGCCGTTCCTCATCATGTTCACCGCCTTCATCGCGCAGGCGATCCTGTTGGAGGCCTCGCTGTCGTTTCTCGGTCTCGGGGTGACCGAGCCGACGGCGGCGTGGGGACTGATGCTGTCGGGCACGTCGCAGGAATTCTACAGCCAGGCGCCCTGGATGATCATCTTCCCGGGCGTCGCCATCAGCCTCGCGGTGTTCGCATTCAATTTGTTCGGCGACAGCCTGCGCGACTATCTCGATCCGCGCTTCAAGGTGTAAGAGCACCGCTCAATTCCCTCTGTCATTCCGGCCGAGCGAACGAAGTGAGCGAGTGCCGGCTCTTTTCTTTCCCTCTCCCCTCGGGGGAGAGGGTGGCGAGCGCGAGTGAAACGAACGCGAGCCGGGTGAGGGGGTGGCTTCGCAAGAAGGCTGTTCGCGAAACAACTTTTATGAAAAAGGCCCCCCCCCCCCCCCCCCCCCCCCCCCCCCCCCCCCCCCCCCCCCCCCCCGCCCCCCCCCCCCGCACCCCCCCCCCCCCCCCCGCCGCCCCGCGCGG
>Ga0080064_1000971_pt1 | contig 65516 bp, 61 predicted proteins | sample Subgrocontami54m_FD_69260 | JGI IMG/M metagenome (GOLD analysis project Ga0080064, IMG submission 69260) | Subsurface groundwater microbial communities from S. Glens Falls, New York, USA - GMW46 contaminated, 5.4 m (SPADES assembly) (version 2) ... | reverse complement strand
GGGTCCTTTTTTTTGGGCAGGCCTGGCCGAATAGGAACTTGGAAACGAGCCGGTGGGCGGGCGGGGGGGAGGCGAGCCACCCAGATGGGGGCCGGGAGACCGGTGGAGGGCCTCTCCAGGGCCGCCGTTCGACTTGCTCACGGCCCCGAGCACAGCCGGGGAGGCGCTGCCCAAATCCTGCCCACGGCGAGGCAGCCTATCAGCGGCGGCAGGCGAAGTCAAGATTCGTACCGGCGTACCTTCGAACGCTCTTCTACTCGCGCAGTTGAAAGACAGGTAAGGGGTACAACTTTTTGTCTCACCGAGGGGTCATCATATTTGACGGTTCTGTTAAATACGATGCCTGCCTCTGACGGTTTACTCTTTCCCTTCGTTGCACTCTCTCCATTTTCTCCTGCACAATCAAGCCCTTACTCTCGCAGTATCCGCAGTTCTCCTCTGGCACGTTAGCTGCTCTGTACCTTAACTGTTAAAGTAATTTAAGGTATCGGGTTTCACTCCTGGGGTTAGTTGAAATTCTTCAACTAAGCCTGTCTTAACCCTCGAACCAGTCCAACCAAAGGAGATTGCAATGAAAAGATTAGTGGCTCGAACCAGAACTCTCCTCCGACGTACGGCCCGACTCGCCGTCATGGTCCCGTTCGCCGCGTTCCTTTCCGCGGCCTCGCCGGCATTGGCCCAGGTATCACTGGGTTCGGCGCAGAGCTTCGCGATCCTGGGTGGACCGGCGGTGACCTTGACCAACTCCGTTGTCACCGGAGACGTGGGCGTCGCCCTCAGCACCGCGTTCACTAACACCGGGTCCACGATTGCGGGGAACATTCACGCGGGGGACGTGGTCGCCGCTCAGGCTTACAACGACTTTCTCACTGCGTACGATGCGCTCGCCGCCAAGCAGTGCGACGTGGTCTTGTTGACGGGCACCCTGGCGGGCCAAAGGCTCGCACCCGGTGTCTACTGCTTCGACGCGGCAGCGACGGAGACGGGCCAGTTGACGCTCGACGGGCCCTCGGACGGGATCTGGATCTTCAAGATCGGGACCTTCGGCACCGGCGCCCTCACGGGCACCAGCTTCTCGGTGGTCATGGCCAACGGCGGGCAGGCGAGCAACGTGTATTGGCAGGTCGCCGATGCCGCGACGATGACGGATTCGGTGTTCCAAGGAAATATTCTCGCGGGTGCGGCCATCACCATTACCCGTGGAAGCTTGGTCGGGCGAGCCTTGGCGAAAGGCGCAGTGACGATGACTGGCACCAACGTCCACGGCAGCAACGCACCAGCACCACTGCCCTGCGCGTCCACGCTGTGAGGAAAGGCAAGTGCCTGCGATAAGAGAAGTACGGGAAGACCGCTTCCCGCAAGAAATGAAAAAGGACCCGACCCGAGTCGGGTCCTTTTTTTTGGGCAGGCCTGGCCGAATAGGAACTTGGAAACGAGCCGGTGGGCGGGCGGGGGAGGCGAGCCACTCGGATGGGGGCCGGGAGACCGGTGGAGGGCCTCTCCAGGGCCGCCGTTCGACTTGCTCACGGCCCCGAGCACAGCCGAGGGGGCGCTGCCCAAATCCTGCCCACGGCGAGGCAGCCTATCAGCGGCGGCAGGCGAAGTCAAGATTCGTACCGGCGTACCTTCGAACGCTCTTCCAAATGGTGCCCCATGACGCTCGACGATGATCTCTCGAAACTGAACCCCACGGACCTGGAGCGGGTCGTCCGGTGGGTCGAGGATCGGCTGATCAACGCGATCACGCCGCTGAATGTCTACCTCCAGCTGGATGGTTCCCTCCAGCAGGAGATGCCCGGGAACCTCCGGGCGGATCGCACGCTCCAGGCGGCGCAAGTCGCCGTGCGGGAGGTGATGGCGGCGGTGGAGGAAGTCCGACGGATGGCCCGAATGCAACCGCAGATGAACGCAGATGAACGCCGATAAATAGGGTTGAAAAACGGGGGAGGCGGTCTGCCCCGATGCTGGGGGTGTTCGGGCATACCATCGCCCTCTTGGCTCTTTGGCGGGATGGCAGGCGGGGGGGCTACGCGGGGTCGGGCCAGGGGAGGTCGTCGTGGATCGGTTCGTAGCTCAGCTCCCTGGACACAGGGGTCGCCGGGGAGGCGAAGCCGGCTCGGACGCTCCTGGGCGGGGCCCGTGGGCCATCCCCGGGAGACAGGAGCTTCAAGTGGGAGAGGATTCGGTAGATGACCTCCTCATCCTCGATCACGGCAATGACCTTCATGGTCGCGCCGCAGCGCGAGCAGAGGGGGGGTCAACTTTATAAATCTTCTTGCACCCATCAGCGGAACATGGGTAGAATCCGCCCGCATCTGGACGGGGAGCCGATGCCACGCTTCTCTTGCAAGATCGGCACGCCAACGGGGTCCATTCGTACTCAGGAGGTCGAGGAGGCAAGTGCCGAGACCGCGCGGCGAAGCCTGGAAACCCGGGGGTTCTATGTTTTCGACGTTCAGGCAAAGCGCGAAACCCGGGTGGGGCCGCGCCCTTCTCCCCTTGGCCTGAATCGGATCGGCTCGAAGGCTCTTCTGGTCTTCAACCAGGAACTCCTGGCGCTGGTGAGAGCGGGGCTGCCCATCCTCACGGGCCTGGACCTCCTGGGGGAGCGGAGCCAGCAGCCTCGCCTGCGGGCCCTTCTGGCTGACGTGCGGGAGGCGGTCAAAGGCGGCGCGGCCCTCTCGGTCGCGCTGGCCCGGCACCCGCGGGTGTTCTCCCCCCTGTACACGGCGGCGCTCCACGCGGGCGAACAGAGCGGCAACCTGGTGGACGCGCTCACGCGGTACGTGGAGTATCAGAAGCGCATCCTGGCCCTGCGCCAGCGGTTCCGTGCGGCCCTCACCTACCCCGCCGTCCTCTGCGTGGCCTCGGGGGCCGTGATCCTGTTCCTGCTGACCTTCGTGGTTCCCACCTTCACCCGGATCTACGGGGACATGGAGGCCGAGCTCCCGGCGGCAACCCGCCTCCTTGTAGCCCTCACCGGGCGCCTGCGGGATGCCTTGCCCCTCGTCGGCGGGATCGTCGCGCTCCTCCTGCTGGCGGCGTGGCGCTGGCGCGCGACGCCGGCCGGCCGCCGGGTGGTGGACCGCTGGACCCTCGGCCTCCCCTGGGTGGGGAGCCTGGTTTCCGGATATCTCTTCTCCCGCCTTGCCCGCACCCTGGCCATGATGCTGGGAGGTGGGATTCCCATCATCCCCTCGCTGCAGGTGACCCTGGCCACCGTCGGGAATGCGCACCTGGCAGCGGCACTCCAGCCGGCCATTCTCCGGGTGGCCGCCGGCAGCAACCTGGCCGATGCGCTGGGCAGCTCGGGGGCCGTCCCCTCCCTGTTGTTGGAGATGGTCTCCGTGGGGGAGAACAGCGGATCGCTGGGAGAGATGCTGGGCCACGTGGCCGACTTGTACGATGGCGAGGTGGACACCCGTCTCATCGCGCTGGCGGCGGTGATCGAACCCGTCATCATGATCGGGATGGGCCTGGTGGTCGCGACCATCGTCGTCACCATGTACCTGCCGATCTTCCACCTGTCCGCGGTGGTTCGGTAGGCCGTTTCCCCCTCACCTTTGCATCTCCCCACGGGGGAGAGGGATGGGGTGAGGGGAGAACAGAGTTCATCGTAGGTCGAGGCTTCAGATGACCCGTTACCGCACGCTGGAGGACCTGCTGGTCGGCGAAGGCTGCGTATCTCGCCCGGACCTGGACCGGGTGCTGGCCCAGCAGAACGGGGTGCGAGGCGGGCTGGCATGGCGCCTGGCGGAGGAGGGCCTGGTCTCCGAGGAGGCCCTCGCCGGGGCCCTGGGCCGCCTGTACGACCTGCCCGTGGTGGACCTGGCGAGTGCGGTGCTCGAGCCCGGCGTTCTGGACTCCTTTCCCTTGGAGCGCATGCGCCGCGACCTGTTCCTGCCCCTCCGGCGCGAGGGCAATCGCCTGGTGGTGGCCGTGGCCGATCCGGGCAATGTCCTGCTCCGCGACGACCTGGTGCAATGGCACGGGGGACCGGTGGAGCTGGTCCTGGCGACCCGCAGCGCCGTCGTGGAGCGGCTGAGCCGCGTGGATGCCTCCCAGCGGATCCTGACCGCCGTCACCGAAGACTTCAAGCTGGTGGAAGCGGACGACGGTGAGGGCGGCATCGCGCTGGACGCGCCGGCCGGCGATACCAGCCCCATCATCCACCTGGTGGACACGATCCTCCTGACCGCCCTGGAACGGCGGGCGAGCGATGTCCACATCGAGGCCGATGAGAAGCACGTCCAGGTGAAATACCGGGTGGACGGCATGCTGCGCCCGGCCATGGAGCCGCTGGACCGACGCCATCAGGACACCATCGTGTCCCGGATCAAGATCATGGCCGAGCTGGACATCGCCGAGCACCGGGTCCCCCAGGACGGCCGGTTCAAGCTGAAGGTGCGCGGCCGCTCCATTGACTTTCGGGTCTCCATCCTGCCCAGCAACTTCGGTGAGGCCGTGGTGATCCGCATCCTGGACAAGGAGGCCATCACCAAGGAGTTGGCCGACCTCCGCCTGGACATCCTGGGCATCGGGGAGGGAGAGCTGCGGCGGCTGCGGCGACACATCTACCGGCCGCACGGCATGGTCCTGGTGACGGGACCCACCGGGTCGGGAAAGACCACCACCCTGTACGCGGCCATCTCGGAGATCCACACGGGTCACGACAAGATCATCACCATCGAGGATCCCATCGAGTACCAGCTCCGCGACGTGGTGCAGATCCCGGTGAACGAGAAGAAGGGTCTCACCTTCGCCCGCGGCCTGCGCAGCATCCTGCGCCACGACCCGGACAAGATCCTGGTGGGCGAGATCCGCGACACGGAGACGGCCCAGATCGCGGTCCAGTCTGCCCTCACCGGGCACCTGGTCTTCACCACGGTCCATGCCAACAACATCATGGACGTCATCGGGCGCTTCCTGAACATGGGGCTGGAGCCGTACCATTTCCTCTCGTCCCTGAACTGCATTCTCACCCAGCGCCTGGTGCGGGTGCTGTGCCGCGCCTGTCGCCGGCCCGTCCGCTACGCGCCGGATGTCCTGGAGGAACTGGGGCTGGATGCCGGCCGGGACTCGGCCCACACCTTCTTCGAGGCGGCGGGCTGCGAGGAGTGCCAGGGGACCGGCTTCCGCGGCCGCACTGCGGTGGCGGAGCTGGTGGAGATGACCGATCCCATCCGGACCCTGATCATGGATCGGCGTCCGGCCAGCGAGATCGCCGCGGCCGCCCGAGCGGGCGGCACCGTGCTCCTGCGGGCTGGCGCGCTGGAGAAGGCCCGCGCCGGGGTCACGACGGTGGCCGAGATCAACCGGGTGACGTTCGCGGAGTGACCCTCGCGGAAGTCGGAATGCAAAGGGGATCAAGAATTGTGCCCCTCTCCCTCGACCTGCCTGCGCCGCGGTCGACGCGGCAGGCAGGTGGGAGAGGGCACCCAGGCGGTACCCGGTGAGGGTGTCTCAGGGATTCGTGAATAATCCGGGCTAACAACCGGACACTCCTCTATTCGCGACATGACCGGTTGTGAGTTGTCGGATTGAATTTTTCCGTTACCGGAGCGAGAGCGAAGGATGGGCTGGGGGCTGGAGATCGCATCCGACATGCTGCGGCTCTGCAATGCCGAGTTGCGGCGAGGCCGCCTCCGGCTTCACCGGCGGGCAGAGATGGCGGTGCCGTCCGGACTCATCCGACCGTCTCTAAAAGACGGGAATGTGGGAGACGCTGGCACGCTGAGCGGGCTCATGCGGGACCTGTGCCGGAGCAGCGGCTGTCGAGGCTGGGTGCGGGTGGCCCTCCCCGACCCGGTGTTCAGCCTGCGGACCATCGCCACCGAAGCGCTGCCGGAAAGTCGGGAGGAGGCGCGGCGGTTCCTGCGCTGGCAGGCCCGCGACCTGCTCCCCTTCCCGGCCGAGGAGGCGCGGCTGGACTTCCTCCCGGCCGCCCCCGGACCGGATGGGCGCGTGTGGGCCGTCTGCCTCATGGCACGGGATCGGGTCCTCCTGGAATACGAGAAGAGCCTGGCGGGCTGTGACCTGCAGGCCGCCACGCTGGACGCCCGGAGCATCGGCCTGGCCCAGGCGGCCTCCCCGCGTTTGGGACGGGGCAGTGTCGCCCTGCTCGCGGTGGACAGGGCTTGGACCACGTTCCTTTGGGTTCACGAGGGCCGCCCCCGCTTCTGGCGGATTCTCCCCGAGGGGGAGCCCGCCTGGGCCGGCGGCGACCGAGCCCGCCTGCTCCGCGAGGTTGCCGACTCGATAGCCTTCTGCCAGGAATCGGAGGGTGTGGGCCCCGTGGAGGGGGTGATGGTGGCAGGCCTGGGGCCGGCGATGGCGGAGGTGACCTCAGCCCTGGCCCATTGGCTGGAGGTTCCGGTCGCGCCGCTCCTGCCCTCTGAGATTTGGGGAAATGGGGCAGGCCCAGAGGATTTGGCCCACGACTTCGTGACATGGGGGCCGGCCGTCGGCGCCGCGATTCGACCATGCTGATCGCAGGGTTCAATCTGGCCCGCGAGGATTACCGCCGGGCCCGACGGCAGGGTCTCTTGGCGGCAGGCGCCGTGGCCGTGCTGAGCCTCCTGCTGGTCGGCCAGATCGCTGTCTGGGCCGCGGGTCGCCGCGAGGGACGGGGCGTGACTGAGCGCCTGGATCGCATGGAGGGGGAATTCCGCCGCCACCAGGATGAGGTGCGCGCCGTCCAGGCCGGCGTCCCGGGCGAGGCCCTCAAGCAGTACGAGGCGAGGGTCGGGGTTTACAATCAGATCCTGGAAGCCTCGGCCTTCTCCTGGACAGGCCTCCTCGTGGAGCTGGAACGATCCATGCCTCCCTTCGTCTCCCTCAGCGAGATCCACCCGGACCTGGCGACCGGCCAGGTCAAGCTGCGGGGGGTGGCGCGCTCTTTCGACGACCTCGGCGTCTTCCTGCGGGGCCTGGAGGAGCGGATCGCCTTCCGCAACGTGTACCTGCTCCGCCAGGCGGATCGGAAGGCCGCGACCGGCGGACAGGAGGGGCTGGAATTCGCGGTGAACCTGGTCTATGAGGGGCGCAAGCGATGAGTCCCCGCGATCCCCGGACGCGCTGGCTCTGTTGGGTGGCCGCGGCCATGCTCCTGGCGAACGCCCTGGTCCTCGCGCTCCTGGTGCTGCCGGCTCGCAACCAGCGCCTGCAGCAGGAAAACCAACTGCTGGATCTCCAGCGGCGCATCCGAACCTTGCAGCGGGAGGGGCAGTCCAGCGAGGTGCTCCTGACCGCGCTTCGCCAGGTAGAGGAGTTCGGCCGGGGGTATCCTAGCCGGGCCGAGCTGGTGGGGGTGATTGGCCGGCTCACCAAGCTGGCGCAATCCCTGGCCGTGAAGGTCCCGGCCGTGGAGTATCAGCAGGCCGACGTCAAGGAGGCCGGCCTCACCAGGGTCACGTTGCTCATGGGGGTGGAGGGGTCCTACAAGATGATCCGCCGCTTCCTGTATGAGCTGGAAGGCATGCGCCGCCATCTGGTGATCGAACGCATGTCACTGAAAGACCCCAAGGGGATCTCGGAGTTGCAGGTCCAATTGCAACTGGCCGTCTATTTCCGGTAAGGCCCGCGCCGCGAGGGTGAAGCAGGGACCAATGGACTCGCACAAGCGGAAGATCCTGATCCTGGTCGTACTCTTCGGCGCCTGGGGGCTGATTTTCGCCTTCCGCTCTTCGCTGGGAACCCCGCCCAAGCCTGCGGTCCGCGGGGCCGCAGCGCCCGCGCGGAAGACGGCGGCGCAGGGCGGAGGGCTCCCGCGCCTGAAGACGGAACTGCTGCACCTGCCACCCGGGGCGTACCCCCCGGTGGCGCACAACATCTTCGGCACCGCCCCGCCGACACCCGGCCCGTTGCAGGCCGCAGTGGCGCCGCTGTCCGCGGCGGCCGGACAACCAGCGCCCCCGGACCCATTCCAGGAAGAGGCCAAGCGGCTCCGCTACACGGGCTTTCTGCAGGCCGGAGACAAAATGATGGCCTTCATTGTTCAGGGTCCCGAAGTGCACACGGTGGAGGTGGGCACCACCCTTCTGGGGCGCTTCCATCTCCAGGCGGTCACGGAGGACGCGGTCCTGCTCTCGTCCATCACCGGGGACAGGCAGGTGCGCCTCCCCCTGGCGGCGGAGGCAGGCGGCGCTCCCAAGAAGTGATAGGCGGCACAGAGGAAGGTCACCTATGCCCATGAGCAGTTCGCGCGCCCGTTGGGTCGGCCGCATGTGGCTTCCCCTGCTCCTGGCAGGCCTGCTGGTGGGCTGTGCGGCGGAGGTTGCCCTGCAACGCGGGGAGGATCTGAGCGCCGCCGGCCGCTGGGAGGATGCGGTCCAGTTCTACCTGGATGCGGCCAGCCGGGATCCCCGGAACATCGAGGTCCGCCTGGGGCTCGCACGGGCGATGCAGGAAGCCTCGCAGGCCGCGGTCCGCCAGGCCCAGGAGTTGGTGAAGGCCCAGCGTCTCGAGGAGGCCACGGCCGCCTACCGGCGCGCCCTGGGATACAACGCCGAGAACCGGGCGGCCCAAGAGGGGTTAGACCGGCTGGCCGTCCTGCGCCAGGTCGGGGAGCGGCTCGCCCGCGCGCGCGAGCGGATGGAGAAGGCCGAGTGGCCCGCGGCCCAGGCCGAGATGGCCGCGGTGCTCCGCCTGGATCCCGAGCATCCGCAGGCCCGGGAGCTTCAGAAGGAGATTGCCCTGCGGCTGCAGGCCGAGACGCCCCCGCCCAAGGAGGAGGTGGACTCGGAGAAGGCCGCGGCGCAGCTCTTCTCCACCAAGCCGGTGACCCTCCGATTCCGCGACACAGACATCAAGGAGGTCCTGGAGGTCTTCGCCCGAACCGCCGGGGTCAATATCTTCACCGACGAGTCGCTGCCGGCCAAGCGGATTACCACCTTCTTCAAGGACCTTCCCCTGCGGGAGGTCTTCAACCTGATCCTCACCTCGAACCGGTTGTTCGCCAAGCGGGCCGCGGACAACACGGTGATCGTGGTCCCCGACATTCCGGCCAAGCGCCAGCAGTACGACGAGCTTGTGGTCCAGACCTTCTACCTCACGGACATCGACGCCAAGGTGGCCGTCAACCTGGTCCGCACCATCTTCAATACCCGGCAGATTTTCGTGAACGAGAAGCTCAACGCCCTGGTCGTCCGGGATACGTCAGAGAAGATCGAGCTGGCCCGGAAGCTCTTGGCGGCCAACGATCGCAGCGTGGGGGAGGTGGAGATTGACCTGGAGGTCCTGGAGGTGGATCGCACCCGCCTCCAGAACCTGGGGATTGACATCTCGCCCCGGACCCTGTCGGTGACCCTGGGACTCCCCGCCAACATGGCCATCACCAATCTGGCGGACCCGATCCGGAATCTGACCACGGTGAACATCACCAACCCCTCCCTCATCCTGAACCTGGCCAAGAACGACAGCAGCACCAAGACCCTGGCCAGCCCCACCATCCGCATCCTGGACCGGCAGAAGGCGCGGTTGCTGATCGGGGAGCGGCGGCCGTTCCTAATCTCCTCCCTGACCAGCGTGCCCGCCACGGCTGGCGCCACGACCACCGCCACGACGCCGGGGGCGGCGCCCACCGGTGCCGTGACGACCACGGAGACGCGGGTGGAGTTCCGGGACGTGGGCCTCAAGGTCACCCTGACACCCACGGTCCACCTCAACGGAGAGGTGACCGTAGAGCTGAACTTCGAGATCAGCAGCGTCGGGGCGCCCATCGCCGGCGTGCCCGGGGGCCAGCTCCTCCCGCCCATAAACACCCGGAACCTGGACACTTTCATCAAGGTCAAGAACGGCGAGACGCGCTTGCTGGGGGGCCTCTTCCAAGCGAGCGAGTCGGTGGCCAACAGTCGAGTCCCCTTCCTGAGCGACGTGCCTTTCCTCGGGCGTCTCTTCGTCAGCGGCGACCAAAGCCGGGCCACAACCGACGTCCTGATCTCTCTTACGCCCCGGATCGTGAAGGCCCTGGAGCGCCCCGACCCCGAGGTGGAGCGATTCCTCTCGGGCACGGCCGACAGCTTCGGCCCCGCCGTGCCGCCAATCGCCCCGGGTGTGACCCCGCCGCCACCGCGACCGCCGGCGCCCCCGGCCGCGGCGCCGACCCCCAGGCCATGATACGCCGGCTCTTCCGAAAGACGCGTGGCCTGACCCTCATCGAGCTTCTGGTGTCCATCGCCGTGCTGGGCGTCCTGGCCGGGGTGGCCATGCCCCTGGTCCAGGTGACCGTGACGCGGACCCGCGAGCTGGAGGTGCGCCGCGCGCTGCGGAAGGTGCGGGAGGGCATCGACCAGTACAAGGCGGAGTACGACAAGGCCCGGGGCAACGCCCGCGACGCGCGGGCCGACTTCAAGAAGCGGGTCTCGGTGGATCGCACCGGCTACCCGTTGACCCTGGAGGAGCTGGTGGAGGGAAAAATCCTCCGCCGAATTCCCCGGGACCCCATGAACCCCGAGGGACGATGGGTCATCCGGTCGTACTCCGACAATCCGGACTCCAGCCTTTCCGACGCCAAGGACGTGTACGACATCCGGAGTGCCAGCAAGGCGGTTGCCCTGGATGGGACGACCTATGACACCTGGTAGGGTAACCGTCAGACTTCGGCGAGCCCTTCGACGCGCTCAGGGCCCCGAGCACAGCCGAGGGGCTCAGTCGAGCCGCCGTCAGCCGTCAGCCGTCAGCGCCCGGCGCCCGGCGCCCAGGTTTTGCGGCTCGATTCTCGGCTCGCGGCTCGCGGCTCGCGGCTCTCCAGCCGGCTTCACGCTGATCGAGCTGCTGATCGTCATCAGCATCATCGGCATCCTGGTCACCCTGGCGCAGCCCAGCTACCAGCGGGCCGTCACGGCCGCGAAAGAGGCCACCCTGAAGGAGGACCTGTTCATCCTCCGGGACACAATAGATCAGTTCTACGCCGACAACGGGAAGTACCCTTTGGCCCTGAACGATCTGGTCGAGAAGCGCTACATCCGCCGCGTTCCCAAGGATCCGATCACCGGGTCCGCCGACACGTGGACCCTGATCTATTTCACGGATGAGCAGGGCCAGCAGAACGGCATCTTCGATGTCCGGAGCAGCTCGGATGCGATCGCCCTGGACGGGACGCGGTACAGCGACTGGTAATGTGACGATTGTGGATTGCGGATTGCGGATTGCGGATTGTCCGCCCCTCGGCACTCCGGGTACCCGGCCCGAAGGGCTGGGTGCGGCGCTCGGCGCTCGGGGTGTCATCTACCCCGTCCTCCTCATCAGCATCCTGGTCATCGGGGTGGCGACGGCCGGCGTGGCCGAATTATGGAGCACCCAGGTCAAACGGGAGAAGGAGGAGGAACTGCTGTTCCGCCTGGGGGAGTTCCGGCGGGCTATCGCGCGCTACCAGGCCGATCACAACCGGCTGCCCAAGGAACTGACGGACCTCTTGGAAGAGCGGACCCAACTTCAGACACGTCGGTACCTCCGGCGGATCTATGCTGACCCCATGACCGGCAAGGCCGACTGGGAGGCGGACCTGCTGGCGGATCGCACCGGGACCGTGGCCGGCATTCGGGATGTGCACAGCCGGGCCGAGGGGAAGCCCCTGAAGGTAGTTGCAGACAAGAAGAACAGTTACGGCGATTGGTGAGGAAAGGAGGCTATCCGTGCGAGAGAGGGAACGAGAGTTGCGCCGGCGCCGCAAGCGTCGGAAGGAACGAGTGAAGGTCCACCGCAAGGCCGCCAAGGCGGCCACCGCACGACCTGCGGGGGCCGAGCGCCCGAAGGCCAAGCGGCGGTCCGAGGCCCCGGCCGAGACGGCACCCGCCGCCCCGTCGGCAGCACCCTCGGGAGTGCCACCGCCATCGGCTCTGGCACCCTCGACACCGTCCGCCGAGGGCGAACCAAGCGCCAGCGCCTAGCCCTTCATTGCCGGGTGTCCGCCTCTGGCGGATTCGGTGGTTTTCGTTGAAGGCTGAAACTGCTGAATCCGTCGGGGGGGCGGACGCTCGCGCATCCCCGAATGGCTCTGGCCGCCCCTGTGAGCCTCAGACGGAGCCGGGAGAGAGCAGCTCCGAGTATCTGGCCACCACCAGTGACTCGGCCCAAGTCCTGGCCTCCGCATCCTGCGGAAAGGAGCGCGCCATGAACTCTACCGCTTCGTCCCGGATGCGGAAGAGCCGCCACACGTGATTCCCGCGGCTTCCCATCTTTATCAGGGTGAAGAAGGCGTCCTCGGGCGAGGTCGGCTCCGGCAGTGGCCGCCCTCCCGCATGCGAGGGCGTCCCGTACCACGTCACCGCGATCCCGTGCCCCGCCAGCACCCGCACGCGCAGGGAGTTTTCTGAAGGCAGGGAGGCCGGCTCCCGCGCCTCCTCCGGAAAATAGATGGGGATCCGGGAACCTTCCACGACCGCGCTCGGCGTGAGTGGGGCTCCCGCGCCGTCCAGCAGCCGTTTCGTGGCCTCGCTGATCCAGAACGTCCCCGGCTCGAAGACGTCCGGCCAGACCTCGGCGACGATTCCCTTCGGCAGCGCACGCTGCCGCTCTCGGACGGCCCGGCCATCCTCAATCCGGTAGATTCGACTCATCGATCAGACCCGAAATTTAACCGCAAAGCTCGCAAAGGTCGCAAAGGAGATCTATTCTGTAAGGCCCAGAACGACTCGGCGGATCCCATGCTGGAGACTCGTGACGTTGAAGTTGATCAGAAGGCCGAGCTGCAATCCAGTGAGTTTCAGGTAGGTGAGTACCTGCGCCGTATGAATCGGCTGCAGCCGCTCGACGGATTTGAGCTCCAGCAGAATCGCTTTCTCAACGATGAAGTCGGCACGAAAACCAACCTCGATCACCTCCCCGCCATAGGTAAGAGGTATCGGACGTTGACGCTCAAAGGGTAATTCTCGTGTAGCGAGCTCGTGCGCGAGACAAGCCTCGTATGCACCTTCCAAGAGGCCTGGACCAAGCGCGCGGTGCACCTGCATCGCGGCACCGATGATCTCCTTGCTCAGGGCATTAATATCCATAGGTATTCTTTGCGTGCTTTGCGTCCTTTGCGGTTGACCTGCACTGTCCGGGACTATCCGGATTAGAACGGGATCCCGGTAAAGAGCAAGAGAGCGCGTCCCAGGACCTCGCCCAGGAGCACCGTCAGGATTGCGATGTAGAAGAAGCCAGTGGCGGATTGCACGTTCGGGATCTTGAGCGTGTTCCGGATGACCAGCGCGACGACCAGCGTGGCCAGGGTGCCGATCAGGACACGGCCGCCGAACAGGATGGGATGGTCAGGGATCACGCGCAAGATCTGTCCTGCCAGCGCCGGGTCGCCGGCCGCGACAGCCAGGAGAGCGTAGGAAGCCGGGAAGAGCCCCTGGGCCAGCACCGCCACGAGGAACCAGTGGGCCATCCGCCAAACATGCCGTGTGGGAAGGCCCGGTTCGTTCAGATACCAGTGGCCCAGGAGCATCCCGGTGAACGTCAGCCCCAGGAGGGCACTGGACAGCCACGCGTTGACCAGGATCGCCAGGGCGGGGAGTGCCTGCGCCTCCCGACCAAGGGCGTAGGCGTCCAGCCCCAAGGCCGCCACACCGGCGAGACTCGCCGACCAGAGGAGCCTCCGGCTCCAACCCGGGTTCTTCCCCCACAGGGAAATGATGAAGACCAGCGTGAGGATCCCGTACGCCAGTAACGCGCCCGTCGCGGGGACAGAGAGGAGGTGAAAGAGCTGGGCCCAGGGTGCGCCGGTGGAGAGCCCGTGGACCAGGAGCCAGATCCGCGCCCAGAGGGCCAGCACCGCGAGCCCGAGGAAGATCCCGGCCGTGATCCGGTAAAAACCCCAGCCGATGCCTTCCATGGGCACGAGGAGCATGGCGGCCACGCCGCCGATGGAGAGTTGTCCCAGCAACGTCAGGAACGCCCCGGCGATTCCCCGCACGCCAATCTCCCGCGGGCCATCCCGCCCCGAACCGACAGCATCAACCGCCAAGTGGTCATGACCCTTAACGGCCACCACGAACCACGAAAATCTCGGCGCCTCTCCCCCAAGTCTCTCCCTCCGGGGGTTGTGGGGAGAGGGGAGGTGAGGGGAGATGTTCTTCGCAGGCGTCAAGAACGCCAACTGACAACTCCAATAAAAACCGACAACCGACAATGAAAAACTGGGCAGGTGTTATTTTCGGTTGTCCGTCGTCAGTTGTCCGTTTTGCATTTCTCAGCTGGCCTTGGCGATCTTGGCGTCTTGGCGGTTCGTCTCGTTTTTGGTTACGGTTGCAGGGTGGTCGCCAGCGTCCGAAGACTCTCGGCAATCCGCGGCCCGTACCAGCACAGGACCTTGCCGTCCACCAGGCGGAAGCGACCGGTGCGAACCGCCGGCACCTCGGGAAAGGCCTGGAAATCCGTGAGGTGCTTCTCCGCGAAGGGGTATGGCTCGTCCGGCAGGAGCACCACCTCCGGCCGCAGGGCCGCCATCTCCGGGAGCGTCACCGTCGGGTACCGCGTCGGGCGATCCCGGAAGATGTTCTCCCCGCCGCAGGTTCGCAGCATGTCATCCACGTAGGTGTCCCCGTTGATCGTCATGTAGGGCTTGCGCCAGATGGGACAGAAGACCCGGACCCGCGCCTGCCCCGCCGTGGCGCGCTCTACCTCCGCCAGCGCCGCCTCGCACGTGGCGGCTATGGCCTCACCGCGGTCATCCCTGCCCACGAGCACGCCTAGGTCCCGGATCAACCGGATCCCTTCGCGGACCGTGCGGGGATAGGTGACCAGTACCATGAGCCCCGCGGTCGACATCACCTCCACGTCCTCTTTCCGATTCTCCTCGACGTTGGCGACGACCAGATCCGGCTTCAAATCGATGATGGCGTCCACCCGTGGGTTCTTCTGCCCTCCCACCTTGGGCTTACTTTTCACTCCGTCCGGCGGCTGGGTGCAGAACTTCGTGACGCCGACCACTCGATCACCAACCCCCAGGCTGAAGAAGATCTCCGTGATGCTGGGAATCAGGCTGATGATCCGCCGCGCGGGCTCCCCCAGCTCGAAGGGCCTACCGAACGCGTCCGTGACTGCGATGCTCATTCCGATTCCGGCCAAATCCGAAATCCGCAATCCGAAATCCGCAATGGGGCCTACCCCTTGATGCACCCGATCGGCTTGAGCTTCGCCACCATCTTGGAGATGCCGGCGTTGTGGCAGACCGTCACCACGTCCTGGACGTTCTTGTATGCCTCCGGCATCTCTTCCTTCAAGGAATCGCGTCCGGTCGCCCGGACGTAGACTCCGTGGGTGTCCTCCAGCTCGCGCTCGATGGCGCGACCCTTGGCGGCCCGGATAGCCGCCGCTCGGCTCATGACTCTTCCGGCCCCGTGGCAGGTGCTGCCGAAGGTTTCCTGCATCGCCCCGTCGGTGCCCACCAGGACGAAGGAGGCCCGCCCCATGTCGCCGGGAACCAAGACCGGCTGTCCGATGCTCCGGTAGCGCTCTGGCAGTTCGGGGTGCCCCGGCGGGAAGGCCCGCGTGGCCCCCTTGCGGTGGACGAGGAGCTGCCTCTTTTTCCCGTCCACCTCGTGTTCCTCGAGCTTGGCGATGTTGTGCGCGACGTCGTAGACCACCCACATCCCCAGGTCGCGGGGCGATTTGTGGAAGACCTGCTGGAAGACCTCCCGGGTCCAGTGGGTCAGGCATTGCCGGTTGGTCCAGGCATAGTTGGCGGCGGCCCGCATGGCGCCCAGGTAGGCGCTGGCCTCCTCCGAACGGATCGGGGTGCAGGCCAGCTGGCGATCGGGGAGCTGGATGGCGTACTTCTTGAGGGCCCGCTCCATGGTGGCCAGGGAATCGGTGCAGACCTGATGGCCGAAGCCGCGCGAGCCGCTGTGGATCATGGCGGTCACCTGGCCCGGGAAGAGCCCCAGGACGTTGGCGGCCTGCTCGTCGTAGATCGTCTCGACGATCTGGACCTCCAGGAAGTGATTGCCGGAGCCCAACGTTCCGAGCTGTGACCGCCCCCGCTCGTAGGCCTTCGGGCTTACCGCGTCGGGATCGGCGCCGGCGATGCACCCGGAGGCCTCGGCGGTGATCAGGTCCTCCGGCTCGCCCATGCCCTGCTCCACCGCCCATCGCGCCCCCTGCTCCAGAGGCTTGCGGGCGTTCTCGCGGGTGAGACGAACCTTGCCCTGGGTCCCCACGCCGGCCGGGATCGTCGCGAACAACCCATTGACTAGCTCCTTCAGACGCGGCAGGACCTCCGTCCTGGTCAGCTCCGTCCGCAGGAGGCGCACCCCGCAGTTGATGTCGTAACCCACGCCGCCCGGCGTGACCACCCCCGTCTCCGGGTCGGTCGCCACCACCGCCCCGATGGGGAGGCCGTACCCCTGGTGGATGTCGGGCATGGCATAGGCGGCCTTCACGATGCCCGGGAGGGTGGTCGAGTTGGCGGCCTGCTCCAGGGACAGGTCGTGGCGGATCTGGTCCATGAGTTTTTCGTCGGCGAAGATGATCGCCGGCACCCGCATCCCCGGCTTGGCGTCGGGCGGGATCCGCCAGCGGTACTCGTCAACGCGCTCGATGGGAATTGCCATTCCGATCACCCCCTTGAACACCCGTTGCACGCAGCGGAGAGCCTGAGGCGCTCTCGGCCTCAACACCTTTCAGCCTATGCCAATGGGGAACCCTTGTCAAACCGGTCCGTGCGCCCGAAGTGGGATGCCGGCAGGGTCTGGGAGAGCGGGGATCCGGTCAGCCCGGTAGGATTTCGTAGCGGGTGTTGCGGCGGGCGGGGTGGAAGCCGGCGTCCTTGATGAGGCGCTCGATCTCGTGGAGCGGGAGCATGAAAACCGCCCCCTGGGCCGTCACGACGTTCTCCTCCATCACGGTGCTGCCCATGTCGTTCACGCCGTACTGGAGGGCGATCTGGCCGATCTTGGGCCCCTGGGTCAACCACGAGGCCTGGATGTTCCTGATGTTGTCCAGCATCAACCGCGAGATGGCCACCGTCCGGAGGTAGTCGAAGCCGCTGGCCTGCTTGACGCTCGGCAGGTGCGTCCCCTGGGGCTGGAAGCTCCAGGGGATGAAGGCGCGAAAACCGCCCGCCTCATCCTGCAGGTCGCGCACCTTGACCAAATGTTCCACCCGCTGCTCCACCGTCTCCACCGACCCGTACATCATGGTCACCGTGGAGGGGATGCCGAGCTGGTGGGCGGTCCGCATGAGGTTGAGCCAGGCGGCCGCGGAGTCCTTCAGGGGCGCGATCTGATCCCGGACCTCGTCCACCAGCATCTCCGCCCCGGCCCCCGGGATGGAGTCCAGGCCGGCAGCCTTCAACCGCACCAGGCAGTCCCGGTCGCTCAGGTTGGAGATCTTGGCCAGGTAGATGATCTCGGCCGGGGACAGCCCGTGGATGTGCACCGGGAAACGGGCCTTGATGGCGCGGAACGTCTCCTCGAAGTAGTCGATCTTGAGCGCCGGGTTCAGGCCCCCCTGAATGAGGATCTCGATGCCGCCCAGGTCCAGCAGCTCCTGGATCTTGCGGAAGATCTCCTCCCGTGGCAGGACGTAGCCCCCGTCGGCGCCGGGCAGCCGGTAGAAGCTGCAGAACTTGCACTGCACCCAGCAGACGTTGGTGTAGTTGATGTTCCGCCCGACGACGTAGGTGACCCGATCCTCCGGATGCAGGCGCCGGCGGACGAGGTTGGCCCACGCGGAGAGCTGCAGGGGATTCGCCTCGCGGAACAGGCGGACCCCGTCCGCGAAACTCAGGCGCTCACCGCGGAGGATCTTCGTCTCGATGTCGTCGAGGGCGTGGTCGGTGGCCTGCATAGCGCTCGGCCCTCAGCGGTCAGCGATCAGCGGTCAGCGCGCTGACGGCTGAAGGCTGATGGCTGACGGCCTCGTCGGCGTGCCCGACGAGACTGTACAGCGCGTCCCGTTCCACCGGCTCACGCCCGATCTCGGTGATGAGGTCGAGGAGCTGCTCGTGGCTCAGGACCTGGCGATGCGAGGTCGTCCCCAGGGCGTGGGTGATCTCGTAGTGGGACACGGTGCCGTCGATGTCGTCGGCCCCGTACCAAAGCGCCATCTGGGCCACCGCGGGGGTGATCATGATCCAGAAGGCCTTGACGTGGGGGAAATTGTCCAGGAGCAGCCGGGCGATGGCGATCTCCCGCAGGTTGGCGTACCCGGTGGTCACGGGCAGGTGGGACAGCTCTGTGTTGCTGGGATCGAAGGCCAGCGGCACGAAGCACATGAACCCCCCGGTCTCGTCCTGCAGCTCCCGGATGTGCAGCAGGTGTCGGACCTTCTCGTCCTGGGTCTCGATATGGCCGTAGAGCAGCGTCGCGTTGGACGGGATGCCCGCCGCGTGCACCGCGCGCGCCACGTCGAACCAGCCCTGGTTGTCCAGCTTGGCCCGGAACAGCTCCTCGTGGACCCGGTCGCTGAAGACCTCCGCCCCGCCTCCCGGGCAGGCGGCAAGGCCGGCCGCCTTCAGCTCTGGCAGGATCTCGGCCAGGGGGCGCCTGGCCACGCGGGCGATCTGGGCCAGCTCGATCATGGTGAAGGCCTTGATCTGCGCGTCGGGCCGCGTCGCCTTCACCGCCCGCAGGAGGTCGAGGTAGTACAGGTAGGGCAACTTGGGGTTGATCCCGGCCACCATGTGGATCTCCCGGATCGGCTCCCCGGCATACTGGGCCACCCGGGCGGCTGCCTCTTCCGGCGTCAGGACATAGCCTTTGCCGTCGGTGCTGTTGGGCGCGGCGTAGAAGGAGCAAAATTTGCAGAACTTGTTGCAGATATTCGTGTAGTTGACGTGCAGGTTCCGGACGTAATAGGTGCGGGCCCCGCTCCGCCGTTCCCGGACCAGATTCGCCAGGGACCCCACCGCGGTCAAGTCGGGCGTCCGGTAGAGGCGCATCCCGTCGTCGAAATCCAGCCGCTGCCCGGCCAGCAGTTTGGCGTGGACCCCGTCCAGCCCCGCGCGACGGAGCTGGTCCAGCATCGTCCTCATCCCTTCCGCCTCTCCCGGCGGGCATTGCGCGGCCGTTTGGCCTCGTCGGGCTTCCCCTGCATCTCGTCAATGCGCTTCAGGACCGCGGCCGCCTGCGCCTCGTGGCGCCTCCGCAGGGCCTGGTGATCTTCGGCTGAAAGCTTGCCGGACTTGAAATCGAAGTCCAGTTCCTGAATGGCGGCGTAGATCGTCTCCTTCTCCGCCAGCAGGTCCCGCAGGGCCTCGAGGGCATCGGGGTTCTTCGGCGCGATCTCCGAGGCGCGCCCGGTCAGCAGAAAGAAGGGGGCGGCCACGAACGCGACCACCACCACCGCGATTCCGAGGGATATCACCATTGCCATTCGGCCTCCAACGGAAAAATGGCACTCCGGCAATCAGGCAGCCAGGCAATCCGGAGGTTCCATTTCCCCACTTGCCTGATTCCCAGATTGCCCGATTGCCAAATTGCCAGAGTGCCGTTTCGGGAATCAGGAGCCGACTGGCCCCTCCCGCTCCTGGAGTTCACGACGGACCCGTTCGGCGTAGACAGGATCCACCGCGGGCTCCGCCTCCTCCCGCCGCAGGGTCCAGCGCCTGGCGACGAGGTAGACACCCCAGGCCCCCGCGAGGATAGCCACAAAGGGCAGCCCCCAGACCAGGAGGTTGAATCCCCGCTTGGGCGGGGACAGCAAAACGAACTCCCCGTACCGGCTCACGAAATAGGCCTGGATCTCCTCGCGGCTCTTCCCCTGCTGCACGAGCTCCCGCACCAGGTTGCGCATCTCCTTGGCCAGATCCGAGGGGGAATCCGCCACGGAGAGGTTCTGGCACACCACGCAGCGGAGCCCCGACGCGATCTCGCGGACCCGGTCCTCCAGCTCCGGATTCGACGACCCGGCGTCCGCCTTCGGCGAGCCGGATGCCGACGCGGCCACCCCGGGAATCACCAGGCCGATCCACACCAGGGCCCAGATCATGGCGACAATCGGCCACCTGCCGTGCCTGCGGGTCGGAGCGCCCGTCGGCCATTCGGCCCATCTCCCCTGCGACCGCATCTCAGTTCCCCTTCAGGATGGCCTGAACCTGCGCCTCCATCAGCGCAGGCGTGAGCACCCCCACATGCTTGTAGGTGATCCGGCCCTGGCGGTCGATGAAGAACGTCTCCGGGACGCCATACACCCCGTAGTCAATGGAGATCTTGCTCCCCGGGTCGGGGCCATTGGGGAACGTGAAATCGAACCGGCGCATGAACTCCCGGGCGTTGGCCTCCTTGTCCTGGATGTCCACGCCCACCATCATGAGGCCCTGGGCCTTGTGCTTCCGCCACGTGGACTCCAGGAGGGGTGCCTCCTCGTAGCAGGCGGGGTAGCACCAGGAGGCCCAGAAGTTCAGGACGGCCGGCTTTCCCTTGAGCGTCTCGAGAGACAGTTCGCCCGCGTCATAGACGGCCATGCGGAAGCCGGGGGCCGGCTGCCGCACCAGCGGGGACGGGATGGCCTTGGGGTCGGTGCGGAAGCCATAGGCCAGCAGAATGATCAGGGGCACGCTGGCCAGGGGAATCAACGCCTTCTTCCAGGACATGAGGGGCTCCGCGCTCCCGCGTCAGCGCGGGACTCAGGCCACCTGCGCCTTGGCCCGGATGGCGAGCAGGGCCAGGCGCCGCTCCGGTAACACCACCACGATCACCCCCAGCAGGATCACGCCGCCCCCGATCCAGATCCACGAGATCATGGGGTTGATCAACACCTTGAAGGTGGCGGAGCTCCCGTCCCGCTCGAAGGCCGACAGGATGACGTACAGGTCCTCGTTCCAGTGGTAACGGGCATCCACGCTGGCGAAGGGCGATTGCTGGTTCGGGTAGAAGCGCTGTCCGGGGGTCAGCTCGTGCAGCGGCTTGCCGTCCTTGAAGGCCATGAGGTTGGCCCAGACCAGGATATGGGTGGGCCGCTCCCCCGCCGCCATCCCGTCGAAGCGCACCGTGTACGGCCCCACGCGCATGCTCTCCCCCGGCTTCAGGGTCTGCTCCCGCTCCACCTTGTACACCGAGGAGACGGCGATGCCGATGATGGCCACCACCACGCCCAGGTGGACGATGAGGCCCCCGTAGCGCCGCCGGCTCTTCAAGAGCAGCGTGGCGAAGGCCGTGAGGAATCCCTCCCCCGTGGTCTTCGCCCGGGTCCGGGTCCCCACCGTGAACTCGAAGACGATGGTGCCGATGACAAAGAAACAGAACACGAAGGCCGCGAGGACTTCGGCCTGGCGAACACCCAGGGCGGCCAGGATCGCCCCACCGGCCAGGGCCGCCAGGGACGGCTTCAGGAAGTTCCGCTTCAGGTTGTTCAGGGAGGCGCGTCCCCAGGCGATGAGGGGACCGATCCCCATGAGGAGGAGCAGGGCCATGCCCAGCGGGACGCTCACCCGGTTGAAATAGGGCGTGCCCACGCTCATCTTGGTCCCGCGGATCGCCTCGGCCAGGAGGGGAAAGATCGTCCCCAGGAACACCGTGAAACAGATCCCCACCAGGACCACGTTGTTCAGCAGGAACGCGCTCTCCCGCGAGACGATGGAGTCCAACTCGCCGTGGCCCTTGAGCCGGTCCGCGCGGTAGGCCACCAGCCCGAAGGAGAAGAACAGCACCAGGGCCAGGAAGGCCAGGAACATGGTGCCCACGGGACCGTCGGCGAAGGCGTGCACCGAGCCCAGGATCCCGCTCCGGGTGAGGAACGTCCCGAAAATGACCAGGGAGAAGGTGAGGGTGATGAGGACCAGGTTCCAGACCTTCAGCATCCGCTTCCGTTCCTGGATCATGACCGAGTGGATGAATGCCGTGCCTGTGAGCCAGGGCATGAAGGAGGCGTTCTCCACCGGGTCCCAGGCCCAGTAACCGCCCCAGCCCAGCGTTCGGTACGACCACCAGCCGCCGTAGAAGATGCCGCCGGTGAGGAACAGCCAGGCCACCACGGTCCAGCGCCGGGTGATGCTGAGCCATTCTTCCGACACCCGCCCGGTGATGAGGCCGGCCATGGCGAAGGCGAAGGGCACCGAGAAGCCCACGTACCCCAGGTACAGGAGCAGCGGGTGGATGAGCATGTCGGTCACTTCCAGGAGGGGGTTCAGGCCACGGCCGTCGGGCGGGATCGGGAAGAGGGGGGCGAAGGGGTTGGCCCCGAAGCTCATGAGGAGCAGGAAGAAGGCGGAGATCCCCTGCAGCACCGCCTGGGCGTAGGGGAGGAGTTGCCGATGCCGGTCGCTGTAGCGGGCCACCACCAGGGCCGCGAAGAGGGCCTGGAGCCATTCCCACAGGAGGATCGAGCCCTCCAGCGAGCCCCACAGGCCGGCGATCTTGTAGCGCGTGAGGCTCCCCCGGGTGCTGGTGTTGGCCACGTAGCGCAGGCTGAAATCGCTGGTGATCAGGGCGTATTCCAGGAGGAAGATGGCCAGCGTGACCAAGCAGAAGTGGGCCAGCACCGCGTTGCGCGAGCTGGCCAGCCAGTCCTCCCGCCCGGCGCGTGCCCCCAGGACCGAGGCCGCGGCCGCGTACAGGGTGACGCCCAGCGCGAGGAACAATACGAACCCACCCAGGGTGGAGATCATGGCTTGCCCTCTTTCAGAATGGACTTGAACAGCTCCTTCTTCGACTCCAGGGTCTCCGGGTGGGCCGGCGGCTTGTACTCCTCGGAGTGCTTGGCCATGATGTTGTTGGAGCGGAAATAGCCCTCGGACGTCCAGGCCCCCTCCACCACGGCGCCCGCGCCCTCCTTGAAGAGATCCGGCGCCGTCCCCTTGTGGCGCACGAAGACCGTGCCCTGGCCGTCCGTGAGCTGGAAGGTCAGCAGGAGGTTCTGGGGGTCCCACCGGATGGAACCGTCCACCACCATCCCCCCGACGCGCAGCGACTTGCCCCGCACCGAGTCCTTCTTCTGCACCAGCTCGGTGGGCGTGTAAAAGTAGACCATCGACTCCTTGACGCCGGAATAGATCATCCCCGCCAGGGCGGCGACCACGATGCCCCCCGCCAGGAGGTATTTCAGCTTGCGTCCCTTCATCGCGTCCTCCGCCCGCCCTCCTGCTCGAGCGCGGCCAGCTCCTCCCCGGCCCCCCGCAGCCGCCGTTTCAGGAAGATGAGATACCCGACCAGCGCCACGAACGCCAGGCCGTATGCCAGCCCGATGAATCCCCAGTTACCCACGCCGTCCTCGCTTGAGCCGCACCTCGGCGGTGCGATGGCGGAGGCGCTCCAGGCGGATGCGCTCCACCAAAAAGTAGGTGGACAGCAGGGCCAGCCCCGCGAAGGTCACCGCCAGCGGCAGCAGCATGGCCGGGGCCACCGAGGGGCCGCCGGGCCGCAGGATCGAGGAGGGCTGGTGCAGCGTGCGCCACCAGTACACCGCAAGATGATTGAGGGGGATATCCAAGAAGCCGAGGATGGCCAGGACGGCCCCGTAGCGGGCGCCGGCCAGCGGCTCCTCGGCGAAGGCCCGCAGCATCAGGTACCCCGCGTAGATCGTGAAGAGGATCGCCGTGAGAGTGAGCCGCGCGTCCCACGTCCACCAGACCCCCCAGGTCGGCTTCCCCCAGATCATGCCGGTGGCCAGCGTGATCCCGGTGAAGACCACCCCGATCTCGGCCGAAGAGACGGCCAGGGCGTCGAACCGCAGATCCCGCTTCCACAAGTACAGGATGCTCGTGCAAAAGACCACAAAGAAGGCGATGTACGCGGTCACGATGGAGGGCACGTGCACGTACATGATGCGCTGCACGTCCCCCTGCACCGCATCGGGTGGCGCGACCACCAGCCCCAGGTACAGGCCCATCGCCAGCAGGAGGCCGGCCGCACCCCCCAAGACGCGCGTCGCCAGAGAACCTCGCCCCATCATTCCTCCAACACGAATTCGAAGGCCAGCGGACAGGCCACCAGGAAGATCACGTCGAAGCCCACCAGCAGCTTGAGCCAGTGGCTGACCTCGCCCAGGCCCCCGCCCCCCAGGATCGCCTCCGTCGCCCGCACCGACCCCAGGATCACCGGTACGGTGAGCGGAAAGAGGAGGACCGGCAGCATCACCTCCCGCGCCCGGAGGTGCGCCGTCATGGCCGCCAGCAGCGTGCCGATGGCCGAGAAGCCCACGGTGCCCAGGAAGGCCACCAGGGCCAGGGACGGCAGGAGTCCCCAGATATCCAGGTTGTACAGGATCCCGAAGAGGGGCAGGATCAGCGCCTCGGCCGTCACCATGAACAGGATATTGCCCGCCAGCTTCCCGAAAAAGATGGACTCCCGGTCGCCCGGGGTCAGCAGGAGTTCCTCGAAACACTCGTTCTCCCGCTCGGCCTGGAAGCTGCGCCCCAGACCCAGCATCCCCGTGAAGAGGAACGCCAGCCACAGGAGGCCCGGCGCCACCTCGCGCAGCTTCTCCCGATCGGGGCCCAGGGCGAAGTTGAAGATGAAGAGGACCAGGGCCGCGAAGAACAGCATGGCATTGATTCGCTCGCGGGCGCGGAGCTCCACCGTGACATCCTTCCATGTCATCGCCCACGTCCGACGAAGCAGTTCGGCTACCATACCTCTCCCTCGACCGAGAGCTTCGTTCTGCCGCGGTCTCCCGTGGGCTGGGGCCACGTCATCGCCCAGGTGCGACGAAGGAGTTCGGCTACCATCGTGCCGCTCCACCTCGGAGATCTTTCTGGAATCGGTCGCATCTGGGCTGGGGCCACGTCATCGCCCACGGATGAAACCGTTCGGGCGTTCCACCGTACGGCAGTTCGGCCGTTCCCGAACAGCCGAACACTCGAACAGCCGAACGCTGTCAGGCGGCGACGCTGTCGCCGCCCTCCGCGTACCGCGCGTAGAGGTCGCGCAGGTGATCGCCCGAAAGCCCTTCTTTCCCGACGCGCCATGCCACCGCGCCGTCTCGCATGAGCACGAAGCGGTCCGCCATGCCGTAGGCCCGGGAGAGGTTGTGGGTGGCCACGACCGCTGCGCCGCCCCGCGCCGTGACTGAGACCACGTACCCGTTGAGCAGGGCGATGGCCGCCTGGTCCAACGTGTTGTGTGGCTCGTCCAGGAACAGGAGTTCCGGCTCGAAGAGGAGCATCTTGCCGATGACCAGGCGCCGCTTCATGCCGGTGCTGAAGGTTCGGACCTTGGAGCGCGCATGCCCGTCCAGTCCCACCTCGGTAAGCGCCTTGATGACCGACCCGCGGTCCGGTCGCAACCCGCGCATGGCCGCCGCGAACTGCAGGTTCTCTTCGGCCGTCAGCTCCTCGTACAGGTGGTGGCTGTGCGAGATCATCCCGATCCGTCGCCGGATGGCGTCGCGGCCCGTCAGCAGGTCCTGACCCAGCACGCGCCCGCCGCCCGCGGTGGGCTTGATGGCCGTGGCCAGGAGCTTCAGCAGGGTGGTCTTCCCCGCCCCGTTGGGCCCCAGGAGCGCCACCACCTCGCCTGGATCCACCCGGAGGTCCACGGCGTCGAGGGCCAGCGTGCTCCCGAACACCTTCGTGAGACCCCGGACTTCCACCATGGGTTCGCCCACGCCGCTCCCCCTCGCCCGGGCTTTTCTTGTACGGGGGCCCAGCCCAGCCCTCTATGATTTCGGATCTCGGATTGCGGATTTCGGATTTGAGGAGATCCGAAATTCGACATTCAAAATTCGAAATCGGAGGTGGGTCCCTCCGGCTTCTCTCCCACGGGGGCCCTCCCGGCTCGTCCCTCGCTCCACAACGGGCTCGGGTCCAGCCGGGTCCCTCCCCTACCCCCGTGCCAGCGCCATCCCGAGGCCGCTCAATGCCGCGGCCAGCCCCGCGCCGGTCAGTGCGCACACCTGGATCCGGGTAACCACCTTGAGCTGCCACGCCTCCACCTCGGGCGGAACGGTCCCACCGTCCTCGGGAAGCGAGCGGACCAGGCGCAGCCCCAGGCCGAAGAACTGATAGCTGCTCAGCATCACCAGGGCGAATGCCAGCAGGAGCTTGGGGCCGAGGAGCGTGAACAGCGCGGGAAAGTACTGCGGTCCCAGCGCGGCCTTGGCAGAGGTGAGGGAAAATGCACCGGTCATGACCAGAACCCCCAGCGCCGCCAGGCTCGTGGGGTGGTACCACCGGATGACCGCGGCCACGGTCCGGATCCGCTGCCCCGGCGCCGCGGCCGAAAGTCCCGGGATCAGGGCCGCGCCCAGGAACCAGGACCCGCCCAGGTACACCATCGAGGCCAGCAGATGGGCGAACCGGGTCAGCCACTCAATGCCTGACATCCCTGCCTGCTCCCGGTTCAGCGGCACAGCGGACACCCCGGCCACCGTCGGGGTATGACCCATCCACGCCTAGCGTGGATTGGCCGCCAGCATCCCGGAATCCGCCGGGGCGGCACCTGCCGACTGGCGGGCCTGCGCTTCCCACTCGTCCAATTCGGGGGTGAAATACTTCAGCCGGACCTTCTTGTATTCCTTCGTGCTGTACAGCAGCGCGTACTCGGTGATGCCGGTCGCGGCTGAGATGGCGCTGATGATCTCCTGACAATCCTTGGCCTTCTGGCCGTGCACCATGGTGAAGATGTTATAGAGCCAGTCCGGATACGTGGGCCGCAGGTAGCAGTGGCTGACGCCCCGGAAACTCCCCATGATCTTGCCGACTTCCTCCGCCCGCTCGGGGGGCACCACCCACACGCCCATGGCATTCGCCCGGAAGCCGGCCTCGCGATGGTGCAGGACAGCCGCCACCCGGCGCAGGTAGCCCTGCGCCTGCAGGTGCCCCGCGACCTCGAAGAGTGCCTCCTCGGAGAGGCCCATGCGGTCCGCCATGGGCCGGTACGGCTCCGGCACCAGGGGGAAGTCCTCCTGCAATTCGTGGATGGCCGCGATGTCCACCCCGCGAAGGCCCGCGGGGCCGGCCGCGGGCCGGCGTGCATCGCTGTATCCCGCCTCGCGGGACTCCACGCGCTCTGCGCCGCTCTTCCCCTCCATGTCGAGCTGGACGCCGATCTTGAACAGCCGCAGCGTGGGCAGGATGCGGGTGGAATCGGCGCCGGCCATGGCATGCAAGCGCTCCACCGTCCACTGCAGGTCACTGGAGGGCGGCACCGCCAGCGTGAACCACAGGTTGAAGGCGTGGTTCCGCTTGTAATTATGGCTGACGCCGGGGTGGCTGTTCACCGCCGCCGCGGCCGCGTCCAGCCGGTCCGGCTGGATCCGCATGGCGATCAGGCTGCTCTTGTAACCGAGGCTGCGCGTGTCGAAGATCGCGCTGATCTGGCGAACCACCTTCTGCTGTCTCAGGGAGGCAATCCGGTCAATGACTTCGCCCTCGGACAGGTCCAGCGGTGCCCCCAGGGCCTGGAACGGGCGGGAGACCAGCGGGAAATCCGCCTGGATCGCGTTCAGCAGTCGCTTGTCCCGATCGTCCATGAATCCACTCCCCCTTGGCAGAGCCGCCGAAGCCGGCGCATCGAGCGCGCGCAGGCTCGACACGGTATCGTGCAGGGATGATACTGGATTATTCCCGGGCTGACAAGCCACCGGCCACCAACGTTTTCGTGCGCGCGGTGTGCAGCCACCGCCCGGCACGCCGCCCACTTCACCTGGCTCCGCCGACCCGCGCCAGCCGGCGGACGCGACTCCGAATTCCGGAGAAGATTGCGATCAGGACGCGGGGATTCGCGGTTCGCCAGGAGCATCCCCTGCCCCCGAGGTGGCCAGGCGGCAACCCCCGCATTTCGTCCGGGAGGAGGCGCCGTCCCCCGTCTCGTAGGCGAGGCAACACTTCAGGCGCCCGCACATGCCGGCCGAGCGGTCCGGCGTCAGCGGGAACTTCTGCTCCTTTACCAGCTTCACGGAGACGGTGGGAAAGCCGGGCAGGAAGCTCTTGCAACACAACGTCCGCCCGCACGGGCCGCAGGTGCCGGCGCGCTTCGCCTCGTCGCGCGGGCCGAGGCGGTGCATGGTGACTCGCTTGCGCAGGTCGCGACAGAGATCCCGATGCAACTCCCGGAAGTCCACTTTCTCGTCCGACGAGAAGAAGATGGTCACGCCCCGACCGCCGGGCTCGAAGTCCACGTCCACGAAACGCATGGAGAGATTCCGCGCCGCGAAATGCCGGCGGGAGATGCTCCGGATCTCCTCCCGGGTCCAGTAGGACCGGGCGGCCTTCACCGGCAGCCGCTGATCCTCTCCCCCGGTTGTCTTGGGGGCCGGCCCGACCTGTCCGTCAAGCGACTGGGTACCCTCGTCCACCCGCATTCCTCACTGGCACATAGAGGCGCGCCGAGCCGCCGCCGCTTCCAACCTGCCGAATTCCGCCTCCGGGAGACAGGGCATGCCGGGCATGGAGCCGTGATCGCGGTCCGCGGCTCCGTGGAAGTCCGACCCGCCCGTCACCAGGAGCCCCCGCCGTTCGGCCAGCCGGCGGTAATGTGCGGTCAGGCCGGGCGTGTGGTTGACGTGGTAGGCCTCGATGGCATCCAGGCCCGCGTCCACCAAGTCGGGGATTGCCGCATCCCGGTTGTGCAACCCCGGATGCGCCAGCGAGGCCAACCCGCCCGCCTCGTGCATGACCCGGATCGCATCCGCCACGGTCACGTCCAGCCGCGGCACGTAGGCCGGCCTGCCCTCGCCGAGGTACCGGTCGAAGGCCTCGTCGGTGCTGGCGACGAACCCGCGCCGGACCAGGACGCGGGCCAGGTGGGGTCGCCCCACGTTGCCGTCCCGCGCCAGGGCCATGACCTCTTCTGTATTGACGGCCATCCCCAGCACCCGCAACCGACCCAGCATCGTCTGCAGTCGCGTGCGCCGGGCCTCCCGCCTCTCCCGGAGGAAGGCGAGCAGCCTGGCGTCCGTGGGGTCCACGAAGTACCCCAGGATGTGAAATTCCACCTTCTGCCAGACCGCAGACAGCTCGATCCCCGGGATCAGGCGAATGCCCAGAACGCGTGCGTGCGTCTCCGCTTCCGCCACAGCATCCACGGTGTCGTGGTCGGTGACACTGAAGACCTGCAGGCGTGCCGCCTGAACGGCCTGGACCAGGGCCGCCGGACCGAGGAGCCCGTCCGAAGCCGTGGTGTGCATGTGGAGGTCAACGCGCATCTTGGTGTCGGTTCCTTATCGTGAAACAGGAGTAATGACGTGACTTTAGTTGTGCCCCTGGGGACTGTCAACTGATTTCTCCCGCTTATTTCTGGTTCCGGATGGGCTCCGGCGGGGGATGTTCGGCAGGCTCGGATCGAGGAGCACCCTCGCCTCTCTCGGCTCTCGGCTCTCGGCTCGCAGCTCTCTTCTCTCCCCTACGCTTCCGGGAAGGCCTCCCGGTGCTTGGCCATGGTCTCCGCGGACGCCCTCGAGAGCAGGACCACATCCGAGAGGAGCGTGACCATCTGATACCCCCGGTCGTACAGGGCCTTGGCCTGCTCCCAGCCGGCCGAAATCGTTCCCAGCGCGACCCCCAGGGCCTTGGCCTTCGCCTCTACCGTGGCGATCGCCGCCTGCACCTCCGGGTGGGCAGGATTCCCGAGGTGTCCCATGGACGTGGACAGGTCCATGGGCCCGATGAAGAGGGCGTCCACTCCCGGAACCTTGGCAATCTCCTCCAGATTCTGGACGGCCTGGGGCGTCTCGATCTGGAGGATCACCAGAACCTCGTCGTTGGCCCGCTTCAGGTAACTGGCGGTATCCCGTCCGAATCCCGCCGCCCGAGGGCTCCCCGCGATTCCGCGGACGCCGACCGGCGGATACTTGCAGGCCTGGACGGCGGCGATGGCCTGCTCCCGCGTGTTCACCGACGGGATCATGACGCCGTAGGCCCCGGCATCCAGGATCCGCTTGATCCACACCAGGTCGTTCCAGGGCGCGCGGACGAGGGGCACGACCCCGGAGCCGCCCATGGCCTGGAGCTGGGCGACCAGCGTCTGCAGGTCGCCCGGGGAGTGCTCCATGTCAATCAGCACCCAGTCAAAGCCAGCGCGGCACAGGATCTCCGTGGACGTGGGACTGCACAGTTGCGCCCAGGCCCCCGCGGTCTTCTTTCCGGCCTTGAGCATCCGCTTGACGCGATTCTCGAAAAGTTGGGTCATGGGCGTCTCCTTGTGAATCCCCTCCCTCGGGGAAAACGATGGTCGCCTCCGCCATTTCCCGGAAAGAGCCTACTCATCTTCGTCGGGTTCGTCCAGCCTGAACCCGCAACGGGTTGCCCGACCAGACAATGTGAGAACGCTGCGGTGACCACACGGGCGCGGCTGCCCCACTCCGCCCCCGTCCCGGGACAGGCCCGACGGACGGGTTTCACCCTGGCGGATCGCCACGCAAGGATGCGTCAGAGGCGTTCAACGAAGAGGGTCGAAGAGGTGAGACCGGCAGGGGAGCGTCAGGACGTTCGAGGCGGATCGAGCCACCGGCAGAATCTTAATATCCGGTCCAGGACCCGTAGACGGAGGAATACCCCACGGATCCCCCGTCCCCGGTACTGGAGACAAATGGGTTGGGATACACCCCGGTGCTGCTTGCACCCTTGCTGTAGACGTAGACGTCGTCGGTCTGTCCCGGCGTGAGTCCCCCGGTAAGCGCCGGGGAGAGCTGGTAGTTGCTGGTCCACGGGTCCGCGTCGTTGACGTTGGCGTAGCCCCCCTCACGCATCACCTTGATGGTTGTCGGGTAGGCGTTCTTGTCGTTGCCGTACACGATGGCCTGGGTCGCCGCCGTCTTCACGTCCGTGGCAGCGCGGGAATACTTGGACTTCCGCTGCGCAGTCAGCAGGTTGGGGATGGCAATAGCCGCCAGGATACCGATGATGGCCACGACGATGAGCAGCTCGATCAGCGTGAATCCCTTGCCCGCCTTGTGCGGGGAGTCGCTCATCGCGTTTCCTCTCCCGAGTCTCCATCGGGCTGGGGGGTTGTTTCTTCCACCGTCAAACCCCCGGGGGCAGACATGCCCCCGGCTCCCACTGGGGAGGCAGCATCCGTGCCATATCTGACGCCCCCGATGTCCTTCCCGGGGGAGGGGGAAATTTCCCAGCAAACACAGAGGGTTGGATGGAAACGCAATTCCGGATCAGCTTCCCCCTGCTCATGCCGGAAGTCGCCTTGCCCCTTCTTCCATGATAAAACTTGTCCCCTCGGGACATTTTTTGTCAGGCAAACTGTGGCGTGGTCCGTTGAGACGCTTGCGCAGGGAAGTGTACCCATCCTCACCACGCGTACCGCGCCACGTGGTAGCCCCAGCGGGATTCGAACTCACGTGTCAGCCGTGGGAGGTCCCCCAGGATGTTTTTAGCGCAAATCATCGCGTCTGGCAAGGCCTCCCGGGCCTCCCACCCTTCCAGCTTGACACCAAGCACGCGGCTGCGGCATGCTCGGAGTCGTTGAGCCGTCGTCGCGGCTGGCTGCGCGGACTGGGCGGACGAACAGGCGGTAGGAACCCCAGAGGATGAAACCGATCGGGCGCGACAGGCGGGAGGGCGGTTCGTGCGGTAATCGTCGAAACGTTCCACCCAGAAAAGATATGAACGAACATGATGCTGAGTGATTCCAATCAGTCTGTGGACTTCATCCAGGCCGCGGTGAGGGACGATTGGAAAGCGGGCCGCTACACCCGCGTGCACACCCGCTTCCCGCCGGAGCCGAACGGCTATCTGCACATCGGCCACGCCAAGGCCATCTGCATCGACTTCGGCATCGCGGCGGAATTCGGCGGCCAGTGCAATCTGCGCTTCGACGACACCAACCCGGTGAAGGAGGAGGTGGAGTACGTCGAGTCCATCCAGCAGGATATCCGCTGGCTGGGATTCGACTGGGAAGACCGGCTGTACTATGCCTCCGATTACTTCGAGCAGTTGTACGAGTACGCCGTCACGCTCATCAAAAAAGGCAACGCCTATGTGTGCGACCTGAGCGCCGACGAAATCCGCGAGTACCGAGGCACCCTCACCGAGCCGGGCAAGGAGAGTCCGTACCGCAATCGGACGGTGGCGGAAAATCTGGAGTTGTTTGCGCGCATGCGGGCCGGGGAATTTCTGGAAGGCTCGCGCACCCTGCGCGCCAAAATTGACATGGCCTCCGGCAACATCAATCTGCGCGACCCGGTGATGTACCGCATCATCCACGCCCCGCATCACCGCACGGGCGACACGTGGTGCATGTATCCGATGTACGACTTCGCCCATGGGCAGTCGGACTCCATCGAGGGCATCACCCACTCGTTGTGTTCGCTGGAGTACGAAGATCATCGCCCGCTCTACAACTGGTATCTCGATCAGTTGGAGATTTACCATCCGCGCCAGATCGAGTTCGCACGCCTCAATCTCTCCTCCAGCGTCCTGAGCAAGCGCAAGCTCCTGCGGCTGGTGCAGGAGGGGCACGTGACGGGCTGGGACGACCCGCGCATGCCCACGCTCTCCGGCCTGCGCCGCCGGGGGTACACGCCGGAGGCCATCCGGGATTTCTGCGAGCGGATTGGCGTGGCCAAGAAAGACAGCCTGGTGGACATCGCCCTGCTGGAACACTGCCTGCGCGAGGACCTGAACAAGCGCGCGCTGCGCGTGATGAGCGTGCTCAAGCCACTGCGCGTGGTGATTGAGAATTACCCCGAGGGGCAGGTGGAAGAACTGGCGGCGGTGAACAACCCCGAGGACCCCGGCGCCGGGACGCGCAGCGTGCCGTTCTCGCGCGTGCTGTACATCGAGCAGGCCGACTTCCGCGAGAACCCGCCGCCCAAGTATTACCGGCTTTCCCCGGGACGCGAAGTGCGCTTGCGCTACGCGTACTTCCTCAAGTGCGTGGACGTGGTGAAGGATGGGCAGGGGAACGTCGTGGAGTTGCGGTGCAGCTATGACCCGGCCACGCGCGGCGGCAATGCGCCGGATGGCCGCAAAGTGAAGGCCACCATTCACTGGGTCTCGGCGGCGCACGCCGTGCCTGCCGAGGTACGGGTGTACGACCGGCTCTTCGTCAAAGAGGATCCGGATGACGTGGACGAGGGCCAGGATTTCCTAACGAACGTGAACCCCAACTCGCTGGAGGTACTCGCCGGGTGCCGGGTAGAGCCCAGCCTCGCCGAGGCGAGGACCGGGAGCATCTACCAGTTCGAGCGGCAAGGCTATTTCTGCGTGGACCCCGATTCTGTGAACGGGAAGCTGGTGTTCAACCGCGCGGTCTCCCTGAAAGACGAATGGGCCAGGATTGAGAAGGCCCGGCGGGCCGGGTAATTCGGGGGCTGGGCGGGAAAATGAAAACGCGGAGTGGATGTCCACTCCGCGTTTTCCTCTGGTGGCCCCAGCGGGATTCGAACCCGCGTTTCAGCTGCGGTACGGTGATCATGCGTGCGGCCCGGCCGCGCGTTTGCGTGCTTCCTCCAGCTTCTCCGGCGAGCCGATGTCCTGCCAGTACCTCCCGTCGGCCCGGTAGGCGACGATCCTTTCCCCCTCCCCGGCGAGCCGCAGGTAGGTCCGGGTGATCGGGAAGACTCCCGTTTCGGTCATCTTGGGGAAGATCGCGGGGTCGATCACGTGGATCCCGGTGAACGCGAGCCGCTCGGCGTCACTCCGCGGCCCCTGCGCCCACTCCACGCCCTCCGGCGACTCCCGGCCGCGGAGGAGCCCGTCGCGGTCGAACAAGAGCTGACGCGCGCTCGGCCGGCTCTGAACCGCGAGCGTCGCCAGCGCCCCGGCCTTTTCATGGAACCGGAGAAGCCCCTCGAGGTCGATGTCGCTCAGGACGTCCACATTGTGGAGGAAGAACGGCCGGCCGTCGTCGAAGAACCACGCCGCGTTCTTCAGCCCCCCGCCGGTGTCGAGCAGCTCGGCCTCGCGCGTGAACTCGATGCGGAGCCCGAAGTCGTCCTTCGAGGCCAGGAACCCGACGATGCGGTTGCCCAGGTGGAAAAGGTTCACGACGACCTCGGTCACACCGGCCGACTTGAGATACCGGATCACCCGCTCGATCATGGGAGCGCCGCCGACGTCGAGCAGGGCCTTCGGGATCTCGTCGGTGAGCGGCCGCAGCCGGCTCCCGACGCCGGCCGCGAGGACCATCGCCTTCATCTCTTTTCTCCCTCTCCCCCAGGGAGAGGGCTGGGGGTGAGGGTGCTGTTCTCCTGCGCCAAATGGCGCACCTCGACGTTCACCTGGAACGTCTCACGAAGGTGCTTCGCCAGCCGTTCGGCACAGTACACCGAGCGGTGCTGGCCACCGGTGCAGCCGAACGCGACGAGGAGGTCGGTGAAGTTGCGCTGCTGGTAGTTCTCGACGGTCTGGTCGATCAACGCGAAGACGTGGCCGATGAAGTCACGCACGGCGGGCGCGTGCTCGAGGAACGCGATCACGGCATCGTCGTGGCCCGTCAGCTTCGCGTACTGCTCGAACCTGCCGGGGTTGGGCAGCGCCCGGCAGTCGAACACGTAGCCGCCGCCGTGTCCCTTCTCGTCGGTCGGCACGCCGTCCTGGTACGAGAAGCTCTGGATCCGGACCGTGAGCTTGAGCGAGGCGGTGCCGAACTGCCGCAGGGAGGAGGACGCGACCAGGCGGCGCCATACCTGCGTCAACTCGGGCAGCTCGACGGGCAGGTCGGCCGTTCGCAGCAGGTACTCGAGGTTCCGGATCGCGTACGGGATGCTGGCCAAGAAGTGGTGCTTCCGCTCGTAGAACCCTCGCAGGCCATAGGCCCCCATCGCCTGCATGATCCGGATGTAGACGAAGCCGGGGTAGGTGGTCAGAAAGGCTGTGCGGTCGATCGGCACGAGTTTCGCGGCGGCTTCGAGGTACCGCTCGAGAAGCTCGTTGCGGACCTCAAACAAGAGGTCGGCCTTCGCGTCGAACAGCAGGGACGCGACGTCGTACTGCAGCGCTCCGCGCCGCCCGCCCTGGTAATCGATGAAGAAGGGCCTCCCGTCCCGGACCATGATGTTGCGGGACTGGAAGTCGCGGTAGAGGAAGAAGCGCCGCTCTGCCTGGAGCAGGAACTCGGTGAACCGCTCGAAATCGTCCTCGAGCGCCTGCTCGCTGAACGGGATCTTCGCCAAGCGAAGGAAGTAGTACTTGAAGTAGTTGAGGTCCCACATCATCGACTGCTTGTCGAAGCTGAACCTCGGGTGGCACACGTCGTAGTTCAACGTCCGGCCGGCCTCGATCTGGAACCGCGGCAGGAACTCGACCACCTTCCGGTACAGGTCGAGCGTCTCACTCGACAGCCGCTCTCCGACCCGGTTCGCCGTGAGGAACTGAAAGAGCGTCGTGTCGCCCAGATCCTCTTCCAGGTACATCCCCCGGTCGAGGTCTTCGGCGTAAATCTCGGGGACCGGCAGGCCGCACGTGCGGAAGTGGCGGGAGAACTCGAGGAAGGCGCGGTTCTCCCGGGCGTCCGGATTGACGACACCGATCGCCGTCCGCGAGGCCGCCGACAGGCGGAAGAGCTTCCGGTCCGAGGCGTCGCCTTTGAGGGGCGCGACGCGCTCCACCGGCTCCCCGAACCGCCTCTCGAACAGGACCGTGAGCGGCTGGGCGAGCGTCGCAGGGCTCACGGCGGAGTCCCCTCGGAGGCAGGCCGGCTCAGGAACTCGCGGAGCGGACCGAGCGCCGCCGCTGAAAGCTCGTGCGCGCCCTGGAACGCGAGCAGTTTCCCCGTCCAGCTGGGCTCGATATGAGAATAGGTACCGGGCACCATTTAGCTCCCAACCCTTTGACTTTGCCGGTGCATTCTACCAGCTTTTCGCCGGCCCCGCTCATTCAAATCCTGCCAATGCAGATTTCAATTCGGAAGGAAGCAGGCTGACAACTAGGCCGGCGGGGGACAGCCAAGCCTCTGTCCGGTAGAGAATAACCGTGAGAACCGCGCTACGCCCCGTTTGATGTAGGGCTCTCAGGAGAGCGTGCAGGGCCGAAGAGCAGGCGGGACGATTGGCGTTCCGTGACGGAGCGGCGGGCCAGAGGTCGTTCCATTCCGGCGGGCATGCACCGGCGCAGAAAACAAGAACGCGGAGTGGTCGTCCACTCCGCGTTCTTGTTTGGTGGCCCTATCGGGATTCGAACCCGAGTTTCAGCCTTGAGAGGGCCGCGTCCTAGGCCGGGCTAGACGATAGGGCCAAACGTATTCAATTAGATTAGGTTGGCTGCGGGGCAGGGATTCGAACCCCAATAGGCAGATCCAGAGTCTGCTGTCCTACCGTTGGACGACCCCGCACCGTACTCGAAAAGAAAATCCAAAGGCGTCGCCTTTGGACACGCGGAGTATCGGCGATCCCCCCCCTCTTTGTCAAGGGCAAACGCGCAGAGGGGCTGGGGTGCGTTCTTGTGCAGGGGTGCGCGGGTGTAGAGGTGCTGGGGTGAACGATCTCCCATCTTCGCCCACCTACTTCCCTGGTCCCGTGCTCCCCAACTCCCCTGCTCTCCTCTCCCATCCGCTCAATTCGCGATACTGCCGCGCAGGCCCAACCCGTCGGCGATCCCCTGCATCGCCTTGATCACGAAGGTGATGTGTTCGGTCAGGTCCACGCCCAGCCCCTCGGCCCCCTTCACGATATCTTCCCGCTTCACGTTCCGCGCGAACGCCTTGTCCTTCATCCGTTTCCGGACGGACGAGGCCTCCAGGTCCAGGATACTCTTCGTCGGGCGGATCAGGGCGGCCGCGGTGAGGAATCCGCACAGCTCGTCACAGGCGAAGAGGGCCTTCTCCAGGGGCGTCTCGCGCGGCACACCCGAGTAGTCGGCGTGGGAGAGGATCGCCCTGACGACGGACTCCGGGTATCCCCGGGCGCGCAGGACCTCGGCCCCCTTGAACGGGTGGCCGGCCTCCGCGCTCGGATATTGCTCGTAGTCGAAGTCGTGCAGGAGCCCCACGATCCCCCACTCGTCCGGGTCTCCGCTGAACTTCCCGGCGTAGGCGCGCATGGCCGCCTCCACCGCCAGGGCGTGCTTGAACAGGCTCTCGCCTTTCGTGTATTCGGTGAGGAGCTCCCAGGCGGCCTGCCGGTTCATACGCCCTCCCTCTCCGCGGCCAGTTCGTCGTGCAGCGTGACCACGCGGACCACTTCGTACCGCCGGCTGCCGCTCGGCGTCCGGATCACCACCGGATCGCCCTCCTTGCGACCGATGAGCGCCTGCCCCACCGGCGAGCCGGGCGAGATCCACCCCCGTTCGCTATCCACCTCCTCCGAGGCAACCAGGCGGTAGACCCGCTCTTCCCCGGTGTCCTGATCCACCAGGGTGGCCGTCGCTCCGAAGGCGATGCGGTCCCGCGGGACGCGGGACAGATTGATATTCGAGAGCTCCGCGATCCGCTGCTGCAGGAACGAGATCCGTGCATGGAGAAACCCCTGGCGATCCTTGGCCGTCTCGTACTCGCCGCTCTCGCGAAGGTCCCCCAGTTCGCGCGCGTGCCGGATGCGCTGCGGGATGTCGATCTTGAACTCGCGCTCCAGGCTCGCCAGTTTCTCCTTCAACTCGTCCACGATATGGTTCGTTGACACCGCCTCACCTCCGATTTCAGCTCGTCCGCCAAGCTACATTGGCGTGAACGCGATTCACGCCAAGAACGGCGTACGAGTATACGAACGTACGAATGTACCAGGGGAAACTTCTTCGCTCGCACCCGCTTCCCGTCGGCACCCGCCCGTACTTTCGTACCCTCGTACATTCGTCCGCATCTGACGCCTGAAGCGTCCCAGCATCCCAACCTCCAAGCCTTCGGGCTGTCTCGCCCGCTAGCCGGGTCCGAGGACCCGGGCAAGACGATTCAGGACAACCTCCCGCCCCAGCAAAGCCAGGACGGGGAAAATGGGTGGGCTGACCGTCGTTCCGGTCAGGGCCACGCGGATCGGCTGCGCATAGTCCACGAGCTTTCTGCCCCGCGCCTCCGCCAGTCGCCGGACCAGGGCCTCCAGCGCCTCCGCCGAGAAGTCCGGCGCCTGGGCCAGCGCCTGGCGGGTCTCGGCCAGCAGGGCCAGATGATCCGGTGTCAGGAACTTGGCCTCGGCCTTCGGGTCCCGGGCGGCCGGCGGCGCGAACAGGAATGCCATCGAGCGGGCCATCTCCAAGAGCGTCTTCGACCGCTCCACGAACAGGGCCACCGCCTGCACCAGCCAGGTCCGGCTGCGCGCCTCGACCGTCCTGGGATCCACGCCCGCCGCCCGCCAGAAGGGCGCCAGCAGGTCCGCCAGTACGTCCAGGGGGGTCTGCCGTATGTGAAGCGCGTTCAGCCAGTCCAGCTTGGCTCGATCAAAAATCCCCGGGGAGGCGCCGACCCGCTCTAGCTGAAAGGCCTTGATCAACTCCTCGCGGGTAAACACTTCCTGGTCCCCGTGGGCCCACCCCAGCCGGACGAGGTAGTTGACCATAGCCTCCGGCAGGTACCCTTGATCCCGGTAGGCTTGCAACGCCACATCCCCGTGCCGCTTGCTCAGTTTCTCTCGGTCCGGACCCAGAACCAGCGGGATATGGGCGAAGGCGGGAACCGGATAGCCCAGCGCCTCGTACAGCAGGATTTGCTTCGGCGTGTTGGGGATGTGGTCCGCCCCGCGCACTACGTGGGTGATTCCCATCAGCGCATCGTCTACGACGGCCGCGAAGTTATATACCGGTGTTTCCCGGTCGTCCGATCGCAGGATAATGAAGTCATCGATCTCGTCCGCTGCCACCTCGATTCGGCCCTGGACCAGGTCATCCCAGCCAACCCTCGCTCTTGCGGTCGCGGAGAACCGGATCGCCTGCCGCCGGCCCGGCGTGGGGCCTGCGGTTCGGCAGGGACAGAGGTGCTGGGGCGCCGGCTTGGCCGAGCGGGCTGCCTCTCGTCGAGCCGCGAGTTCCTCCGGAAGACAGGTGCATGGGTAGGCTTTCCCCTCCCGAAGCAGTCGCTGTGCCGCATCGCGATACAGGGTGTATCGCTCCAGTTGGCGGTAGGGCCCCACGGGCCCGCCAACGTCCGGGCCCTCATCCCAGTCGAGCTTCAGCCAGCGCAACCCGTCCAGGATCGCGGTCACCGCCTCCTCCGTCGAGCGTTCCACATCCGTGTCCTCGATGCGGAGGATCATGGTCCCTTTCTGACCCCGGGCGACGAGCCAATTGTACAGCGCCGTCCGCACCCCGCCGACGTGCAGGAAGCCGGTGGGGCTGGGGGCAAACCGGACGCGGACCGTTTCGGGTTCTGGAGACGTCATGCGTGAGTGTCCCTCCCGGCCTGGGTCTTCCGAGTCGCTGGAGTTCCCCGGCTTCCGACGATCCGTGCGGGCTCGACATTCTCGCCCACCGGGGCGCAGCGGTCAAGGGGAACTCCTTCGGGGGATGGGCGCGTCCCGGCCTGTGGGGGCCGGGCACGTTCCACTGGACCGCCCACGCCTGCCGAGGCTCGACAGACGACTGAGCCCTTGACAGTCTGTCCCGCCTGTGAATAGATTGACGGTATCCCGTCTCCGACCCGGCCGTGAGGCCCCCCCTGCGGACGTGCCGGGAGCCGCGGCTGGACTTCGGGCCCCCCGGACGACGGAGGGTCCCGTGGCGATCGCTGGGGATGCGGGACTCCAGCCGGAGGACGAGGACCGTGTAGGGACGGGAGGGTCCCCCGGCGAATTGCCTCCGACCCTGGGGGGGAATGATCCAGGACGGCACCCGGGAGGTGACTTTTCGCTTGCGTTGCGCGTGAGGGCTCGCATAGAATCCGGCCCGTTTGGCGGATCCCGGGGGCACGGGGCCTGTTCGCAGGCCACCCCGTAGCCGTGGAAGGCGAGACCCCGATCGCGGAAGAGACGACGAATCCGACCCCTGACCCCCGTCCTCTTCTCATCTTGCTGGCCAAAGGAGGCGTGTGAGGACCATGGCCCAGGTAACCTTGGAAAATGTGACCAAGAAGTTCGACGAGGTGGTGGCGGTGCGCGATGTGAGCCTGACGGTTAACGACCGGGAATTCGTGGTCCTGGTCGGGCCCTCGGGCTGCGGCAAGTCCACGACGCTCCGGATGATCGCCGGGCTGGAGGAGATCACCTCGGGCACGATCAAGATCGGCGACCGGGTGGTCAACGACGTCCCGCCCAAGGACCGGGACATCGCCATGGTCTTCCAGAACTATGCCCTGTATCCCCACATGACGGTCTACGACAACATGGCCTTCGGCCTCAAGCTCCGCAAGTTCCCCAAGCCCGAGATCCAGCAGCGCGTCCAGGAAGCGGCGGAGATCCTGGGTATCCTGGAGCTTCTGACGCGCAAGCCCCGGGCCCTGTCCGGCGGCCAGCGGCAGCGCGTGGCGGTCGGCCGGGCCATCGTCCGGAAGCCGCAGGTGTTCCTCTTCGACGAACCGCTGTCCAACCTGGACGCCAAGCTGCGGGTGGCCATGCGGGCGGAGCTGAAGAAGCTGCACCACAGCCTCCAAGCGACGGTGGTCTACGTGACCCACGACCAGGTCGAGGCCATGACCATGGGCGACCGGATCGTGATCATGAAGGACGGGTTGATCCAGCAGGTGGGCGCCCCGCTGCAGGTGTACGCGCAGCCCCAGAACCAGTTCGTAGCCGGGTTCATCGGGTCGCCGTCCATGAACTTCATCCCGTGCACCGTGACGGCCCGCGATGGCAATCTGCTCTTCACCGCCCCGGGATTCTCCCTCCCCGTGCCGGCGGCCAAGGCCAGGGCCATGGAGGCCTACAAGGACAAGGCGGTCACCATGGGGATCCGGCCAGAGGATATGCACGCGGTCACGCCGCAGGATCCCCCCAGCAGCATGTTCGACGCCAAGGTGGAGGTCGTGGAGCCGATCGGCCACGAGATCTACCTGGACGTGATGGTGGGCAGTTTCGAGATCATCGCCCGGGTCAGCCCCGACAACCCTGTCAAGGTCGGCCAGATGATCAAATTGGCAGCTTCCCTGGACAAGCTCCACGCCTTCGATCTCCAGACGGAGCGTGCCATCGGACTGGCATAGCCCCTGCCCGCGGGATTTCACCGGGGCAGGCTGCTTCCTTGCCGATCCTCCGGCGGCCGGGGCGAGTCCCGGCGCTCCCGTCGCGACGAGTCCCGACGCGCTGTGACGATCTTCCCGTGTCCGGCCCGTCGGGATTTCTGCTTCTCGGCCCGTGCGGAGGTTCGCTCGCTGGGATGGCGATCCGATGAACACCCCGTCTCCTGACGACCTGGTCCGGCGACTGGAACGTTGGGGGCCCCTGTTGCTCCTCCTGGGCACGGCGGCCTTCTACCTCGCGCGGCTCGGCACCGCCGGGCTGTATGATCCCAACGAGGGCATGTACGCCGAGATTCCGAGGGAGATGGTCCTCCTCCGGGACTGGCTCGTCCCGCGCTTCAACTTCGTCCGCTACTTCGAGAAGCCGCCCCTCCTCTACTGGTTGACCGCCCTCGCCTACCAGCTCCTCGGATTTTCCGAACTCGCCGCCCGCCTGGTAACCGCCCTGGCCGCCGTCGGGGGAGTCGCCGTGACGTACGGGATCGGCCGGGATCTCTGGGGAAGGCGGGCGGGCCTCGTCAGTGGGCTGATCCTGGCGACCAGCTTCGGCTACTTCATCTTCAGCCGCATCGTCCTGACCGACATGCTGTTTACCGCCCTGCTGGCCGTGACCTTCTGGGGGGTGCTGCGGGGCCTCCTCGACCCGGCCCCCCGGCGGGGCCCCATGCTGGGCGCCTATGCCGCCATGGCCCTGGCCATCCTGACCAAGGGATTGATCGGGCTCGCCTTCCCGGTGCTGACCATTGGGGGCTTCCTGCTCCTCACCCGGGACTGGCGGCTCCTCCGGCGCCTGGAGCTTCTCCGCGGCGGCGTCATCTTCCTCGCCGTCGCGGCCCCCTGGCACATCCTGATGGGCCTGAAGAATCCCGGCTTCTTCTGGTTCTACTTCGTGAACGAGCACGTGTTGCGCTTCGTGGCCAAGCGGCACCTCCTGGATTACGCCCCCATGCCACTCTACGCCTATTTGATCATGGTCGTCGTCTGGACCTTCCCGTGGAGCGCCTTCCTCCCGGTGGCCCTCCGGCGCTTCTGGCCCCGGCTGAAAGCCACCAGCCGGGAAGACCGGGGATTCCTCTTCATCCTGCTGTGGGCCGCCTCCGTCGTCGGGTTCTTCGCCCTCACCCCCTCGCGGCTGGAGTACTATTCCATGCCGGCCTTTCCGGCGCTGGCCTTGTGCGTGGGGCGCCTGTGGGAGGCCGAGATGGCTCCCCGCCCTGGCCGCGCCCTGGCCAGCGGGCTCTCCTACAGTTGCTTCGGCCTCCTCACCATAGCCATAGGGCTGCTGCCCGCCTCCTGGCTCTTCCCGCGCCTGGAGAACGTCTCCCTGTACAACATGTTCACCGCCATGGATGCTTACTCGCGGGACATCCAGTACGGGATCCTCTCCAACGCCGAGGTGTACACGGTTCCGTCATACGAGGAACTGGTCCCCCTCCTCCAGTGGGCCACGCTGATCCTCCTCGTCGGGATCGCCTCGGCCACCCTGGCCTGGCTCCGGCGACGGCCCGCGTGGACCATCGCCTGCCTGGTGGGCACCATGCTTCCCACCTTGACCTTCGTCCAAACGGGGATCGTCATGTTCGAACCGCACCGGTCCATCGTGCGGCTAGCAGACGTGATCCTCCGCGAGTTCCGCCCCGGCGACCAGATCATCATCGAGGGACCCTACGAGAACTTCGCCAGTGCCAACTTCTACACCGGACAGCGGGCCCGCGTCCTGCACGGCCTGTTCGGAGACCTGGAGTTCGGGTCGCGTTATCCCGAGGCGAAAGGGACGTTCCTGGAGGAGGCGGAGTTCGCGGAGCTCTGGCGGGGGGCGGGCCGGATCTATCTCCTCAGCGACTCTCCGAGCCGCATCGCCAAGCTGCAGGCCCTCGACCCGGGGCCCGTGGTGCTCGGCCGGAGCGGGAAGAACTGGCTGTTTTCCAACCGGAAGGGGACATGAAGGAACCCGTACGAATGTACAAGGGTACGAAGGTACGGGACCGAATTTAGCCCCAATCCGAAATTCTCAACCGCCAAGGCACCAAAAACGCCAAGGGAAATGGCCTCTTGGGGGAAAGGAACGAAACTTCTGAAGGCCCCAGAAACCGGTTCTTGCGTCCTGTGGTGAAAAAATCGGAACATGGCATCCGTGGCGACCTTGGCGTCATGGCGGTTCAAGGTTTTCCTCGCATCAGGGTTAGCATTGCCAGCGTACATTCGTACTTTCGTACTGTCGTACGCAGTTGTTCACACAGCTATGAGATACACTGAACCCGTGAACTACGTGACCTCGAGACCGGCCGGCATGGCCACGGTCCCCGCCCGCCCGCGGATGGGCCGGGGGATGACATCGGCCACCGGGATGTTTTCCTCTCCCTCCGCGCGAACCCGGTCCGCGAGCACCTCGAGGGGAAGACACGTGACGCCGGCCGCTTTGACCACCGCGAGCACCCGGTCGGCCACGGCCTGGAATCCGACCCCTTCCATCTCCGCATGGAGCGTGAGCACGCCCCAGGCCATCCCCCCCAGTTCGCTGCGCACCAGATCCACGAAGTCCTCGCCACTCATCCCCTCCAGTCCCAGGATCTCGTCCAGCGTCGCGAACGTCGTGGGCAGTTGCAGGGTCCGGAGCGCCCGCCCGTCCACGCGGGGGAAGAAGGGCCGTTTGCCCCGGGTGTCGCTGGCGTAGGCGAAGCCCGCCTCCTCGATCGCCCGGAGGCTCGTCGCGTTGCATTGCCAACCGGGTGCGCCGAACCCGCGGGGGGCACAGTGCGTCACCTCCCGATAGACCGCCACGGCCCGGGCGATCTCCTCCCGCACCGCGTGATCCTTCATCCGCGACAGCCGATCCTGCCAGCGCCGATGGTCGTAGCCGTGAACAGCCAGCTCGTGCCCCGCCAACAGCACGTCCCGCAGGGTCGGCGCCAAGCGTCGGCCCGCGTGCCGTGACGGCAGCAGCGTCCCGGAGAGAATCGTCCGAAGGCCGTAGGTGCGGATGGCAGACGTCCGCCGCATCTTGGCCAGGAACCCCGGCCGGAGGGCGCGCACGATGGCCCGCCCGGTCGTGTCCGGGCCCAGGGCGACGAAGAAGCTGGCCCGGACCCCGTGCCGGTCAAAGAGACGGAGGAGGTTCGGCACCCCGACCCGCAGGCCGTCAAAAGTGCATACGTCAATCTTGAGGCCGAGAAACACGGTCATAGGAGCAAGAGCGTACGAACGTACGAGAGTACGAATGTACGCTCGGCACCTTCATCCCCTCGTACCTGCGTCCCTTCGTACGCCTTTCGCCCCCTGTTCATTCCGCATTCCGCATTTCGCATTCCGCATTTGAGGAGTACCTTCGTACCTTCGTACTCTCGTACGCTTTTGGTCTTATCGTCCATTCCCCGCCTTGAACCACTCGATGGTCTGGCGGAGCCCTTTCTCCAGGGGAGTCTCCGCCCGGACGCCGAGGATCTCATGCATCCGCTGAACGCGGGGGACCCGGCGCGGCACATCCTCGTAGCTGTCCCCGTACACCGATTCCTGGGCCACGAAGACCACCTTGGACGGGGAGCCGGCGATCCGGATCATATTCTCGGCCAGCTCCAGGATGCTGGTTTCGACGTCGGTCCCCACGTTGAAGACCTCGCCCACGGCGCGGTCATTCGTCCCCGCCTCCACCGTGGCCCGGATGGTATCGTCGATGTAGGTGAAGCACCGCGTCTGCGCCCCGTCCCCGATCACCGTCACCGGCTCGCCCCGCAGGACCTGCCCCATGAAGATGGTGATGACGCGGCCCACATCAATCTTGTCTAGCCGCGGACCGTAGACATTGAAGTATCGCAGGACGACCACGGGAAGGCCCAGCCGGTGGTAGGCGAAGCAGAAGTGCTCGGCCGCCGCCTTGGAGGTGGAATAGCACCAGCGGTCAATGCGCGTGGATCCCAGCACCCGCTCGTCGTCCTCGGCGAAGGGGATCTTGGGATTGCGCCCGTAGACCTCCGAGGTCGAGCTGAAGACCACCTTGCGGTTGTACTTGTAGGCCAGCTTCAAGACCGTCTGGGTGCCGTTGATGTTTACGTTCAGCACCTCGTAGGGGTCGCCCACGTAGTGCTCCACCCCCACCACGGCCGCCAGGTGGTACACCAGGTCGCACCGCAGGATCAGGCTCTCCAGGATTTCGGTGTGCAACACCGAATCCCGGATGTAGTGGAAGCGTGGATGGCCCAGGTTGTGGCGCACCTTCAGGTCGCCGCCCACGTCCAGGATGGTCACCTCATCCCCGCGGGCCAGGAGCGCGTCGGTCAGGTGCGAGCCCAGGAACCCCGCCCCGCCCGTGATCAGGACCTTCAATGGCCTCTCCTTTCCGCTCCCGCTGATTTCGCTCGAATGCGAAATTCTGAATGCGAAATGCGGAATTCTATCGATTGAGTACATTCGTACCCTCGTACATTCGTATGCTTTTCACATTCATTCCGCATTCCGCACTTCGCATTCCGCATTTGAGAGGTACCTTCGTACCCTCGTACATTCGTACCTTCGTACGCTCTTAGCCGAACCTCGGTTGAGGAGCGCGCAAGCTCTTTACCGTCGTAGCAAAAAAATTGGCCCCATCCGTCTCCGGTCCCCCGTCTACCTGCAGCCGGAGCACCTCCAGGACCCCGTCCCCTGTCGCCACCTCCAGCGTCCCGCCCTCTCCGGTCCCCAGGACGGTCCCCGCTGGTGCGGGGGAGGACCGGCTCCCGGGCGGCCGCGCGGACCACAGAAAGATCCGCCGGTCCGCCCAGAACGTGAAGGCCCCCGGGAAGGGCCGGGTGACCGCGCGGATCAGGTTGTAAATTTCCCAGGCGGGACGGGACCACTCGATCAGGCCGTCAGCCGCCGTCCGGCGCCCGAAGATGGTGGCCGCCGAATGGTCCTGAGGGATCCGCGGCGCCCGACCCGTCACGATCAGGGGATACGTCTCCGCCAGGAGGGCGCGGGCCGCCGCCGTGAGTTTTCGCGACAGGGTGAGGGCCGTATCCTCGACCGCAATGGGCACCGCCTTCTGAGCGATGATGTCCCCGTGATCCGCCCTGGCGTCCATGTAATGCAGGGTGACGCCCGTCATGCGCTCCCCGTGCACCAGCACCCAATTCAGCGGTGCCCGCCCCCGGTATTTCGGGAGCAGGGAGCCATGCAGGTTGATGGCCCCGAGCGAGGGGAGGGCCAGGATGGCCGGGGAGAGGAGGCGGCGATAGTAGAACGAGAAGATCAGATCAGGCCGGAGGCATCGCACCGCTTCCACACATGCGGGCGCATTCGGGTCCTCCGGGGTCATCACGGGGATCCCGTGGGCGGCCGCCAGGTCCGCCACCGACCCGAACCAGATCGTCTCCCCCGGGTCGTCGCGATGGCTCACCACCGCCACGACGTTCACCCGCTGGTCCAGCAACTCCTGGAGGCACGCCACGCCGAAGTCATGGTAACCGAAAACTATAGTCCGAGGAAGGTCGCTCTTCGCTGGGTTCGCTTCCTTGCGACTCATCGGCCAAATGCGGAATGCGGAATGCGAATTGCGGAATTCACCAACCTCAAGCCGATCGTTCAGAGGGGGCAGACGGCAAGGGCATCTGAGCGCGGCAAATCTGCATGTCTTGCCTCATGATCGATGCTTAGCAGTCCTGATGGAAGATACGGCGATTGCCAGAAGCTCCCTACCCTCTCCCATGACACCATTCACTTCCATTTGAGGAAGGAATCCCGCCTCCTGTGAGACCTCAAGCCAGTAGAGGGTTTCGTCCAGCTCCTCTTCGACGATGCCCATCTTGGCGATGAAGTCAGCCTTCGACTGAGCCCGACACGCGGAACGATAGTTGGCTCCCGCAGACGTTCCTGCGCGCACCATCTAGATTGATGTTCCGGTCCGGCCTCTCCGCCCCAGCCTTGGCGTTCATTACAGCCCCGCCCAATTTCACCCTGTGTATCTTTTCCTGCCTCTTCAGCCTATTCGCATTCGTACGCTTTTGGATCCTTATTCATTCCGCATTCGCCTCATAGATCCTTTGAATCACGTACCGTGGCCTCCGCCGCACCTCCGTATAGATCCGGCCGATGTATTCGCCGATGAGGCCCAGGGCGAGGATCTGGATGCCCACAAAGAAGAAGAGGATGGCGAAGAGCGTAAATACCCCTTCCGACTCCGGCCCCATCAGCAGGCGGCGAAGCATGAGGAATCCGCCGAAGCCCAGACCCAGGACGGCGATCCCGATTCCCGCCAGGCTCACGATCTGGATGGGGAGGAGCGAGAAGCCCGTCATGAGGTCGAAGTTGAGCCGGATCAGGCGGAAGGGGTTGTACTTGGACCGGCCATTGATCCGCCGGTCATGGGCGACCGGGATCTCGGTGGGCGATCCCGCAAAGCTGTTGGCGAGGGCGGGGATGAAGCTGGAGACTTCGCTGCAGCCTCGCAGGACCTCCACGACCTCTCGCCGGTAGGCGCGGAGCATGCAGCCGTAGTCCCGCATCTCGACCCCCACCACCTTGGAGGTCACCTTGTTCACGCCCCAGGAAAGCAGCCGCCGCACCAGGTGATCGCGGCGGTTCTGCCGCCACCCGCCGACCACGTCGTGGCCCTCGCCGATCTTGTCCAGGAGCCGTGGGATCTCTTCGGGCGGGTTCTGGAGGTCCGCGTCCAGCGTCACGATCACGTCCCCGCGGGCGTGGTCCAGCCCGGCGAACACGGCCGCGTGCTGACCGTAGTTCCGGTTGAGCTGGATCACCCGGACGACGCCGTGCTTCTCCTGGAGGCAGCACAGGATCTCCAGGGACCGATCCCGGCTCCCGTCATCCACGAAGATCACCTCGTAGGGCCGGACCAGGTCGTCTAGAACGCTCTGGAGCCGCTCCCACAGCGGTTCCAGGTTCACCTCCTCGTTGTACACGGGGATGACGACTGAGACCACCGGCCCCGGCGATTCCGCCCCCTCGCGCCTCGACATCCCAGCTTCAGTTTTCATGCGTGGTCATCCACAGAAACGGTACGAGTGTACGAATGTACGAGCGTACGCTACGATACTCCTCCGGTCTTGGTCCACCTTTGTACCTTCGGACTTTCGTACGCCTTCGCACATGACGTCCATTCCGCATTTCGCATTCCGCATTCGAGCTGTTCCTTCGTACCTTCGTACGCCTCTCTCCTTACCCGATTCCCCAGGTTTCCAAAAAAGCAATCGGCGGATTATAGTCCGCCGATGCCAGGGTTGTCTAGGCAACTTCTACGTGCTTGACCACCAATCCCAGTCAGCCTGCCTATCCAGATGTCTAAGCCCGTGGAGTTCCCTCAGGGGACTCGCCGCGCTTCCCATAGGGTTACCTGAAGATCGTCACCATACTCGCGATCGTCAGACCAAACTGCCCGATGATGGTAGCAACGTCTCGCCAAAGCGGAAGCGGCCTGTACTTGGGCTCCACTGTGGATGGAGCCAGGATGGCATCGCCCGGCTCCATTTCCCGAACCTTCGTATAGCCTTGGATCGCTGACCCGTCGGCCTTTAGGATGTAGGTCTCGCCCTTCTCGGCGTCCTTGCTCAGGCCGCCAGCTTTCTCGACGTAGTACTCTGCAGGGGCCCCTGGCTGGTAAAGGACCGCTGTCTGGTTCCGAACGGCCCCGAGCACCATCACCGTCGAGGGTCGCATGGGGACAGACAGCGTGTCCCCATCCTCCAGGGGAATATCCGATTCGCTTCCCTCGAGCTGTTCGATGTCGCCCACGCGCAAGACGACTCGGCCCAGGACAGCACGTTGCGCTGTCAAGCGCAAGAGTGCCTGACGCTGGAGCAGGGACTCCCGCAGGGGGCCGGCCTGCTCTCCCCCCGCCACCAGGGCACTGGTTTCGGCGAAAAGCCGCTGCTCCTGTTCCCGGACAAACGCTTCGAGCTGCGTCTTCTCTTTCTTGCGCACGGATTCGCGGGTGAATACCGCGGCCTTGGGGTAGGCCTTGTCGGTGAACTCCCCGGCCCGCCGGATGACTGAACTCAGCCGCTCCCCCTTGGTGATCGCATATGTCCCTGGCCGTTTCATTTCGCCGCTCAGGGTGACCGTTGCCGGTCCGACCACTTCCGATTGGACGCTGATCCTGTCCAGCGGCTGTAGAACGATGTCCCGCGCGGGATTCGGTCCCGGGTTCGAGGCCCAAAGCTCTCGCAGGTCAACGGTCAGAACCTCCCGCGAAAAGTCAGGGCGGACACGGACGATCTCCACCCGATCCCGATACGATTCTGGAAAGAGGGCATCCGGTTTGAGGACGTCACTCAGATGCATGCCGGGCTTCCACTCATACTGGCCCGGTGCCCGGACGAATCCCTCCAGCGTCACCGTGTTGTTCAACCGATCCTGTGCGGGAAAAACAGTCACCAGGTCACCGTCCCGAAGCAGCTCGGATTCCCCCCCGCCCTGTTTCGCACCGAAGGAGACATCGAGGATCACCTTCCCGGCAGCCCCTTGAATCCTCTCCACCTGGACTCGATCGAGCCGCGCCGTCGGCAGGGGACCACCCGCCATGGCAATCAGGGCTCCGACAGACGTCCCGGGCCGTAACTCGTAGATGGCGGACCGCTTCACTTCTCCCGTAATAGCCGCGACGGGCCCGATGGACGGGACGAAGATTGTCTCACCGGCCTGGAGCGGCGGACCGAAGTTCCGCTCGCCCCGAAGGAGGAAGTCATACAGGTCCACCTCCTCCAACGTGCGACTGTTTCGCGTGATGCGGATCGATCGAAGGGATCCCATCTTACTGGGGCCCCCGGCTATGAACAGGGCGTCAAGAACCGTGGAGAACGGACTGATGGTGTAGGTTCCGGGTCGTGCCACCTCGCCCAGGACGTAGACCCCGATGGCGCGAAGTTCGCCCAGGGCTAAGCGTAATTCAAAGCCAGAGTAATAGCGGGCCAGCCGAGTCCGCATCACCTCCTGCGCCTGAGCCAGGGTGAGGCCCTGAACTGGCACCGACCCGACCCGGGGCACGAAGACTGCACCGGTACGGTCAACCAGTAAGAGGACAGAGTCGAACAGGGCCGTGCCGGGGATGTTCCACACATACAGGATCAGGCTATCCCCGGGACCCAGCATGTAGTCCGGACTGACCGGCAAATTCATCGCGGGAGCCAGCGACGGCAAGAGGCTCCGAAAGGTCTCATAGCCGAATTGAAACAGCTCCCGGGAGATAAACGGAGCCGTCGGCGCTCCACGCCGGGCGCTCTCAGTAAACGGCAGGGAGGGCGCCTGCAGGAAGCCTCTTTCCAGGGGGGAGCGCGGAACTGCTCGCGTCGCCAAGATTGTCGAGGTGTCCAGGACAAAGGCGGCGGAGGTCGTGGCCGGGTTTCCAGCCAGGTTCTTGATGCTGGCCACGATCGTGTTCTGCCCCTCCGCCAGAACCGGCTGGAGTTCCAGGCTGCCGGCTCCACCTGCCTCCACTTCTCTGTTCAGACGTTGCAACTGACGTTCCTGGACGGCTCCCTGGGTTGCCTCGGATCCTCGAGTGGCCGTGGGTCGCCAGGTTGCCCCGCTCGGAGTCACCTGGAACTGTTGAGTCCGGTCAATACCGTTGACCGTCACCTGAAAGCTGTTGAGGTCCAACTCATCCCGAGGATCGCGGAAGATGATGCTAATCCCCTGATCCTCCCGAGTCACGATGGTGCCGTTCCGGGGCTCTACGATCGTGATGATCGGAAAGGCCGACAGCTCCCGGATGACACGGGGCGTCGCCGGTTGCCCCGGTTGTCCCAGTTGTCCGATCTGCCCCGCCTGCTCCGGACCCGTGAGGCTCTGCCCTCCGGGCATTTGTGCCATCACAGGTACTGGAAACCCGATCATGACCGCTAACACGAGCACCAGCCACGCTCTCACTCGCTTCACTCGGCTAATCCACATCAGTCAACTCCCCAGGAGGATCCGTCTGCTCCAAAGCCTCGGTTTACCTCCGTACGAAAGTACGAGGGTACGAATGTACCCTGACCGAACAGGAAGACCAGCGGACACACTCAACTTCCATGGAGTCTAGTCCTGCCAACTGTGCAGATCCTCAAATCAGTCTATCTCCATCCCCCAACACCGTACGAGTGGACGAAAGTACGAGTGTACGGCCCGCCCCCTATATCTCTTCGTACCCTCGTACATGCGTACACCCCGTGCCTCCCGCCGTCCATTCGTACTCTCGTACCTTCGTACGCCTTTCTCGCAGACATCGTTCGAGAGTACGAACGTGCGAATGTACGCTGCCTGCCCGCCTGCCGGCTTCCGAGCATGCTAGCCAGCGGATGGAGCTTCCTGCTTCCGAACCCGTTCCAGATATTCGAGGAAAAACGCCAGAAACATCCCCAGGAACAGCGAGAGTGCTCCCGCGATCGCCATGTTTAACCTAACGGACGGCTTCGACTTGCGCTCGGCCGGGACTGCCCTATCGAGAACCTGGACACTGGGCGTATCCCGTGCCTCGCTGATCTTCGCCTGCTCGTACTGTGCTGTCAGCAAGCTAAATACGGTCTCCTGAACCTTGACCTCGCGCATCAATCGGATTAGTTCCATCCCTACCTCTGGCACTTTCGTGAATGGAACCTGGAACTCTCTTCTGCGCTGCCCAGGATTCGGGCTTTCAGGGGGAAGTTCCATGCCCTGGCCGTACTGCATTTGAGCCAACTGCCGTTTCAACTCCTCTAGCTGTCGCTTCTGGGCTAGCACCTGCGGGTTGTTCTCCGTGGAAAAGCTTCGCATGAATTCGAGCTGCGCCTCTGCCACCACAATCTGTCCCTTGAGCTTTCCGGCTTCCTCGATGGCGCCTTTTGCCTGCTCCTGCATGACAATGGCCTTGTTGTTTTCCTGAAAGCGTCGAAGAGCCTCTTCGCCTTGGCGCAGGGCCTTCTCCGTCTTGTCCAGCCGCTCCGCAATAAAGGCCCGCTGCCGGCCGGCGTCGGTCGTCCCCAGCTTGGCGAACAGCCGATCCAGATTTGTGACATACGCATTCGCAATGTCGGCCGCAAGTTTTGGATCCTTGTCTTCCACGTTGACAGATATCGCGCCTTCCTTGGACACCTTGATGTCCGTCGCGCCTTGAAGCCCCTTGATGGCGTCCTCGGTGTATTTGGCCTTGTAGTACTCCTTCAGGCTAAATCGCTCCACGAGGCCCTGAGTCATCGTCCGGCTTTTCAGGATCGCGACGAAGACATCCCGATTGCTTCCAGTGGGGGGCAGTATGTTTCCGAGAACCTGCCCAGCTCCCGACGCCGCGAGGGCAGCCGCCAGTCCTGCCCCTCCGCCCCCGGACTCCTTGGGGGCCAGGATCGTCACCCTGGACTCATAGATCTTCGTCATGATGAAGTAGCTGTAGAACCCCGCCGTGAACACCGAGACAAGGGTGAGTCCCAGGATTATGCGGCCGCGCTTTTTCAGCACCCGCCAGTAATCCAGCAGGTTCACTTCATGGTCTTGCCACTCTTCTCTCGTCTCGGGACTCATAACTCACACCTCTCTTCAACTGCTGGGACGCTCGAAGGCTAGGATGCCAATGCCAGCACACAGCGTACGAAAGTACGAAGGTACGAATGTACCCCCCGACCAGCTCATCACCAAATTCGAAATCCGAGAGTGGTCAATTCGAAATCCGCAATCCGAAATCCGAAATGAGCGATCATTCCGCAATCCGTATTCCGCATTCCTGATTCAGAACGTACTTTCGTACCCTCGTACATTCGTACACCCTTGGCAGTTTAGCAGGTTGCTGAAAAACTATTTTCGGGGGTCGTCCCCGAGGGCCTCAGCAGTACCGCAGCTGAACCCACGAATGGTTCGCAGAACCGCTCTGGAGGCTCAGGATTCACGATCGGCTCGTGTTGGAGCTTCCAATCTGCATTCTGACGGATAGGCGTTTGTGGGGCTTTCGCCCACTACTCGAACGAGTTTTTCAGCATCCTGTTAGGCCTTCCAGCCTGCTAGATGCCAGCTTGATTGCCTTCCAGCCTTCCCGCCTTGCAGCTTGCTCGCATTCCAGCCTTCCAGCACCCAAAGACTATCCAATGACCCCATCCACAGTGAACTCGACATCGGGAAATACCTGCGGCGACAAGGATTGACCTCGCTGGACTCGCTGAACCTCCCGGTATCCCTGCGGCGCAGGTGTCCGAAAGACTTCGACGCAATCCCCTGCCAGGTCAACCAGCCACGCCTCGGGGATTCCGGCCTGACCATAGAGGGGTACCTTGATGCCGCGGTCATACTCTGCGGATGTCTCGGCCACCTCTATAACCAGGATCACATCATCCGGCCCAGGGTGTGCGGAGGCGTAGAAGTCAGCGCGGGGGCGCAGCAGCGCCAGGTCGGGCTGCGGCTCGGAATGTGTCCCCAGCCGAATTGGGTCCTGGGCGCCGACGATGGCGCGCTCCCCCGCTCCCCGATCGAGAAGCCGAATCAGGCGCTTGACACACGCAGCGTGACGACTCCCGACCGGAGTCATCTGTACGATCTCTCCTTCAATAAGCTCCACCCGATCATCTTCTCCAAAGATGTGAGCCTCCGCCATCCGATGATACTCATCAACCGTAAACACCCGTCTGAGCACCTGCACAGCCATAACACATCCCCTCTATCGCTTGGCAACCTCTGCAAACCGGGGCCCCCAAGGAAAACGCCACGTCGTACGCCTCACGACCCTATCGCCATAGTACTTCTATCAGCCGATTTCAGCAAGTCGCCACCTTCCATCCATATTCTTCGCCCCGGTTCGCGGCTCACGGTTCTAGCCTCTCGGCCGCATTCCGCACTCCGCATTTCGGACGATTCCGCATTCCGAATTCCGCAATCCGCATTTGAGTTAGAATTTCTTCCCCCGATGTTCCCACTTCCCCCTCACCGTGGCGACCGTGTCGAGAGTTCCTGCCACCACTGGAAAGTGATAGCTTGAACAAGGGAGAACCCCAAGATTGTGGGGTCTGCGACGAGATAGAGTGACACGAGCTTCCACGCAAGGAGGCGCCCCCAGGATGACGGCCATGCCTGCCGTAACGTTGACAGCGAGGAAGACAGTCGTCAGCCCGACGCACTCGAGCATTCTTCCGACCGCCCTACTCAAGGCCCTCCCCGAAAGCCGGGATCCCTTGGCCCCAACCAGATAGGCAGCCGCCGAGGTGCAGCCGATCAGGATTGGAAGAAAAACCTGCTCCATGCCTGCCCCTTCATGCTCTCACAGGTATCCGGCCATCCTGTAATAGAGGGGCGCGACGAACTCCTGCGCGATCCGCCGCACGAGCCGCAGGCGTTCCTCCGGCGCCACAGCAGCACTGGAGAAATCGTCCGCAGGCGCCGGCAGCACCTCAAACCCGGCCCGCTCGAACAGTGCCTGGGCACGTGTCATGTGCTGCGAGTCAGTCACGAGCAGGATTCGCCTCACGCCCAGGGGACGGAGGAGCGCTCGGATGCGGGCCGCCTCCTCCCGTGTCGTCCGCGCCCCGGCCTCTGTCGGGATCACCTGAGGCGAGAGTCCAAATTGGCGGGCGAGCTCAGCACGAACGCGAGCCTCCGCCGGCCCCTGACCGCGTGCCTCGCCGAGCAATACAAGGAGTGGCGCCAGCTCCTCTCGGTGAAGGACGATCCCTTGGAGGGCGCGACGCAGGGAGAGATCGCTCAGCAGCCCGTCTGGCTGGAGGCCGCCCCCGAGCACCACGATTGCATGCGCCGGCTCGAGGCGAGGAGAAACGCTACCCATTTGGGCCAGGAGATTTGGCAATGGGGTGAGGGCCGCAGCAAGAAAAAGCAGGACGCCGGCGAGCCCCAAAGCCGGAGGCTGAGTGCACATCGCATGAGAATCTTCCTCGTAGCCATATTCGACGCGGGGGCCAATCCCGGATGCGGTGATCCTCGCGGTTTGCTTAGGGTGCCTGTGGGGTGACCGCAAGCTCCTACCCGCCGGAGGGCAGCGTCGTGGTGACGCCAATCATCGGCCCGTGGGGAAAACTGCCCCGCCCCTCATCAGAACTGTATTCTTCAGGCCCCTTCGATCCCTACCGCTCCAAACATACGCATACGCCGGCTCAGCATTATGGCGCCATCGAAGTGGGGGGAGGAGCGTGTCTCATCCCGTGCTGCCTGAGAAGGCTCTCCACGCGGCTCTCAAGGATGTTCACGGGAATAGGCTTGTAGATCCGGTCATCAGCACCAAAGGTCAGGACGTCGGCTAGGCTCACCGAGTCGGCCGAATCCACCAGGACGAGGATCGGCAGAGCCCGGTCGCCCTTCGCTTGCTTGAGTTGGGTGCAGAGCCTGCGGACATTCGTCCGAGGGAGGTGGAAATCCAAGATCACCAAATCAGGGACACACTCCCCCAGCCGCTGATTCGCCTCGTGACGACTCGCGGCCTCAAACACCTGGTAGCGGCTTTCCAAGATGCGCTTCAACGTCATCCGAGTGTACGGGTCGTCCTCCACCAGGAGGATCCGGTGGGCCTTTTCCGGCTGGCGGGGGCCCGAGGTCACTCCGTTCTCGAAGTCCGGAACCAAGGCCCTGAGCTTTGCCAGTAGCAATGGCTCCTCCCCAGCCCCCGCGTACTTCAGAAGCTCCAGTATGCCTACGTGGAGTGACCCGTACTCCAGCGGATCCGTCTCCACCACCAGGATCTTCTCGTGCACCGTCGGTAGGATCCGGGTCTCGGGGTTCAGGAGTTCCTCGAAGAGCTTCTCCCCGGGCCGCGGCTCGGTGAACTTGATTTCGATATCCCTTTCTGGATCCAGGCCGGAGAGCACGATGAGGTCCCTGGCCAAGTCCACAATTCGCACCGGCTCGCCCATGTCTAGCACGAAGATCTGCCCGCCCTCCCCTTGGGTCGCCGCCTGGAGGACGAGCTGGCAGGCCTCGGGAATGGTCATGAAGTAACGCCGCATGTCCGGGTGGGTGATCGTCAGGGGTCCACCTGCCTCGATCTGCCGCTGGAAGACCTGGAGGACGCTCCCCTCGCTCCCCAGAACATTCCCGAAGCGGACCGTGAGGAAGCGGGTCTTGGCCTGGGCGTTGAGAGCCTGAACATACATTTCCGTAAGGCGCTTGGTGGCCCCCATGACGCTGCTCGGGCGGACCGCCTTGTCTGTGGAGATCAGAACGAAGTCCTCCACCCCGATGCGCTCGGCCGCGTTGGCCACCACCATGGTTCCGAGGACATTGTTCTTGACCGCCTCCCCTTTGTTCTGCTCCATTAGTGGTACATGTTTATGGGCTGCAGCGTGGAAAACGACCTGCGGTTTGTGTTCGCTAAAGATGGTCGCCATCCGTCTTTCGTCCGTCACGTCTCCAATCACAGGACACAGGGGAACCTGGGGAAATTTTTCCCGCAATTCCATCTCAACGAAGAACAGATTGTTCTCGGCCCGCTCCACGAGGACGATCTTCTCAGGCCCGAAACGCGCGAGCTGTCGGCACAACTCGGAACCGATCGACCCGCCCGCGCCGGTCACGAGGACCCTCTTTCCCTGGACAAAGCTTTCCACGTTCGTGTGGTCTATCTTCACCGGCTCACGGCGGAGGAGATCGCTGATATCTACCCGGCGCACCTTCGAAACCGTGAGGGGCCCTTCCATGAGCTCCGCGAGGCTCGGGACGGTCCTGTACTCTATCCTAGCAGCCCGACAGGCGCCGATGATCCGCCGCATCTCCGCCCCCGTCGCGGACGGGATAGCGATGAGCAGCTCCTGAACTTCCCGGGACAGGCACAGGTCTGGAAGCTGATCAATCGTCCCCACTACCTCGATTCCGTGGATGCGCCTCCCCTGCTTGCTGGGATCATCATCCACGAAGCCGACGATGTGGTAATTCAAGCCTGGGTTCCGCCCGATCTCGCGGATCAGTAGCTCCCCCGCGTCGCCGGCTCCGATGATCAGCGCCCGCCGCTCGCCACCATTGCGACTCCGTGCTCGCCATTCCCATGCAGCCCGCAGCGCCAGGCGCGTCCCTCCCACCAACAAGAGACAAACTCCCCAGTCGATCGGAAAAATCGGCCACGGGAAATTCGGGTTGATCAACCCCAGCACGGCAACGGCGAACACGACAGAGCTGAGCGTCACGGCCTTCAGGATTGAGAGGATATCCCGCATGCTGACGTATCGCCAGAGCCCCTCGTAAAGGTGGAGCCAGGCGAAAACCGTTAGCCGGACGAGGAGGATCAGAGGCAGGGTCACTAGGAATTGCCGCCAATCGGCAGGGGACAGGGGGAACTCGAACCGGAGGAGATAAGCGAGCCAGTACCCCGCCGCCACCAGGCTCGCGTGAAGCATGACGATGATCCATCGCCGGTACGGCAAGATATGATTAATCAAAGCTGAAGCATCCCGCTGCGCCAAAGCTCCCGGCTTTCCGCCCCTTCAACGTCGCCCCCAGGGCCTGGGCGGCATCCTCGATCACGAGAAGCCCATGCCGTTCTGCGATCGCCATGACCCGATCCATATTGCACAGGCGCCCGTTCAGGTGGACAGGAAGGAGGGCCTTCGTCTTTGCGGTGATCGCGCGCTCCACCTGCTCAGGAAGCATGTTGTAGTCAGGTCCCACGTCCACGAGGACCGGCGTTGCCCCGCAGTGGATAATCGCCTAGACCGTCGCCACAAAGGTGTGCGCTACGGTGATCACCTCGTCTCCCGACCCGACACCGGCGCCCAATAGGGCGAAATGCAGCGCATGGTACCCACTGTTCATCCCGACCGCATGCCGGACCCCGACAAAACACGCCAGCTTCTCTTCGAACTCCCGTAACTGCTGCCGATAGATCAGGTCCCCCCTGGAAAGACAGTCCGTGATCGCCGCGTCAATCTTCGGCTTCAGCTCTTGGAAGTGTCTGCGGGGGTCAACAAAGGGCACCTTGTAGCCCATGCGATCTCCTTTCTCACCCCACAAGCAATTTCTCTACAGCAGCGATGATAGCCTGAGCGTCGGGATAGTACACCTGCTCGAGCATGCGACTCGACGGTGCAGGGGCATCCGGAAGCGTAACCCGCGCGATAGGCGCCTTTAAATAGCGAAAAGCCCCACCTGCGACGGTCGCCGCAACCTCGGCAGCCATACCGCAGGTCCTCCACGCACCGTCAGCCACGACCAATCTTCCGGTCTTTCTCACCGAAGCAAAAACCAAGTCTTGATCCCATGGCTTGATCGAGCGCAGGTCAATCACTTCAGAATCGACACCTCGTTCCGCCAGTGCTTCCGCTGCCTTGGATGCCTGCTTCATCATGTATGATGTCGCAACGATTGTCACATCTCGTCCCTCTCGACGTACGATGCCTTGACCGATCGGCACGGAGTACATCTCCTCCGGAACTTCCGCGGTCTCGGCATACAACCATCGGTCGTCAATATACATTACCGGGTTGCCGTCGTTCACTGCAGCAATCAGGAGCCCCTTGGCATCGTATGGGGTGCTTGGCATCACTACTTTTAAGCCAGGAACATGCATGAAAAACGCCTGAAGCGACTGAGAGTGCTGAGCCCCTTGCTCGCCACCTCGGTTGATTACCGACCGAACGACAATCGGGACGCCAACTCGCCCTGCAAACATGTAAGACCAATTCGCGGCTTGGTTGACGATTGGGTCCACAGCAAGGAGCATGAAATCCATTCGGGGATGAAAAACGATCGGCCGCATCCCAGCAATAGCCGCCCCAATGGCTGCACCAGTTGTCGCATTCTCGGATACGGGAGAGTCTATCACCCGATGACGACCGAATTCCTTTTCCAGATCCTGCAGGGTGGTGCCCGCATACCAAGGACTCCATACTCCCTGTCCCATCAGAAACACGCGTGGGTCCGTGGCGAGCAGTTGTGCGTGGGCCTCTCGAATGGCCTCCGCATAGCTCAATGAACGTATTGTCATTGGCCCCCCCCTCTCGCCCAATAGATGTGTGCCAATAATTCACTCTCGTCCGGATAAGGTGACTGTTGAGCCAGAACCACCGCCTCCTCCACCTCCTCGCGGATCCCTTGCTCCAGCCGTTCCAGATCTTGTGGTGGTACCCCCATCTCCATCAGGCGGGTACGCGCACGGGCTACCGGATCCTTCGGTAACCATCCCTCCAATTCGTCCTTCCGCTTCACGCCCACATCCAGATCCCAAGCCGGTCCCACATGCCCCCGCCAACGGTAGGTACGACACTCTAGTAGTGTAGGACCATTCCCGTTGCGAGCTCGAGTGACCGCCTCAACGCTAGCTCGGTAAATCGCTTCTACGTCGTTCCCGTCGAGACGGATACCAGGAATCCCATGTACCTCACCGGCCTTGTAGATATTGTCTTCGGCGCGGTGTTCAAGAAGGTGCATGTGGCTCGAGTAGAAATTGTTCTCACAAACAAAGAAGACCGGCAGTCGATAGAGCGCCGCCAAGTGCGCCGATTCATGAAAGTGGCCCTCATCCGTCGCCCCGTCGCCGAAGAAGGAGACCGAGACTCGCCCGTCTCCCCGCAGTTTCGACGCGAGACCCGACCCGACGGTCAGGGGGATGGTGGCGGCTACCAGCGGCACCGTGCCCAGGATGCCCACCTCCGGCGCCACCAGATGCATGGAGCCGCCGCGGCCTCGCGCGCAGCCGGTTATCTTGCCGTACAGCTCGGCCATCATGGCGCGGAGGTCCCCGCCCTTCGCCAGGTAGTGCCCGTGGGATCGATGTCCACCCCACACATAGTCATCCGTGCCCAGGGCGGCACAGACCCCCACCGCAATCGCCTCCTGCCCAATATAGAGGTGACACGGTGTCTTGATCTCACCCGCCTCAACGAGATCCGCGACCCGCTCTTCAAAGAGACGGATTCTCAACATCATCACATACATGCTTCGCATGAGCGTTGCGGGGACTTCTCCAGCCGCTCCCCCTGCTGGTACCGGAGAATGGAGCTTCATCCTCTTCACCCTCCCCCTGCGGATCTATTTGCAGGTTCCACGTACGTAGGCCTCGGAACTGAAGCGGTCAAATAGATGTGTCTTGAGGGTCTTAAGCATGATCTGAAGATTCGATCGAAAGCGAGCGCTCCCTGGATACGTGGCAGGATCCGCGAGGAGGCCGGCCGGCGGGGGGTTCCGATCCAGATACCGGAGCGCGCCGAGGGCGTACCGGTCGTCCTCCACAAGGCAGGCCCGGTAGCGCCCCTCCCAGAAGTGGCCCCGGCGCTTCCGGATCCTGTGAAATGCCTTGGCGGCCTCGGTCATGAACCAGCGCAGGGGCCGCCCAAGGGCGTCCAGCTTGGGCGCCCGGAGCAGCAGGTGGATGTGATTGGACATCAGCGTATAGGCGTACAGCGTGACGTCATAGGTCCGGATCATCTCCCGCAGGAGGGCGAGGAGCAGTTCGAAGTCCTCCAGGGTGGTGAAGCAGAACTCCCGGCTATCGCACCGGGCCGCTGCGTGCGCCGTCCCCCGGGGGGCATAGACGCGTGCGGCGCGGGGCATGGCCACCCGTAGGATGGGGCGGAGGAGATCATCCACCAGCGGATACGGCTTCACATTGCTCCTGGTCAAACCCCGCCCCCGAAGAATCTAGAACGCTCCCCTGAGAAATCAGGCAGCTACGTAGTATTTCTCCCACGGAGAAGAAGATCGAGGGTAGTCTCCCACATCATGATCCCCTTCTGGGGAAAATGGCAGCTTCCAAAAGGGGCTTCTCTTCGGTAGAACCAGGGTCGCGTGCGCCACACGTCAACCGCGGCCCTAACCGAAGGAGAAACCCCATGCCTATCATCCGGTCAAATGCAATCCGAATCAAGCGCCTTTCGGGAGCTGAAGGCGGATCTCCGGACCAGACGCGATCGCCTCCGCGTGGGGATCGACATCGCGAAGCGGCAGCACGTGGCCCAGGTCCGCCTCGCCCATACGCGGATCCTGGAGCAGCGCTTCGACGTCGCCAACACCGGGGCCGACTTCGAACGACTCTGGAGGCACCTGCAGCAGCGCCAGGCCGAGACCGGCGTCACGGAGATCGTCTGCGCCGTGGAACCGACGGGCACCTACCACGAGGCCCTGGCCCAGTTCCTGGAGGCCCACGGGGTCGATGTCGTCCTCGTCGCGAACCAGGTCGCCCACCACAACCGGCGGACGCTGGATGGGACCTGGGGGAAGAGCGATCCGAAGGACGCCCACAATCTCTGTGATCTCCTCGAGCGGGGGGTGGTCCTCTTCTACTCGCTCCCCGATGAGCGGATCGCCACCCTCCGGCGCCTCGTGCGCCTGCTCCGCGCTGCGCGGGTGGAGCTGGGGGCGTGCAAGGCCCGCTTCCGGAACACCCTCCTCCCGCGGCTCGGCCCGGCCGGGGACGCGGTGCCCCCCGCGCTCCTCGCGGTGCTCCCGGCGCCCCTGCGGCGACTCTGCCCGGTCCCGGCCGAGACCCCCCGGCGCCGGGGGCGCCCGCGGACGGCGGATCCCGGCGGGGAGGGAGGCGCCCCGGCTGGCCCGCTCCCGCCCGGCCTCGCCGGCGAGTGCACCGACCTCGTCGCGCGCCTCACGGCCGTCCAGGCGCGCCTCGCGACGATCGAGGCGGAGCTGGTGCGCGTCGCGCAGCCGCTCCCGGCGTACACCCTCCTCCGCACGATCCCCGGGATCGGCCCGACCCTCGGGGCGATCCTCCTCGCGGAGCTCGGGGACATCGCCTGGTACACCCACTTCGGCCAGCTCCGGAAGCTGGCGGGGCTGGACATCCAGCGGGTGGCCTCCGGCCAGTGGGCGGGGACGGGGCGGATCTCGCGCTGTGGTCGGCCGCTCCTCCGGTGGGCGCTCTACCAAGCGGCCCTCGGCGCGGCCCGCACGCCCTGCTGGCGCGCCCGGCGCGAGGTCCTCATCGCCAAGCGGCAGGGCGATCGCTTCGCGTTCCTCAAGGCGAATGTCGAGTTGGCGGCGAAGCTCTTGCGCCTGGTCTGGGGCGTGTGGCGCAGTGGCCAGCCCTACGACCCCGCGCGAGTGGACGGAGCCCCTGCGGCGCGGCCGGCGATAGCCTCCCCGAAAGCTCGCGCCGGCCGCCGCGGGGCCCCACCTCTCGATAAGGGGCAGGCGGAGATCGTTGAACCGAGAGGCAACCAGGCGGGTCGGAGTTCGGGCAGGCGAGCCTTGCGCCCGAGAAGTGGTACAAGCCGGAGGGCGTGACGCGCTCCGGCGCTCAGAGAGGAGACCACGACAACCACCCGTTTCCCGGGGAGAGGCAGCGCGAGTTTGCTACGTGGAGGCACCCGGCGTGACCTCGCGAGGGACAGAGGCGCGCCTCTCCTGCTCCGGCAGCCCGGACTAGGCCGGTTGAGCGCGGCTGGCAGCGCCGACGCCGAATAGCACCACTACGATGGGGCGAGGAGCATTCCGAGGAGAGGCGCTCTCCGGGACGGGGACAGGCAATCATCGCAGGACGCTTCGGCGTCACTCACAGGGAGGATTTTCTCTTGACAGCGAAAAAACGGCCGGGTCCCAAAAGATGTCCGGTACCTTTCTTGTTGCACTTCAGTTTCGACCTTCAGTCAAATTCGAAATTCGAAATTGAGAAGCTGGCCAGCCTGCTCGCCTGCCAGCCTCGTCTTGATTCTGCATTCCCGCCGGGCCGGATGGCCCTCTCTCCGAGCCGGAGGCGTCTCCGAGCCGGAGGCTGGGCCGGAGGCCGCATTCCGCACTTGAGACCGTACCCTCGTACATTCATCCGTCGTTCTCAGAACTTCCGCCCTCGGTGTTCCCATTTTCCCCGAAGGGTAATCCAGAACGAGAGCCCTATCAGCTTCAGGTCCAGCCAGAAGGTCTGCTTTTTGATGTATAGTAGGTCGAACTTGAATTTGTGCCTGCGGGGAAGATCCCGTGGCGCATACACCTGGGCGAGACCGGTAAGGCCAGGCCTAGCCCGGTGCCGCTCCTCGTATCCAGGGATCTCTTCCATGGGGGTCAACCTCCCGTTTCCCTTCACCTCAATCTCTCCGGGAAGAAGGGCTCGAGGGCCGACAAGACTCATGTCCCCCTTAAGAATATTCCATAGCTGAGGCAATTCATCCACCGCGGACGCTCGAAGGAGTCGTCCGACGGAGGTTACCCTTGGATCCTTTTTGCTTGCTTGGAGTGGTCCGAAGCGCTCGTCCGAATCTTCTATCATAGTCCGAAACTTCCAACTCCTAAACCGCCTTCCGCCCCTCCCCACCCGCTCTTGCGTATAGAACACAGGCCCGCCGTCCTCAAGTTTTATGCCGAGCGCGATGAGCAGCCACAGGGGCAAGGACAGCGTCAGCCCTACGCAGGACAGCACGACATCCAAGGCGCGCTTCGCACAGGAATCCAACTCTCCAGCCGGTCGCACTCGGATCTCCCGCTGCTCCTCTTCAACTGCTAGCGCGCCCGTGTCAGCCAGCCTGACGCTTCGCGCGCACAGCCTCGTCGAGGATGAGCTCATAGGACGCAAGGCACTTCTTGAGAGAGTAGTTCTCCGCAGCATAGGTTCGCCCGTTCTTCCCGAATGCCTCGCACAGCGCCGGATCCGAATAGAGCCGTCCGATAGCCTCCGCGAGGGAGGCCGCGTCTCCGGGAGGGACGACCAGCCCGGATTCGCTCTTCACGATAACCTCAGCCGCGTCGCTCGCCGGATTCACGATGCCTATCATGGGCCGCGCCACGGCCATGATGCTCTGCACTTTCCCGGGGATGGCCGGCGACAGCAGGGCCTGCGACAGCGGTACCAGACAGATGTCGGATGCCCGCAGGAGCTCAAAGTACTCCTCGCGGGGCAGCATCGGCAGGAAGCAGACGTTCCTCAGATCCCGGCCCAACTGCCTCCAGCGGCTCTGATACACGCCGTCCCCGGCCAAGACGAAGAGGATATCGCTCTTCGCCTCCAACCTCCGTGCCGCATCCAGCACGGCCGTCAGGTCTTGCGCGAATCCCATCACCCCGGCGTAGGACACGATGAATCGACCAGAGAATCCTCGGGCCCGTCGGAACGCGTTCTCCTTGGGCCCCAGCGTGACGTGCTCTGTGTCGATCCAGTTCGGGACGTAATGCACCTTGTGGGCGGGTACACGCTTCCTTGTGATCAGGACCCGCTGGCTCCCCGGGGCAGGCACAATGATCTTCCTCGCCGAAGCGTAGACGAAGCGCTCTAGCGCCTCGGCCAGGGAAATGGCAATCCGATTGGTCAAGAGGCCCAGGTCCACTACCGTCTGCGGGTAGAGGTCGTGCAAGTTGAGGACGAAGGCCGACTCCATCCTCCGCTGGTACAACCACCCTGTTAGCCCCAACGCCAGCGGCGGTGAATAGATGAGAACGACATCGGCTCTCCCCCACCGCATTGCTGCCCCGGCCAATTGAATCCCGAGAAGCGCCTGGCCGACCGCCCGCACAGTCCCGAACCGGCTCAAGGTCGACAGGCCCCTCACCCGGATGACCTCCACCCTCTGGAGCAGCTCCCGCCTCGGGATCCCTGCTTCCCGGTCGCCCCGACGCCGCGGTGCCACGTACTCCGAGGGCATCCGCGTCAGTACGCTCACTTGGTGCCCGCTGGCGACCAGACCGGTTGCCAGCTCTCCGAAGAGATGGGCCGCCGATCGGGCCTCGGGATGGAACCGCTCGACGATCATGAGGATTCGCATTAGGCCGCATCAGAGCGCCGGAGGCGCCTCCGGTCCCAGGCCGGCTAATCCGCCGGCATCACAACCCGTCCTCCCGGAACGACCTCGACACGTCTAGATGGTACCGCTCCGGCAGGTGCATTTGGAACCCGTTCGTCCTCACGCGCCCCAGCAGGTCGGCGACGATCCGCTCAGACGCCTTCCCGTCCCCCAGCCCGTGCTCCCAGGTCTTCCCGTACAGCCGCTCCAGCTTGTCGTAAACGGACGCGAACGGGTATCGCCATGCCTCGGCGGGATCGAACTTGACGCTGGACCCCACATCATAGACCTGGGGGCGTTCGGTGGACTTGCGGATCTGGAGGGACGGCACCTGCAAGACGCAGGTCTCCTCCACCACGGTCCCGGAGTCGGTGAGGACTCCTCTCGCGTTCACCATGAGCACCAGCATCTCATCGTACCCGATCGGATCCACGATCTTCACGTTCTTCGGCACGGGGAGCTGGTACGCGCGAAGCAGTTTTTGCGTGCGATAGCTCGCCGGGAAATAGACCGTCCTGTCCGTCGCCTCGACCAGCAGCAGGATGTTCTCCAGGGACGACCGGATATGCACGTTCTCCCTTCGGTGGCAGGTCATCAGGTAGTATTCCTTCGGCTCGAGGCCTCGCTCCGAGAAGAAACCGCGGGTCGCCATCGCATCGTAGTAGCTCTTCCGCCGGAAGTAGTAGTGCTCCAGCACGTCCACGATGAGATTCTGGACGACGACGATGCTGTCCGGGTTCAGTCCCTCCGCAACCCCTTGCTGCTTGTACTCGTCGAAGTAGGTGTAGATCACGTCCGACAGATGGTCGATGGTCGTGCGGTACTTCTCCTCCGGCATCCGCCAATCGTACGAGCGCATGCAGCCTTCGATGTGGACGATCGGGATGTTCAATTGCGCGGCAGCCAGGCACCCCATCACGGTGTTCGTGTCTCCCAGGAACACCGCCGCCTCGGGTCGGAGCTCCTCCAGCACCGGATAGAGTCTGGCGATGACGGCGGCGGAGACCTCGGCATCCGTCTCGCCCCCGCAGTTCAGCTCCACGTTCGGCGGGTCCACTTTCAGCTCGCGGAAGAAGATGTCCTTCAGATTGTCCGA
>Ga0080064_1000970_pt1 | contig 65520 bp, 61 predicted proteins | sample Subgrocontami54m_FD_69260 | JGI IMG/M metagenome (GOLD analysis project Ga0080064, IMG submission 69260) | Subsurface groundwater microbial communities from S. Glens Falls, New York, USA - GMW46 contaminated, 5.4 m (SPADES assembly) (version 2) ... | reverse complement strand
AGCTTTTTGGGCGGCCGGGCAACGGGGTGCGGGTGGCGAGCCAAAGCTTCGGGGAAGGCGTGGACGTGCGCGGCGAAGCGCTGTCGCTGGTGGTGATAGACAAGCTGCCGTTCGCGCCGCCCGACGATCCGGTGCTCGCCGCCCGCATCGAATATCTCAACAAGCAAGGCAAGAACGCTTTCATGGAGTACCAGTTGCCGCGCGCGGCGATCAGCCTGAAGCAGGGCGCGGGGCGTCTGATCCGCGACGAAACCGATCGCGGCGTGCTCATGATCTGCGACCCGCGCCTGATCAGCAAGCCCTATGGACGGCGCATCTGGAAAAGCCTGCCGGCGATGCGACGCACGCGCGTGCTGGAAGAGGTGACGGAGTTTTTCGCCGCCGCTCCGGTAGAATAGCGGCGTCTTGTCCCCCAAGGGGACTCCCTTCTGGCGTGGGAGCGGCGCCCTCGCCGCGATCGGTGCAAATCGAAGTGCAATCGGCCCGAGGGCGGGCCTCCCACAACCCCGCAATCAAAATGCAAATCGTTAGAAGCGTCCGACATACATGCACATACTCGTAACCGGCGCCGCGGGCTTCATCGGCTCGACGCTGGCGCTGCGCCTGCTCGAGCGCGGCGACCGCGTCGTCGGGCTGGACAACCTCAACGACTATTACGACGTCGATCTGAAAAAAGCGCGGCTTGCGCGCCTGCGGGCTTTCCCCGGTTTTGAATTTGAAAAAACCGACATCGCGGACCGCGAGCGCATGGCCCGCTTGTTCGCGCAGCGCCGGTTCGATGCCGTCATGCATCTCGCCGCGCAAGCCGGGGTGCGCTATTCGATCGAGAACCCCGGCGCTTACATCGACGCCAATCTGGTCGGGTTTGCCAACGTCATCGAAGGCGCGCGCCGCTCGAAAGTCGGGCACTTCGTGTTCGCCTCGTCGAGTTCCGTCTATGGCGCAAACGCCAAGCTGCCGTTCGCGGAGGACGACAATATCGATCACCCGCTGTCGCTCTATGCGGCGACGAAGAAGGCGAACGAGTTGATGGCGCATAGTTACGCCCATCTGTACCGCCTGCCCTGTACCGGTCTGCGCTTTTTCACCGTGTACGGTCCGTGGGGGCGGCCGGACATGGCGCTGTTCAAGTTCACGCGCGGGATCCTCGCCGGCGAGGCGATACCGGTGTTCAATCGCGGCGACATGGTGCGCGACTTCACTTACGTGGACGACATCGTCGAAGGCGTGGTCAGGGTGATAGACCGGCCGGCGCAACCGGACCCGGCCTGGACCGCGCTTGCGCCGACCCCATCGAGCAGCAATGCGCCCTACCGGATCTACAACATCGGCAACAACCGGCCGGTGAAGCTCATGCGCTATATCGAGGTGCTCGAGCAGTGCCTGGGCAGGAAAGCGAAACTGGATCTGCTGCCGCTGCAGGCGGGCGATGTGCCCCAGACCATCGCCGACGTATCGCGGCTCGAGGCGGCGGTAGGGTTCAAGCCGGCCACGCCGGTCGAAGCCGGCATCGGGTGCTTTGTCGAATGGTATCGTTCGTATTATCAAGTCTGAGTGCTAGCGCGAAGTTTGCAAAAAAGGGACATCTAAGAAATTGTCATTCCGAGGCCGAAGGCCGAGGAATCTGCTTCTTGCTCTCTATAAAAAGCAGATTCTTCGCTTCGCTCAGAATGACAAGATTAGAGATGCCCAAGTAATTCTCACTTATCGACAATTGAGGAAAACATGAAAATACTCATCACCGGCGGCGGCGGATTCCTCGGCTACCGATTGGCAGAGGCCCTGCTCAAACGCGGCACCCTGGCCGATGCAGACGGCAAGCAGGCGGCCATCTCGCAGATCGTGCTGCTCGACACCGCTTTTCCGGCGCAAACCGACGCGCGCCTGAAATGCGTGAAAGGCGATTTCACCGACGCCGCGCTGCTCGCCGCGACCATGGGCCGGGATACCGGCTCGGTGTTCCATCTGGCGGCGGTGGTGAGCGGCGGCGCCGAGGCCGATTTCGACCTCGGCATAAAAGTGAACCTGGACGGCACGCGCGGCCTGCTGGAGGCCTGCCGCAAGCAGGCACGCCCACCGCGCTACGTCTTCACCAGCTCGGTGGCGGCATTTGGCGGCGAGTTGCCGCCCGTGCTCGACGATTCCACCACGCCCAACCCGCAGACTTCCTACGGCGCGCACAAAGTCTGCGGCGAGTATCTCGCCACCGATTTCAGCCGCAAGGGTTTCATCGACGGCCGCTCGCTGCGGCTGCCGACCATCGTGGTGCGCGCGGGCAAGCCCAACCTGGCCGCGTCTTCATTCGCAAGCGGAATAATTCGCGAGCCGCTGAACGGCGAGATCTCATCCTGCCCGGTAGGCCCCGAGACCGGCGTGTGGCTGCTTTCGCCCGGCAAAGTGGTCGAGGCCTTCGTTCATGCCCACGACCTGCCGTCCTCCGCCTGGGGCGTCAATCGCAGGGTGAACCTGCCCGGCATCACCACGTCGGTGGCGCAGATGGTCGAGGCGCTGCGCCAGATCGCCGGCGACAAGGTCGCGGCGCGCGTCGAGTGGAAACCGGATGCGCGTATTCAGGCCATCGTCAAGACCTGGCCCGCCCGTTTCACCACCGAGCGTGCGCTAAAGCTGGGATTCGTCGCGGACAAGGATATCGAATCCGTGATCCGCGATTACATCCGCGATCAGGGCATCAAGGTTTAGAAAACGCTCGGGTCGCGACCAACTGGGTGCTGAAGGAGATGGTATGGACGTTCCCCTTTCATCCTCGCGGTGAATGACGAGGGCGAGGCTTTTGGAATCCGAATGCTTGGCAGGAAAGAGGGAGGCCCCCCGCACCTGCGGCATCAGATGTGCCAAAGTGGAAGTTCTATCAACCACTGAGCGGAACGGGAGTCCGACATGAAGGCTACTACGATTGGGTTTGATTTGGCAAAGAACGAATTTCAGGTGCATGGCGTGGATGCGGCGGGCAAGGCGGTTGTACACAAGAAACTGCGTCGCGCCCAGGTACTGCCCTTCTTTGCCCGTCTGTCGCCCTGCACCATTGGCGTCGAGGCCTGCGGCAGCGCGCACCACTGGGCACGCGAGCTCGCCGAGCTTGGTCACACCGCCAAGCTGATGGCGCCGCACTTCGTCAAACCCTACGTCAAGGCGAACAAGACCGATGCCGCCGACGCCGAAGCCATCTGCGAAGCGGTGGCGCGACCGAACATGCGCTTCGTGCCGGTGAAGAGCGTAGAGCAGCAAGCCATCCTCGCCGTGCATCGGGTGCGTTCGGGTTTGGTAGCCGAGCGCACCGCGCAGCTCAATCGGCTGCGCTCCCTGCTCTGCGAGTTCGGCCTTATCGCCCCACGAGGCCGGCGCGCCTTGATGGAACGCTTGCCGGTGCTCTTGGCTGGCGAAGCTCCTGGCGCGGCGCAACCCCAACGTGGCAGCGGTCGCGCTGGCCAACAAGACGGTGCGGGTGATCTGGGCGCTCCTCGAACATGGGCGGACCTACGACAGGAACTGGTTGGGCCAGAGGGCGGGCCTCCCACGCCACCCCGTTTTCTGTAAGACTACGCCGCTACGGGATTAAGCGCGGGCGCTCAGGCCTTGCCGGTCTTGGGGATGAAGCGCAGCGCCACGCCGTTGTTGCAATAGCGCAGCCCGGTCGGCTCCGGGCCGTCGTCGAATATATGGCCGTGGTGCCCGCCGCAGCGCGAACAGTGGTACTCGGTGCGCGGATAAATCAGCTTGAAATCGCGGCTGCTGCCGAACGCGCCCGGAATGGTGGTAAAAAAGCTGGGCCAGCCGGTGCCGCTGTCGAATTTCATGGCCGAGGTGAAAAGCGGCAGGCCGCAGCCCGCGCATACGAACACGCCGGGGCGCTTTTCGCGGTCGAGCGGGCTCGATCCGGGGCGCTCGGTACCTTCGTGCCGCAGCACGTCGTATGCCTCGGGCGTGAGGCGTTTTTTCCAATCTGCATCGGGCAGTTTCAGCGGCTCCGTGCCGCTTGCCACGTCCGCGCCTTCGGCAAGCAGGGTTTTCCATTTTTTTTGCAGCTCTTCCACGGCTTTTTCTCCTTTTGCAAACGCGGGTCGCATCATCCACAACCCGGTCAGCCCCGCCAGGGGCGTCAACGCCAACACTCTCAGCCAGTTGCGCCTGTCCATGTCCGTCTCCTGTTTTCAACTCGAACTATACGCGATGTAGCGCCTTGCGGACGCCGCCGGTTGCATGAGGGCTCGCGCGACCGGGAAGCCGTGTAAAATCGCGGAAAGCTTTTCGCCCAAGCACCCATTTGATGAACCCCTCCCCCGATAGCTTAGTCGAAATCACTGACGTCAAGTTCAATTACGGCGAACGCGAAATCCTCAAGGGTATCAACCTCAAGATTCCCCGCGGCAAGGTGGTCGCCATCCTCGGGGCGAGCGGCTGCGGCAAATCCACCCTGCTGCGGCTGATCGGCGGGCAGGAGAAGCCGGCACAAGGCTCGGTCAGGGTCGCCGGCCAGCTGGTGCACGAGCTCGACACCGACAGCCTGTACCGGCTGCGGCGCAGGATGGGCATGATGTTCCAGGCGGGCGGGCTGTTCACCGACTTGTCGGTATACGAGAACATTGCGTTTCCGCTGCGCGAAAACTCCGACCTGCCCGAGGAGTTGATTCGCTCCCTGATCCTGATGAAGCTGCAGGTGGTCGGGCTGCGCGGCGCGAGAAATCTCATGCCGAGCGAACTCTCCGGCGGCATGACGCGCCGCGTCGCGCTCGCCCGCGCCATCGTGCACGACCCGATGCTGGCGATGTACGACGAGCCGTTCGCGGGCCTGGACCCGATTTCGCTCAACGTCATCGCCGACCTGATCCGCCGCCTGAACGACGCGCTCGGCACCACCTCGATCATTGTCACCTACGACGTGAGCGAGTCGCTGAAGCTGGTCGATTACCTGTACGTCATTGCCGACGGCGTGGTGGTCGGCGAAGGCACGCCGGACGAGATGCTGGGCTCCGACAATCCGGTGGTGCACCAGTTCATCCACGCCGAGCCCGACGGGCCGATCGCGTTCCATTACCCCGCGCGGCCGATCGAGGTACAGCTCGGCTTGAAATAGCACAGGGCCTGACGCGAAATTTGCCGGCAGGCTCGCGGTGTTCTCATTCCTTGCGCCCTGGTTCGGCGTTGCCTTCGGCGTGATCTTCGTCTCCGAGCCGCTGAGCGCGGCCTTCCTCGCGGCGGCGCTGCTGGCGGGTGCGGAGATCGTGCTGGTGAATCGGCCGGCGAAATAGCGGCTACGAAGGGCGCTGCGAGAAGGCGCGTCCGGATGGTAGATCGCGTCGCGGTAGATGTCGTCCACCTCCATGGTGTGCGCGGCGGCGTTCGATGCCCGATTTGATCTGGTCCAGCGTGAGCGTACGCTCCGCAGCAAGGTCGGCCAGCCCTTCGTTGATGGCCCTCACCTTGAATTCGGCGTAGTCGAAGCCATCGCGCAATACATCGCGCAAGATGTCGGCGGCATTACAGGCCGCGTCGCGGGCCAGACGAGCCAGACGGGATTGATCGGCTTTGGTAAGTGCGGCGTGTTCAGGCACGGATTCCCCCATGGGAGTGGCTGCGGATGCATTCTGCCACTCGCATTCGGTGTGAACTTGTTGCGTCATGGTGCGTAGTTCGAGCCGCGGTTGGCTCCCCGACCCGGTCACCCATCGAAAGGCCGTAGTCAAGAGACGACAGTTTTCCGCACCAGCCACTTTTGCTGACTACGCGCCCAGTCGCGTCGCCAGCTCCGTGAAGTCCTCGACAATCAGGTCATGCGCCGGGTTGGGTGCCGGGTCGGGAGGCCCTGACGGTCCCCACTCGGTGGGTCGCATCACGAATGCGCTCTTGTAGCCGCATTCGCGCGCGGCGTTCAGATCGAAGTTGTGGCACGCGACCATCATTATTTCGGACGGGTCGAGTTGCAGCCACTTCGCCGCCGTGAGATAGGACTCGGGCCGCGTCTTGTAGATGCCGATCATCTCGCAGGAAATGATGGCGTCCCAGTCGAAACCGTTTTTCTTCGCCACATCGATGACCAGCGAGGTCGTCAGCAGGGTGAGCGAGGCGACCACGTACTTGCGCCGCAATCGCGCTTGCACCGCGGGAAAATCCGGCCAGGCGTCGAGCGCGTGCCAAGTGCGCCAGATGACATCCCGATCCTCTGCCGTAAGTGCATCGAGCCGGTAATGCGCGATTACCTCGTCGAGCACCCGGCGGTGCACGTCATCGAAGTTGAACTCAGGATGGATCTGCCCGACCATGCCCTTTAGCGAGCGGCGGCGGTACTCGTTGGTGACCTCGTGCCAGTCCGCCTGCAGACCGCGTCGCGCGCCGGCGGCGGCGAATGCGCGGCTGATGCCGCCGTGCCAATCGAGGATGGTGCCGCCGGTGTCCAACGTCAGTGCTTTGATGGCCATAGTGTCTCCTTTGGTTTAACGCGGACTGAACGGACAGTGAGCATTCTTGTGGTCTGCCCCCCGCAACTCAGGCGCCGCCGCGCGCCGGATAGTTCTTCGGAATCACGAAATCCAGGCTCTGCAGGATCTCGTTGAAATGCGGCCGGCCAAAGGGCATGGTCGACGTGGTGCCCCAGTAGAGTGTTCCATCAGGCCGCACGATGAACAGCCCCGGTTCATTGAACAGGTCCAGTTCCACCACACCGGCCGAGGTCGGACCCTTCGAGCTGGAGACATAAAGCCCCCACTTGCGCGCCTCCGCGATCGAAAGGCCGTAGCCGACGCGCAGGTTTGCGAGCCCCCAGCCCGATTTCGCCTGTTCGGCGCGGTCCTGCGGGTCGGAACTCGCGGTGAACACCGACACACCGCGCTTTTCGAACTCCGGCAGCAGGCTCTCCAGTTCAGACAGGTAGCGCCGGCAGATGGGGCAATGCAGGCCGCGGTAGAACACCACCATGGTGAAATGCTGCGGCTTTTCGGCCGCAAGCGAGAAGCGCCCGCCTCCCGCAAGGCTCAGTTCCAAGGCGGGGACGGGCTTGTTTGGCATCAGCGACATAAACATCCTCCGGATTTACAGGGCTGGGGGGAAAGGGCTTGCGTCATGATGTTCTCCGATTAAGTTGGTTGGTATGCTGTACTGGCTTGCATGCCACGCGTCCAGCGTGGTATGAGCAAAGATTAACTGCCCAGCTCCTCATTTTGGTTATCATTCGTACATGATTCATAACCATTCGTACATTTCATCGTGAACTTCGATGGTACTTCCCGACTGCTGGAGCACGTGGGACTGCGTGCCAACACGTTTTATGCCGGTCCCCTATGCGGTGTTCATGACTTCGGCGCCGACGAAGGCGTGGGCCATCTGCATGTGATCCGCTCCGGCGAAATGCGCGCGCTGCAGTCCGGCCATGGCGATATCGTTGTACGAGAGCCGTCCCTGTTGTTCTATCCGCGACCACTCGATCATCGCCTGGACATCGAGGACGCGGTGGTAGCCGATGTGCTATGCGCCAGCGTGCGTTACGACGCGGGTCTGGAAAATGCGATCACCCAATCCTTCCCCGCCGTCGTGGTCATACCCTTCAGCGCGGTGAAGCGCATTGACATGACGTTGGCGGCGCTGTTCGCCGAAGCCGGGGAAACCAATCCCGGACGGCAAGTCATGCTCGACCGCCTCTGCGACATTTTGCTCATCCAAATCGTCCGCTTCGCGATTCAACAAAAGCTGGTGACCCGCGGGGTTCTCGCCGGTCTGGCTCATCCGCGCCTGGCCAAGCTGCTGGGGGATTTGCTCGACAATGCACGGCGGCCTTGGACCCTCGACACCATGGCGGTACGCGCCAATCTCTCGCGCAACGGATTCGCACGGGAGTTCCGGAACGTGGTCGGCAGCACGCCGGCAGAATTTCTGACCCGCGTACGCATCGCGCAGGCGCAACGTCTGCTGCGCAAGGGCCGCCCCGTCGCCCTGGTGGCGGAGGATATCGGCTACAACAGTCAGCCGGCGTTTTCGCGGGCCTTCATCCGGGAACTCGGCATCAGCCCCTCCGCCTGGATACGCGAAAACGAGCCTTCGGGATAGGCGTGCCCGCGGGCACCGCGCGGGACAGATCGGCCGCTATCCACAACCGCGCTGCGTTGCTCGGTCGAAATAAACTTGCACCTCCTGACGCCGCGCTTGTGTGAGGTCCGTTTCATGGGAGATCAGCGCGGCCGCGCGGCTATCCGAACGTCGAACCGGGCGGCGTCACCTTCAACAAAGCAAAGGTCGAATCGAAGCAGGAGCAGCGGAAGCTGTTCTAAGGCACCGATATGAGCGGATGCGCCCGGCCCGTCTGAAATAACCTCGTTGCTGACGCTCTGGCAGCCACCTGTGGCTTGGTCTAAACTGCGGTTCGCCTTGTGCTAATGGGGGGTATCATGCAACTTCGGGAAATACTCAGAATAAAGGGTAAGCTGCTGGTCACTATCGCCCCGGACGGCATGGTGAGCGATGGGGTCAGCATCATGTCCGAGAAGGACATCGGCTCGCTGGTGGTGATGAGCCAGGGCAGCATGGTGGGCATGCTGACCTTTCGCGAAGTCCTCCAGGCCCTGCACAAGAACAAGGGCTCGATCCAGGGCGTGCGCGTAGACGCGATCATGGTCCGGAACCCCAGGACCATAGCTCCGAACGTCGAAGTGGACGAGCTGCGCAGCGTGATGCTGGAGCACCACATCCGCTACATGCCGGTGACCGAGGGCGAGACCCTGGTCGGCGTGCTCTCGTTTCACGACGTGGCCAGGGCGGTGCTGGAGGAACAGGCGTTCGAGAACCGCATGCTCAAGGGCTATATCAAAGACTCGCCAACGTAGTCGGGCTGTTCTGAGAATCACTCGCCGAAAATTTCTTGCGGCCGGTGCCGGCGTTTGCGTCGGCGCGGTCGCGGTCGCCGCCTGGCGCTGGTGGCCCGAGCAGGGCTTCATCAACCCCTGCCGCGGCGCGCTGCCCCAAGAGCTGGCGCAGCACGAACTGGTGCGCGCCGCCTGGGACGGCACAGACCCGGATAAAATGTGGGACGGCCACTGCCACCTGGCGGGCAACGGCGACTCGGGCAGCGGCATCTATCTCAATCCCGCGATGGCGGACGTGCTCGACCCGCTGCAGTACGTGCGGCGCCTGTTTTTCATGAACGCCGGCTGCGTGCGCGATGCGCCGGGGCAGGTGGACCGGAGCTATGTCGGGCGCATGGCCCGGCTGCAGGGCGACATGCGACCCGGAGCGAAGCTGTTGTTGTTCGCCCTCGACGCGAGCGTCACCGCGGCGGGCGAGGTGTCCTGGGCCCAAACCAGCCTCCATATCCCCAACCGCTATGCTGCGCAAGTGGCGCAACGCCATGCGCAAATCTTCGAATGGGCCGCCTCGGTGCACCCGTATCGCCGCGACTGCGTCGAGCAACTGGAGGCGGCGGTAGAGCAGGGTGCGCGCGCGCTCAAGTGGTTGCCGGCGGCAATGGGTATCGACCCGGCATCGAAACTTTGCGATCCCTTCTACGCCGCACTGGCGCGGCTCGACCTGCCGCTCGTCACGCATGCGGGCCTGGAGCGCGCGCTGCAGGGGACGGATGCGCAGGCGCTGGGCAATCCCCTGCGCTTGCGCCGTGCGCTCGATCACGGCGTGCGCGTGGTCGTGGCGCATTGCGCTTCCTTGGGCCAGGATCGGGATATCGACCACGGCGCGAACGGCCCGGCTATCGACAGCTTCGAGTTGTTCGCGCGCTTGATGGACGAGCCGCGCTATGTCGGCAGGCTTTACGGCGACATTTCGGCCATGACGCAGACAGCGCGCGCCGGGGCGGCCCTTTCGCGTGTGATCCGACGCGAGGACTGGCACGCGCGCCTGCTGAACGGCTCGGACTATCCGCTGCCGGGCGTGTTCCCGATCTACTCGATGGATTACATGGTGGAACTGGGCTACATCGAAAAAAGCGCCGTGCCGCTGTTCAAGGGCCTGCGCGAGCACAATCCGCTGTTATTCGACTTCGTGCTCAAGCGCAGCCTGCGCGCGGGCGGCAAGCGCCTGGCGGCGGGGATATTCGAGACGCGGGGATTTTTCGACCAGTCCAGCCGGTTGAACCAACCCCAGGGCAGCCGGAGATGATATTCGGCGCAGGCAGATTCTTTTCCTGGTGCATGATCGCTATGGGCGTTTGCGGTCCCAAACATAGCGCGCGAAGCGCTGCCAGCGGCTCTGCAACTGCGCCGGTTTGTTCCGCGTGACCTGGGCCTGGCGGTCACGCTCGGCGCTTCGCTTCACCTGCTCGTGGATCTGGCGCAGCGTCATGCCGCCGGGGCCTTTGAGTTTGTCGGGATCGTCGTTGGGCATGGCGTCGCGTCGGGTAGGGGAGGGGGGATATGTTAAACTCGCCACATCAAATTCGCGAGTGAAATCATGTCGGGCAACACTCTGGGAAAACTGTTCTGCGTGACCTCGTTCGGCGAGTCGCACGGCCCTGCCTACGGCGGCGTGGTGGACGGCTGCCCGCCCGGGCTGGCACTCTCCGAAGCCGACATCCAGCAGGAACTCGACCGCAGGAAACCCGGCACTTCGCGTCACGTTACGCAGCGGCGCGAGGCCGACCGCGTGGAAATCCTCTCCGGCGTGTTCGAGGGCAGGACCACCGGCACCGCCATCGGTTTTCTGGTGCGCAACGAGGACCAGAAGAGCAAGGACTACGGCAACATCGCCGAGACCTTCCGTCCGGGCCATGCCGACTATACCTATTGGCAGAAGTACGGCATACGCGACTACCGCGGCGGCGGGCGTGCCTCGGCGCGCGAGACCCTGGTGCGCGTTGCCGCGGGGGCGATCGCGAAGAAGTGGTTGCATGAGAGATATGGAGTCAGCGTGCGCGGCTATCTGTCGCAGCTCGGGTCGAACAAAGTCGCGCTCAAGGACTGGAGTGCGGTCGATCGGAATCCTTTCTTCGTACCGGACATGGCCGCCGTGCCCGCGCTCGAAGCCTACATGGACGCGCTGCGTAAGAGCGGGGATTCCTGCGGCGCGAAAATCACCGTCGTAGCCCAAGGCGTGCCGGTCGGCTGGGGCGAGCCGGTTTACGACCGGCTCGACGCCGATATCGCCTACGCCATGATGGGCATCAACGCGGTGAAGGGCGTGGAAATCGGCGCGGGCTTCGCCTCCGTCGAACAAAGAGGCACCGAGCATTCGGATGAACTGACACCCGACGGCTTCCTCTCCAACAACGCCGGCGGCATCCTGGGCGGCATATCCACCGGCCAGGACCTGGTGGTGAACCTCGCCATCAAACCCACTTCCAGCATCCGCCTCGCGCGTCGCTCGATCAACAAGAACGGCGAAGCGGTGACGGTGGAAACCCATGGCCGCCACGATCCCTGCGTCGGCATCCGTGCCACGCCGATCGCGGAAGCGATGCTGGCGCTGGTGCTCGCCGATCACGCGCTCAGGCACCGCGCGCAGAACGCCGACGTGAAAACATCGACACCGAAAATCGCGGCGCGCGTGTCCGGCTCCAAGCGCGCGACGAAACATGCCGCGAAGCCGGTCGACAATCCCGACGCTGACGAAGCGTAAGACATATGCTGCAATTCCGCGCCGCCCGGCGCCGCGTACGCGCGCCTGGCGCACGCTAGCCGTTGACGCCTAATTCGGCGGCGCCTTGCCGCCGGTCGCCTTGGCGTAGAGCAGGCGCAGGATGAGCTGCGAGCGTTCATCACTCGAAATCTGCGGCGAGTAGCGGTCCCAGGCTTGCACGGCCTCCCGCGGTTTGTTCTGCGCGAGATAGCCGGTCATGGTCGCGGTGAGCAGGTAGCGCCGGCTCTCCGCGGGCAGATCGCTCGGCGTGGCAAACAGCCGCTCGGCGAGGCTGGCCATATTGGCTGCGTCTCTCTCGCCCACCGCCTTGAACAGTGCGATCCATAGTTTGTGCGGCTGCGGCAGCGAGCCGTAGCAGCCAGCGGTTTCGAAACGCCGCCATATCGCGCCGGCTTCCTCGGGCGCAAGGAACGGGTTGACCACGATCGCCACCTGGAACAGGGAGTGCAGCCACACGTCGTGCCTCGCCGGGTCCCAGCAGTCGAGCACGCGCAGGCTCGCGAGTTCCAGGTCCTTTTGCAGCGCGCGCGGCATCGCCATCGGCTCGGGCGGATTCGGCTGCAGGTAGCTGTCGCGGATGTATCGCGCGCGGCGTATCTGCTCGATGCGGTTAAAGTAATCGGCGCCGTCCAGCGACACCCGCGGCAGCGTATTTCTGCCCTCCAGCATGGCTATCACCGGAACGCTGGCGGCGTTCAGGCTGGCCAGATCGGCGGCGCCCTGCTGCAGGAAGCGGTAACGCGCTGCGTTCAGGTCGAGATAGGGGTAGTAGTCCGAGTTCGCAGGCACGCGAAAGCTTTGCACCAGCGGGTGGATGGTGGCGCGAGTGGCGATCTTGCGTATCTGCAGGTCGGCCAGATTTTGCAGGTGCACCATGCGCAGCTCCTTTGCCAGGCCGGGCTCGCGGAACACGTCGGCGAGCGGCTGCGCCAGCGTTGCCGCATCGCCGGCGACGATCAGGAGGTCGTTGTCGGTGGAGGCGTAGATGGCGTAATCGGGAAAGTTGTCGCCCAGCGCGCGCAACACCGAAGCCACCAGGCTGACGTCGGTTTCATACAGCTGAAACCACTGCACCAGCACGCCGCCCGGCTTGAGATAGCGACGCACCAGATGGTAGAACTCATTCGAAAACAAACTGGAGACCCCGCTCACCCAGGGGTTGGACGGCTCGGAGATGATGATGTCGTATTTGCCGTTGTGGGTGGAGAAGAAGGTCTTGGCATCGTCGATCCGGATATGGCTGCGCGGATCGGCGTAGGCGTTGGCATTGCGCGCATTGAAGCCGCGTGCCGCCTCCACCATGGCGGGCTCGATCTCGATGGTGTCGACGGCATCGATTTTCGAGTTGGCGAGCATGGTATGCACGGTGAGGCCGGTGCCCATGCCGATGATGGCGGCGATCTTTGCCTCCGGTTTGAACGCGAGCGGCAACACCGCCGTGAGCACCATGGTGATCTCATCGGATATACGTGGACCCGCCTTAAGGTTGATGGCGCCGTCGGATTTGGCGTTGGTGCGAATACTGGTGCCTTCGGCGAATTCGACCAGGCTGACGGTAGCGGTCTTGCCGTCCTTGTAGAACAGAGGCTTGATGTCGGCGGCGGTGAAAACGGTGCCGTGGCGGAACACGCCCGACACCATGCGGTGGACGTCGAACTTTACTGCGCCAAAGGCGAGGATCAACGCCAGCGCAACCACGCCGGCCGCTGCCGCCGGAAGCACCAGGGCACCGGTCCTGCCCGGAAAGATCTGGCTTCCGTTGAAGGTCTGCTGTTCGCGCGTTGCGCGCCACAGCAGATAGACGCCGAGCAGCGCGTCGATCGCCGCGCCGGCGGCGATGAGATTCTTCAGTCCCAGCAGCGGCAGTCCCAGGTGCGCGGCGGCGAACACGCCCAGGATTGCGCCCAGGGTATTGGCGGCGTAGACCGCGCCTATGCTTTTCTCGCCGTAGCCGCGGCGCAGCAGGGCATAGGTGATCAGCGGCAGCGTCATGCCGGCGCAGAAGGTGGCCGGGAACATGATGGCGAGCGCGATGACGTGGCTGGAAACGTGGTAGAGCGCATACCCGGTTTCGGTGCGCGCGACGCCCTTCATGATCCAGGTCATGGCGTCGAACATGGCGCCGTACAGCGGCAGCGTGGCGATGGCCAGGAGTCCCATCACCACCTGCACCACACCGAGCAGGCGCATCGGGTCTCGAGTGCGATCGATGCGGCGCTTCACCCAGTAGCCGCCGCAGGCCAGACCGAAGATGAAGGCCGAGAGCATGAGTTCGAACGAATGCGTGGACGCGCCCAGCACCAGGCTGAGCATCCTGATCCAGCCGATTTCGTAGATGAACGAAGCGGCACCGGTCAATAGCGCGGCGGCGAGCAGCATCCCGAAATAGCCGCGGTCTTCGCCTTGCACCGTAGCGAGGGGCAAGGCGGCGGGTGGCTCGGCGCCGCGCGCGATCAGCCACACCGCCGCTGCCAGCGCCAGATTCATCAGGCCGGCCGCCTGTATGGTGCCGGGCAGTCCCAGTCTTGCGATCATGAAAAAGCCGCTCGCCAGCACGCCGATGGCGGCGCCCAGGCTGTTGGTGAAATAGAGCATGGCGAGCGATGCGCCCGGCGCATGCGGATGGCGGCGGATGAGGCCGGCGCTCATCAGCGGAAAGGTCATGCCCAGCAGAACGGACTGCGGCAGGATCAGCGCGGTGCCCAGACACCACTTGAACCAGGTGGCGGCGAATTCGGATCCGAGTGCAGGCAGGACGGAGTCGAAAGCTGCGTCGGTTGCGGCGACGAACAGCGGATGGAACGCAAGCGCGCAGGCGCCGATGACGGCTTCGGCAAGCGCGTAGCCGACGAGCAGGTTTTTCCAGCCCCCGGAAAAGCGGCTGCAGAGCCAGGAACCGAGGGCCATGCCGCCCATGAATATCGCCAGCACCAGGGTCTGCGCATAGGCGGCATGCCCCAGGAACAGCTTGAGGTAATGGCTCCAGATGGATTCGTAGATCAGCCCGGCGAAGCCGGACACGGTGAACAGCAGGAACAGCGTGCTGCGTGAGCGCAGTTGTTTGAGCATTTGGCGGAGTCGGATGCTTGGATGCGCACGATGCGGTGCGGAATGCGGTGCAGCAGGGCGCAAACTTGCGGCAGTTTATCTTAGGCGGCAGGGAGCGTGTGGAGATTCGATGCGTATTGCTTTGAGGCATCTCCATCGAGGCCGATTTGTATGCGGCGTCCTAAATTTCGACGCATGCCAAGAGCGGCCGTTGCGCGCTCGCGCGCGCCAACCATGTTTTTGGTACGGATGAAAAGCGCATCCGTACCAAAAACATGGTTATGGATAAAAGCAACTACGGCTTGGGTTTGCTTTTATCCAAGATCACCGATTGCGTGCGGATGTGCTTTTCATCCGCGCACAATCGGCGATCCGCGCGGACGGGCCGCCGTCCGCGCAAGCTTGGTCGCTGCAGCCAGGCAGCAGCCTGCTAGGCGCCATGTAGAATGAAGCCTTTGCGCTTCGGCGCGTGCAGCCGAGATTTTCATTTTGTTCCCGCCTTCATTGCAGTCCGTTCCCTATTGGCGCCTTTCCGCCTTCTACTTCGCCTACTTTGCTCAGGTCGGCGCCGCGGCCCCGTATTTCAGCCTGTATCTGGCCTCGCTGGGGCTGGCCGCAGCGCAGATCGGCGTGCTGCTCTCGCTCGGGCAACTGACGCGCGTGGCGGGACCGAGCTTCTGGGGCTGGGTCGCCGACCGTACCGGGCAGCGTGCGCGCATCATCAGCATTACGCTGGCGTTCGGGGGAACGTTCTTCGCCGGTTTTTTCGTGGTCAACACCTTCTGGGGGATGTTCGCGCTGCTTCTTGCCATCGGGTTTTTCACCAGTGCCTCCATGCCGCTCACCGAGTCGCTGACGCTGTCGCACCTGCGCGGGGCGACCAGCCGCTACGGTTCGATCCGCTTGTGGGGCTCGGTGGGTTTCATCATTACCGTGACCCTGGTCGGCTATGCGCTCGATTCGCTGCCGGTGCTGAGCCTGCTGTGGATGGTGCTCGCAAGTTATGCATTGAGCTGGGCCTGCGCCCTCGCCGTCCCGGATGCGCCTGCCGCCCCCGGTCACGCCGAGCCCGAGCCGGTGTGGACCGTCGTACGGCGGCCCGAGGTCGCGGCGCTGCTTGGCGCGTGTTTCCTGATGAGCGTTGCGCACGGGCCGCAGTATGCGTTTTTCTCGATCTACCTTGTGGACCACGGCTATGGCAAGGCGGCGGTAGGCTGGATGTGGACCTACGGCGTGATCGCCGAAATCATCGTGTTCCTGCTGCTGCCGGCGCTGCTGCGGCGCTATTCGCTTTCGGGCATTCTCCTGGCATGTTTCGCCGCTGCGGCGGTGCGTTTCCTTATGATCGGCTGGGGCGTGGATTCGGTGCCGGTCCTGGTCGCGGCCCAGCTGTTGCACGGTCTGAGCTTCGGCGCCTACCATGCTGCGGCGGTGACGGCGATACACCGCTGGTTTCAGGGCGCGCATCAAGTACGCGGGCAGGCGATTTACCTGTCGGTGTCTTTCGGCGCCGGCGGCGTTGTGGGCAGCGTGCTCTCCGGCGTGGGCTGGGACAGCGTGGGTCCGGCCTGGACTTTCAGCGCCGCGGCGCTTGCGGCCCTCGCCGGTTTCATGCTGCTGCAGTGGAAAGTGCGTCCGTCGCGCATCTGAAAATAGGCCGGCCTGGATATGAAAGCCGGCCGGCGCGCGCCGCTGTGGTGGCTGTCGAGTGTGCCCTCCAGTCCGCCTTAATCCGATTTTATCCAGAGGAGCTGTTCAGCCGCCGCCCGACGCCGATTTCTGCTTGATTTTCGATCCAAACCTATGTTTTCTGTGGCAGAATTGATAGTTTCCTGCAACCGTTCCTGCTCATGCCGCAAACCCTGTACGACAAGCTCTGGGCCAGCCACGTGGTGCACGTCGAGGACGACGGCACGGCGCTGCTGTATATCGACCGCCATCTGGTGCACGAAGTCACCAGCCCGCAGGCGTTCGAAGGCCTGCGGCTTGCCGGGCGCAAGCCCTGGCGCATCGATTCGGTCGTGGCTACGGCCGATCACAACACGCCCACCACGGACTGGAATGAGGGCATCAAGGATCCGATCTCACGCCTGCAGGTCGAAACCCTGGACGCGAATATGCGCGAATACGGCGCGAAAGCGTACTTTCCGTTTCTCGACAAGCGCCAGGGCATCGTGCACGTCATCGGCCCGGAGCAGGGCGCGACGCTGCCGGGCATGACAGTGGTATGCGGCGATTCGCATACCAGCACCCACGGCGCCTTCGCCTGCCTCGCCCACGGCATCGGCACCTCGGAAGTCGAACACGTGCTGGCGACCCAGTGCCTGGTGCAAAAGAAGATGCAGAACATGCTGGTCACTGTGGACGGGCCACTCACCTGCGGCGTTACCGCCAAGGACGCCGCCCTCGCCATCATCGGCAGAATCGGTACCGCCGGCGGGGCCGGGTGTGCAGTCGAATTTGCCGGCAGCAGCATTCGCGCCTTGAGCATGGAGGGGCGCATGACCGTGTGCAACATGGCCATCGAGGCGGGCGCGCGCGCCGGCATGGTGGCGGTGGACGATATCACTATCGCCTATCTCAAGGGGCGTCCGTTCGCCCCGAGCGGCGAGAACTGGAATCGCGCGGTCGCCTATTGGCGCACGCTCACGTCCGACGAGGGCGCGCAGTTCGACCGCGTGGTGCGCCTGGACGCGCGCGATATCAGGCCGCAGGTGACCTGGGGCACGTCGCCGGAGATGGTGGTGGCGGTGGACGAGCGCGTGCCCGATCCGGACAAGGAGAAGGACCCGACCCGGCGCGAGGGCATGGAACGCGCGCTCATCTACATGGACCTGAAACCCAACATGCGCATCGAGGACATTCGCCTGGACAAGGTGTTCATCGGTTCCTGCACCAACTCGCGCATCGAGGATCTGCGCGCCGCCGCTGCGATGGTGCGCGGCAAGCGTGTCGCCTCCAACATCCGCCTTGCGCTGGTGGTGCCGGGCTCGGGCCTGGTGAAGGCGCAGGCCGAGCAGGAGGGGCTGGACCGCGTGTTCAGGGATTCGGGTTTTGAGTGGCGCCAGCCGGGTTGTTCCATGTGCCTTGCGATGAACGCCGACCGCCTCGAACCGGGCGAGCGCTGCGCGTCGACCTCCAACCGCAATTTCGAGGGCCGCCAGGGTGCGGGCGGCCGCACCCATCTGGTCAGTCCGGAAATGGCGGCGGCAGCCGCGATCGCCGGGCATTTTGTCGACGTGCGCAACTGGAAATGATGGAGGCATCTGTGCGTAAAGCAAACATGATTCTTGTCGCGCTGGTCGCCGCGTTTGTGTTGAGCGGTTGTAACACCGTAGAGGGCGTGGGCAAGGACCTCAAACAAAGCGGCGAAGCGATAGAGCGCGCGGTGAAGAAATAGCGTATGGTAAAATTTACCTTACTGAACGGGCTGGTGGCGCCCCTCGACCGTGCCAATGTCGACACGGACGCCATTATCCCGAAGCAGTTCCTGAAATCGATCAAGCGCTCGGGCTTCGGTCCCAACCTGTTCGACGCGTGGCGTTACAAGGACGTGGGCGAACCGGGCATGGATAACGCAAGGCGTGCGCTCAACCCGGATTTCGTGCTCAACCGGCCGCGCTACAAGGGCGCGGCCATATTGCTTGCGCGCAAGAATTTCGGCTGCGGCTCGAGCCGCGAGCACGCGCCCTGGGCGCTGGCCGACTACGGCTTTCGCGCCATCATCGCGCCGTCCTTCGCCGATATCTTTTTCAACAACTGCTTCAAGAACGGCCTGCTGCCGATCGTGCTCAGCGAACTGCGCGTCGAACATCTGTTCAACGAGGTGAATGCCTTCCCCGGGTACAAGCTGACCATCGACCTGGAACGGCAGATGGTCATCACGCCTGATGGCGCCACGCAGATTGCGTTCGATGTCGATGCACACCGAAAACACTGTCTGTTGAACGGCTTCGACGACATCGGCCTGTCGCTGCGCCAGGCCGACAAAATCCGCGCGTTCGAGGCGCGCCGCCGCATCGAGCAACCGTGGTTGTTCGGTTGAATTTATCGGTGCGAAGGACCCAAAGACTGCATCGCTGATTGAATTTTACATGGCGGTCGGCGCTGGCGGCGCGAATCGTGGCTGTACGCGCGCCGGGGTAAGCAGAACATGCGTTGCCCGTCCCGACGTCCCTTGCGCCTATCGCGTTTAATTGCCTGATCGAGTGAATAAATGAAAATAGCAGTGCTCCCCGGAGATGGGATTGGAACGGAAATCGTCGCGCAGGCGCTGAAGGTGCTGCGTGCGCTCGCCAACGATGGCCTCAAGCTGGAGATGGAACAAGCGCTAGTGGGCGGCGCGGCTTACGACGCTGCCGGCGATCCTCTGCCCGCGGCGACGCTGAAGCTCGCGCGTGATGCCGACGCGATTCTGTTCGGCGCCGTGGGCGGCTGGCAGTACGACCAGCTGCCGCGGGCCAAGCGTCCGGAGCAGGCTCTTCTGGGCTTGCGCAAGGAATTGGACCTGTTCGCCAATCTGCGTCCGGCCAAGGTGTTTCCGGAACTGGTAGCGGCATCGACCCTGCGTCCCGAGGTGGTGTCGGGGATGGATATCCTGATCCTGCGTGAACTCACCGGTGACGTTTATTTTGGCCAGCCGCGCGGCATGCGCAGGTTGGAGAACGGCGAGCGCGAGGGTTTCGACACCATGCGTTACAGCGAATCCGAGATTCGCCGCATCGCTCACGCGGGTTTTCGCGCGGCGATGAAGCGCACGAAAAAACTGTGTTCGGTGGACAAGTGCAATGTTCTCGAGACGTCGCAGCTGTGGCGCGAGGTCGTCGTCGAGGTGGCGAAGGATTATCCCGGCGTGGCACTGTCGCACATGTACGTCGACAACGCGGCAATGCAGCTCCTGCGCGATCCGAAGCAGTTCGACGTCATTGTCACCGGCAACCTGTTCGGCGACATCCTCTCCGACGAAGCCTCGATGCTGACCGGCTCGATCGGCATGCTGCCCTCGGCCTCCCTCGACGCGAACAACAAGGGACTATACGAGCCTATCCACGGCTCGGCGCCCGACATCGCCGGCAAGAACCTGGCGAATCCTCTGGCAACCATACTTTCGGCGGCGATGATGCTGCGCTACAGTTTAAATCAGGATCAGGCGGCGGACCGCATCGATGCCGCCGTGGCAAAGGTACTGGCGCGGGGGCTGCGGACGGCCGATATCCATCAGCCGGGGACGGAAAAGGTCGGCACCGTGCAGATGGGCGATGCGGTCGTAGCGGCGTTGTAATTCGATGGGAAGCAGCAGCGGAAGCGACAGGGCATGCCGCGATTTTCCCACTGCTTCCTCCCAGGGTTTAGAATTCGAATGTTTCCATCAGGAAGTTTGTCATGAAAAAAGTAGGTTTTATAGGCTGGCGCGGCATGGTGGGCTCGGTACTGATGGCCCGCATGCAGGCGGAAAATGATTTCGCGCATATCGATCCGGTATTTTTCACCACCTCCAATGTCGGCGGCAAGGGACCCGGCGAGAGCAAAGAGCCGCTAAAGGATGCAAAATCCATCGCCGACCTGAAGCGGATGGATGCGATCGTCACCTGCCAGGGTGGCGATTACACCAACGAAATTCAGCCGCAGCTGCGCGCGGCCGGTTGGGACGGTTTCTGGATCGACGCGGCCTCCGCGCTGCGCATGAAAAATGACGCAGTCATCATTCTCGATCCCGTGAACATGCAGGTGATCAAAGACGCGCTCGGGCGCGGCGTGAAGAACTATATCGGCGGCAACTGCACCATCAGTCTGATGCTGATGGCGCTGCACGGCTTGTTCAAGGAAGGGCTGATCGAATGGATGACCGCGATGACCTATCAGGCTGCCTCGGGTGCCGGCGCGCAGAACATGCGCGAGCTGATTGCCCAGATGGGCGCAGCGCACGCCGCGGCCGGTGAACTGCTCGCCGATCCGGCATCCGCCATTCTGGAGATCGACCGCAGGGTGGCGGATACGCTGCGCAGCGCGGCGTTGCCCAAGGAGCATTTCGGCGTGGCGCTCGCCGGCAGTCTGATTCCCTGGATCGACCAGGAAATGGACAACGGCCAGAGCCGCGAGGAGTGGAAGGGCCAGGCCGAAGGCAACAAAATCCTCGGCCGCGAAAACCGGCCGATCCCGATCGACGGCATCTGCGTGCGCATCGGCGCCATGCGCTGCCACAGCCAGGCGCTCACCATCAAGCTGACGCGTGACCTGCCGCTGTCCGAAATCGAGGCCATTCTTGCCTCCGCCAATGATTGGGTGAAAGTAATCCCGAACACACGCGAAGCGAGTGTGCGCGAGCTTACGCCCGCCGCAGTGACCGGCAGCCTGAACGTGCCGGTAGGCCGGCTGCGCAAGCTCAACATGGGCGGGCAGTATCTGTCCGCATTCACGGTCGGCGATCAACTGCTGTGGGGGGCGGCCGAGCCCCTGCGCCGCATGTTGCGCATCCTGCTGGCCGCGGAAGCGGCTGCCGCCGCGCCCAGAAAGCCGACGGCAAAAGCCAAGACTGGCGTAATAAGCTAGGAGCCTGTCGGACTTAGAAATTTGACGCAAAGCAGTATGCTGTAGCATGCATTTAGAGGCGTCAAACGCCTCCTGGAAAATTTGGGAAGCAATCTAGCGCCTTGTCGCGACCGAAATATCGTTAAGTCCGACAGGCTCCTAGGAAAGCTCCGAATAAGTTGGTGACGCCATCGGACCGACCCCAGGGGCGCCCTGATAGCGTCCATGATCCGATCGAGATTTTCCTCCGACTTGGGGAATTTACATGGCCGCATCGCCCCCTGGTTCCGACCATCCCCGGCTGAGAAGGGTTTTTGATTGAAAAATATCCGGCTTGAGTTGTTTTCATGACAAGAAAGATTAGCTTGCAAGGCTAAGGCTATGATGTTAATTTAGTTAGTCCACAAAACGTCTTCAGGGGTGGAAGGTGGGTAAATCTGTCATAAAAACAAGCGTGGTGGCGTTGGCATTTCTGCTGCTGCCGTCGCTTGCTGTCGCTGCGGGGCTGGGGAAGCTGACCGTACTTTCCGGCTTGGGACAACCGTTGAAGGCCGAGATCGAATTGGTCTCCGTGCAAAAGGGCGAGGCGGACAATCTCAGCGTACGGCTGCCATCCGCCGACGCGTTCCGGCAAGCCAACATCGAGTACGGTGGGGCGCTGCTGTCGGTCAAATTCAGCATCGAGCAGCGCGGCGAAGATCGCCATGTGATTGTCCTCAGTTCCATCCAGCCGATGAACGAACCCTTCCTTGACCTGCTGGTGGAACTCGACTGGTCCACCGGGCGGTTGGTGCGCGAGTACACCTTTTTGCTCGACCCTCCCGAATACAAAGGGCCGCAGCCGGCAGCCGAGGTAGCGGCGCCCGCGGTGACCGCGGCACCGGTGATTAAGTCCGTCGAGGCGCCGAAGCAACCCGAACTGCGCGCTGGCGCGCCGGTGGTGGAGAAGCCGCTTGCACCGGCGCCCAGGGCGATCGCTACCTACCAAGTGAAACGCGGCGACACGCTGGCCAAGATTGCCAACGCCAACAAGTCGGATAGCGTTAGCTTGCAGCAAATGCTGATCGCACTGTATCGCAGCAATGCGGATGCATTCGATGGCAACAATATCAACCGCCTGCGCGCCGGCAAGATTCTCAACATTCCGGACAAGGATGCTGCGGCGTCGGTAGACCAGGCTGATGCCACGCGCCTAGTGATCGCGCAGGCTGCGGATTTCAACGAATACCGCCGCAAGCTGGGTGCGGCAGTTGCGGCCGCGCCGGAACGGGCGGATACGCGCCGCCAGAGCGCGAGCGGCAAGATCACAGCCAAGGTCGAAGACAAGCCCGGGGCACTCAAGGCGGCCAAGGACCAGCTCAAGCTGTCCAAGGCTGAGGAGCAGGGCAGGCCCGGCGCCAGGCGTAGCCCGCAGGGGTTGCAGGAAGACTTGTTGGCCAAAGAGAAAGCGCTCAAGGATGCGAACGAGCGCATCGCGATGCTCGAAAAGAACGTGCAGGACATGCAGAAACTGCTCGAACTGAAGAGCCAGTCCGGGGCGCAATTGCAGCAGCAAGCGGCGAAGGCGGGAGCAGCCAAAGCCGCGGAACCTGCGAAGGCGCCGGAACCGGCCAAAGCGGCTGGCGCGGCGAAGGCGCCTGAACCCGCCAAGGCCGCCGATGTCGCGAAAACAGGCGAACCCGCTAAAGCCGGCGAGCCGGCGAAAGCTGCGAACCTTGCCAAAGCAGCGCCTAAAGCCGCGCCCAAGGCGGTGAAACTTCCGCCGCCTCCTCCCGAACCCAGCTTCATCGACCAGATTCTCGATAATCAGCTGGCCCTGTATGGCGGCGGTGGTTTTCTGCTGCTCCTGTTCGGCGGTTATGCTTATTACGCCTGGCGGCGCAAGAAGACCTTGCAGAAAATCGAAAGCAGCGTAATGGGCGGGCCGGGTTTGGCGGCCGACTCCGTTTTCGGCGCCGCCGGCGGCGCCAAGGTCGATACCGGCCCGAGCGAAATCCAGAGCGATTTCAGCCAGGGCGGTGCTGCGGCGGCGATCGACACCGGGGAAGTCGACCCGATTGCCGAAGCCGATGTCTACATGGCCTACGGCCGCGATGCCCAGGCCGAGGAGATTCTCAAGGAGGCGCTGGCCAAGGATCCGTCGCGTCAGCCTATTCGCGCCAAGTTGCTGGAGATCTACGCCGGCCGCAAGGATGCCAAGGCATTCGAAACCGTGGCGGCTGAGCTCCATGCCGCCACAGGCGGCGCTGGAGCCGGGTGGGAAAAGGCCGTGGCTTTGGGTTCGCAGCTTGATCCGGGAAATCCTCTCTATGGCGGCGCGGCGGCAGCGGCGAAAACTCGTGCTCCCACCGGAACGCAGGTTCTTTCCGGGGCCGGAGTTGCGGCAGCGGCTGCTGCAGCACCGGAAATTGCGCCGGATACCGGCGTGCAAGCGGCTGGGTCCACTGGATTGGATTTTGATCTCGGTCTGGGCGCTCCTGCCGAAGCTGGCGCACAGCCCGGTATTGCGCCCGAGACTGGCCCCGTCGCGGCCGCCGAGGTCACGGCCGATCTCGGATTCGATCTCAATCTGGGTGGCGAGGAGAAAAAGCCGGCTGCTGCTGCCAGCGACACGCTGAGCCTGGACACCAAGGCGCCTGGCGCTCCTGACGCGGCCGCGTCCATAGATTTCGATTTCGAATTGCCGGCGGCCGGTGAAGCGGCCAAAAGCGCGCCGGCGCAAGCCACCGGGGACGCTCCGACCGCCACCCTTGAAGCGCCTGCTGCCTCCGCCGGGGACAGTGCTGGCATCGATTTTGATTTCAATCTGGATCTCCCGGCGCAAAAGGAAGAAGCACCGGCCGCGCCGCTGGACCTGTCCTCGATCAATCTGGATTTGGGCTCGCCGGGTGGCGCCGCCGCGCCCACTGATGCACACTGGCAGGAGGTGGCAACCAAGCTCGATCTGGCCAAGGCCTACCAGGAGATGGGCGACAAGGATGGGGCGCGCGAACTCCTCAACGACGTGCTGAAGGAGGGCGACGCGGCCCAGCAGCAGCAAGCGCAGACCATGCTCTCGGCCCTGGGCTGACACTGCGGAGATCTTGACCGACCCCGGGCTTGCCCGGGGTTTTGTTTTTTTGAACCATGAAAATCGCGATCGGCATCGAATACGACGGCAGCCGTTTCCACGGCTGGCAGTCGCAGCCTTCGGGCGATACTGTACAGGACCACCTGGAGCGTGCCCTTGCGTGCATCGCCGGCGAGCAGGTTCGCTTGGCCGCAGCCGGTCGCACCGATGCCGGAGTACACGCCATGGCTCAGGTGGCGCATTTCGAGACCGCGGTCGGGCGTCCGGAGTCGGCCTGGGTGCGCGGCGTCAACGCGCTGCTGCCGCAAGCTGTCGCGGTGCAATGGGCCGTGCCCGTGGCCGACGATTTTCATGCGCGCTACTCGGCCGTATCCCGCACCTATCGCTATGTGCTCTACAACCATGCGGTACGGCCGGCGCTGCACCATGGCAGGGTGGGTTGGTTCCATCTGCCGCTCGATCCGGTGGCGATGCGCGCGGCGGCGGCTCATCTTGCAGGCGAACACGATTTCAGCGCGTTTCGATCGAGCGAGTGCCAGGCGAAAAGTCCGGTGCGCACGTTACGCAATTGGGCCATAGAGCGACGCGGTGCTCATCTCAATTTCGAGTTCACCGCCAATGGCTTCTTGCATCACATGGTGCGCAATATCATCGGTTGCCTGGTGTACGTGGGCAATGGAAAGCATCCTCCGGGCTGGCTGGCCGAGGTCCTGGCGAGCGGCGACCGGCGTCAGGCGGCGCCAACGTTTTCTCCGGACGGACTTTATCTAGCGGACGTGGAATACGCACCCGGGTGGAAGCTGCCCGCGTTTACGCCCAAGCTTATTTTTTCCCCGGAGCAGGTGTTGGTGTGAGGACACGAATCAAGATTTGCGGCATCACCCGGCCGGAAGATGCGCGCATGGCGGTGGAGTTGGGCGCGGACGCGATCGGCCTGGTGTTCTATGCACCCAGCCCGCGCAGCATCGGCCCGGAGCAGGCGCGCGCGATTATCGCGGCGATTTCGCCCTTTGTGACTATTGTCGGCCTGTTTGTCGATCCGGCGCCGGAACAGGTCGAGTCGGTGCTGCGTCGTTGTTCCCTCGGCCTGCTGCAATTTCACGGCGATGAAGCGCCCGATTTTTGCCGCGGTTTCGGCCTGCCTTACATCAAGGCCGCGCGGGTCGGGACCGATGCCGATTTGGTACAATATTTGTCGCGCTATCACGCGGCGCAGGGTTGGCTGTTGGACGCCTACCATGACCAGCTTTACGGCGGCACGGGAGAGTCGTTCGACTGGAAGCTGATCCCGCGTGATCTGGCCAGGCCCGTCATACTCTCGGGCGGGCTTACGCCGGACAACGTGGGTGCGGCCGTGCGCCAAGTCGGGCCTTGGGCGGTGGATGTGTCCAGCGGCGTGGAAAGCGCCAAAGGCGTCAAGGACGCCGCAAAAATCGCGGCCTTCATCGCGGGAGTCAAGAATGAAAATGCATGACCTGCCAGACAGCCATGGACATTTCGGGCCTTACGGCGGCATCTTCGTCGCCGAAACCCTGATTCAGGCGCTCGACGAACTCAGAATCGCGTACGAAAAATACCGCAGCGATCCGGAATTCATCGCCGAATTCCGCTACGACCTCAAGCACTACGTCGGCCGTCCGAGCCCCGTCTATCACTGCAAGCGCTGGTCGTGTCTGCTCGGCGGGGCGCAGATCTACCTCAAGCGCGAAGACCTCAACCATACCGGCGCCCACAAAATCAACAATACCCTCGGGCAAGCCATGCTCGCACGGCGCATGGGTAAGCCGCGCATCATCGCCGAGACGGGCGCCGGCATGCACGGCGTGGCTTCGGCCACGGTCGCGGCCCGCTACGGCATGGAATGCGTGGTGTATATGGGTTCGGAGGACATCAGGCGCCAGGCGGCGAACGTCCACCGCATGAAGATGCTCGGTGCCAGCGTGGCGAGCGTCGAATCGGGTTCGAAGACGCTGAAAGACGCGTTGAACGAAGCCATGCGCGACTGGGTTACCAATATCCACGACACCTATTACATCATCGGCACGGTCGCCGGGCCGCACCCGTACCCGATGATGGTGCGCGATTTCCAGTCGGTGATCGGCGAGGAATGCCTGTGGCAGATGCCGGAGCTCGCCGGGCGCCAGCCCGATGCGGTAATCGCCTGCGTCGGCGGCGGCTCCAATGCGATGGGTATTTTTTACCCCTATATCCCGGTCGATGGCGTGCGCCTGATCGGCGTCGAGGCGGCCGGCCTAGGCCTTGCCAGCGGCAAACACGCAGCCTCGTTGACCGCCGGCAGGCCCGGGGTGCTGCATGGCAACCGGACTTATCTATTGCAGGACGAGCACGGTCAGATCATCGAGACGCATTCGATTTCCGCCGGCCTCGATTACCCTGGCGTGGGGCCGGAGCATGCCTGGCTGAAGGACACCGGCCGCGCCGAGTACGTCACCATCACCGACGACGAAGCGCTCAAGGCCTTTCACGATCTGTGCCACTACGAGGGCATCATCCCGGCGCTGGAATCCAGCCACGCGCTGGCGCATGCGGCGAAAATCGCACCGGGCATGCCGAAAGACAAGATCCTGCTGGTGAATTTGTCCGGCCGCGGCGACAAGGACATGCACACCGTCGCCGAAAAGTCGGGCATCCAGCTCTGATCAATTTGAGATGACCGCGCTGCTCTACAACGAGGATGCCCTGACAGGGATTGAACGCGTGGCCGATGCGTGCGTGGATCTGGTCATCGCCGATCCGCCCTATGGCCTGGGCAAGGACTACGGCAACGATTCCGACCGCCTCGGCGCGAATGAATACCTCGCCTGGAGCCGGCGCTGGATAGACGCGGTGGTGCCGAAACTGAAAGCGAACGGCAGCCTGTACGTATTTCTCACCTGGCAGCACAGCCCCGAGGTGTTCAGCCATCTGAAGACGCGCCTCGCCATGGTGAACGAGATCATCTGGGACCGCAGAGTGCCGAGCATGGGCGGCAGCACGCGCAAATTCTCGTCGGTGCATGACAATATCGGGTTTTTCGTCAAATCGCGCGACTATTACTTCAACGTCGACGCGGTGCGGATCCCATACGATGCCGAAACCAAGAGGGCGCGCACCCGCTCCATTTTCGTGGGCAAGAAGTGGCTGGAAGTCGGCTACAACCCCAAGGACGTGTGGAGCGTGTCGCGCCTGCACCGCCAGCACGGCGAGCGCGAGAACCATCCGACGCAGAAACCGCTGGAAATCGTCGAGCGCATGGTGCTGGCAAGCTGCCCTCAAGGGGGCACCGTGCTCGATCCCTTCATGGGCAGTGGCACTTCGGCCGTGGCGGCGGCCAGGCACGGACGTCGCTTCGTCGGCTTCGAGATCAATCCGGATTATTTCGCCATCGTCGAAAAACGCGTTGCCGAGACCGTGACCGGCAGCAAAGGCGCGAACCGCAAAGTGGCAAATCTTTCTTCCGTACTGTGAAATCCCAATGTCCCGTATCCAAGCCACATTCGAGCAACTTGCCAAGAACCGCAGGAAAGCGCTGATTCCCTTCGTTACTGCGGGCGATCCCGAGCCCGGCATGACGGTGCCGCTGATGCATGCGCTGGTCGAGGCGGGCGCGGACGTGATCGAGCTGGGCGTGCCGTTCTCCGACCCGATGGCCGACGGCCCGGTAATCCAGCGCGCGAGCGATCGTGCGCTGAAGCACGGGGTGGGCCTGGACCGGGTGCTCGCCTTTGTGCACGAATTCCGCGCGACCAATCAGACCACTCCGGTAGTGCTGATGGGATACGCCAATCCGATCGAGTCGATGGGCACCGATCGCTTCGTCAAGGAGGCGCAAGAAGCCGGCGTGGACGGGGTGCTGGTGGTGGATTACCCCCCGGAGGAATGCCAGTCTTTCGCCGGCCTGGTGCGCAGCCACGGCATAGACGTGATTTTTCTGCTCGCGCCGACTTCCAGCGATGCGCGCATGGCCCAGGTGGCCAGGCTTGCCAGCGGCTACCTGTATTACGTTTCGCTCAAGGGCGTCACCGGGGCCGGGCACCTGGACCTGGCCGAGGTGGCCGAGAAAATTCCCCGGATCCGCCGCCAGACCACGCTGCCGGTAGGCGTGGGATTCGGTATCCGCGACGCGGCCACGGCCAAGGCCGTGGCGCAGTTTGCCGATGCAGTGGTCATCGGCAGCGCCATTATCCAGGAAATGGAAGCGGCTCCCGCGGGCGAGCAGGTGCTGCGCGCGGGCAGGTTCCTGCGGGGCATTCGAAAGGCGCTGGACGCAACATGAGCTGGTTGCAAAAGCTGCTGCCGCCCAAGATCAACCGCTCCGTCGGCCCGAGCAAGCGTGCCGTGCCGGAGGGGCTGTGGATCAAATGCGAGTCCTGCGACGCGGTGCTGTACGCCACCGACCTGGAAAAAAACCTCAACGTCTGTCCCAAATGCGGCTACCACAATCGCCTTTCGGCACGCTCGCGCATCGACATGCTGCTCGACTCGGAGGGCCGCTTCGAGATCGGCGCCGAGGTATTGCCGGTGGACAGCCTGAAGTTCAAGGATAGCAAGCGCTATCCCGACCGCCTCGCGGATGCGCAGCGGCAGACCGGAGAGACCGACGCCTTGGTAGTGATGCAGGGCGCGATCAAGAACGTCCCGCTGGTCGCGGCGGTGTTCGAGTTCGAATTCATGGGCGGATCGATGGGCTCGGTGGTGGGCGAACGCTTCGTGCGCGGCGTGCACGTGTGCGTGGAGCAGAACCTGCCCTTCATCTGCTTCACCGCCACCGGCGGCGCACGCATGCAGGAGGGGTTGTTGTCGCTGATGCAAATGGCGAAGACGACGGCGGTGCTGACCCAGCTCGCGGCGCGCAAGCTCCCGTTCATTTCGGTGCTTACCGATCCCACCATGGGCGGCGTGTCGGCGAGCTTTGCCATGCTCGGCGACGTGATCATCGCCGAGCCGCGGGCGCTGATCGGCTTTGCCGGCCCGCGCGTGATTGAGCAGACCGTGCGTGAGAAACTGCCTGAAGGCTTCCAGCGCGCCGAGTTCCTGCTGGAGAAGGGCGCCATCGACATGATCGTCGACCGGCGCCAGATGCGCGACCGGCTGGCGCAGCTGATCGCCCTGTTGATGCGCATCACACCTGAGAATATCTGACTTCATTGGCGTTCCGATTTGCCTAAAGATCTCGCCGGCTGGCTCGCCTACATCGAGCAGCAGCATCCGCAGACCATCGCGCTCGGGCTGGAGCGGGTCGAGCGCGTGCGCGAAGCGATGGGCCTTGCGCCCGCCGTGCCCGTCATCACTGTCGCCGGCACCAATGGCAAGGGCTCGACCTGCGCCATGCTTGAAGCCATCCTCTCGGCGGCAGGCTACCGCGTTGGCCTCTATACCTCGCCGCACCTGTTGCGCTACAACGAGCGGGTGCGCATCGCGGGGCGGGAAGCCGATGATGCGGCGCTCGTTTCAGCGTTCGCGCGGGTGGAGGCGACCAGGACGGAAAAGGCCGGCAACACTCGCCTGACTTATTTCGAGTTTGGCACGCTCGCCGCAGCGGATCTGTTCCTGCGCAGCGCGGTCGACGTCCTGGTGCTGGAAGTGGGCTTGGGCGGACGCCTGGACGCGGTGAATGCCTTTGATGCCGATTGCGCCATTGTCACCAGCATCGGCCTGGACCACATGGACTACCTCGGTGCCTCGCGCGAGGCCATCGGTTACGAAAAGGCGGGCATTTTCCGCGCGGGCAAACCGGCTGTGCTCTCCGATCCGGCGCCGCCGGCGTCGGTGCTGGCGCAGGCGCAGGCAATAGGCGCGCGGCTGCTGCGCATCGGGCAGGAATTCGGCTACCAGGGTGAGCGCGGCCAGTGGTTATTCTGGGGGCCGGCAGGCAGGAAATCCGGCCTGGTCTACCCGGCGCTGCGCGGCAGGGTCCAGCTGCAAAATGCGAGTGCTGCGCTCGCGGCCCTGGATACGCTGCAGCAGTGCTTGCCGGTCTCGATGGAGCAGCTGCGGCGTGGATTGGCCGAGGTCGGGTTGCACGGCCGCTTTGAGCTGCTGCCGGGGCGTCCTGCAGTGGTGCTCGATGTGGGACACAACCCGCAGGCAGCCGCAGTACTGGCCGACAACCTGTCGGACATGGGCCCTTGCGCGGGTACCTGGGCGGTGTTCGGCATGCTGCGTGACAAGGACATTGCCGGCGTGGTGAGCTTGCTCGCGAAGCGCATAGATCACTGGTTGGTGTGCACCCTGCCTCCGCCGCGTGGTGCCCGGGCGGCGGAGCTGGCGCAGGCGCTGCGGCAGGCGGGTGTGGACGCCGTGCGTGAGTTCGAAAATCCAGCGGCAGCCTACGCCGCGGCCCGCGGTGAGGCTGCGGAAAGTGATAGAATTATCGTGTTCGGATCCTTCCATACCGTAGCGGAAGTAATTGCGGCTCGGGAACAATCTAAGGCGTAGATGGCGGAAAGCGAAGAAGCCCTGCAGCTGAAACGGCGAGCCCGGCGCCGCCTGGTCGGCGCTATCGCCTTGGTGACCTTCGTCGTCATCATTCTGCCCCTGATTCTGGACAAGGAGCATGGCCCGGCTGGCCCGCTGCTCGACGTTCAGATTCCCAAGCAGGAATCGGGCGGCTTCACTAGCCGCGCCGTGCCGCCTGCGCCGCAGATGCCTGCCGCGCCGGCACTCGGGAAAAAAACCGAGGTCCCTGCCGTTAAAGCCGAGCCGCTCCCGGCCAAGGCTGAACCGTCGCCGGTCAAGGCAGAGCCGCTCCCGGCCAGAGCAGAGCCGGCGGTGGCGCACAAGGCCGCCAATGCGCCGGCTCGGCCTGCCGACAGAGCCGGGCAGGAGCGCGCACCAGCCGCGCCCGGCGACCAGGCCTGGGTCGTGATGCTCGATGCATTTTCCAATGCGACCAACGTGAAACAGCTGCGGACCAAGCTTTCTGCAGCCGGGGTAAAGTCTTATACTGAACTAGTGAAGACCAGCAAGGGCGAATTGACGCGCGTGCGCGCCGGGCCTTTTACCAGCAGGGAAGCTGCGGAGAAGGCGCGCACCAAGCTGGAGGCGATGGGACTCAGGCCAGGCGCTGTCGCGAGCCGATGACATGGTTTGATTATGCTGTGATCGCCATTATCGTCCTGTCGGTGCTGTTGGCGGTATTTCGGGGCGTGGTGAGGGAAATCGCCGCGCTGGCGGGGTGGGCGGCGGCTCTGATCCTGTCAGGGCTGTTCGCGCAGCAACTGGCGCAGTGGTTGCCTGCGGCTTTATCACCCATGCTGAGGGCGGTCATTGCCTACCTGGTAATTTTCCTCGGCGTGCTGCTCCTGTCTGGATTGGCCGGAGTGCTCCTCGCGAAGCTGTTTCGCGTCGCAGGTCTGGGATTCACTGACCGCGCCGTCGGCGCCTTGTTCGGGTTCGTGCGCGGCGTGCTGATCGTGTTTGTCGGGGTGATGCTGGCCGGGTTGACCAGCCTGCCGAAGGAGCCTTTGTGGCGCGAGGCGGCGCTTTCCGGCCCGGCCGAAACTGCGGTGCTGGCAGCCAGGCCGGCGCTACCGAAAGATTTGGCGCAACGAATCCGTTACAGGTGAAACCATGTGCGGAATTCTCGGTGTAGTGGCTAGGGCTCCGGTGAATCAGTTGCTCTACGATGGGCTGCTGGTGCTGCAGCACCGCGGGCAGGACGCGGCGGGCATCGCCACAAACGAGGGTCAGACCTTCCACATGCATAAAGGCGGGGGGCTGGTGCGCGATGTATTTCACACCCGCAACATGCGCGCCCTCACCGGCAATATGGGCATTGCCCACTGCCGTTATCCCACCGCAGGCTCGCCTTCGAGCGCCGCCGAAGCGCAACCGTTTTATGTCAACTCACCGTTCGGGATTGTGCTCGGCCACAACGGCAACCTCACCAATTCGGAGAGCCTGAAACAGGAGATGTTCCGTCAGGACCTGCGCCACATCAACACCAACTCGGATTCCGAAGTGCTGCTGAACGTGCTGGCGCACGAGTTGCAGGAGGCTTCGACCAACTACAAGCTCGATCCGCAGATCATTTTCACCGCAGTGGCCAACGTGCACCGGCGCTGCCGCGGCGCCTACGCGGTGGTGGCGATGATCGCCGGCTACGGTCTGCTCGCTTTCCGCGATCCTTACGGCATCAGGCCGCTGGTGATCGGCCGCCGCGACAGCGGCAACGGCAACGGCAACGGCTACGAATACCTGGTGGCGTCGGAATCGGTGGCTCTGGACACCCTGGGTTTTCAAATCGTGCGCGACGTGGCGCCGGGCGAGGCCGTGTTCGTCGACGAGGACGGCAATTTCTACAGCCGCCAGTGCGCGGGCAAGACCTCGCTCAACCCCTGCATTTTCGAGTATGTTTACCTCGCACGCCCGGACTCGCTCATGGACGGGGTGTCGGTCTATGAGACGCGACTGCACATGGGCGAGCGGTTGGCGGCGAAGATCAGGACCCAGTACGCTCATCTGGATATCGACGTGGTGATCCCCATTCCCGATTCCAGCCGCCCCAGTGCGATGCAACTCGCATTGAATCTGGGCTTGTCTTACCGCGAAGGCTTCGTCAAGAACCGCTACATCGGCCGCACCTTCATCATGCCCGGCCAGAGGGAGCGCAAGAAGTCGGTGCGGCAAAAGCTGAACGCGATCGCGATGGAATTCAAAGGCAAGAACGTGCTGCTGGTCGACGATTCCATCGTGCGCGGCACCACCAGCCGCGAAATCATGATGATGGCGCGCGAGTCCGGCGCCAACCGGGTGTTCTTCGCTTCGGCCGCGCCGCCGGTGCGCTATCCCAACGTCTATGGCATCGACATGCCCACGCGCCAGGAGCTGATCGCCAATGGCCGCAGCGATGAGGAGATCGCGCGCGAAATCGGTGCCGACGCGCTCATCTACCAGGATCTGGATGCGCTCAAAGCCGCGGTGCGCGAGGCCAACCCGCGGCTCGCGGAATTCGAAACCTCCTGCTTCGACGGCAATTACATCACCGGCGACGTTACGCGCGAATACCTGGATAGCGTGGAAAACCACCGTAACTGCGCCCGCGGGGAGTCGTCCGAAGAAGAGCCAAGCACCCAGTTGGACCTGGGGCTGGTGGAGACGGATTAGTTTTGGAATTTGACACCTGCGCGCTGCGGTAGTAACGTAGTGCTGCGCCGATTTGAAGCATAGCTTGCGGGCGCCGCCGGTTAAGGGTCAACAGACCGGCAAACAAATACAGCTAAAGCGTGGGAAACCCGTCTTAGCCAAAGCTGAGCGGGTTTTTTGCTTTTGATACGGACGCGATCATGGCCGAGCCAATCGAATTTGACACCCTGGCGCTACGCGCCGGCATACACCGCAGCCAGTTCGGCGAACATTCCGAGGCGATGTACCTCACCTCGAGTTTCGTGTTCGAAAACGCCGCACAGGCGGCGGCGCGCTTCACCGGTGGTGCGGAGGGCAATATCTATTCGCGCTTCACCAATCCCACGGTGAGCGCGTTCCAGGAGCGCCTTGCCGCCCTCGAAGGCGCCGAGGCCTGCGTCGCCACCGCTTCGGGCATGTCCGCCATCCTCGCCACGGCCATGGCTGTGCTCAAATCGGGGGACCACGTGCTGTGCTCGGCCAGCGTGTTCGGCTCCACGGTGCAGCTGTTTTCCAACATCATGGGCAAGTTTGGCGTGCAGACTACCTACGTCGATGGCGCCAGTCTCGCCGCCTGGGAGGGCGCGCTGCGCAAGGAGACCAAGTTGCTGTTCCTCGAAACCCCGTCCAATCCGCTCACCGAGATCGCCGATATCGCGGCGCTTGCCGCCGTGTCTAGCCGTGCGGGCGCGTTGCTTGCCGTGGACAATTGCTTCTGCACACCGGCTTTGCAAAAGCCGCTCCAGCTCGGCGCCGACCTGGTGATCCACTCGGCAACCAAGTATCTGGACGGCCAGGGCCGGGTGCTGGGCGGGGCGGTGCTGGGCGCGCGCGGTCCGGTGATGGACGGCATTTACGGCTTCCTGCGCACTGCCGGTCCGAGCCTGTCGCCGTTCAACGCCTGGGTGCTGCTGAAGGGGCTGGAAACGCTGCGGATCCGCATGGATGCGCAATCGCAAGCCGCATTGCAGCTGGCGCAGTGGCTGGAACGGCACCCCGGCATCGAGCGCGTGTACTATCCGGGCCTGCCTTCCCATCCGCAGTATGAGCTGGCGCGGAAGCAGCAGCGCCTGGGCGGGGCGGTGGTGTCGTTCGAGGTCAAAGGCGGGCGCGAGGAAGCCTGGCGGGTGGTGGATGCGACGCGCATGATTTCGATCACCGCCAACCTGGGCGACACCAAGACCACGATTACCCATCCGGCGACCACTACCCACGGCCGCATCAGCCCGGAAGCGCGCAAGGCGGCGGGCATAGGCGAGGGATTGCTGCGCGTCGCCGTGGGCCTGGAGGCGTTGTCGGATATCCAGGCTGATCTGGAGCGTGGCCTGAATAGCTGAGGCCGAAGCGGAACGAAGGAACTATACGTGGCGACCAAAATTGCGCCTGCGTCGTAGCAGAGTTGCGATGTTGCGCGGACGAGAAGCCGTCCGCGCGGATCGTCGATTGCGCACGGATGAAAACCTATCCGCGCGCAAGCGGCGATCTTGTATGAAAGCAACCCCAAGCCGGTCTGGTTTTTTTTGACCATAACCGTGTTTTTGGTACGGATGGTTTTTATCCGTACCAAAAATACGGTTGGCGCGCGCAGCGCGCAAGTCCACTGGTGGCATGCAACAGTGCATTACGCCGTATATGGCGCCACCGCAGTCCTGCCTGAACCCGGTCACCGCGCTCTGGTGTCAACTCGTCAGTTGCACCGCGCGACAGCCTGATTCGTCGCAGGCGAGATAGCTGCCGGCCTGATACCAATCCGCCAGCACCCAGCGCTCGCAGACATGGCCGTCGACCGTGTGTACATGACGGGCGGGGCGGTGGGTATGGCCGTGGATCAGCCGCGGATAGCCGTGGCGGCGCAACGTCGCCTCGACTTCGGCCGGCGCAACATCCATGATCTCCGCCGGCTTGCCGCGTTTTTCCTGTTCGCTTTGCCGGCGCAGCGCTTCGATCGCGGCCTTGCGCTCGGCCAAGGGTTTTTCGAGGAGATTGCGTTTCCAGGTCTCGCTGCGCGCCTCGCGCCGGAACGCCTGGTATTCCTGGTCCAATGTGCATAGCGTGTCGCCGTGCGTGAGCAGGACGGGCTGACCGTACAGGCTCAGCAATGCAGGATCCGCCAGCAGCGTCACTGCGCTCGCGCGCGCGAAAGCCTCGCCGATGACAAAATCGCGGTTGCCGTGCATCAGGTAGTTTGGGACGCCGCTGCCGACGAGCCGGGCGAGGGCGGCGACCACCGTGGCGTTGAACGGATCGCCGAGGTCGTCATCGCCGGCCCAGTACTCGAACAGGTCGCCGAGGATGTAGAGCGCTCGGGCGCTGCGCGCCTCGCGCTCGAGAAAGCCGAAGAAACTGCGGTTGATCTGCGGCCGGCCGGAGCAAAGGTGCAGGTCGGAGATGAACAACGTCGGCATGCGGCTTAGGCTTGCAGACTAAGAGGCCGTTTCAGCAAACCTCGGCGCGTTCCAACAGCACGTCTTCGACGGGCACGTCCTGATGGCCGCCGCGGCTACCGGTCTTCACCGCCTTGATCTTGTCCACCACGTCCCTGCCTTCGACCACCTTGCCGAACACGCAATAGCCCCATCCCTGCGGCGTTGGCGCGCTGTGGTTGAGGAAGCTGTTGTCCTTGAGGTTGATGAAAAACTGGGCGCTGGCGGAGTGGGGATCGGAGGTGCGCGCCATGGCGACCGTGTAGCGCTCGTTCTTGAGGCCGTTATTGGCCTCGTTCTCGATCTGTGCCTGCGCCGGCTTTTGTCGCATGCCCGGCTCGAAGCCGCCGCCTTGGACCATGAAACCGTCGATGACGCGGTGAAACACGGTGCTATCGTAGTGGCCGCTGTTGACATAGGCGAGAAAATTCTCTACGGTCTTGGGCGCCTTGGCGGCGTCCAGTTCCAGGGTGATGGCGCCGTGGTTGGTATGCAGTTTGACCATGATGTGCTCGCTATTTATCGGAAATGAGGGTGATGGATTCGATGATCACCGGCTGCCGCGGCACGTCCTTCGGAAACGGGCCGCCCGGGCCGGTGGGCGCACGCGCGATGCGCATCACCACTTCCATGCCTTGGGTTACCCGGCCGAATACGGCGTAGCCGAAGCCTGCGGGACTGGCATCGCGGAAATTGAGGAAGGCGTTGTCGGCCAGGTTGATGAAGAACTGCGCCGTGGCCGAGTGCGGGTTGGACGTGCGCGCCATGGCGATGCTACCGGCGTCGTTTTTCAACCCGTTGCCGGCCTCGTTCTCGATCGGCGGGCGATCGCCTTTTTTCTCCCGCAGGTCCGGATAGTGACCGCCGCCCTGGATCATGAAGCCATCGATGACACGGTGGAAAACGAGGCCGTCATAAAAGCCGTCCTTCACATACTGCAGGAAATTGCCCACAGTTTTTGGCGCCTTGTCGGCGTAAAGTTCGATGCGTGCTGCGCCGACGCTGGTCTTCAATTCGACCACCGGGTTGGCGGCAAATGTCTCGGTCGACCAGAACAGGAGGCCTAATATCAAAACTTTAAATAATCGCATGTTTTCAGCCAATGAAGAGTTGCGCTTGTTGCGCGGACGAGAAGCCGTCCGCGCAGATCGCCGATTGTGCACGGATGAAAAGCCATCCGTGCACAACCGGCGATCTTGTATAAAACCCCGTACTGTCCTTGTTTTTATCTATAACCGCGTTTTTTGTATGGATGTTTTTTATCCGTACAAAAAACACGGTTGGCGCGCGTAGCGTGCACGCTTGGATATTATGCCGCACCCTCGTAGATGATGCGCCACTTGCCGCCTTCCTTGGTCCAATATTGACGCTTTTTCATGGTATTGGACAGGTTGTTCGAGCGGTAATCCTGGTCGAAGGTCACTACCACCAACTCGTCCTTGCCGGGATCGCGGAACATGCTGAAATTGGAGATGTTCAGCTTGATCCAGCTCTTGCCGCTGTTGACCTGGTGCTTGTGCCGTCCCCAGTCGGCGAAGTTCTCGCGGTTGGCCGAGAATTTCTTCGAGTAGTGGGTCAGGTAGCGCTCGGTATCGAGGCTTTCCCAGTCGCTGCGCCAGCGCTCGATTTCCGCATTGAGCGCATTGCGCTCGGCGTCCCAGTCATCCAGTGACAGCCATTCGACCTGTTCGCTGATGATCACCGGCGTGAGTCCGATTTGCAGCTTCTTCGACAATGCGTCCAGGTCGGCGTTGGCCAGGACCACGCAGCCGTTGCTGGCACGCGGCGCGCGGCTGTAGGTATCGCTGGGTGTGCCGTGCAGCCAGATGCCATGGCCGTTCCTGCCATGGCGCTTGTCCCATTCGTTGGGGTAGCTGATGGGAAAAGCGCCGCTGCCGTAGAAATCGGAGAGCTTGTTCTTCGGCAGACTGGCCGTGACGTGGTATACGCCCACCGGTGTTTTTTCGTCGCCTTCGCGCGTTTTCTCCCCGCTGCGCTTGCCGGTGCTGATGTAATAATCGGCGACGAAGCGCGGCCGACCGTTTTCGTTTTGGTACAGGTACAGGCGCGCGCGCTTATTGTCGACGACGATGGCATAGCGCTGATCCTCGCGCATCTGCATCAGATAGCGCGGCACCCGGTTCTGCGACGGTCGATCGCGGTAGGCATGCAGGCGCGCCAGCGCTTCGGCGCGCAGGTCATCGAGCCGCTCGCTCGTGCCCTGGGGGACGTTGCCGAAGGTCATCAGCGCGCGGCCGCGAGCCAGCAGCATATCGCCCTTGATCAGGTACGCGAGACGGAAGTTCGGCTTGGCCCGGAGCAGCGCTTCGATGTGATCGAGCGCCAGATCAAGGCGGTTGTTCTCGATTTCCTCGAACGCTTTACCCAGCAGAGCGTCGGCGCTTTGGTCCGCCCGGGCGGGGGAAAGGCAGAAGGCACTGGCGAGGCCCAGTACGCCGGCAAGCAGTGTGTTGGAGAATCCGCGCCGCAGTTGCATCAATTAATTGACCCGCTCTTCACGTATCAGCCATTTGCCATTGGCTTTGACCATGACCAGTGTTTTAGTTCCCGCGGTCTTGATTACGTCGGAACGGTAAATCTGGCGGAAGCTCACGCTCGCGGTGCTGTCGCTGCTGATGCTGATTTTGGGCGACTCGATTCCGATCTCGATTTTCTTCGGCGCGCTGATGCGCTGCTTGCGCCCTTTTTCCCAGTCGCCGCGCGCCTCGCCCTTGGGCGTCTTGAAGTCCTTGTCGTAATGCGCAAGGTAGCCAGACACGTCCTTCTTGGCCCAGGCGCTGGCCCAGGCGTGCACCGTCTTGAGGAGTTCGTCGGATTCAGCGCCCTGGCCTCCGGCGGCCCTGGCTGCCGGCTCGGCCGCCTTGGGCTCGGTGCCTGATTTGGCGGCGCCCGCGCCCGCCCCTGCCTTGGCGGCGTCGGCAGCCTTGGCCGGGACCGCCTCCGCCGTCTTGACCGGTTCCGGGGGCGCAGGGGCGCGGGGCGTGCGCGCTCCGCCCCCGATCAGCTCGCCTATCATCGCCAGCTTGGTCTTGGCGCCGGTATTGGAGGAGTCAAGTCGCAGCGCCTTGTCGTAGGCCTGGCTGGCGAGCTTGGCGTAGATATCGCCCAGGTTCTCATGCGCGGTGGCGTAGCTCGGATGTGTGCGGATCGAGCTTTCCAATGCGATCCTGGCTTTTTCGTACTGGCCCTGCGAGGCATACAGAACAGCCAGATTGTTGTATGGCTCCGGCAGCTCCGGGTAGTCCTCGGACAGCTTCGCGAACACCTGGATCGCCTCGGCCGGCCGGTTCATCTCGGTCAGGATCAGGCCTCTTAAAAAACGCCCCTGCGCGTCGCGCGGCTTGCCGGCCAGGAATTTGTCGACGCGTTCGAGGGACTGGGGCAACTGGCCCTGTCGCATCATGCGATTGATGTCCTGCAGCTCGTCGGCGTGGACGGCGGCGGCGGCCAAAACGAGGCTGAGCGTGACTGCGGTGCGGCGAAGGAGGGGGTGCATTGTGGTATACTTTCTCGCGCCAGTAAGATTAACTCCGTATTCTAGCAAGAACACCCGAACCTCCACAATAGAGGCAACTGTCAAAGTTTCGGTCGTGGCTCTGCCTTCACGCGGAAAACGCGCCGCAGCCGACCGCATCCTGGCCGCTTTTCGCGCATGCTGAAGATATACAACACCCTTGCCCGCCGCAAGCAGAATTTCGTCCCGATCGATCCGGGCAGGGTGCGAATGTACGTATGCGGCATGACCGTCTACGATTACTGCCACCTGGGCCATGCGCGCGTCATGGTGGTGTTCGACCTGGTGCAGCGCTGGCTGCGCGCCTCCGGATTTGAACTCACTTACGTGCGCAACATCACCGACCTTGACGACAAGATCATCCGCCGCGCGCTCGAGAACGGCGAAACCATAGGCGAACTGACGCAGCGTTTCATCGGTTACATGGACGAGGATGCGGTGGCCCTGGGGGTGCAGAAACCCGAGCATGAGCCGCGCGCCACGCAATACATTGGCGGCATGCTGGATATGATCAGGGCGCTGCAGGGCAAGGGCCTCGCCTATCAGGCGGCGAGCGGCGACATCAATTACTCGGTGCGCAAGTTCCCGGGCTACGGCAAACTCTCGGGAAAGACGCTGGACGAGTTGCGCGCGGGCGAACGCGTCGAAACCGATCCCAGCAAGCATGATCCGCTCGATTTCGTCCTGTGGAAGCGGGCCAAGGAGGGCGAGCCGTTCTGGGAGTCGCCCTGGGGCGCAGGCCGCCCGGGCTGGCACCTCGAGTGCTCGGTCATGTCGAGCGAATTGCTCGGCGCGCATTTCGATATCCATGGCGGCGGCCAGGACTTGCAGTTTCCGCACCACGAGAACGAAATCGCGCAGTCGGAGGGCGCGCACGGCAATATTTTCGTGAATTACTGGATGCACAACGGGTTTGTGCGCGTCGACGACGAGAAGATGTCCAAGTCGCTCGGCAATTTCTTCACCATCCGCGAGGTGCTGAAACATTACGATGCCGAGGTGGTGCGTTTTTTCATCCTGCGCGCGCACTACCGCAGCCCGCTCAACTATTCGGATCATCACCTGGATGACGCAGAAGGCGCGTTGACGCGCCTGTACACCGCGCTCAAGAACGTCCCGCCGCAGGCAACGACGATCGACTGGAACGACGCCTATGCTGGTCGCTTTAGGGCGGCAATGGACGACGACTTCAACACGCCGGAGGCGATGGCGGTATTGTTCGATCTCGTGGCTGACGCGAATCGCAGCAAGTCGGCGATGGCCTCGGGCCTGCTCAGGGCGCTTGGCGGGATCCTTGGCCTGCTCGGCGGGGACCCGACCGAATTCCTTCAGGGGCGCGCGGCATCGGGCTCGGCTCGGCTCGAGCCGTTCGAGGCAAAGGGGCCCGGGCAGGCAACCGTTAGCACGGCCTCGACGACGGTGAGCCGCGACCAGATCGAGCAGATGATCGCCGACCGCGCAGTTGCCAAGAGAGCGAAGAACTACGCCGAAGCCGACCGCATCCGCAAGGATCTGCTCGATGCTGGCATCGTGCTGGAGGATACGCCACAGGGGACGACCTGGCGCCGCGCTTGAGTTTCACGCAGCTCTACCTGTCTTTGCTATTCGGCAAAGAATTCCTTCACTTTATCCATCCACGATTTCGCCCGCGGGTTGTGCTGGTCCGCGTCTTTCACGTTGATCGCTTCAAGTTCGCGCAGCAGTTCCCTTTGCCGTTCGGTAAGGCGCACCGGGGTCTCGACCACCATATGGCACAGGAGGTCGCCTTGGGCATGGCTGCGCACCCCCTTGATGCCCTTGCCGCGGAGGCGAAAGATCTTGCCGCTCTGGGTTTCGGCCGGGATCTTGATCCGGGCCGAGCCGGAGAGCGTCGGGATTTCGATCTCCCCGCCCAGTGCGGCAATGGTGAAACTGATCGGCATTTCGCAGTGCAGGTCGTCGTGATCGCGCTGGAACACCGCATGCGGCTTCAGGCGCAATTGCACGTACAGGTCGCCCGGCGGCCCGCCATTGACGCCGGCCTCGCCCTCGCCGCTCAAGCGGATGCGGTCGCCTTCGTCCACGCCCGCCGGGATCTTGACTGACAGCGTCTTGTGCTGCTTGATGCGTCCGGCGCCCTGGCAGCTGGCGCAGGGGTCGGAAATGACCTTGCCCGTGCCGTGGCATTTGGGGCAGGCCTGCTGGATGGAGAAAAATCCCTGCTGCATGCGCACCTGGCCCTGGCCGTTGCAGGTGGGGCAGGTCTTGGGCTGGGTGCCGGGCTTGGCGCCCGAGCCGTGGCAGGTCGCGCATTCATCCATCGTGGGAATGCGAATCTTGGTCTCGGTGCCATGCGCCGCCGCCTCCAGCGAGATCTCGAGGTTGTAGCGCAAATCGGCGCCGCGGTAGACATTCGAGCGGCCGCCGCGCGCCTGGCCGAAGATATCGCCAAAGATGTCGCCGAAGGCGTCGGCGAAGTTGGAGAACCCGGCACCATGGGTGCCCGCTGCCGCGGACGGGTCGACGCCGGCGTGGCCGTAACGGTCATAGGCGGCGCGCTTGTCGGCATCGGAGAGCACCTCGTAGGCTTCCTTCGCCTCCTTGAATTTCTCCTCCGCGCTTTTGCCCTTGTCCTCCGGATTGCGGTCCGGATGGTGTTTCATCGCGAGCTTGCGGTAAGCTTTCTTGATCGCGTCGTCCTCCGCGTCGCGATTGACGCCCAGGATCTCGTAATAGTCTTTCTTGGCCATTTGCGTTTTTAGCTGCGGATTGACGTCGAGGTATGCGGATAGCGCATGGTCTCAAAACCGTTCAGTTGGTTGCCTGCAAGCGAAAATCCCGCGGAGGGGCGGAGCCTCTCCACGGGAAGAAAAAATCGGCGTTGGTCCGCAACCGCCTACGTCTTGACGTCCTTGACCTCGGTGTACTCGGCATCGACCACTTCGCTCTCGTCGGCCTTGGCCTCGCTCTTTGCGTCCGGTGCCGCCTTCTCGTTGGCGGCCTGGGCATCGGCGTACATTTTCTCGCCCAGTTTCTGCGCTGCCTGCGCCAGGGCCTGCGATTTGACGTCGATGGCCGCCTTGTCCTCGGACTTGAGCACGGCCTCGGCCTCCTTGATGGCCGCCTCTATTTTTTCCTTCTCGCCTGGTTCCAGCTTCTCGCCGTATTCGGTGAGCGATTTCTTGACCGAGTGCACCAGCGCCTCGCACTGATTGCGCGTGTTCACCAGTTCCAGCGCTTTCTTGTCCTCTTCGGCGTGGGCCTCGGCGTCTTTCACCATTTTTTCGATTTCCGCTTCGTTCAACCCGCTCGAGGCCTGGATCTTGATCTTGTTCTCCTTGCCGGTGGCCTTGTCCCTGGCCGACACATGCAGGATGCCGTTGGCGTCGATGTCGAAAGCGACCTCGATCTGCGGCAGCCCGCGCGGCGCCGGCGGGATGTCGGTGAGATTGAACTGGCCCAGGCTCTTGTTGCCCGAAGCGATGTCGCGCTCTCCCTGCAGCACGTGTATGGTCACCGCCGTCTGGTTGTCGTCGGCAGTGGAGAAAATCTGCTGCGCCTTGGTCGGGATGGTGGTGTTCTTCTGGATGAGTTTGGTCATCACACCGCCCAGCGTCTCGATACCCAGCGACAGCGGCGTGACGTCGAGCAGCAGCACGTCTTTTCTTTCGCCCGAGAGCACCGAAGCCTGGATCGCCGCACCCGCCGCTACCGCCTCGTCCGGATTCACGTCCTTGCGCGGTTCCTTGCCGAAAATTTCCTTGACCTTGTCCTGCACCTTGGGCATGCGCGTCATGCCGCCCACCAGGATCACGTCGCTGAGGTCGGACACCTTGACGCCGGAATCCTTGATCGCAGTCAGGCACGGTGCCACGGTCTTCTCGATTAGTTCATCGACCAGGCTTTCCAGCTTGGCCCGGGTGAGTTTGATCGACAGGTGCTTGGGTCCGCTCGCGTCGGCAGTAATATAGGCCAGATTGATCTCGGTCTGCTGCGAGGACGAGAGCTCGATCTTGGCTTTCTCCGCGGCATCCTTCAGGCGCTGCAGCGCGAGCACGTCTTTCCTCAGATCTATGCCCTGGTCGCGCTTGAACTCGTCGCACAGGTAATCCATGATGCGCTGGTCGAAGTCCTCGCCGCCGAGGAAAGTGTCGCCGTTGGTGGAGAGCACCTCGAACTGTTTCTCGCCCTCGACATCGGCGATCTCGATGATGGAGATGTCGAAGGTGCCGCCGCCCAGGTCATAGACCGCAATCTTGCGGTCTCCGCCCTGCTTGTCCACGCCGAAAGCGAGCGCCGCCGCGGTCGGCTCGTTGATGATGCGCTTCACCTCCAGCCCGGCGATGCGGCCGGCGTCCTTGGTGGCCTGGCGCTGGCTGTCGTTGAAGTAGGCCGGAACGGTGATCACCGCTTCGGTCACGGGTTCGCCGAGGTAGTCCTCGGCGGTCTTTTTCATTTTCACCAGCACCTGGGCGGAAATTTCCTGCGGGGCGATCTTCTTGCCCCGTATTTCGACCCAGGCATCGCCATTATCATGCTTGATGATCTTGTAGGGCATGAGGTCGAGGTCTTTCTGCACCTCTTTTTCCTCGAAGCGGCGGCCGATCAGGCGCTTGACCGCGTACAGGGTGTTCTTGGCATTGGTCACGGCCTGGCGCTTGGCTGATGCGCCGCACAAAACCTCCCCGTCCTCCTGGTAGGCGACGATGGATGGCGTGGTGCGCGCGCCCTCGGAATTCTCGATGATCTTGGTCTGGCCGCCTTCCATGATGGCGACGCAGGAGTTGGTCGTTCCCAGGTCGATGCCGATGATCTTAGCCATATTGTGTACCTCGATGAGTGAATTGAGCTTACCGGAAATATGGGGTTGAATCCCCGGGCTTCAAGCGTCTTTTGCTGTTGAAACGGTCACCAGAGCTGGGCGCAGGACGCGTTCGTGCAGCAGGTAGCCCTTCTGCATCACATTCACCACCTGGTTGGGCTCGCCCGGGTGCGGCACCATACTCATCGCCTGGTGCTGGTGCGGGTCGAATTTCTCGTTGACCGGATTGATTTCCCTGAGGCTCGCCTTTTCGAACACGGCATTGAGTTGCCTCAAGGTCAGCTCGATTCCGCTCTTCAGGCCCTCCGGCGTGACATTTTCGATTGCCAGCGCCGCCTCCAGGCTGTCCCGGACCGGCAGCAGCGCTTCGGCCAGGTTTTCCACGCCATACTTGTGCGCGCTGGCGATGTCGGCCTGGGCACGCTTGCGCAGGTTCTCGGTCTCGGCCTTGGCGCGCAGCCAGGAATCCAGATGCTCCTGGGCTTTTTGCTCGGCCTGACTCAGTTGCTCCTCCAGACTGGACGTTGTTTCCGCGTTCGCCGCGGCACTGGCATCGGTTGCGGGCGCGGCCGCGTTCTGGTCAGGCGCAGTTTCGGAATAGCTAGGTTCTTGATCCGCCATTGTTGATCTCTGGTCGCTTAATGACCCTTCGACAGATGGGGACTGGCAAGCGCATTTCAAGGGGGGTACGGAAAATCCGGCGTCGAGAGATCTTCGTCGCCCGCGCTCCGCGATTTCTAACGCGCGTCGACCCGGCCTTTGGGCCGCACCACTAGCGCGGGGCGCCCAAAGCAAGCGCGCGCCGGCGCGATTGTTCCAGTTCGTCCGGGCTTGCGCCGGCGCGGTCCCAGCCCTGCAAGTGCTCACTGGCGATTTGCGCCAGCGCCCGGATCCAGACGTCGCTTTCATTGAGGCAGGGGATGGCGTGGAATTCCTTGCCGCCTGCCTTGAGAAACTCGGCCTTGCCCTCTATGCCAATTTCCTCCAGCGTCTCCAGGCAGTCCGCGACGAAGCCGGGGCAGACGACATCGGCGCGGCGCAGCCCCTGTTTGCCCCATTGCGCCAGCGTCGCTGCGGTATAGGGTTGGAGCCATTCGGCGCGGCCGAAGCGCGACTGGAAGCTAAGCTGATACTGTTCCGGCGCGAGCGCCAGCGCCCCGGCCAGTAGGCGCGCGGTCTTTTGGCATTCGCAGTGGTAAGGATCGCCGCGTTCCAGCGTGTAGCGCGGCAGCCCGTGAAAACTCATCAGCAGCCGGTCCGGCTTGCCATGCTGTGCCCAGTGCTTGCGCACGCCCTCTGCCAGCGCCGCGACGTAGCCGGGGTGGTCGTGAAAATGCTTGACCATGCGCAGTTCGGGAATGTTGCGCGTTTGCTTGAAAAAATCGGATACTTCGTCAAACGCGGTTGCAGTGGCGCTTGCAGCGTATTGCGGGTAAAGCGGCAGGACCAGAATGCGCTCGCAGTGCTGTTCCTTCAAGCGGGCCAATACCGAGGCAATCGAAGGATTGCCATAGCGCATTGCGTAGTCCACAAGCAGCGCAGCGTGGCCCTGCTCACCCAAATAGCCGCGCAAAAGCTTTGTCTGGCGCTCTGTATGCACCTTGAGCGGCGAGCCGTCCTTGTCCCAGATCTGCGCGTATTTCGCCGCTGATTTGGCGGGTCGAAAATTGAGGATGATGCCGTTCAGGATCAGCCACCACAGCGGCCGGGGGATTTCTACCACGCGCGGATCGGAAAGAAATTCCTTCAAATAGCGGCGCACCGCCGCCGTTGTGGGCGCCTCCGGCGTACCCAGATTGAGCAGAAGGATTGCGGTTCGCGCTGGCGTGCCGTGCGCATAGGCTGGTTCGGCCAGGAAAGGCATGGGCAGTTGCCGCAGGGGGATTAGTTGCTGGAAAGCGCGCTCGAGAGCAGCTTCGCGGTGATGTCGACGATGGGGATGACGCGTTCGTAAGCCATGCGCGTTGGGCCGATCACGCCCACGGTGCCGACCACTTGTCCGTCCACGGTGTAGGGGGCGGTGACCACGCTGCACTCGTCGAGCAGCGAGGCGCCGGATTCGCCGCCGATGAAAATCTGCACGCCTTGCGCGCGCGTGCTCATGTCGAGGATCTGCACGAACAGGGTTTTTTTCTCGAACAGCTCGAACAACTCGCGCAGCCGCGCCATGTTGGACGCAAGGTCGGTCGAATCGAGCAGGTTTTTTTCGCCCGAGATGACGTAGTTTTCGGTGGTTTCGATCGAGGCCTCGTCGCCCGCTTCCAGCGCTGCCGTCATAAGCGCGGTCATGTCCTGGTGCAGTTGCTTCAGCTCCTGCTGCACCCGCGCCCGGATGTCGTCGAAGGTAAGCCCCGCATAGTTCTGGTTGAGGAAGTTCGCCGCCATAGTGAGCTGTGCCGGGCTATAGGCCTTTTGGGTGAACAGGATCCGGTTTTGCACATTCCCGTCCGGGGTGACGATGATGAGCAGGATGCGCTTTTCCGAAAGCGCGAGAAACTCGAGGTGGCGGAACGCAGCGCTCTTGCGCCGCGGCGAGGCCACGACACCGGCAAAATGGGAAAGCTGCGACAGCAGTTGCGAGGCCGAACTGATCAGGCGCTGCGGGTTGTCGGGATGCAGATTGCCTTCGATCTGGCTCATTTCAACCTGTTCCAGCGGCTTGATGGTGAGCAGGGTGTCGACGAAAATGCGGTAGCCGCGCGGCGTGGGTATGCGCCCGGCAGAGGTGTGGGGGCTGGAGATGAAGCCCAGTTCCTCCAGATCCGACATGATATTGCGGATGGTCGCGGGCGACAGGTCCAGGCCGGAAAACCGCGACAGCACGCGCGAGCCCACCGGCTGGCCTTCGGCGATGTAGCGTTCTACCAGGGTTTTGAGCAGGATCTTAGCGCGACGGTCAAGCATATCTCTATTCTACCCAAAATTTCCTCGTCTTCAGCAACACGAGGTGGGGACGATGTGGTTTAATTTCAACGTGATGCCGCCCGCCTTCAAAACAGTTGCCGTGATCGGCCGCTACAATACCGCCGAAATCGCCGAGTCGCTCCTGGGTTTGGCGACCCTGTTGCAGCAACGCGGCTGCGCCGTGCTGATCGAAAAAGAAACCGCAGCCAATATCGGCGGGAACGGTTTTGCCAGCGGCGACTACGCCGCCATCGGCGCCCAGGCCGACCTCGCCGTGGTGCTGGGTGGCGACGGCAGCATGCTCTCGGCCGCGCGTCACCTGGCCGCTCACGGGGTGCCTTTGGTCGGCGTCAACCAGGGGCGGCTGGGCTTCATGACCGACATCGCGTTCTCGCACATGCGGGAAACCATCGAGCTGCTGCTCTCCGGCCAGTACACCGTGGGAGAGCGCACCATGCTCGAGGCCCAGGTGCTGCGCGGGGAGAAGGAGATTTTCCGCACCCAGGCGCTCAACGACATCGTCGTCAACAAGGGCGCCACCGGACGCATGATTGAGTTCCTGGTGCACGTCGACGGCCAGTTCGTATACGATCTGCGCTCCGACGGTATCATCGTGGCCACTCCTACCGGCTCCACGGCATACGCGCTTTCATCCAATGGGCCCATCCTGCAGCCTAACCTTCCCGGTATGGCTCTGGTTCCGGTTTGCCCGCATACGCTGTCCAACCGCCCGATCACCGTGAGCGACCGGTGTGTGATCGAGATTACCATCAAGCGGCACGCCATCGGGGCGCGCCTGCATTTCGATGGTCAGCCGCATTCCGAGCTGGCGGCCGACGACAAGGTGATCGTGCGCCGCGCGGCGCATTCCATCCGCTTTGTCCATCCACCCGGATACAGCTACTACGCCATGCTGCGCGAGAAGCTGCACTGGAGCGAAATGTAGCCATGCTGCGGACGCTCAGCATCCGCGACTTCGTCATCGTCGATTCGCTCGAACTCGAGTTCGACCCCGGCTTCACCGTGCTCACGGGCGAAACCGGTGCCGGCAAATCCATCCTCGTCGATGCGCTGGCGCTGACCCTGGGCGAGCGCGGCGACGCCGGCGTGGTGCGCACCGGCTGCGAGCGTGCCGACATCAGTGCCGAGTTCGATGTCCAGGCTCTGCCCGAACTCGTCGAATGGCTGCGCGCGGCCGAGCTCGAGGGCGATCCGGGCCTAGTGCTGTTGCGCCGGGTAATCGACAAGAACGGGCGCTCGCGCGCTTTCGTCAACGGCCGGACTGCCACGCAGAGCCAGCTGCGCGAGGCGGGCGAATGGCTGTTGGACATCCACGGCCAGCAAGCGCACCAGTCCCTGCTCAAAGCCGATGCCCAGCGCGTGCTGCTGGACGCACACGCCGGGCTCGCGCCGCTCGCGGCCGGGGTCGCGTCGGCTTATCGGCAATGGCAGAAGCTGGCGCAGGCGCGCGCCGAGTACGAGACGCATGCGGCGCAGCGCAATGCCGAATGCGAGCAGCTGCAATGGCAGGCGCATGAACTCGAGCAGCTGGCACTGCAGCCTGACGAATGGGATGCGGTACAGGCTGAACATAAGCGGCTGGCGCATGCGGCCGGCCTGATCGAGGGCGTGCAGGCGGCGCTGGATAAACTGTCGGAGGCCGATACCGCCTGCCTGCCGCTGCTCTCCGGCGCCGGCGCGCGGCTGGAGGCCTTGCTCGGCTATGACGCGCGCCTGCTTGAGGCGATCGAGCTGATCCGCTCGGGCGAAGCGCAGGTGCAGGAGGCGGCATATGCGCTGCGCCATTACGCCGATCGCGTCGAACTGGATCCGCAGCGGCTCGCAGCGGTGGAGGCGCGCATGGAGGCGATCCATGGCAGCGCACGCAAGCTCCGCCTGGCGCCGCAGGAACTACCGCAACACCTGCGGCAGCTGCAGGCGCGCCTGGCCGAGCTCGAGATTGCCTCCAATCTGGAGGCCCTGGTGAGGGAAGAGCAGCAGGCGCGCGCAAGCTACGTCGATCTGGCGGCCAAGCTCGGCGCGGGCAGGAAAAAGGCCGCCGCCAAGCTCGGCAAGGAGGTCACGCAGGCGATGCAACAGCTCGCTATGGCGGGAGGCAAGTTCGAGGCGGCGCTCAACCCCTATCCGCCTGAAGGCAGCGTGCACGGCGCGGAACAGGTCGAGTTTATGGTCGCGGCCAATCCGGGGGTGGAGCCGCGAGCGCTCGCCAGGGTGGCCTCCGGCGGCGAACTGTCGCGCATCAGTCTTGCCATCCAGGTGATCACCAGCAAGGCGGCGCTGGTCCCGACCTTGATTTTCGACGAGGTCGACGCCGGTATCGGCGGCGGCGTGGCCGAGATCGTCGGCCGCCAACTCAAGATCCTGGGGCGCGAACGCCAAGTGCTGTGCGTCACCCATCTGCCTCAGGTAGCCGCCCAGGCCGACCAGCAATGGTCGGTGAGCAAATTCGGCAGCGAGGGCAGGGTGAAGACCACGGTCTCGGTGCTCGACCCGAAAGCGCGCGTCGAGGAGGTTGCTCGCATGCTGGGCGGAACCGCGATTACCGCGACCACGCGCAAACACGCAGCGGAAATGCTGAGTCTGCGCTAAGCTTACGCACGGATGCGGGTTGTTTCAACAAAAAGGAGGGGACGATGAGAGAGTTGAAGCCGTTCAAATTCGCGGGCGGTTCGGCGCGGGTAATATCGATGGTGGTGCTGGCGGTGATACTCGTCTGCGCATATGTTGCGCTGGATTTTTATACCGGCGGGCAGCAGAATGCGAGCATGGTGGAAGGACGCGGCGGCGCCGTCGTCGATGCGCTGTCCCGCTATAAACGCGAAACCGGCGGCCTGCCCGATGCGCTGGAGAAACTTGCGCCCAAGTACGTGCCGGCGCTGCCGAAGTGTCCCAACGGCCAGTCCTACGCGTACCAGCCGGCGGCGGCCGAATATACGCTCAGCTGCCAGGAAGTGCTGTTCAAGTCCAAGCCCTATCGGTACGATTCGAAATCGCGGGCTTGGAGCGGCTAGCAAATACGCAAATCGGCGCTAGGGCGCAAGGCCCTGCGCCGGAACTGGGGATGCGGAGCTCGGTTTGTGCCGCTACCTGCTTTGGGCTAGAATGCGCGTTCTTTTAGGCGCGTAGCTCAGCTGGTTAGAGCATCACCTTGACATGGTGGGGGTCGTTGGTTCGAGTCCAATCGCGCCTACCAAATTTTCTCCTGATGGATCAATCGATCAAGGGCTCGCAGAGGCTCGCCTGGGACGAATTTGGGGCACATTCGCAGGTCGTCACTATCAATCCTGAAATCATTTCCGTCGAGTGCGCGACCCGGTTGCGCGCCGTCGGCCCACCCGGAAATGAAAAAAAGCGGCGTGCGCATTCAGTGGTCGTCCGGTTTTTTGATCTAGCGCAAACAGCTGCTGCCCGTGCTCGTTTTCCTGGTCATGGTCACCTATATCCCGCAGATGTCACTCTGGTTGCCGCGGCTGCTAGGCATGATGTAGCGCGGTGCCGCGACGCGGCGGCACAGAAATGGCGGGCGGTGCTTCGCGTCTCGAAGTCAGGCTTGAATTCGAGTGTGGCTTGATCTGCATCAAAACCACCTCCCGCTTCTCAATCCAGAATTGATAAATAACAGGAAATCCCACAGAAGGAGGGCTGCTCGAACTGCAGTTGAGGGCGGCCTCAGCCAGCACATGAATGCAAATGAAATGAGGCGCGAGGCGGGCGAGGGCCGATCGGTGAGCCGGATCGTGTCGTTGCCGAATACCGGCCGGTTCTTCGAGATCCGGCTCGAGTCGATCGGCGGGCTGGGCGCGCACGCAGCAGGGCAGGTGCTGGCGACGGCCGCCGTGCTGAGGATGGGCCTGAACGGCGCCCACTTCTCCTCATACGGGTCGGAGAAAAAAGGCTCGCTGGTGCGCTCGTTCGTGCGCCTGGGACCGACGCAGCGGCCGATCCGCACCAGCGCGCCGGTCGAGACGCCGGACGCGATCGTGGTTTTCCACGCGGCGCTGCTGCATAACCCGGCTACGCTCGGGGGGCTGCGGAAAGACGGCACCTTCATTTACAACGCGCCGCCGGGCCCGGTGCCGGAGGAACTCAGGGCGCTGCCGCGCAGCGCACGCGTGATCCGCGTCGACGCTCTCGGCATCGCGATGCAGGAGAAGTCGCGCCCGAACGCAGTGCTGCTGGGTACGCTTTGCGGCCAGTTCCCGTTCCTCCACACAGAGACCATCCTGGAGGCGCTGTCCGAGGAGTTCGCGGGCCGGCATCCGGAGGCGGTCGCGTCGAACGAACGCGCGTTCCGGCGCGGCGCCATCGATTTCGAGGAGCTCGGGGCTGTCGGGCGTGCCGAGGGCGACCTGCCGATTGCGCACTCCGAGCCCGTGTGGGGCTACCGGACGCAGCCCTTGGGCGGGATCATCCCGGAGGCTGGGAACATGGCGTGGAACGACCTCTCGGCTTCGCGCACCGGATTGATGCCGGTGCTCAACCGCGAGAAGTGCATCCATTGCGGCGTATGCGACCTCGTCTGCCCCGACTACTGCCTGACCTGGGGCGAGGGCGAGGAGGGCGGCAAATTCGAGCGCGAACTGATGGGTGTGGACTATCGCTACTGCAAGGGCTGCCTGCGTTGCGTGGAGTCCTGCCCGACCGGCGCGCTGGCCAAGGAGACGGAAACGCCAGGCCTTGCAGACCGGCTGCGGGTGCCGCTGTTCCCCGATCTGATTGCATGAGGTGGAAGCCATGACGACCCAGATGCTCGATGTCGCTTCCCCGGCCGAGAACCTGAGTTCTTCCGGCTGCGTGCGGCAGAAGCTCGAGTTTCGCAGCGGCAACGAGGCCGCCGCGCTCGCGGCGCGCGACATCGGTTTTCATGTGATGGGCTACTTCCCGATCACGCCTTCGACCGAGGTCGCGGAGAACCTGTCGAAAATGCGGGCCGACGGCGAGCACGAGATCGTGATGGTCGCAGGCGACGGTGAGCACGGTGCCGCCGGCATCTGCTATGGCGCCGCCCTCGGCGGCGGCCGCGTGCTCAACGCCACCAGTTCGCAGGGCCTGCTGTACGCGCTCGAGCAGCTTCCGGTGCAGGCGGGCACGCGCGTGCCGATGGTGCTCAACATTGCGGCACGGGCAATCTCCGGGCCGCTGGACATCCGCGGCGACCACTCCGACATCTACTACGCATTGAACACCGGATGGATCATGCTCTGCGCCCGCGACCCGCAGGCGGTGTACGACCTGAATTTTGCCGCGATCAAGATCGGCGAGCACGCTGATGTGAGGCTGCCCGTGCTGGTCGCGTACGACGGTTTCATCACCAGCCACCAGAAGCGCCGGATCCAGGTATTCGACGACCCGGAAGCGGTGCGCAAGTTTCTGGGCGCAAGGCCGGACTTTCCCTCGCCGCTCGACACGGAGCACCCGACGACCTTCGGCCCGTACATGAACGATCCGGACCTGATCAACAACAAGGTCCAGCTGTGGCAGGCGATGGAGGCCGCGCAGCGCGTGATCCCGGAGGTGCTGGCCGAGATGGAGAAGATGACCGGCCGTGCCTACCCGGTACTCGACGATTACCGGATGGAAGACGCCGACGTTGCCATGGTGCTGCTCAACTCGGCCGCCGAGACGGCCAAGGAGACGGCCGACGAATTGCGCGCGAAAGGCAAGAAGGTCGGTGTGCTCTCGCCCAACGTGCTGCGCCCGTTCCCGGCGGAGGAATTCCGCCGGGCGCTGCGGCGGGTGAAGGCGGCGACGATCGGCGATCGCGCGGACTCCTACGGCGCCGGCGGCGGCAACCTGTCGCTCGAGGTGCGCGCCGCGATCCAGATCGATCCGCAGAACAACACCCAAGTCCTGTCGCGCATCTATGGCCTGGGCGGAAAAGACTTCTATGCCGCCGACGCCGAGCAGTTCTTCGAGCAGGCGATTGCCGCGGCGGATTCGGGGCGCGTCGCCGCGCCCTTCGCCTACCACGGCGCCACGGCCGGCAGGCCGGAGAGCAAGGCGCGGCCCGGACTGCCGCCGATCCGTGCCGAGGACGTGCCGGGCATGGCGCAGGTGCGCCGCGACGAGGCGACCGGCCGGCTCAAGGTCGAACTCCAGCCCTTGTGGAAGATGACCGAAGTGCCCAACCGCATCGGGCCGGGACACGGCGCGTGCCCGGGTTGCGGCGCGTTCCCGACGCTGCACCAGATCTACAACGTGCTCGAGGGCGACGTCGTCGTGCTGTTCCAGACCGGCTGCGCCATGGTCGTGACGACCGGCTACCCTTCGACCGCGCACCGCATCAACTACGTCCACAACCTGTTCCAGAACGGCGCGGCGACGCTCTCCGGGCTGGTCGAGATGTATCACGAGCGCGTCCGGCGCGGCGAATTGCCCGCCTCCAAGGACATCACCTTCGTAATGATCTCGGGCGACGGCGGCATGGACATCGGCATGGGCCCCGCGATCGGTGCGGCGAACCGCAACCACCGGATGATGATCCTGGAGTACGACAACCAGGGCTACATGAACACCGGCGCGCAACTCTCGTACTCGACGCCGTTCGGCCACCGCACCTCGACCAGCGAGGTCGGCGCAAGCCTGCCGGGCAAGCGCTACCACCACAAGGACACCGCGCAGATTTTCGCCGCCTGCCATGTGCCGTTCGTGTTCACCGCGAGCGAGGGCTATCCGGAGGACCTGATGCGCAAAGTCGCGAAAGCCCAGCGGTATGCGAAGAACGAGGGGCTCGTGTACGGCAAGATACTGTCGTATTGCCCGCTCAACTGGCGCACCGCGGACGACGCCGCACAGCCGGTGCTGCAGGCGGCGATCGACAGCTGCTTCTTCCCGCTGTACGAGATCGAGCACGGCTACACGACGCTGACCTACGACCCGGACGCGATGGGGCGCCGCCACCCGGTGTCGGACTGGCTCAAGCTGATGGGCAAGACGCGCCACCTGCTGACGAGCGCGAACTCCCCCGTGGTCGAGGGAATCCAGGCCGAGACCGACCGCCGCTGGGCGCGGATCAAGGCCATGCACGAGCACCCGCTGCTGTAGACCGGAGACACAGATGTCGAGAATCATCGAAACGCGCAGGCTCACCCCGGTCACCAAGTACTTCCGCATCGACGCGCCGCTGATCGCGGCTTCGGCGCGACCCGGGCAGTTCGTGATGCTGCGCGTGCGCGACGGCGGCGAGCGCATTCCGATTACCATCGCCGACTATGACCGCGACGCGGGCACGATCACGATCGTGGTGCAGGAAGTCGGCGCGACGACCCGGCGTGTGTGCGCGCTCGAGGCGGGCGACGAAATTCTCGACGTGGCGGGTCCGCTCGGCGGGCATATCGATATTGCGCCGGGCGGCCACGTCTGCGGGGTTGGCGGCGGGTTCGGCGCGGCCGCGCTGCTCTGCCTGATGCGCGAGTTCACCGCGCGCGGCGATAAGACCACGGCGATCCTCGGGGCGCGCAACAAGGACCTGCTGATCCTTGCCGACGAGTTGCGCCCGCTGTGCGGCAGCGTCGAGGTTTGCACCGACGATGGCTCTGCCGGCTTCAAGGGTTTCGTCACGCAGCGCCTGGCGCAGTTGATCGACGGCGACGGGCCGGGGCGGCCCGATCATGTGGTCGCGATCGGCCCGATGGCGATGATGCGCGCGGTGGCGGAAACGACGCGCGGCCCGAAGGTGAAGACGCTCGTGTCCATGGACCCGTTGATGGTCGACGGCACCGGCATGTGCGGCGGCTGCCGCGTCAACGTCGGCGGCAAGGCGCAATTCGCGTGCGTCGACGGCCCCTGCTTCGATGCCCACGAGGTCGACTTCGACGTCGCGATGCGCAGGAACAAGGCCTACGTCAAAGAAGAGAAGCAGGCGCTCGACCGTATCGCCTGCATGGCGAACAGGGAGGCGCGGTAATGCCGGTCAAACGCGCTGACAAGACACCGATGCCGGTGCGCGATGCGCAGTTGCGCGCGCGCGACTTCCTCGAGGTCAACGCGGGCTACACGAAATCACACGCCGGTTTCGAGGCCGAGCGCTGCCTGCGCTGCCAGGATCCGGTGTGCGTCGGCGGCTGCCCGGTGAACGTGCCGATCCCGGAGTTCATCCACGCCGTGGCGATGGGCGACATGGCCGGCGCCGCCAAAATCCTGCGCTCGGCGAACCCGCTGCCGGCGATCTGCGGGCGCGTTTGCCCGCAGGAATCGCAGTGCGAGGCCGACTGCAGCATGGCCGCGCGCTTCACCCCGGTTGCGATCGGTCACCTCGAGCGCTTCGTCGCCGACTGGGAGCGCACGCAGCCGCCCACCGTCCGCGCGAATATCACGCGCAGGGAAAAGGTCGCGATCATCGGTGCCGGCCCCTCGGGGCTCGTCTGCGCCGGCGAACTGGCGCGGCTCGGCTACGCGGTCACCATCTACGAAGCGCTGCATGCGGCAGGCGGCGTGCTGCGCTACGGCATTCCGGAGTTCCGGCTACCCAAGGACATCCTCGACTGGGAGATCGGCCTGCTCAAGGCGATGGGGGTCGAGATCATCTGCAACGTGATTATCGGCAAGACGCTCACGCTCGACCAGCTGTTCGGCAAGATGGGTTACGCCGCGGTATTCATCGGCACCGGCGCCGGGCTGCCGCAGTTCCTCGGCATCCCGGGCGAGAACCTGAACGGCGTGATGTCCGCGAATGAGTTTCTGACGCGCATCAACCTGATGCGCGCCTACGAATTTCCGGAGACCGACACGCCGGTGCGCGTCGGCAAGCGCGTCGCGGTGATTGGCGCGGGCAATACCGCGATGGATGCCGTGCGCACCTCGCTGCGCATGGGGGCAGAGGAGGCGATGATTGTCTACCGGCGCAGTGACAAGGAGATGAGCGCCCGCGTCGAGGAGTACCACCACGCGATGGAAGAGGGCGTGAAGTTCAACTGGCTCACCAATCCCCTCGAGGTCATCGACGACGGCACGGGCTGGGTCAGCGGCCTCAAGTGCCAGAAAATGAGGCTGGGCGAGCCCGACGCATCCGGCCGCGCGCGGCCGATCCCGATCGAGGGCAGCGAGTTCGTATTGCCCGTGGAGAACGTGGTGCTCGCGATCGGCACCACGCCGAATCCGCTGCTGACCCGCACCACGGCGGGTCTGGCCACGAACAAGAAGGGCTGCCTCGTAGCGGATGCCCAGACCGGACTGACCTCGAAGTCGCTGGTGTTTGCCGGCGGCGACGCCGTTACCGGCGCGGCGACGGTGATCCTGGCGGCGGGCGCCGGCAAGCGCGCCGCCAAAGCGATCCACGAGGCGCTCGACTCTGCGCGCAACTAGTGCGAGCTACGACTAGCACGCTACGGCTAATAGTCTGCGTGACGACGCTGCCGGCTCGGATAGCTGTCGGCTCGGATAGCTGTCGGCTCGGATAGCTGTCGGCTCGGATAGCTTGCCTGCTACTTGTTGCGGTGGCACAATGGGCGTCAGTGGCAACTGCATCAGACGTGTTGGCCACGACCGAAAACTGTGATGACCAAAAAAAACGAAAATAATCCGCTACCGCATCCTCCTGCCAATGGCAACGATGCCCTACCACAGCCGCAAGCCAGCCCTGTAACGAAGGAAGTCAACGGACCGAAAGGTCTGGAGCCTACACGCTATGGAGACTGGGAGCGCAACGGCCGTTGCATCGATTTTTGACGCCTTCTTATTTGACGCCTTTTCAAGCGCGGCGTAATGTTTATGGGTTATATTCGTAACTTCATAGAACTACTTTCAGAGATATTCAAATGCCTATGACTACACATGAGCGACCGCTGTCTCCTCATTTGCAGATCTACAAAGTCGAATTACCCATGCTGCTTTCCGGACTGCACCGGATCACGGGTATTGCCCTGTCGGTTGGCAGTATCCTGCTGGTCGCATGGATTTCGAGCGCTGTTCACTCTGCAGAGGCCTTTGCCAGCATGAGCCGTTTTCTGGGTGGCTTTTTCGGCCAGTTCGTGCTGTTCGGCTGGACCTTTTCACTTATCTATCATTCAGTCAGCGGGGTTCGCCACCTGATTTGGGATACCGGCAGACTCCTTGAGGTCGAACAGATCTATTCCAGCAGCAAAATTGTGCTCGCAATCGCGATCGTTCTGACCTTGCTGGCATGGATTCTCGCCGGTGGTTTCCCGGGAGGTGGCGCATGAAATATCGGACTCCACTTTCTATCGCTCGAGGACTTGGCTCATCGAAAGACGGACTGGGTCACTGGTGGATGCAACGTCTGACGTCCATCGCGCTGGTGCCACTGGTACTTTGGTTCGTGGTGTCCATCATCGCCTTGGCCGGGCAGGATCGCGGGCATGTCTTGACCTGGCTGCAATCCCGCTTTCACGGTGTGGTACTCAGTCTGTTTCTTATCACGGCGCTCTATCACGCCAATCTGGGTCTGCAGGCCATTTTCGAAGATTATATTCAGGCGCGCTGGTTGCAATTGAGTTCACGTATTGCGGCTGGTTTCGCAGCCGTATTCGTGGGGTTTACAGGAGTTTTCGCCCTCCTGAGACTGGCATTTGGAGGCTGAAAAAAGAATGAGCCAAGCGTACGAGATTATTGAGCACCAATACGACGTGGTAGTGCTGGGTGCCGGTGGCGCCGGACTGCGGGCCACCTACGGCATGGCCGAACAGGGTTTGCGCACCGCCTGCATCAGCAAAGTATTCCCCACCCGTAGCCATACTGTGGCGGCCCAGGGGGGGATAGCCGCATCCCTGGGTAATATGGGTAAAGATACCTGGCAGTGGCATATGTATGACACGGTTAAAGGAGCCGACTGGTTGGGGGATCAGGATGCCATCGAATACATGTGCCGGGAAGCGCCCAAGGCCGTGTACGAACTTGAACACGCGGGTCTGCCCTTTTCCCGTACCGAAGATGGGCATATCTACCAGCGGCCCTTCGGCGGCCACATGAGCAATTTCGGTGAAAAACCTGTGCCTAGAGCGTGTGCGGCAGCGGATCGCACCGGACACGCCATGCTCCATACCATGTACCAGCAGGCCCTGAAGTACCAGGCGGAATTCTATGTGGAGTATTTCGCCCTGGACCTGATCATGGACAAGGAAGGGGTCTGCCGTGGGTTGCTCGCCTGGGACATGAATAGTGGCACCCTGCACCGTTTCCAGTCCCATATGGTGATTCTGGCAACGGGCGGCTATGGGCGCACCTACTTTTCCTGTACCTCGGCGCACATCTGCACTGGTGATGGACACGGCATGATCGCTCGCGCCGGACTGCCGCTGCAGGATATGGAATTCATGCAGTTTCACCCCACCGGGGTCTACGGCGCCGGCATGCTGATTACCGAAGGCGTGCGCGGCGAAGGCGGCTATCTGACGAACTCCAAAGGCGAGCGTTTCATGGAACGCTATGCGCCCAATGCCAAAGATCTCGCCTCGCGGGATGTGGTCAGCAGAGCCATGACCATCGAGATCAACGAAGGCCGCGGCGTTGGCCCTGAAAAGGACCACATCCATTTACATCTGGAGCATCTGGGTGCTGATGTGATCAATGAGCGTCTGCCGGGCATTGCGGAAACATCGAAAATTTTTGCCGCTGTGGATGTGACTCGCGAACCCATTCCGGTAATTCCCACGGCGCATTACTGCATGGGCGGTATCCCGACCAATTACAAGGCGGAGGTATTGCGCCCCACTGCGGACGATTCCGAAGCGGTCGCCCCCGGCCTGATGGCCATTGGCGAGGCTGCCTGTGTATCCGTGCACGGCGCGAACCGGCTCGGCTGCAATTCGCTATTGGATCTCGTGGTGTTTGGACGTGCCGCCGCTTTGCGTTGCGGCGAACTGATGAAGCCCAATACACCGCACAAACCTCTGCCGGATAATATTCTGGAACCGGCCCTGCAACATTTCGATCGCATTCGCAATGCCAAAGGCTCCATCAGTACGTCGGAGCTGCGCCTGCGCATGCAACGCACCATGCAACGGCATGCTGCGGTGTTTCGCACCGAGAACACCCTGCGTGAGGGGGAACAGTTGATCAACGAGTGCATCAAGAGCTTTGACGATATCTCGATTAAGGATCGGGGCATGGTCTGGAATTCCGACCTGGCGGAAAGCCTGGAATTGGAGAACCTGCTGGTGTGCGCCTCGGCCTTGATCACCAGTGCGGCAAACCGCAAGGAGAGCCGCGGGGCCCATGCGCGGGAGGATTTCAGCAAGCGCGATGATGCGAACTGGATGAAGCACACGTTGTCATGGACACGGGACAACGGCTCGCCGGCAATCACCTATCGGCCCGTGCATACGTACACCCTCACGAAAGAAGTCGAATACATCAAACCCAAAGAACGCGTTTACTGAGAGGCACGAGAAAACAATGCATAAATTTTCACTTCCGATGAATTCCCGTGTCGTCAAGGGCAAGACCTGGGCGGCCGCGGAAGGCAGTTCCAATGTGCGCAAGTTCCACATTTATCGTTGGGATCCGGATACCAGTGATCAGCCGCGGCTCGACACCTATGAAGTGGACATGGACAAATGTGGCCCGATGCTGTTGCACGCATTGATCAAGATTAAAGATGAAATCGATTCGACGCTGACCTTCAGACGCTCCTGCCGCGAAGGAATCTGCGGTTCCTGCGCGATGAACATCAACGGCACCAACACCCTCGCCTGTACCCAGAATTTGAGCGATCTGCCTCCTGGTGATGTGTCCATCTATCCGCTGCCGCATATGCAGGTGGTCAAAGATCTGGTGCCGGACATGACTCACTTCTATGCCCAATACGAATCCATCAAACCTTGGCTACAAACCCAGTCGCCGGAGCCGCCACCGGACAAAGAACGCCTGCAATCGCCCGAAGACCGGAAGAAACTCGACGGTCTCTACGAATGCATTCTGTGTGCCTGCTGTTCCACGTCCTGCCCAAGTTATTGGTGGAACGGCGAACGCTATCTGGGGCCGGCCATATTACTGCAGGCCCAGCGCTGGCTGTTGGACAGCCGTGATGAGGCGACGGGCGAACGCCTTGATGAATTGAACGATCCCTACCGTCTGTTTCGTTGCGACACCATCCTCAACTGCACCCGTGTCTGCCCCAAGGGGTTGAATCCCGCGAGAGCCATCGTGGATATCAAGAAACAGCTCTTGGAACGCGAAATCTGAGGGATGCCCCGAATCGGGCTGCCATGACCGATCTCAGTATCCGAATCGGTCGGCTGCGCTGGCAAAGCCGGCGTGGCCTGCTGGAACTGGACCAATTTTTTGAACCCTTCTTCAGTAGAGATTTGTCCGGCTGTGACGAGACCACCATCGCAGCATTGGAACGTTTGTTGGATTGTCAGGATCTTGAATTGCTGGATTGGCTGCTTGGCCGTTCGGCGCCGCAAGATCCGCAATTGGGATATGCCCTCGAACTCCTGCGCCAGGTTTGAATTTGCGCTTCATCGCTGAGGTGACATTATCCCGATTTTGGCGTGCAGGCGGTCGCGCTAGTCAAGTTCTTTCGTGAAACTTTAGGAAAAGGTGCGGCTAGCCCGCACCTTTTTCATTCTAGAATGGCGAATTTATGCCCAACATCAAATTGCCCGACGGCTCCGTCCGTCAGTTTGCGCAGCCGGTCACCGTAGCCGAAGTGGCGGCGAGCATCGGCCCCGGCCTGGCCAAGGCGGCGCTGGCCGGCCGCGTCGACGGCAAGCTGGTGGATACATCGTTCCGCATCGAATCCGACGCGGAACTCGCCATCGTCACCGATCGCGACCGCGACGGCCTCGACCTCATCCGCCACTCCAGCGCGCACTTGCTTGCGTATGCGGTGAAGGCGCTGTTTCCCGACGCGCAGGTGACCATCGGCCCGGTGATCGAGAACGGCTTCTACTACGATTTTGCCTGCAAGCGGCCGTTCACGCCGGAAGACCTCGTCGCGATCGAGAAGAAAATGTCCGAGCTGGCGAAAAAAAACTACCCGGTGACGCGCGAAGAGTTGCCGCGCGATCAGGCGGTGGCGCTGTTCAAGGGCATGGGCGAGCATTACAAGGCCGAGATCATCGCTTCGATTCCGGCAGATCAGGCCATAGGCTTGTATCGCGAGGGCGATTTCGTCGACCTGTGCCGCGGGCCGCACGTCCCCTCCACCGGCAAGCTGAAGGTGTTCAAGCTGATGAAGGTCGCGGGCGCCTACTGGCGCGGCGATTCGAGGAACGAGATGCTGCAGCGCATTTACGGCACTGCCTGGGCGAAAAAGGAAGACCAGGATGCCTATCTGCATATGCTGGAGGAGGCGGAGAAACGCGACCACCGGACGCTCGGCACCCAACTAGATTTGTTTCACCTACAGGAAGAGGCGCCGGGCATGGTGTTCTGGCATCCCAAGGGCTGGACCATCTGGCAGCAGGTGGAGCAATACATGCGGCGCGTCTACCAGGACAACGGCTACCAGGAAGTCCGCTGCCCGCAGATTCTGGACCGGAGCCTGTGGGAAAAATCCGGCCACTGGGAGCATTACCGCGAGAACATGTTCTTCACCGAATCGGAGAAGCGCACCTACGCGGTGAAGCCGATGAACTGCCCCGGCCACATCCAGATCTACAATGCCGGCCTGCGCAGCTACCGCGAACTGCCGCTGCGCTACGGCGAATTCGGTGCCTGCCACAGGAACGAGGCCTCGGGAGCAATGCACGGCATCATGCGCATTCGCGCTTTCACCCAGGACGACGGCCATATCTTCTGCACCGAGGACCAGATCCTGCCCGAGTGCGTGGCCTATACCGCGCTGCTGCAGAAGGTGTATGCGGATTTCGGATTTACCCAGATTGTGTATAAGCTCGCCACGCGGCCGGAGAAACGCGTCGGCGCCGACGACTTGTGGGACAAGGCGGAAACCGCGCTGGCCGAATCGCTGCGCGCTAGCGGCGTGCAGTTCGAAATGTTGCCGGGCGAAGGCGCGTTCTACGGCCCGAAGATCGAATACCATCTGAAGGACAGTATCGGGCGCTCGTGGCAATGCGGCACGATGCAGGTGGACTTCTCCATGCCCGGGCGTCTGGGGGCCGAATATGTCGCCGCGGACAACACGCGCAAGGTGCCGGTGATGCTGCACCGGGCCATCGTCGGCTCGATGGAACGCTTCATCGGCATTCTCATTGAGCACTATGCCGGGGCGATGCCGCTGTGGCTGTCGCCACTGCAGGTAGTGGCGCTGAACATCTCCGGCGGCCAAGCCGAATATACGGCGCAGGTGGCGGGCGAACTGCGCCGCGCCGGTTTCCGCGCCGAAGTAGATTTGCGTAATGAGAAAATTACCTATAAAATACGGGAACATAGCATTCAGAAGCTGCCCTACCAGCTAATAATCGGCGAACAGGAGAAGGCAGCTTCCAAAGTGGCCGTGCGAACCCGCAGCGGTGAAGACCTCGGGCAGATGACGCTCGCCGACTTCATCGGACGCCTCCAGCGGGAGGCGCGCGTGGGCAGCGCGGCCTAATTATTAATTTTTTGGAGAAACAACATCGCTCAGGAAAAAGCGCAGCGCCTCAATAGTGACATAACCGCACCTGAAATACGCCTGGTCGGCACCGAAGGCGAACAGCTGGGTGTGGTGCCCATCGCAGACGCGATGCGGCGTGCAGAAGAGCTGGAGGTGGATCTGGTGGAAATCGCACCGACAGCCGTTCCCCCCGTGTGCAAGCTGATGGACTTCGGCAAGTTCAAGTACCGTGAAGCCAAGAAAGCGCACGAGGCGAAGCTCAAGCAGAAGCAAATCCAGGTCAAGGAAGTGAAATTCCGGCCCGGCACCGACGAAGGCGATTACCAGATCAAGCTGCGCAACTTGATGAAGTTTCTGGATGAAGGCGACAAGACCAAGGTCACGCTGCGCTTTCGCGGGCGCGAGATGGCGCACCAGGAATTCGGTCACCGGCTGATCGAGCGGGTGAAGAGCGACCTCGTCGAACACGGCGTGGTCGAGCAGTACCCGAAGATGGAAGGGCGCCAACTGGTCATGGTCCTGGGGCCGAAGAAGGTGGTAGTGAAGAAAAAGACTGAATCCGCTGCAAAATGAATTTTGCAATGGGCCGATCCAGGGGAGCATGAGAGGATGTGTCCCCTGAATTTGTAGCAGGTTCTTGGAAAGATCCGAATCTGATCTTTCCATGCAGCACCGTTCCAGGCTCGCCGGGAACGTAAAACAAGTGGTGTCCAGGTCGACAAGCTCTCCCATCGGGGGACGCCTGACGCCATGTCAAAACTAGGAGTAGTCATGCCCAAGCTCAAGACCAAGCGGAGCGCGGCCAAGCGTTTCCGCATCCAGGCCGGCGGCGGGATCAAACGCACCAAAGCGTTTCTGCGCCACATCCTGACCAAGAAGAGCACCAAGCGCAAGCGCAATATGCGCGGCACGTCCCAGGTGCACGCGAGCAACGTGCGTTCCGTGCGCGCGATGCTTCCCAACGGTTAAGGAGACGAGCCATGCCAAGAGTCAAACGTGGGGTAGAAGCACGCGCCCGTCACAACAAAGTAATGGATCTGGCCAAGGGGTACCGCGGCCGTCGCGGCAGCGTCTTCCGCATCGCCAAGGAGGCGGTGATGAAGGCGGGCCAGTATGCCTATCGCGACCGCAGGACGCGCAAGCGCGTGTTCCGCGCGCTGTGGATCGCACGCATCAACGCGGCAGCGCGCGAGTGCGGCCTGACCTACAGCGTATTCATGAATGGTTTGAAGAAGGCAGCGATCGAGGTGGACCGCAAAGTGCTGGCTGACTTGGCGGTGACGGACATGGCGGCGTTCGCCAAGTTCGCCGCGCAGGCCAAGGCAAGCTTGCCTTCCACCGCGGCAAGCCTGCCTTCCAAGTAGGGCTGGCCGCGGAAACTGGGACCAACGCGTAACCGAACGAAGGAGGCTAACTTGCTTAGCCTCTTTTCGTTTATGTGATCGTGACAATGAATAATCTGGAAAAAATAGTCGGGGCCGCACTGGAGCAGTTTCGCCGCATTGATGATGCCGCGGAGCTGGAGCAGGCGAAGGCGCATTTTCTCGGCAAGACCGGCGCCCTCACCGATCTGCTCAAGGGGCTGGGCAAACTTCCGGCGCAAGAGCGGCGCGAGGCGGGCAGCCGCATCAACGCGGCCAAAGACAAGCTCGAGGGCGCGCTCACCGAGCGGCGCGAGGCCCTGGTGCGGGCGCAGTTGGATGCGCGGCTAGCGGAGGAGGCGCTCGACGTCACGCTGCCCGGTCGCGGCGCGGGCCGCGGCCGCCTGCACCCGCTCACCCGGACCCAGGACCGCATCGAGGCCATATTCCGCTCGATCGGCTTCGATATCGCCGACGGTCCCGAGATCGAGACCGACTGGAACAACTTCACCGCGCTCAACAACCCGGAGAACCATCCGGCGCGCTCGATGCAGGACACGTTCTACGTCGAGAACCAGGACGCGAGCGGCAGGCCGCTGCTGCTGCGGACGCACACCAGTCCGATGCAGGTGCGCTATGCGCGCATGCACTCACCGCCGATCAAGGTGATCGCGCCCGGCCGCACCTATCGCGTCGACAGCGACGCCACCCATTCGCCCATGTTCCACCAGGTCGAAGGTCTTTGGATCGACGAGGACGTCAGCTTCGCCGACTTGAAAGGCGTGTACACCGATTTCCTGCGCCGCTTCTTCGAAACCGAGGAGCTGGACGTGCGCTTCCGGCCTTCGTTCTTTCCGTTTACCGAGCCTTCGGCCGAAATCGACATGGCCTTCGGCGCCGGGCCGAACAAGGGCCAGTGGCTGGAAATCTCCGGCGCCGGCCAGGTGCATCCGGCGGTCATCCGCAATTTTGGGATCGACCCGGAAAAATACATCGGCTTCGCCTTCGGTTCGGGGATAGAACGCCTGGCCATGCTGCGCTACGGTATCCACGACCTGCGCCTGTTCTACGACGGCGACTTGCGTTTCCTGCAACAGTTCAGATGAAATTCTCCGAACTCTGGCTGCGTAGTCTCGTCGATCCGCCGCTGTCCACGGCGGAGTTGGCGCATGCCCTCACCATGGCCGGTCTGGAAGTGGAGTCGCTCGAGCCGGCCGCGCCGCCGTTCTCCAGGGTGGTGGTGGCCGAAGTCCTGGAAGTGGCGCGCCACCCCAATGCCGACCGCCTGTCGCTGTGCCAGGTCAATGTGGGTGCGCCGGCGCTGCTCGCTATTGTGTGCGGCGCACCCAACGTGGTGGCCGGCATGCGCGTGCCCTGCGCCCTGGTCGGCGCGCGCCTGACGGGCGCCGACGGTCAGGCGTTCGAGATCAAGCGCTCAAGCCTGCGCGGCGTCGACAGCCAGGGCATGCTGTGCTCGGCGAAGGAACTGGGGATCGAGGACGACCATACCGGTCTCATGCGGCTCGCCGCCGATGCGCCGATCGGCAGCGACGTGCGTGAAGTGCTCGAACTCGACGATACCCTGTTCACGCTCAAGCTCAGCCCGAATCGCGCCGACTGCCTGAGCCTGGTCGGGGTCGCGCGTGAGGGGGCG
>Ga0080064_1000969_pt1 | contig 65599 bp, 49 predicted proteins | sample Subgrocontami54m_FD_69260 | JGI IMG/M metagenome (GOLD analysis project Ga0080064, IMG submission 69260) | Subsurface groundwater microbial communities from S. Glens Falls, New York, USA - GMW46 contaminated, 5.4 m (SPADES assembly) (version 2) ... | reverse complement strand
AGCGGTCTATGACTGGTGGCCGGTTTTACCGGACCCCGTTTCCCCACCGCAACCGGGGCCGCTTCTTGTCCACAACTCCCTCACCCGTACACCTCGTCGGGCTGGGGCGGAGCCCCGTTAGAGAATCTGGCGCGTGAAATCCAGACTCGACCGCGTGAGCAGATCCCTTCACGTGACCTTGGACTGTCGCTCTACGGTGCCGGGCTCGTGATCCTCCGCGGCGGCGATCGGTCCGGCGCCGAGGTACTTGTGCGAGAGCTCGAACAGTTGGGTGAACGGACGCGAGATCCGTCCCTGGCTGTAATGGCACAGATGTTTGCGGTCGATCTTGCGTTTTTGGACGGACGCATTGAGGAGTCGATTTCGTCTGCCGAATCCGTGACTGTCCAGGCCCGCGATCGCGGCATTGTGGCGATGGGTGGAGACGTGAGTCGGATGCTCTTTTACCTCGGGCGAGGGAACGCCAAGTTGCTAGAGCAATGGTCTGGTCCATCTCGGCCAGATCAGGCCAATACGGCGACTATCCTTGCATTTCTGGGACGCCACGAGGAGGCGCAGGCGCTCCGCGCGCGATTTGGGGATGTCGAATCTGAGGCTGACGAGAGCGGGGCGTCCATCCTGATGCAGCTCTTCGAGGCGGCTATTCTTGGAGCGGATGCGGATACGGCGCGCGGTTTATCGCACCGGTTCGCTCCCATGGCGAGTCATCTTGCGTACAGCATGAGCTTCCCGGTGACTGTCAGCATTGCCCGGCTCCTTGGTCAGGCCGCGGCGCTGCTCGGCCGGCTGGATGAAGCGCGGGCCTACTACCAGCAAGCCATCGGAGTCTGTGCGAGGGTGCGCTTCCGGCCCGAGATGGCGCTGACCCGATTCCATTTCGCCGAGCTCCTGCTGGAACACTACCCAGAGGAACACGCGGAGGCGCAGGCGCACCTCGACTTCGCGATCGAGGAGTTTCGCGCCATGAACATGCAGCCGTATCTGGAGCGCGCGCTGCGGCACAAGGGATTGCTTCATGCCTAGCGAGCGCGTGCAGCGCCAGATCGATCGGCTGCTTGATCAATGTGAGGAAGCCATTGCGAAGCGCGACTGGGCGCTGTCCCGAGACCTGGCGGCGTCGGTTCTCCGCATGGACCCCGGCAACCAGGATGCGCTGGCCTATGCCGCGGCAGCGCCCGCTGGCGATACCCGCGGCGAGGTTGCTGTTGTCGCGCCGACAACAGCAGCGCCCGAGCCAACGTCCTTCTGCGACGACCGCTACCAGGTCAAGCGCTTCCTCGGGGAGGGTGGCAAGAAGCGCGTCTATCTGGCCACCGACACCCTCCTCGATCGCGACGTTGCGTTTGCGTTGATCAAGACCGACGGTCTCGACGACATCGGCCGGGAACGGGTGCGGCGCGAGGCCCAGGCCATGGGCCGGCTCGGCGCCCATCCCCACGTCGTCTCGGTGTTCGACCTGGGGGAGAGCGAGGGCCAGCCCTTCATCGTCACCGAGCTGATGGGCGGGGGCGACGTCGAGGGGCTGATCGAGCAGGCCGAGCAGCACCGGGTCCCGCTCGCGGACGCCCTGCGTATTGCCGATGAGATCTGCCAGGGCCTCGAGTTCGCCCACAGCAAGCAGGTTGTGCACCGCGATCTCAAACCCGGCAACGTCTGGCTCACCGCCAGCGGCACCGCCAAGCTCGGCGACTTCGGCCTCGCCGTCTCGCTGGATCGGACCCGGCTGACCCAGGCCGGCATGGTGGTCGGGACCGTCAGCTACATGCCCCCCGAGCAAGCCACCGGTGGCGAGGTCACCCCGCGCAGCGACCTGTACTCGCTCGGCGCGATGTTGTACGAGCTGGTCACCGGCCGGCCGCCCTTCATCGGTGACGAGTCGGTGGCCATCATCACCCAGCACCTCAACCTGCCCCCGGTCGCGCCCTCCTGGCACACCCCGGGGCTGCCGCCCGGCCTGGAAACCTTGATCCTGCGTCTGTTGGAGAAAGATCCGAGCAAACGGCCGGGCTCGGCAGCCGAGGTGCGTAAGCTGCTGGCCGGGGTGCGCCCCCCCTCCCTCACCCTCCCCCGCGAGGGGGGAGGGGATAGCCCCCTCTCCCCCACCGGGGGAGAGGGTTGGGGTGAGGGGGCAGCCCCCAACTCCCAACCCCTAACCCCCAGCCCCATGTATCAGCGCACCTTTGTGGGCCGGGAGGCCGAGCTGAAAGCGCTGCAGGGCGCGTTCGACCAGGCCCTTTCCGGCCAGGGCTCTCTGGTCGCCGTGGTGGGCGAGCCGGGCATCGGCAAGACCGCCCTCTGCGAGCAGATCGCCACTTACGTTGCCATCCGCGGCGGCAAGACCCTGGTCGGCCATTGTTACGAAGAGGGCTCGCTCTCCCTCCCCTACCTGCCCTTCATCGAGGCGCTGCGCTCCTACGTGCTGACCCGCGACCCCGAGGGATTGAAGCAGGACCTGGGCAGCGGCGCTGGGGAGGTGGCGCGCATCGTCTCCGAGGTGCGCGACCGCATGGCGGTGGAGGTCAAGCCGCCCAGCACCGACCCGGACGAGGACCGCTGGCGGCTCTACCAGGCCCTCGCCGCCTTCCTCAAGAACGCCAGCGCGGTGCAGCCGCTCCTGCTCATCCTGGAGGACCTGCACTGGGCCGACCGCGGCACCCTGGACCTGCTGGTCTTCCTGGCTCGCCAGTTCAGCGGCGCGCGGCTCCTTGTGGTGGGCAACTACCGCGACGTGGAGGTGGACCGCGCCCACCCGTTATCCGGCGCCCTGGCCGAGCTGCGGCGCGGCTCGGCGTTTCTGCGGGTGCCGCTGCGGGGGCTGACGATTGACGAAGTGCACCGCATGCTGGGCGCCATCGCCGGCCAGGAGGTGTCCTGGGGTCTGGCCGAGGCGGTCCATCGCCAGACCGAGGGGAACCCACTCTTCGCGCAGGAGGTGCTGCGTTACCTGGCCGAGGAGGGGCTGGTGCAGCGGGAGGCCGGGCACTGGCAGCGGACCGGGGCCCTGGAGGACCACATCCCGGAGGGGTTGCGGGATGTCATCGGCAAGCGGCTGAGTCGCCTAAGCGAAACTACCAACCAGGTGTTGACCACGGCCAGCGTGATCGGGCGGGAGTTCCGGCTCGACGTGCTGCAGCGGGTGGCCAACCTGAGCGAAGAGGAGGTGATCGCGGCGCTGGAGGAGGCGACCGCGCGGGCGGTGGTCGAGCAGCGGCCGGTCCCGGGGACGGTAGGGTTCCGCTTCACGCATGCGTTCTTTCGGCAGACGCTCTACGAGGAGATCTTCATCCCGCGTCGCATCCGGCTCCACCAGCAGGTGGGGAAAGCCCTTGAAGAAACGTACGGGCGGAGACTCGAGGAGCACGCGGCGGAGCTGGCGGAGCATTACTCGCAGAGCACGGAGCCGAGCGACCTGGGCAAGGCGCTGCGCTACTCGGAGCTGGCGGCCCAGCGGGCCATGGGGGTGTTCGCCTACGCCGAGGCAGTGCGCCATCTGGAGCAGGCGCTGCGCACCCAGGAGGTGTTAGACCCGGACGACCGGCCCAAGCGGTGTGACTTGCTGCTGCGCCAGGCCGAGGCGATGCTGCCCCTGGAGGAGCCATCCCGCATCGCCGATTCCGTGGCGGAGGATGCCTTCGCCCTGGCGGAAGCGATCGGAGACTCGCCGCGGGCGGCTCGCGCCGCCATCATGGCGCTCGAGGGCCTGCAGCGGGGCAGCCATGGGGGGACGGGGACATTTGGGACCGAGTCAGGCAGAGACGAATTCAGAAGGTGGCAGGCCCGCGCCGACCGCCACGCCCAACCCGGCACCGCGGATCGCATCTACGCGGATCTCTACCAGGGCATTTCGATTCTGTCCCCCGGTGGCCCCACCACCGCCCACGCCTTCCTTCGTCGCGCAACGGAACAGGCGCGAGCCCTGGGCGACAACGGACTGATCTTCGCCGCCGCTGGGTGGGCATTCAGACGTTTGAACGCGCTGCAGGACCGGCCGCTGAACGAACAACTGGCTCGCGACGTCCGCGACCGCCCGCGCGAGGGGGCTCGTGCGCAAGACTTGAGCATGTGCTTGTGGAGCGGGGGCGTGATATTGCTCGAACTGGGTGACCGCGCCGGCGCTGAGATGCTCTGGCATGAGCTTGGTGAGCTGGCAGACCGCACCAGCGACACCTACATTGCGGCACTTGCGGCGGGTGGGCCAGCGTGGCTGGCATTCCTAGACGGACGCCTCGAAGAGTGCCTGGCATTGTGTGAAAGCGCCGGGGCGCGCTCTCGGGAATTGGGAGTGGCAAGAGGAATGACGATACCCCAGCGCCTCCAATCATTGCTTGGTCGGCTGACCGTGGAGCTGGCGGTCGGGTTACCAGCGATGGGGCGGCCTGGAGAGGCCGAACGAGCGCTTCTTTTCGCCGACCTGGGTCGCCACGACGAGGCGCGTTCCATCTATGAGGGCTTTGCAGACCTCGCGTCACCAAGCGACGAGAGTGCGCGTAACCTTCTCGTATCCACTCTAGAAGCCGCTATCCTCGGCAAGGACCAGCCAACGCTGCAGGCGCTCGAACCCCGACTGGCGCCGCTGGCTGAGCAGCTCAGTCTCGGTTGGCATGGCCCCGGATTCGGCGGCAGCGTGGCTCGCCTCCTGGGCGAGGCCTCAGCGCTGCTCGGTCGACCGGATGAAGCCCGGGTTTACTACCAGCAAGCCATCGAGGTCTGCACCCGGGTGCGCTTCCGTCCGGAGAGGGCGCTGACGTGGCTCCAGCTTGCCGAGCTGCTGCTCGAGCACTACCCGGATGAGCAAGCGGAGGCGCAGGAGCACCTGGACTTCGCCATCGACGAGCTCCGCGCCATGAAAATGCAACCGGCGCTGGAGCGCGCGCTGCGCCACAAGGGGCTGCTGCACGCGTGAGAGTTCGGGCAGCCTGTGCCCCCAGGCCGTTCTGGCCGCTGCACGCGCTACGGCGGCCGGCCAGCGGACGGCCCGGGCAAGAGCTGGAAACGTGCTGGCTCCGCGCCGTCGGATCGAGCTGATCCCCGATCAATGGGGCGTCGCGGCTATTGATTCCGACGCCGAAGGCTGACGGTGCGCGATCGTGCGTCTGATTTCCTCGCCGGTCTCCTGCTCGGCAAGCCGCAGCTCGTAGAGCTTTTGCAGATTCATCCACAGCTCAGCGGACGTGCCAAACCACCGGCTCAGGCGTAAGGCGGTGTCTGCGGTCATCGCCCGCTTGCCGCTGAGGATCTGGTACATGCGATTGGCCGGCACGTGCAACTCGCGGGCCAGCTCCGCCGGGGTCATCCCGAGCTCAGCCAGCTCGTCGGCGAGAAAGCGGCCGGGGTGGATGGGGTCACGCGGCATGATGGCCTGCTCCTTCATCTGCGCGGTCGCGCGGTCAATGGTAGTCGGTGATCTCGATGTTGCATGGTCTGGGTTGATCGTCGGGCCATTCAAAGCACACGCGCCATCGCTGATTGATGCGGATGCTGAATTGGCCTGCTCGGTCACCACCCAGAGCCTCGAAACGGTTGCTGGGTAGCCGCATCAGATCCATCCTGCTTGTCGCTGCTTCCAGGATGTCGAGGCGCCGCTCCGCCTGGTCTTTGAACGACTGAAACGCGCTCACTCGGTCGCCCGCGGCGAATCGCTCCGTCTGCTTATCCCGGTACTTGGGTGGGTCGGCTTGCGGTTCGCGGTCGTCCATAGAGAAACCACAACACGAAAGACGTTTGACGTCAAGCGTCTTTAGTGTAGCTGAAAACCGGCGCCGGCTGGACGCCTGGCACGAACCACCCCGACCGGACGGACCTGATGCGTAATCGTGTAAGGCGCTGCACATGCACCTCGTTGGTTCGTTTGACGCACGGGTGGCTACCGAAACGAGTTTCACGTCGACCCGAGTGACGAGGTCATGTACGTGATCCAGGGCGAGCTGCGTCTTCACTACCGAACGCCGGACGGAGGCGAAGCAGTCGCAGTCGTCCCGCAAGGCTCGATGGTTCTAGCTCCGGCTGGAACCCCGCACTCCCCGCGTGGCGGGCCTGAGCTCATCGCGCTGGTCATTGAGCGGCCACGTAAGGATGGCGAGGTTGACCGATTCGTCCGGTTCTGTCCCAAGTGCGACGCGGTGGTTCACGAGGAACAGTTTGTTGTCCGAGATTACCGGGACGATCCCGTGTCGGGCGCGTACCGCCGTTTTGCCGAGAACGAAGCGTTCCGGACCTGTAAGGCGTGTGGCGAGGTCATTCCTCGGCCGTAGCCTGAGACGCTGGACCGGGCAGCCGCAAAACGGGGCCTCGCCGGTTAGCCGGCGAGGCCCCGTGATCATCTTTTCTTGTAGTTTGTGCGCTCTTGTTGCGGACTAGGGTGCCCCTGTGGCTGCGGCACCGGCATCGGGCCGATCAATCCAATCCGGCTGGAGCGCTGATCCGCGCGATGACCCTCGGATGATCACCGAGGGCCGGATCTACCGGCACGAGTCTCTCCGAAGCGCGCGATGATGAATCTGTTCATGCGCTCCTCCTCGGTTCGAGCTCGGGTTGTCTGCCCGGCGGTCGCCCCGCTGAGCGGCCATCGCGTTCGTCATCCCGTAACAGGACTATAGCTCGGATCCGATTCGGGATGCTAGCCGGTCCTCGCTCTCATTGTCGTCACGCGGTGGTCACGCGCGGGTTCGGTCTTCCCAATCGTGTACGCTCATGGGCGATCCTGGGTGACTTCATTTGCGAGGTGGGTGTGTCGCATTGGCGGGGAGCTCCGCTGGCTGAAGAGCCCACTCCCGGAACGTCGGATTCCAATGTAGCAGCCCAACCCGCGCCGGGTTCACAACCAGCAGGCGGTGGCTCGCCTGGCCGGCTCGCCATGTTCGAGCCGCTCCGCAATCGCAATTACCGGTTGTACTGGTTCGGCCAGTTGCCCTCCGTCATAGGCCAGAACATGCAGTTCGTTGCGGTCGCCTGGCTGGTGCTGCAGCTCACCGATTCCGCGCTCGCGATTGGATTGGTCGGGCTGGTGCAGTCGCTGCCGAACATCGCGCTGTCTTTCGTGGGCGGCGCGGTCGCGGACCGGACCGATCGCCGCCGGCTCCTGGCTCAGACCCAGGCCATCACCGCCCTCTTGTTCGGCGGCCTCGGCGGCCTCGTGATCAGCGGCATGGTCGCACTCTGGCACGTGGTTCTCGTGGCCTTCTTGCTGGGCGCGGTGCGCTCTTTTGACCAGCCGAGTCGCCAGGGGCTGCTGCCGCTGCTCGTGCCTCGCGACGAGATCGTGCGGGCGGTCCCGCTCGGAAATCTCATCTGGCAGCTCTCCCGGATGATTGGACCGGCCGCGGCGGGCTTGCTGATCGCGTGGGTGGGCGTCGGCGAAACGTACCTGGTTGCGGGCCTGGGGTTCCTCATCGCGCTCGGTCTCTTCAGCCAGATTCGCTTCGAGCAGCCCATCGTCCAGCGGTCCCATCGCGGGCTCGGCCACGAGATCGTCGAAGGGCTCCGCTATCTGCGTACGGACCAGTTGAGCGGCTGGCTCATTGGGATGACGTTCTTCAACAGCGTCTTCGGTTTGTCCTACACCATCATGATGCCGGTGATGGCGCGAGAGGTGCTGCACGTCGGTTCGCAGGGTTTCGGCCTGCTGGAGGCGGCTGGGGCTGTCGGCTCTCTCGCGGGCTCGTTCCTGGTCGCGCACCTTGCCACGCAGGGCAGCCGGGGCCGGCAGCTCCTCATCGGGGCTGGCACCTTTGGGCTCCTCATCGTCGCCTTTGCGTACTCCCCGTACTATGGGCTGTCGCTCGGGCTGCTCTTCTGCATGGGGGCGGCCAATCAGGTGTACATGACGAATGTGAACACGACGCTCCAGCTCCACGTCCCGGATGCCATGCGTGGCCGGGTGATGGGCCTCTGGGGCCTGACCTGGAGTCTGATGCCACTTGGGGGCACCATCGCGGGCGCGATTGCCCACTTTGCGGGCCCGCGCGTGGCGCTCGCCACCGGCGGCGTGCTCGTGGCCGGCATGGCAGTGGCAATGGCACTCCTCACTCCACGGATTCGGCGCGTCGCCTAACGACCCAAAAGGGCACTGCGGCCGCGAAACGTCCCCGAGCGATACTTGGGCGGTCTTCACCTTGCAGGCGATGATTCGGATCGCGTTCAATGCGGCCATGCCGCTCGGGCAGGTGCGCGACCAGGTCGACGCGCTTCAGGGTGGACGGGGCGAGTTGTCGGGGAGGGAGCTGGTTTTGGAACGCAGTCGTATGCTGTCGATCTTTGGTGGGCTGGGCGGAGCTTTCGCGGTCTTGCTTGCGATATCAGTCGCCGTGTCGAGCACGACCGTCCAAGCTGGCTACGTCGGCGTGCTCCTGACCTTCGGCAAAGTGGAGCCTGGGGTACTGAGCCCAGGATTCCATTTCATCGTGCCGGTCGCTCAGCGCATCGTGCAGATCGACACCCGGGTCTCGCCGCACGCATTCAAAGCGATCGATGCCGCAAGCCTGGAGCTGCAGTCGGTCAAGCTCACCGGCACCATGAACTACCATCTGGAGGCGAGCCGGGCCAATGAGCTGTACCAGAACGTCGGGCTCGGCTTCGCCGAGAGCGTCATCGATCCGGCCTTCAACGATTTCATCAAAGAGGTTGTCCCGCGGTACCAGGTGACCGAGATCCTCATCAAGCGGGACTCGATTCGCACGACGGCGAAAGAGCTGCTCGGGGCAAACCTGCAGCGCTACGGCATCATCGTCGACGACATTTACATTTCGGACATTGCCTTCTCGAACGACTACCAGGGCGCGATCGAGAAGAAGCAGACCGCCCAACAGAACGTCGAGGCGGAGCGGCAGATCCTGGCCCAGAAGGAAGTGCAGGCGCAACAGGCAGTCGTCGATGCCAAGGGTAAAGCGGATGCGCGGGTGGCCACGGCGGACGGGGAGGCTCATGCGAATGAGGTTCTGACCCAGAGCATCTCGCCGCAGCTCATCGACTACCTGCGCTGGACCAAGTGGGACGGCAAGCTCCCGATGGTATCTGGGGGCGCTCAGCCCCTTCTTACGTTGCCTCTCGAACAGACCTCGGCTACGCAGCCACCGCGCCAGCCATAGGTCCGCAAAGGGGCGTGTCGGCTCTGCTTGACACTACCGGGGCGCGTTCCTAGAATCGGGCGAAGGGGAAAGCCCCGGAGAGAGGAGCCACACCAATGACGGAGACGAGCGCGGAGACGCGCCAGTACGAGATCCACGACGAGGACACGCCGGGCCGCGGCCGGCCCCGCACCCCGGTAAAGGTGAAGCTCGAGACCAAGGGCTGGCAGGCCTTCAGCATACCTGAGAACATCGTGGACGATGGGGCTGGCAGTCGTATCACCTTCAGCAACAAGCGGTATTCGCAGGCCGGCATCAATATTTACCCACCGGGCCGCAAGGATGAGATGCACTGCCACCCTGGCTCCGAGCACATCTTTATGGTCGTCCAGGGCCAGTTGCACATCTACGGCATCAACGAGGGCGAGGACGTCGTCCTCAACCCGGGCGAGCTCGTCCACATCAACCAGAGCTACTTCTACCAGCTCTGCAACGAGACGGATGAGATGTGCGTGCTTTACGGGGTCTTCACGAAGCCTCCGAAGCCCGCGAAGAAGAGCCGCTATAGCTACCGCGGCCCGAAGGAAACCGTCGATCCATCTACGTTCGAAGGCGAGTAGCGCGAAGGCGAGTAATCGGGTCGCGAACCCCAACCGGTCAACGCCGCAACATTTAGGAGGACGATCCGCGTGGAGATCTCCAGCGTCAACAAGATCGATGAGCTGGACGCCTGGCTCAAAGAGCGCCATCTCGGCGGCCACTGGCAGGGCGCGATGGGCGAGCGCGAGCAGTTCAAGGCGACCCACTGGAAGTGGGATGACATCTACGCCGGCCTGATGAAGGCCAGCGAGGTGGTCCCGATGGAGGACACCGGCCGCCGGACGATCCAGCTCAAGGCGCCGAGCCTTGGCGATACGCGCATGAGCAACACGATCCACATGTCCATTCAGTGCGTGATGCCAGGCGAGGTCGCCAAGGCGCACCGCCACAACGCTGCCGCCGTGCGCTTTGTCGTGCAGGCGAAGCCCGGTGCCTATACCGTCGTCGAGGGCGAGCCCTTCCAGATGCTCGAGGGCGACTTCATCACAACCCCGAGCAACACCTACCACGACCACTACAACGAGAGCGGCGAGCCGGTGATCTGGCTCGATGGCCTCGATATCCGGTTGGCGCAGATCGGCAAACTGCTCGGCAACGAGTTCGAGCAGGACCAGCAGAATCGCGACCGGCCGGTTGGCTTCTCTGCGAAGACGCTCGGTCACGCCAAGCCATCCTTCATGAAGGGCCCGCACCTCACGCCGCCATTCCGCTACCCATGGGAGGAGACGGAGGCGACGTTCGAGACCCTGAAAGAGACCGAGACGGAGGGCGATCCCCACAACGGGATTCTGCTCACCTACACCCATCCGGTGACCGAGGGCCCCACGCTGCCGACCTTCGCCTGCGAGATCCAGCTTCTGCAGCCGCTGCAGAAGACCCAGGATCATCGGCACATCAGCACGACGATCTACCAGGTCTTCCGCGGCAAGGGCGCCACCGTCGTCGATGGCGAGCGGATCGAGTGGAACCAAGGCGACATCTTCGTCGTTCCGCCGTGGTCGTGGCACCACCATGAAAATCTCATCGACAAGGACACGATCCTGTACTCGATGAATGACTGGCCGGCGCTCAAGGCGCTCGGCCTCTACCAGGAAGAGGGCCGCTAGCTCTCGCTCGAGACCAATCAACAACGCCGGGAGGCCCACTGGGCTCCCGGCGTTCGTTATGCACGCGAGACAGCCACGACGGTATTCTTCCGGACTCAGGGCGGCGGTCGACCGCCGGTTGAACCAGGACCGGCGGCTCCGGAGCGGAGGAAGAGATGCGGTTTCGAGCGGTTGTTGGGTCGCTGCTCCTCGCGGCGGTCGTGCTGGCCGGCTGCGCGCAGCCCCGAACACCGGTAAACAGTCCGGCCAACGGGGAGACGCGCTCCTCGAGCGGGGATCCAGGCCGAACGCTGGCGGTCATCATGCGGGTCGAGCCGCTGACGATGCTCGAGGGCTCGGTCGATCGGAGCGCGGTGCACAAGCCTCTCTTCGCCGCGACGCTCGGCGCCTGGAGCCTCCAGGAGACACCCTTCCCGATCCTCGCGGAGGCAGTGCCGCAGCTCAACACGGACACCTGGAAGGTGTTCCCCGACGGGCGCATGGAGACAACCTACCGGCTGAAGCCGGGTCTCACCTGGCACGACGGCACGCCGCTGACGGCCGATGACGTCGCCTTTACTCGGCGCGTCAACGTTGCCCGCTTCGAATGGGGGTTGGATCAGGGGATCGCCGAGTACCGCGAGATGGAGGAGATCGTCGCGCCGGACCCGCGCACGGTCCTCATCCGCTGGCGGCAGCCGTACACCGAAGCGGCCGCACCCGAATTCATTCCCTACCCGCGGCACATCCTGGAAGCGCCGCTCGACCAGGGGAGCGCCGACGCGTTCGACGGCCATCCGTACTGGAGCAACGGCTGGATCGGCGCCGGCCCGTACAAGGTCGATCGATGGGAGCGCGGCTCCTTCATCGAGGGGGTTGCGTTTGATTGCTTTGCGCTCGGTGCACCGAAGATCAAGCGGGTGCGGCTGAGCTGGAACAACGACCCGAATGTCACCCTCACGCGCCTGATGGCTGGCGACGGCGACATCGCGCTGGATGGGTCGATGCGGTTCCAGCAGGCGTCAGTCTTGCGCGAGCGGTGGACCTCGCCGAACGACGCCACCATCATGCTGAACCCCACCAGTCTTCGTTACATGCAGTACCAGTCGCGAACGGAGTATGTGAACCCGAAGTTCATGCACGACCTGCGGGTTCGACGTGCCCTGATGCACAGCCTGGATCGGGCGAACCTGGCCGACACGATGCTCGAAGATCAGAGCATGGTCGCGGATACGGTTCCACCCCGGACCGCGCCGTATTACCAGGAGGTCGACCGGGTCCTCACGAAGTACCCGTTTGACCAGCGCCGAGCCGACCAGCTTCTGGGTGAGGTCGGCTTCACCAAGGGAAGCGATAGCGTCTATGCGAGCCCGGCGCTTGGGCGCTTCGCCCTTGAGGTCCGTGGCGTCTCCGGCGGGGCGGAGGAGCAGGACACGACAATCGTCGCGGACGCGCTCCGCACCTTCGGAATCGAAACCTCGATCCAGCTCCTGCCGTCGTCTCGCCGAGCGTCCGACGACATGGTGAAGGCGACGTTTCCGGGCTTGACGCTGAACAACAACACCTTGCAGCGCGGCCTCGGGTTGGAGAAATGGCACAGTGCGAATATCGGCCATCCGGGCAACAACTGGACGGGCACCAACCGGACCGGCCTTACGGATCCGGAATACAACCGGCTTCACGAGCTTTGGTCGACGACGCTGGATCGCAACCAGGCGAACGCGCATCTCGCCAACATGATGAAGCTTCTGAGCGAGTCGGTCGCGCTGTTTCCGCTCTACTACAATTTTCAGGTGGTCGCGCACACCGCGGCAGTACGCGGGCCGCAGCCCATAACGCCGGATAGCTCCCGCTACGGCAACATCCATGAATGGGAGTGGCGATAACCGCGCCCCGGGTTCCCGTCGCGCTCACGATTGCGGGGTCGGACTCCGGCGGCGGCGCCGGCATTCAGGCCGACCTGAAGACCTTCGCCGCGCTCGGCGTTCACGGCGCCTGCGCGATCACCGCGCTCACCGCCCAGAATACGGTTGGCGTCAGCGGCATCCTCGAGGTGCCGGCCGCGTTTGTGGCGGAGCAGATCGACGCCGTGGTATCCGACCTCGCCGTCCACGCGACGAAGACGGGCATGCTGGCAACCGCCGAGATCGTCGAGGTTGTGGTCGCCAAAGTCCGCGAGCATCGCCTCTCGCCGCTCGTCGTGGACCCCGTGCTCGTCGCGACCAGCGGCGACCTGCTCATGCGAGCAGACGCGATCGCCGTCGTCCGCAACCAACTGCTGGCGCTTGCGGCCATCGTGACGCCGAACCTTGCGGAGGCCGAGGCGCTGACCGGGCAGGTGGTCGACTCGCTCGCTGGGATGCGTGAGGCCGCGCGGCGCATCCATGCGTTGGGCCCAGCCGCGGTCGTTGTGAAGGGCGGGCATCTTCCCGGCGGGGATGCGATGGATGTCTTTTTCGATGGCCAAGAGATCGTCGAGGTGCGCCGCCCGCGCCTGGACTCGCCGCATGCCCACGGCACCGGCTGCACGTTTGCGTCGGCCATCGCCGCCGGGCTCGCCCTCGGGCTGGGCCTCCCCTCGGCCGTCGGACAGGCCAAGGATGTCGTGACGGAGGCGATCCGCTACGGGCTGCCCATTGGGCATGGGCACGGCCCGGCCAACAGCATGGCGTGGCTCTACGAGCAGGCAGGACTGCTCCCAGGACCCGACCAGTACGATCCCCGTTCCGGCTGAACGTTTGCCTGTGATGACTGACCTCGTTAGACTGGCAATTAGACGGCGGCGCAACGCGACTGCCATGCTTGACGATGAAGGAGCGAGTCGTGGCGGAGATTCATGCGGAGCGCTGCGTCTACGAGTCCCGGCATGGAGAGGTTGGGGCATACCTCGCGCGGCCCAACCAAGGCGGGCCCTGGCCCGCGGTCCTGGTCATCCACGATCGCTATGGGCTGTGGGAGCACATTGAAGAAACCGCGCGGGATTTCGCGGAGGCCGGCTACCTCGCGTTGGCGCCCGACCTGAATTGGCGCGACGAGGCGCGCCGCGCGCTCGACGACGACGACGTCCACGAGGGCGGCAAGATTCTGAATGCCGACGATTTCGAGGCGGCGCTCGGCAGCTATTCGGCCGAACGTCGAGCCAAGGTGCGGAGCGGTGCGGAGTGGCTCAAGAACCGCGGCTCCGCCACGCATCTCGACGACACGCTCGCGGGTATCGCGTTCCTCAAGGCACGCTCGGACGTGCAGGCGAATGCGGTCGGCTGCTTCGGCTACTGCATGGGCGGCCGCGTCACGGCCACCGTCGCGGGCTCGGGCGCGGACATCGCAGCCGCGGTCATCTATTACGGCATCTTCACCGATCCCGAGAAGCAGGCGCCTAACGTCCGCTGCCCCGTGCAGGGCCACTATGGCGCGACGGACAAGGGGGTCACGGGCACGGTTCCCGCGACCGAGGCCGCGATGAAGGCGAATGGGAAGGATTACACGACGTACGTCTACGAGAACGCAGGCCACGCCTTCGCGGACAACCACTCGGAGACAAGCTACCGGCCCGAAGTCACCCGGCTCGCGTGGGAGCGCACGCTCGACTTCTTCGCGAAACACCTCAAGCGAGCGACGGCAGCCGCCCGCTAGCGCTCCGTCGAATCGAGTCGATCCAACAGCTCGCGGACCTCACCTGGCAGTGGTGTGCCTTTGGCCGGCGGCGGTGTGGGTGTGCCGGTCGGTGTGACAAGCTGCAAGTTGGACCACGGCGTTGCCGTAGGTGTGGCCGTTGTGGGCGGAGCATCGAGCCCTACCGGCAATGGCAACGCGATGGTTGGGATCAACGTGATGGTCGGAATCAGTGTTGCTGTTGGCAGCTCCAGTGTTGGCACGGCCGCCGTGAGCGTCAGCGTTGGGAGGGCTAGCGTCAATGTTGGCGCCGGCAGCGTCGCGGTTGGGAGCTCGGTGGTCGGGATCGGAACGGTCGCTGTCGGAACTGTCACGGTGGGGATCAGCAGAGTCGCCGTGGGCAACTCGAGCGTCGGGGTCGGCAACGAAACGGTCGGGATGGGCAGAGTCGCCGTAGGAATTTCCAGAGTCACCGTTGGAAGGCTGATCGTCGGGATGGCGACGGTGGCGGTCGGAACTTCGAGGGTCACGGTCAGTGTCGGGATATCGATCGTCGGGACCAGCAGCGTGAGCGTCGGAACAGCGATGGTTGCGGTGAATACCGGCAATGTCGCGGTTGGTAGCCCGAGTGTTGCGGTTGGCACCTCGAGCGTGAGCGTGGGTAATGGTAGCGTGAGCGTCGGCAGCGCGGCGGTCAACGTGGGAATTTGTGTCGTAAGCGTAGGTACCACGATCGTTGGGACGAGCGTAGCGGTTGGAACGATGCCGGTCGGTAGCGGCACGGTCGCTGTCGGTACAACCCCTGTCGGGAGCCCAACGGTGACCGTTGGGAGGGCAGGTGTCGACAACGGTGTGAGCGTAAACAAAGGGATGCCAAGCGTCGGTGTTGGCGTTATCGTGCCCGTAGGGCTACCAGGCAATAGCGTCGGCAACCCAACGGGGGGTGTAAGGGTGGAAAGCGGGAGGCCCCCCGGGGTGGGCGTGCGCGTGGTGGTTGGCGATGCCTGCGCGGTCGGAACTGAGGTTTGTGTAGTCGGTGTTGTCCCGACCGTGATTGGTGGAGTCGGTGTTGTCCCGACCGAGGTTGGCGATGACGTCGTGCTGGGCACATGAATTGTGCTGGTGGGCGTCGGCGTTCCAGTTGCTGCCGCGGTCCCGGTCGGCGTTGAAAACGGGCCTGGCCCTGTGCTCGCGGTCGGAGTCCCGGTCGCTGCTGGCGTAACGGTCAGGGCGGTTGCCTCGGGTGCGCCGCCGAACCCAGGTGCGAGCCCAGGCGCAAATCCAGGTAGGCTCTGACCTGGGCGAAGCGTTGCCGCTCGCGTCGGAGATGGCGTGTTCGAGGGCTGCCCAGTAGTCAACGCCGGCGTGCGAGACGGGGTTGGCGACGCCGTAATGGCTGGTACTGGCGAGATAACCGGCTCGCTCGCCGCTGGCGTTGCGGGTGATGGTGCGGGAGAGGCGGCAGGGGACCCGATGGCCGGCGGCGTCGGTGTTCCAGCGACGGAGGTTGAAGGCGCCGCAATTGGTGCCATGGTGCCCCCAACTACTTCCGGAGTAGTCGTGGCGCTTGCGCTCTGCGAGACCGAGGTTGCGGTCCCACTTAGCGCCGTGGCCTCTGCCTGCGTTGGGGAAGCCGTCAGAGCGGTCGCGACGACTGTCGAGGCTGCCGTCGGGGCGAGAATCATCGTCGCGGTCGACTGCTCGACGGGAACGGACGTCTCAGCCACAATCATGGTGGATGAGGGATCACTAATCGGCGCGAGCGGTGTGGCACCGGTCGGAGTGAGCACTGGCTGAGCCGTGCTCGAGGCCGTGGCGATGGCCACGCTCGCTAGCGGGGTGCCGGGCGGGGTCGTGGGCTCGGGGGCTGCGGCGGCAGGAGACTGAGATTCGAGCGCGTTTTCGGTCGAAGCGGTGCTGAGTGCCGCGGTGGCGGATGATGCAATTGCCGGCTGAGAGCCGCCCGGTGTGGGCGAGCCTTGAATTGATGAAGCTGGGCGTTCGGCGAGAACCGTGCCGGGTCCACTTACGCGGTCGACCTCGTCGCTGACGGCGAACTGCTGCCGTGCGACGTCAAGGCTCTCGAGAAGAGCCTGTCGATCCGCGCGGGCCTGCTCAACGATCCCTTCATTGACGGGCAGTTGGAAGTCCAACGGGACTTCGATGGTGAACGCGCGCGTCCCCGCTTCGTCGGTCACGATGGCGATCAGGCTCTTTGTGCCCCCCGCCGCAATAGTGCGGTAGTCAGCTTCGATTGCGGGCGCCACGCTAGCGGTGTATACCCCGAGCGTCGTGAAGGCCGCGTTGGCACGCGCAATCGTAAGCAGCGCCATGCCGAGCGTGGTCACAGCGATCGTTACGCTGGCCAGCCAGACGAACGGTGTCAGGCCAAGGTGCGGAGGCGGCAGCGGAGGCTGCGGTCCCAGCTGCTCGGGATCGCGGGTCAATAGAAACTCAAACTGATTTGAGCGCGGCCGCGATTGGTGTGTACCGCGTTGCTCGCTCGGACGGAACTGCGCCAGCGCGACCGAGGACCGGGTAGATCAGAGTCTGCTTGGACTGACCCCGAAGTTGCTGCGTCCACGGGTCGCCGACCGCGATGACGTCTCGGGCCTGCTCGTACATTTGCTCGCTTATGAGCAGGTCCCAGCCGTACTCCTTGCAGAGCTCCTCGATCCGCTGCGCCGTATTCACTGCGTCAGACACGATCGTGTACTCCATGCGCTCGGGTGACCCGACGTTGCCGACCACGGCATATCCGGTGTTCCCCCCAATGCCCATGGCGACTTGCGGTTTGCCTTCCGCGCTCAGCTCCGAGTTGAGTTGGTCGCACGCTTCGATCATCTCGATCATGGCCAGGGCTGCCCGGCGGGCATGGTCTGGGTACCATTCGGTTGCCCCGAACTTCGCCAAAATGCTGTCGCCCATGTACTTGTCGACTTCGCCGTCGTACTTCGTCACGACGGAGACCATGCGCTCGAAGTAGCGGTTCAAATAGGCAACCAGGGACTCCGCGTCCATCGTTTCGGAGAGAGATGAGAAGCCGCGGATGTCGGTTTTGAAGACGCTGATCTCTCGCCCCTGGCCGCCCATCTTCAGGTCGCCATCCTGAATCAAGCGGTAGACCTTGGGGCTCATGTAGCGTTCGATCGCCGATCGTGCGAGCTCGCGCTCGCGGAGGCCACGCGTCATGTCGTTGAAGGCGTGCGTGACAGTCCCGGTCTCATCCACGGTGCGCACCGGAAGCTGGAAGTTCAGGTCGTTGCGCTGGATACGGTCTATCCCACCCACCAGTTCCCAGATGGGGCTGGCTATGCGCCGCGCCAAGAGCAGAGCGAAAGCAATGACGACGACGATCACGGCGCTGAACAGGGCAAGCATGATAGTGCGGGTCTGCCCGGTACGCTCTTGAATGATCGTGACAAGGCTCCCAACGCCAATCGCGACACTCGCCTCGCGCCTGATCAGCAGCGGGCCAATCGATTCCACGTACGGGCGGTCCGCGATGCTGGAGCGACGGATCAGGAGTTGGTTTCGGCCGAGGGCGCTCGTGACGAGGCTCTCTTGTAGTGGAAGTGCGCGCTCGAGCTCTTCGGTCGGCGCGACGAGCGTGCTGGCCAGGACTGTGCCGTCGCGTCGGTACAGCGTCACGCCTTTGGTTCCCGCCTCCTGGCTCAGTCGCTTCGCGACCTCCTCAACTGGCGTCCCAATGGCGATCGCACCGAGTAGGCGCCTTTCGCTCACCAGGGGCATCGCGCTTACGAGGAGCGTTCCCCACGGGGTGGCAACAATACCGGCGTGGCTGTTTCCAACGGCGTCGGTCTGCCGTTGCAGAACCTGACTGATTGGCGGCCACGTTGCCACGGCGGGATCGATGCGCCCGGAGGCGTCGCTACCCAGCTCGGGGGAGCGCAGCGACACCAGGTGCGCGCCGTTCGCCGAGACGACATCGACGTATGACGCGTTCGCGTTGCCAGCGATCGGCCCGAGCCGGTTCAGCAGGTCAGTCGTGTCACGTGTGGAAACAGCCTCGGCAACGCCGGCTGTGTACGCCATCTGTCGGAGTGTAACGAGCTGTGCGCTCTCGAGCTTCACCATCGACTCGTTCGCCGAGCGCGCGCCAGCGGCGAGGTCCTCGCGGAACTTTTCTTCCAGCGTATCGGCGATGAGGTTGATCGTCGTGTAGGTCGCGAGAAGGGCAAGACAGAAAATCAACGCCAGGTACGGGAGGACGATTTTGCCCGCGATCCGGTGGGTAAAGAGCCGGGCGGCCTGGGCGCCGGGATTTCGCCACGCGCGCCGGGGCCTGCGGAGGTGGCTCTCGTTGACACGCGCGGGCGAAGAGGATGTAGCTACGGTTGTATGCCTTTCACTATGCGTCGAACCCTACGCCACGCAGAGCAGCAGAGTGTAACAGAAACGTTACGTCCGGTCACGGTTTGTTGGAGTGGCTTGTGGAATGGTTTCGCCGTGTTGTCGGTCTCGTTGCGGCGGCGCGAGCACGTTGGTGGTGGCACTTGACAATTACGCCGTGTTACGCACGTGTAATGCCGGTAGTTACCGATATTCCCCTCGCCACCATGCAACATCTACAAAGACAGGCGTAGTAAGAAACTCGAACAGGAGGTTCCAGCCGGATGCGAGAACGTCTATTCGTGTTGCTCCCGGTGCTCGCGGCGATCGCACTCGCCGCCGTCCTGCTTTTCCCATGGGGTTGGTTCCCCGCCTCCGCCGCGGCGAGTCTGCTCCAGGAAACGCCAACCTCGGCTCCAACGGCGACACCAGTTCCGGCGGTACCCACCGCGACCTCGGTTCCAGCGGCACCTACGGCCACGTTCACAGCGGTGCCCGTCCCAACCGTGGCTGTTGGCCCGGATCTCACCGTGAGCCTGTTTGGCTCACCTGATCCGGTTGCATCTGGGGGCGAGCTGACGTATAGCCTGCTGGTAAGCAATGCCGGCACGGCGCCGTCGGCGGGGACAACCGTGTTTATCTCCGTGCCGGCGGGCACCGTCGCAAGCGAAGCCGGCGCAAACTGCTCGTTTTCCGGCGGCGGCGTGACCTGTATCGTGCCGCCGCTCGGCCCGGGCGGCACCGCGGGCTTCACGTTCGACGTGAACGTCGCGGCCGCTCCCGGTAACGTGATCAATGCAGTTGCAATCGTGGACCCGTCGAACTTCATGCCCGAGCTCGACAAGTCGAACAACAGGGACGGCGCGACGAACTTCGTCGCAGGGGTGGTCGTTGGCCCCGAGCCGACCGCCACGCCGGAGCCCCTCGCCACCGCTACCCCGGTCGTGATCGTCGTGACGGCAGTCCCGGCGCCGGTCGAGCCGACGCCCGTGCCGCCCGCACCTGCAACCCCCGTCCCCTCCGGTCAGACGTGGCTCCGTGTCCTTCAGCCGACCCAGGCGTACGGCCTGGATGACAGTCCGCTGTGGATCGCGCAGCCTGGCGAGTGGTACGTCGTCGAGCGGCAGGAGGCGGGCTGGGCGCTCGCGTACTGGGAGGGTGACTCACCGGCCTGGTCCGTGTGGATCCAGGTCGACGCCCGGGTCGAGGTCAGCATCCAGGATCGCGTGATCCCCGGTTCGGCGCTCTGGGTTCTCATCCTGGGTGCGACGCAAGCCTACGGGCAGGACGACAGCCCGGCGTGGATCGCGTCGCCAGGTGAGTGGTACCAGGTGATCCAGCAAGACGGGAATTGGGTCCTCGCGTTCTGGGAAGGCGACACGCCCGCCTCCGCCGTTTGGATCGAGCTCGACGGTCGCGTCAATCTCCAGCGCACCTAGGCGGACCGCGAAGCTTCCCTCCCCCCGAAAGGGGGGAGGGAAGGCCGCTTGGTGCTCGCCTGGCCAACCGGGCTATAACTGGCCACCCGCACGGTGTCTCTCCGCCCTGAGGAGTGGTTGTTGAGTCAGACTGCGCCGGTGGCGCCTGCCGCGGCGAACCACAAGGTCTCGTTCGCCGCACTGCGCCACCCGGCCTTTCGTCCATACATGCTCGGCGGCTTTGCCACCATGATGGGCGACAACACCGAGCACGTCATTAGCTACTGGGTCATCTTCCAGTACTTCCATTCTCCCTGGCTCGCCGGCTATGCAATCATCAGCCACTGGTTCCCATTCCTCGTCTTCTCGGTCTACGCCGGCGCGCTGGCCGATCGCTTCGATTGCCGGCGGCTGATCCAGGCCTCCCAACTCCTCTTCATGACCGCGTCGGTCACCTGGGGCGCGTTGATCCTCACCGGGACGCTCGAGGTCTGGCACGCGTGCGTCATTCTGGCGATTCACGGGATGGCAGGCGTCATCGGCGGGCCCGCGGGCCAGCTCATGATCCACGACATCGTTGGCCGCGACGATCTCCAGAGCGCGGTCCGATTGAGCTCGACCGCGCGCCAGGTCGGGCAGCTCGTCGGGCCGGCGCTCGGGGGTGCCCTCCTGATTGCGTTCGGTCCGGGGCTTGGGCTCATCGCAAACGCTCTTGTCTACGTGCCGTTCAGTCTCTGGTTGACGCGGGTTCCATACACGGGACACCTGCGCACGGCCGGGGAGTCGCGACGCGGCCTTGGGCTGCTCGACACAGTGGACGTCCTGCGGTCCGTTTCGGGGAACGCCACCGTCATGTCCATGGTGATCGTTGTCGGGCTCGCGGCGCTGCTGGTCGGGCCAGCGATCCAGGTGCAGATGCCGGAGTTCGCGTCGGACCTCGGCGACGTGAGTGCTGGCTTGAGATACAGTGCGCTCCAGACGGCTCACGCGGGCGGAGCAGTCATGGGCGGCCTGCTGCTCGAGTGGGCGGGGGTCCTCCGGCCCAGCCCGATGACGGCGATCGTCCTGGCCGCGTTCTGGTGTGTAGGCGTCGTGTTGTTCGCGGCCGCACCAATCTATCCGGTTGCGCTGCTCGCCCTGGTCTTCGTCGGCTTCTTCCGCATCGCTTACGGCTCGATGGCGCAGGCGCTGGTTCAGCTCGCCGCGCCGCCAAACATTCGGGGGCGGGTCGTCGGGTTGTTCAGCGCCGCGCAGTTCGGCATGCAGACGGGCAGCGGGATCACCGTCGGGGTCCTGGGAAGCCTGGTGGGCGTCCACTGGTCGCTCGGAATCAGCGGTGGAGTGCTGTTGCTGGCAATCTTTATTTTGATCGCCTACGTTCGCGGGAACGCCCGCGGGTCCGCTCTGACGTCCGGCGCCTAGCTCGCCGACTCTTCCCCTCTACAGGCCGGGCGAACGCCCAGGGCACAACCCGGTCATGGTGAACCGGATCACGCGGCCCCCCCGGAAAGTCGTGCTATACTGCCGGCACCTGTCGACCCGCAACCCCCGCGGGCGCGCTATCCAACCCGAACCCGGTGTTCATTGGCGGCCCGTTGACCCCCCACCAACGCCCCCCTGCTGCAGCGTCCCGCTCGCGTCGCCTCCTGCTGTGCCTCGGCCTGTTCACCGCGCTCGTGCCCAGCTTGCTTATCCAGGGCTCATTTCGGGACGAATCGCACGGCGAGGGGCGCCCATCGGCGTTTTTCGCACTGCCGTTCCTCGGTCAGATCGCCGGTGGACAGGCGGCGAGCGCGGCGCAGGGGCAGGCCATAGCCGAGCGCGCCGCACAGCTTCGCCGGGACGGCGCATTCGAGGAGGCGGCCACCACATACCTCGACGCGCTCGGGCAACGTCCGGGTGATGCCGGCCACCTGGCGCTCGCCGCGGCCGAGGCCGAGCTCGCGGCGCGGAACTACTCGCGAGCCTACGAGTTGGCGACAATCGCGCTCGAGCGAGACTCCACGAGCGTCGATGCACTGGTCGTGCAAGGGCAGGCGCTCATCGAGCTTGGCGAGATCCCCCGCGCCGTTGCCGCCTTGCGCTCCTATCCTGCCGAGGCCCCGCTCGCCGGTTATGCGCAGCTCCGCGTCGGAGATGCGCTAGCAGGGGCGGGCGATGCTGGCGGGGCTCGAGCTGCCTGGGCTGTTGGCATCGATCGCGGCGTGAATCTGATGTGGCGAGTAGCCGCGGCGCGCCGCATCGCGAAGAGCCATCTTGCCGAGGGCGACGCTTCCGCGGCCGTTCGGTGGCTGACGCAGGCCCTGCAGGGCGCCGATGAGATCGATCAGCGTCGCGCGCCGATCTGGTTCGACGGCGAGCTCGTCGAGCGCAGCCGTGAGGTGCGGACCGCCGCGATCCTGCTCGAGCTCGGCGAAACTTACCGCGACGCGGGCGACACCGTGAACCAGATCGCAACCTATACGAGCCTTGTGAGCAACTATCCGACCGTCGGCGAGGCGGCGACCGCGCTCGAGCGGCTGGAGCTGATCGATGCTGAAACCAGCGTCCCGGCCGTCGACCGCGGCCGGGTACTCTACCAGGTCGACCGCAATACTGATGCCATGGCCACGTTGGCCGCCGCACTCGCGGGCCCCCTGACCGCCGAGGATACGATCCGCGCGCACTACTACACCGCGCTGGCGCGGCGCGACGCTGGCGAGCCGCTTGCCGCGATGGAAGACCTCCGCTGGCTGGCACGCACGTATCCCGCGAGCGAATTCGCCCGCCAGGCGCTCTCCCAGGCAGCAACTATCGCGCAGCGGTACGCGGGAACTGCCGAGGCGATCGTGGCCCACCTGGCGGTCGCCGACGCTTACCCAGCGAGCGCCGAGTCGGCCGACTCATTGTTGCGCGCGGGTGTTCTCCAATCGCAGAGCGGACAGGCGGCTGAAGCTCGCGCGACCTGGGCGAAACTCGGGCGGGGGCATCCTGACGCGAAAGCCCGCGGGCGGGGACTCTTCGCGCTCGGGCGGAATCTCCTGGGGGCAGGGGATACGGCAGGCGGTGTCGCCGCGCTGCGGGAGGCAGCGACGTTCGCGCCGTTTACGTTCGAGGGAGCGCGGGCGCGCGACCTGGCCGAGGGCGGCCTCGGCGCCGAGCCCTACTTACGGCTACGCGCCTCGCGGCTGGCCACGACGCATCCGACGGATGGCGTGGATTGCGAAGGTTGGATCGGGACCTGGGCGGGCCAGACCGATCAGAGCGCGGAAACGCGGAATCGGTTGGCGCTCATCGCACGACTCCAGGCCGTGGGGCTGCTCGGCCCGGCCCAGGCTGAGGCGTTTGGCGCGGCAGCCGAGGCGCGTGAGCGGCCGCTGGACCTGCACCTCATCGCACGGTCACTCGCCGACAACGGCATGTACGCGGCGTCGATCGCGACCGCGAATCGGTTGGCGGCGGCGAGCCCCGATCGCGACGCCGCGACGGGCTGCCTGGGCCGCCTCCTGTACCCGCTGGCGTATGCGGACTTAGTCCAGGCGCAGGCGGATCGTTATGGGACGGACCCATATCTCCTGCTCTCCTTGTTGCGGCAGGAGAGCTGGTTCAATCCGCGGGCCCATTCGGGTGCTGATGCGCGCGGCATGAGCCAGGTGATTCCGAGCACGGCGGCAGAGATCGCCCGTCAGCTTCAGCGGGTCGGCTTCGATCCCGACAATCTCTTCCGCCCCTACGAAAGCATTGCCTTCGGCGCGCGTTATCTGAACGGCCAGATCGAGGGAATGGCGGGCCGACCGCTGCTCGCGCTCGCCGCCTACAACGCCGGCTCGGGCAACGCACTCCGCTGGGCCGGCCAGGACAGGCAGGTGGATCCCGACGACTTCGTCGAGTCGATCACGTTCCAGGAAACGCGCACCTACGTGCGCTCGATTTACGAGATCTACGCCCACTACCGGGACCTGTACCCAGGCGGCTAGCGGCGGAGGCTGACCTTCCGGAACGTCTCGGCGTACTCAACGCCGTGCTCTTCACCGGCGTGGTGGAGCCGCTCCTTCGCAAACCCCATGACGCGCTCGGGCTCGCTGAACTGGCTCTTGTGGCATTTCAAGGCCTGGACCTTGCAGTCGACCGTCTCGGTGACGTCCACCCAGAAGTTCGGCGGGCTGGCGCCCCAGAGGTAGAGATCGTAGACCGTATGTGGCTCGAGCCCCTCGGCGATCTGGTCCGGATACTGGAGGACGCTGCGGGAGAAGGGGTACACCGCGTCGACGGTCGCCTCGCCCGTGGCGCGATGGTCGGCATGGTTGATAAACCCGGAGCTGTTGATGATGACCGACGGATCGTGCGTAAAAACTGCGTCCGGGCGGAACTTGCGGATGTACCGCACGACGTCGCCGCGGAACTCATAGTTGTAGAACAACTCGCCGTCCGGCCGGGGCAGGATCACGACCTCGCTCACGCCAATCACGGCCGCGGCCTCGCGCTGCTCGCGGTCCCGGATGGCGATGAGCTCCTCCTTGGTTACCGTGCCCTCGTCGTTCCCCTTCTCGCCGTTGGTGCAGATCAGGTAGTAGGCCTGAGCGCCCTGCCGCACCCACTTCGCGACGGTTCCTCCCGCGCCAAATTCCGCGTCGTCCGGATGCGCGGCCACGACCAGGATGCGCTCCGGAATCTTCTCTTCTTGCACCTGCTCGGTCATCAATGCTCCTCTCGTGTCTCGGGGCCAATCATCCGCGGCGGGCGGCGCCCGGTGTCCCCTGCCTGGCTGCCGTTCGCGCTCACCAGCGTCGGGCGGTATGTCGCATAGGAGGTGGGCGATTCCCAGAACCGCACCATGGCGACGGAGAACCCCTGCTGCTGCGCGATCTCGTAAAGCAGACTGGCCAGCGTTTCCGCGGTGGGATTCCGCTCCATGATATAGATCGGCTCATTCATGTTCTGCAGAATCGGAACCAGCGGGTCATCATGGCGCAGGATCATCTGGTGATCCAGGTGAGCGTCCACCCAATCCTGAAGCCCGTGCTTCAGCACGGTGAAGTCGAGGGCCATGCCGGCGATGTCGAGCTGCTCAGACTCAACCTCCACCTCGACGCGCGCGTTGTGCCCGTGCGGATGCGCACACTTGCCAACGTAGTCGAGCAGTCGGTGGCCGTAGGCGAAGTGGATCTCGGTTGTGGCTGAATACACGCGTGCCTCTCAGGCGATCGAACGCCCGCCGTCGACGGGAATGATCGCACCCGTAATGAAATCTGACCCGTCGATCAGGAAAGCGACCGTTCGCGCGATGTCGCTTGCGCTTCCCCATCGCTTGAGCAGGGTCCCTTGCCGCGCCTCTTCGATCTCCTCTTCGTTGAGATCGAGCGGCGGGAAGATCGGGCCCGGTGCGATCGCGTTGACGCGCACCGAGGGCGCAAGCTCACGGGCGAAGGCTTTGGTCATCGTGATGATGCCACCCTTCGCTGTCAAATAGGGCAGGTACTCCGGATAGGGGTGCATGGCCGCCCAGTCGGAGATGTTGACGATCACACCACCCTCGTCGCGGACCATCTGGCGGCCGAATTCGAGGCAGCAAAGAAACGGGCCCTTCAAATTAACGGCGATGGCGTCGTCCCAGTCTTGCTCGACCAGATCGTCGATCTTGACCCGCGGGTAGGTCGATGCATTGTTGACGAGCACCTGCACGGGCCCGAAGGCTGCGCGCGCCGCGCGATGAATGCGCGCCACATCATCCGAGTGGGACACGTCTCCCTGGATGGCAACCGCGCCCACGCCGAGGCCCGTGATCTCATCGACCAGCTTGGCGGCGGCCCCGGCAGACGAGCGGTAGTTGATCACGATATTGGCGCCTCGGCTGGCGAGCTCGAGACACGTCTGGCGGCCGATCCGCACCGCGCTGCCCGTTACCAGGGCGGTTTTCCCCCGCAGCTCCACGATTGCTCCTCACGCGGTGACGTCACCCTATCTTGCACGATGGATTGGCCGCCAGTAAAGTAGCCGCGATGCAGCCTCCCCCGACCAATTTGACCCAGGACTCGGTCTGCGTCCTCGTTAGCGGCGGCCTCGATAGCGCGGTTCTCACCTGGCACCTCGCCCAGACGACCGAGCGCGTCGTTCCCGTCTACGTCCGCACCGGCATGGTCTGGGAAGACGTCGAATACCGCTGGCTCGAGCGCTTCCTGGCGGCGATCGCTTCGCCTCGGATCCAAGCCGTCATCCCTCTCGAGTTTCCGCTGCGCGACATCTACGCCTCGCACTGGAGTGTTGGCGGCGCGGGCGCGCCGGCCTTTGACGACCCCGATGAGACGGTCTACCTTCCGGGTCGCAACATCATCCTGCTTGCCAAGACGGCGGTCTTCTGTGGCCTGAACCACATCCCGCGCATCGCCATGGGCCACTTGGCGGCCAACCCATTCCCGGACGCCACGGACAGCTTCATGACCACCATGGCAGCGGTTCTGGGCGCCGGCCTCGACTGGCCGCTGCATATCGAGCGGCCCTTCACGACGAAGCACAAAGTGGACGTCGTGCGTCTCGGCGCCGCGTTGCCGTTGGAGCTGACCTTCTCCTGTATCCGGCCCGTGGGTGACCTGCATTGCGGCGACTGCAATAAGTGCGCCGAGCGCCAGCAGGGCTTCGCCGAAGCGGGGATCCTCGACCGCACGCAATACGCCCGGGAGCGGGGGCTGGTGTAGGATCTTTGGATGTGGGCCGTGAAAGGCCCCTATATCCAGAAGGAGGCGATCTATGGCAGAAGTCGGCGACCAGGCTCCCGATTTTACGGTCCCGTCGACCGGCCACGGCGACGTGTCGTTGTCCGGTCTCAAGGGCAAGAAGGTCGTCATCGCGTTCTATCCCCGAGACGACACGCCTGGCTGAACTCGTGAGCTAACCGCCTTTAAGGCGGACTACCAGAAGATCCGGGACCTCGATGCCGAGGTGCTGGCCGTCAGCAACGACTCGATCGAGGACCACTGCGCGTTCGCGGAGAAGCTCGGCGGCCTGGACTTTCCGCACCTCGCGGACACCGAGTTCAAGGCGATCAACGCCTACGGCGTCATGAATGACAAGGGCACCGGCTGCAAGCGGGCGACGTTCGTCGTCGACCGCGACGGCAAGCTGGCATTGGTCAACCGGGCGTACAACGTGAACGAGGAGTCTCACTACAAGGACGTCTTCGACACGCTGACCCGATTGCCCTAGCTTCTATCACCAACCCAGCAGCGGCCCACGGGCCCCTCGGAGCCCGTGGGCCGCTGCTATAATTTCGGGAGAAACAAGGCTAGAGGAGCACCATGCCAGGCTCGCGATCCCAGCGAGCCCGCAAGCCAGCCCGAGATGACGCCTTCGGGAGTGCCTGGGCCGCCGCGGTCCAGAACGGTGCGCCTGTCCAGAACCTCGAAGCCCAGATTCTCGCAGTCCCTCAGGAAGAGGCCGCGCTGGGTATCCGTTCGCTCGGGAAGGCCGGCGGCGAGGCTGCGCTCCCCCTCCTCCAGCAGCTCGCAACCACGGGGCCCAGTACGCTTGCCGAGGCAGCCGTCGACGCGCTCGGGGACGTTCGGAGCCAGGCGGCGGCCGATGCCCTCGAGACCATTGCCCACTCCATGTCTGATCGGGGCGTGCTGAAGATCGCCCGGCGATCGCTCTATCGCCTCGCCAGCCAGGGCATCCAGGCGGAGCCAGCGGCGCCAACCCCACCCGCGACGATCGGCAGCCGGGAGGCAGCCCTCTACCGGGCGGTCGCCAGCTCATTCGACGGCACCGGCACGCGGGCGATTTGGCTCGCCGCCGAGCGACCCCTCGGCAGCATCTATGCTTTCTACCTCGTCCTCAACGACGTCGACGGCCTGGTCGAAATGTCGGTGCGCGACACAACCCGCAAGCGCTTTGCCGAAGACGAGTCCGGCATGCGCGAGCGGGACCCCATGGTATGGGTCGAGCTTCCCCTAGACTACGCACGCCAGCTAATCCAGGAGGCCGCGGACAACGCGCAGCAGAGTGGGCGCCTGATTCCTGAAGGATTCGCACGCTGGGCGAGCCTGATCGCTGAGCCAGAGGAGCCATTCAAGGAGGCGCTGGTCTACCGCCAGATCAGCGGATTCGAGGTCCGGGTCCACCCGACCCTTGAGTCCGAGACGCCCCACCTCTTCGAAGAGCCGGAAGTCGAGCCGTGGTTCTTCCGGCCCGAGACCGTCAACAAGTGGGTGCGTCAGCTCACGGAGCCGGTGAGCGCGCGGTCCATCTTGATGGCAGAGAACGACCAGCAGCGGGTTGAGCGCCTGTTGCGCGAGGCACTCAAGGAGCTTCTGACCCCGCGGATCCGGCACGGTCTGCGTCGCCGCCTCGAAGAGACCGCCTATGCCTTTTTGCAATCAGAGCGGCTGCTCGTTGCCCGCCGGGCAGTGGCCGCGGCTGTTACGATCGAAGATGAACGACCTTTGCAACCGCCGCACCCGTTCTTGCGCGCGATGATGGAGCGGTCTCTCCGCATCGCGGTGCTCGTCGATCGGACCGGAACCGAGCCCGTGCGGCTATCGCGCGCACCGTAGGGAGGGCACATGCATAATGTGGTTGCGCTGATTCTCGCCGGTGGCCAGGGAGAACGCCTCTCGGTGCTGTCGCGCGAGCGTGCCAAGCCCGCTGTACCGTTTGGTGGCAAGTATCGGATCATCGACTTCACGCTCAGCAACTGCGTGAACTCGGGCATTTACGACGTGGCGGTGCTCACACAATACCGTCCGCATTCCCTGAACGACCACATCGGCATCGGTCGGCCATGGGACCTCGACCGGGCCCGGCGCGGCGTTCGGCTGCTCCAACCGTTTCTCGGTCGAGGCGCCTCCGACTGGTACTCGGGCACCGCGGACGCGGTTCACCAAAACCTGCCGTTCGTCGACGGTCGGGCGGACGACACGATGCTCATCCTCTCCGGCGATCATATCTACCGGATGGACTACCGGGAGATGATCCAGGCCCACGAGGGGCACGGTGCGGACGCGACTGTCGCGGTGTTTGAAGTCCCGCTCGCCGACGCGCACCGCTTTGGCACGCTGGTCACGGACGAGCATGATGAGGTCGTCATGTTCGACGAGAAGCCGAAGCGCCCACGCAGCAATTTGATCTCCATGGGCGTGTACGTCTTCAAGAAGGGCATCCTCGAGGAACGTTTGGCTGAAGACGCGGCCAAGCCAACGGCCCACGATTTCGGTCGGGACATCATCCCGTCGATGGTCGGGCGCGACCGCGTGTTCGCGTTCCGCTTCAACGGTTACTGGCGGGATGTCGGAACGATTCAGAGCTACTGGGATGCGAACATGGGCCTCATCGAGGACCCGCCCGAGTTCGACCTCTATGAGCCGGATTGGATCATCCACACCCGGAGCGAGGAGCGGCCGCCCGCGCGAATCCTGGGTGAAGCGCGAGTCCGCCGTAGCCTGATCAGCCACGGCTGCACCATCTACGGCCGGGTCGAGCATTCGGTGTTGTCGCCTGGCGTCGTCGTGGGACCGAATGCCGTCGTCAAGGACTCCATTATCATGACGGACGCCGTCATCGGGCGCGGCGCCGTCGTGGACCGGTGCATTCTGGACAAGGAGACGCGCGTTGGGGACCGCGCCGTGGTGGGGTTTGGAGAGGCGACCACACCGAATCGACTCCAGCCCGAGCGGCTCGATACCGGCATCACAATCGTCGGAAAATGGGGCGTTGTGCCCGCTGGTGTACGCGTAGGACGCAACTGTATGATCGACGCAGGCGTCGAGGAATCCGACTACCCGGGAAACGTCGTTCACAGCGGCGAGTCGGTAATCGCCCGCAACTCCCAGCCTTTTCCGGGGGTGCAGCAAACAGCCGCGGCCTCATGAGCACGCGGTACGCCCCTCCCCCGAGGTTTCATTCTTCCGTTCACCGTCCGCAGCTCGCGGGTGGTGCGATGCAATCGAGCGGCGACGCCCATGCGCGATCGCTTCGCTCCCGCAAACCCATTGAGAGAGGCTCCTTATGAAACAGGGCGCGTTTACCTTTGTCCTGCATTCCCATATTCCGTACTGCCGCCAGGCTGGACGCTGGCCCCACGGAGAAGAGTGGATCCATGAAGCGCTGCTGGAGACGTATCTCCCTCTGCTGGATGCGCTCTGGAGCCTTCGTGACGAGGGCGTCAACTTCAAGTCGACGATCGGTCTGACACCCGTCCTGGCGGACCAGCTCCGCGATTCGCTCATCAACACGCATTTCGTCGAGTACACCGAGCTCAATCTCGCTGCCGCCGAGGCAGATCTCGCCCGCCATCGCAGTTCTGGTGCCCGACACTTCGCGGACGTCGCCGAATTTTACGTGCGTCTCTATCAAGAAGCGTTGACGAACTATCGTGAGCGATACAGCTCGGACGTCATCGGCGCATTCGCCAACCTCCAGGAATCCGGACACATCGAGATCGCAACCTCCGGCGCGACCCACGGCTACCTACCGCTGATGGACCGCGACGCGACGATCGCGGCGCAGATCGGCGTTGGCGTCGACGCCTACACCCGGATGTTTGGCCGGCCGCCCAGGGCATTCTGGCTGCCCGAGTGTGCGTATCGACCGGCGAAGACAGTGACAAGCGGCGGCGTCACGTACGAACGCCCGGGCATTGAGAAGTTCCTCGCCGAGCGGGGGATCCGCGTCTTCTTCAGCGAGACGCATGCCGTGGAGGGTGGTTCCCCTGTGGGGAAGGCCACCGGAGACGCGATCGGACCGTACGGCGAGCTGCCGCGCCGCTACGGCGTGGTGGCGGACAATGGCGTTGCCCCCACCAACGGCACCACGTTCGAACCGTACATGGTCGGCCAGAGTGACGTCGCGGTCATCGCGCGGAACAACCGCACGGGCCTTCAGGTCTGGTCGGCGGAGCACGGCTATCCGGGCGATTTCAATTACCGCGAGTTTCACAAGCGCGATGGCGAGTCCGGGCTGCGGTACTGGAAGATTAGCGGCCGGCAGACGGACCTGGCGGACAAGGACGAGTATTGGCCAGGGGAGGCGCAGAACCGCGCCCGCGTGCATGCCCAGCATTTCGCCTCGCTGATCGAGGAGCTCGTGAGCGGCTACCACGCGGAGCATGGGCGCTACGGCATCGTCAGCGCGGCGTATGATACGGAGCTTTTCGGCCACTGGTGGTTCGAGGGCATCGACTGGATCCGCGAGGTGCTGCGAATTCTGGCGGACAGCCCAATCGTAGATCTCACGACGGCGAGCGAGTTTGTCGAAGCGCATCCACCCCAGCAGGCGCTGCAGCTTCCGGAAACCTCGTGGGGCCAGGGCGGGGGAAACTTCACCTGGCTCAACGTAGACACGGAGTGGATCTGGCCGATCATCCACCGCGCCGAGCGTCGGATGGAAGCGCTCGTCGAGCTCCACCGCAACCCGAGTGGGGTGACGTATGACGTCCTTCGGCAGGCGGGTCGCGAGCTCCTCCTGCTGCAGAGCAGCGACTGGCCGTTCCTGATCTCCACGGGCCAGGCCCGCGAATACGCGATCATGCGCTTCCAACAGCACGTCGAGCGATTCGATCAGCTCGCCGAGGCGCTGGAGCACGGACCGGTCGGACCGAATGCACGAGCGCTCGCCGCCGATCTGTTTGAGCGCGACCGGATCTTCGCCGAGCTCGATGAGAAGCTCTTCAGGAGTCGCGAGCCAGCAGGCGTGCCCGCGGCGGCACCGCGTCTATGAGTGACCAGTTGAAGATTCTTTATGTGGCGGCCGAGGTTGCCCCATTTGTGAAGGTTGGAGGACTCGCGGATGTCGCGGGAGCGCTCCCGAAAGCGCTTCGGGAGCTCGGGCATGACCTACGGGTCATCATGCCCCGCTACGCGCAGATCGACGGGGCCAAGTACGGGCTCCGACCGGCTCTGGACGGGAAGAGGTTCTCTGTCCCGGGCAGCGGTGAGCTCGCGACTCTGTTCGAGGCGGATAACAGCGGGGTGCCCGTGTACTTCGTCGGAAGCGACCGCTATTTCGGTCGCGATCGTGTCTACGGCGAGCCGGACGATGTCGAGCGGTTCCTTTACTTTTGCCGTGCCGCCTTGCAGGCCGTGGAGCAGCTCGGCTGGCAGCCGGACGTTGTGAACTGCAACGACTGGCACACGGCGGTGATTCCGCACTGGATTCGAACCCATGGCGTAACCGAGTCCGCGGCATCCGTCGTGACGATCCACAATCTCGCCTATCAGGGCGGCTTCGACCCGAACGCCTACCCACCCGAGTGGATCGATGCTTCCCGTTTGTATCCGCGTCCCGACGGCGGCGCGGACCTGTTGAGTCAGGGCATCCGCGACGCTGACATGGTCACGACGGTCAGCGAGCAGTACGCCCACGAGATAACAACTCCCGAGTACGGCGAGGGACTGCAAGACCTACTCACGAGTCGCGCGAACGACCTGCGCGGCATTGTCAACGGAATCGACTACGACATCTTCGATCCCGCCCGTGACCCGGCGATCGCCGAGCCCTATACGGCTGACTCGCTCGAGGGTAAGGCGGCCTGCAAGCTGGCGCTGCAGCAGGAGACTGGCTTCGACCCCAGCCCCCGAACGCCGCTCATCGGTCTCATCGGCCGCCTGGCGGACCAGAAGGGCTTTGACCTGGTGGCCGAGGTCCTCGAGCCGTTCCTGGCTGAGACCGACGTTCAGGTCATCCTGCTTGGGACCGGTGAGCCGCACTACCACGATCTTTTCCGGGAGCTGGCCGCCCACAACCGGCGCCAGCTTGCCGTGCATCTGGCGTTCGACGGTGCGCTAGCGCAGCGCATCTACGCTGGGTCCGACGTGTTCCTGATGCCATCACGATTCGAGCCCTGCGGGCTGGGTCAGCTTATCTCGCTCCGTTATGGCACCGTGCCGATCGTGCGGTCGACGGGCGGTCTGGCTGATACGGTCGTCGATTACCAGGCGGCGACCGAGCGGGGAACCGGCTTCGTCTTCCGCCGCTATCACTCGGTTTCACTCACGATGACGCTCGGGCGGGCACTCGAGGTCTTCCGTTCGACCGAGCGCTGGCGGGAGATTCAGCGCCGCGGTATGGCACAGGATCTGTCGTGGGATGCATCCGCCAAGCGATACGTGAGTACCTATCGCGAGGCCATGGATCGCGCCCGGTTGCGAACCGCGGCGCCGACCGCGGGAGCTTAAGCTCGAGACGGAGCGGGCGATTGGCGAGAAGATTGCGCGTGGCGGTGGCTGGGCTGATCGTCGCTGCCGTGGCCGGCCTCCTATACGTCGCGTTCGCGCCTGCGCGTTTTCCGGTGCCGGGGCGCACGCCAACGGTTGCCGCGAACGCGGAGCGATGGGCGATGCTCGCGCCGCTCCCCGATCCGCGCCAGGAGAACGGCGTGGCCGAGCTCAACGGGAAAATCTACGTCGTCGGCGGAATGCGCGGCGAGACGAGCATCGCGGATACGGTTGAGGCCTACGACCCGGCCACCGACCAGTGGACGCGGCTCGCCTCCCTGCCAGCGCCGCGCCACCACACGGCCGCGGCCGCTGTCGGCGGCAAGCTGTACGTCATCGGCGGCCACGTGGGGGCCAGCTTCGACTCAGTCGACACGGTCTTCGAATACGATCCGGCTGACGATCGCTGGTCAACGAAAACGCCGATGCCGACCGCCCGCGGGGCGCTCTCGGTCGCGGTGCTGGACGGCCGCATTTACGCCGCGGGTGGCTCACCCGACCCGAATGAGCGCGACTTTGCGGTTTACGATCCCGCCACAGACACCTGGGAAGTGCTTCCCGCGATGCCGACTCCGCGCAACCACCTCGCAGCCGCGGCAACGGCGGGGCGTTTCTATGCGATTGGCGGGCGCAGCGGCGCCATTGGTGGGATTACCAACATCATCGAAGCGTACGACCCGGCGACCGGTGCCTGGAGCACGCGGCCTGCGATGCCGACGGCGCGGGGCGGCCACGCCGCCGCGACGTTCGCTGGTTGCATCTACGTGGTCGGCGGTGAGGGCAATCGCAACCACCCGCTCGGCGTGTTCGACGAGACCGAGGTCTTCGAACCGGTTTCAGAAACCTGGCGCACGCTGGAGCCAATGATGCTCCCGCTCCACGGCATCGGCGCCGCAGCCGCCGGCAACCGCATCCACGTCCCAGGCGGCGGCCACATAGAAGGCCTCGGCGTCACTCCCGCCCACGAAGCTTTCGACGCCACGGGTACGTGCTAGTGAGTCAGTTCTTGGGGACATTGCCATGCGTCGTCATGGCGCTTCCGTAGGGGCGAGGCTCGCTTCGCCCGCCCTCAGTTACCACCCTAACCCTACCCTAACCCTCCCCCCGAGGGGGAGGGACCTGCCGAGTGCGTTGCTCTCGCGTGTGCTGCGTGAGTCATCATCGCCACCTAACCCAACACCGTCGACTGTGGCCGTGAGTTGTAGCGCGGGATGCATTTGTCCCCTCTCCCTCTGGGAGAGGGCTAGGGTGAGGGCGTGTCCAAACACGCTTCTTGGTTTTGCCGAGGGGTAAAAGATGAAGGGTAGTTCAGCACGAAAGGGCCGCGTTGGTCGGTCCATTGTTGGGTGCGGCGGTACACTCTGGCGGAAACCCCACGTGCAGGAGCATGAATGAATAATGCCGAGTTGATCGTTCGTCTGCTGGAGCAGGCCGGCGTGCGCTGGGTCTTCGGCGTCCCCAGCGGGCCGGTGCTACCGCTGATCGAGGCGCTACGAAAGAGCGACGTTGACTACGTGCTCACGGCGAGTGAGACCTCGGCCGGGTTCATGGCGGCCACGGTCGGCCAGTTGACTGGCGTGCCCGGCGTCTGCGTCTCGACGGTCGGACCTGGCGCGACGAACCTGGCGACCGGTGTCGGCGCCGCCTGGCTGGACGGCGCCCCGACAATCGCGATTACGTGCAACGTCCCGACGCCGTGGCTCGAGCGACGCATCCAGATGCGCATCGACCATCACGCGCTGTTCCGACCGCTGACCAAGGCCACGATTCCTCTGCGGAACGATAATGTCGGTGAGGCGATCCGCGCCGCGATTGCCATCGCCCTGGAAGAGGTGCCAGGCCCAGTGCATCTTGACCTGCCCGAAGACGTCGCGAGCGCAGTCGCGGCGGAGGACGTCGTGGAGACGCACGTCCCACGATCGCTGGACGCGGTCGCCGACCAGGCGGTCGAAGTCGTCAAGCGCGCGCTACGGGAGGCTCATCGACCGATCGTCCTGACAGGCCTCGCGATGGCGCGCAGCCACGCCTCCGACGCGCTCAGAGCATTCATTGAGCGCCAGAACCTCCCGCTCATCTCGACGCTCCACGGCAAGGGCATGTTCCCCGAGAGCCACCCGAATTGGTGCGGCGTCCTTGGGCGGGCCCGGCGCTCGGATGTGCAGGCGTTCGTGGACCAGGCAGACCTCGTGATCGCGATCGGTTACGACCCGATCGAGATCAACTACGAGGAGTGGATTGGGCGACTCCCCGTCGTGCACATCAGCACGGAGCCGGCTGATGTCGCCGACACCGTCGACATACGAGCCAACCTCGGTGGCGCGATGGACGGTGCAATCCAGGCATTGGCGTCGCTGCCCGCCATCGACAACGAATGGAGTGAGGCGGACTTCGCAGGCCAGCGGGAGAGGCTTGACGCGGCGCTTCGCCCTGATGATGGCACCTTCGGCGCCCACCACGTGCTGGACGTCTTGCGCGATCGTTTACCGGAGGATGCCATCCTGGCGTACGACGTGGGCGCGCACACGCACCAGATCGCGACCCAGTGGCGGACCGATCGCCCCGGCACCTGCCTGGCAACGAACGGCTGGTCGTCGATGGGTTTCGGCATGCCCGCCGCGTATGCTGCCAAGCTGGTTCATCCGGACCGTACGGTCGTCGGCCTTGTGGGCGATGGCTGCTTCCAGATGACGGTGGGGGAGCTTGCGATGGCGCGGCGCCTGGATCTGGCCGTCCCGATCGTCGTCCTGAACGACGGCTGGCTTGGGCTGATGAAGGTCAAGCAAGAGCGCAAGCACTACCCGCTCTCGGCCGTGTATCTCGGCGATCCGGTGCCGTCGCCACCGCACTACTTTGGCGTGCCGTGCCGGCCCGCGAACAATGCCGCGGAGCTCGCCGCGGCACTCGACTGGGCGCTCGCACTCGGCGGCCCGAGCGTCATCGAGGCGTTCATCGACGTCGAGTCGTACTCGAGCACCGTTTTCGACTGACCGGCCCGCGCGAGATCGCGGCTGCGAGTCGGTATGATGTAAGCGCATAGCCCGTCACCCGCATCCCGTGTCGCCGTGTGCCCTCGGTTCCTGAGGTGTCCCGCGATGCGTTACGCATGAGGTTGATCCATCCCATTTGCTGCATTCGCTGGTGCCGACGAAGTCGGGCCTGGGGCTCCGCGGCTCGGCACGACCGCGCTCGATGATGGCAGGACTCGCTTCCTTGTCTGGGCGCCGAACGCCCAATCCGTAGAGGTGCATCTCGTCGCGCCCTCCGACCGGTTTGCGCCGCTGCAGTCGATCGGCGGCGGCTACCACTGCGCCACGATCAATGATGTTGCTCCCGGGGCACGCTACCTTTACCGGCTTGACGGCGGGAAGGAACGGCCCGACCCGGCCTCGCGACTCCAGCCGCAGGGGGTGCACGGGCCGTCCGAGGTCGTCGCGGTCGACGCCTTCTCCTGGTCGGACGCCGCTTGGGCGGGACGGCCGTTGGGTGAATACGTGATTTACGAGCTCCACGTCGGGACGTACACAGGCGAGGGCACGTTCGAGGCGATCATCCCTCACCTCAATGAGCTTTCCGACCTTGGCGTGACGGCCATCGAGATCATGCCGGTTGCCCAGTTCCCGGGCGACCGCAACTGGGGATATGACGGCGCCTATCCGTTCGCCGTGCAGACGTCTTATGGTGGCCCAGATGGCCTGCGCCGCCTCGTCGACGCGGCGCACGCCCACGGCCTCAGCGTCATCCTGGACGTCGTCTACAACCACCTCGGGCCTGAGGGAAACTACCTCGGCGAGTATGGCCCGTACTTCACGGACCGGTATCGCACGCCGTGGGGCAGCGCGATCAACTATGACGGGCCAGCGTCGGACGAGGTGCGCCGCTACTTCGTCGAGAATGCCCTGCAGTGGCTGAACGACTTCCACATCGATGCGCTCCGGCTCGACGCGGTGCACGCCATAACGGATTTCTCCGCGGTGGCATTCCTGGACGAGTTGCAGCTTATTTCGCATGAGGCGGCGGAGCGTGCCAACCGGCGCTTTTATCTGATCGCGGAGAGCGATCTGAATGACGCCCGACTCATCCGCCCGCGGGCCCACGGGGGATACGGACTCGCGGCGCAGTGGGCGGACGACTTCCACCATGCACTTCATGCGCTGCTTACCAATGAGCGGGACGGTTATTACGAGGACTTTGGCTCAATGGAGCACCTCGTCCGGGCCTACCGCGATGGGTATGCCTACACGGGGGAGTATTCGGCGTATCGGCAGCGGCGACACGGCAACTCACCCCGGTTGAATGGGGCGGAGCAGTTCATCGTCTGTACGCAGAACCACGATCAAGTCGGCAATCGCATGCTCGGGGACCGACTTTCTGCGCTGGTCTCGTTCGAGGAGCTTAAGCTCGCTGCCGGGGCCGTGCTGCTTTCGCCATATCTGCCGCTGCTCTTCATGGGCGAGGAGTACGGTGAGACCGCGCCGTTCCTGTACTTCGTCAGCCATGGAGATAAGGGTCTCGTCGAGGCGGTGCGCCGCGGGCGGAGCCAAGAATTCGCGGACTTTCGCGATCAGGGCGAGCCGCCGGATCCGTATGACCCCGCGACGTTCGAGCGCTCCCGCCTGCACCACGAGCTCCGCGCTCAGGGGCAGCACGGCGTGCTCCGCGGGTTCTACAAGGAGCTCATCCGGCTCCGGGCGACGATTCCAGCTCTGGCGCACCTGAGCAACGACGAGCTGGAAGTGACCGGCGTCGAGGCCCAGCAGGTGCTGGTGGCGCGGCGCTGGCATGGCGCGAGCCAGGCACTCGTCGCAATCAACTTTGCCGGGTGTGATGCCGGGGTGACCGCGCCAACTGGCACCGATCGCTGGACGCTCGCGCTGAATTCATCAGATGCTGGATGGGCCGGCCCAGGCCAGGCCGTGCCCCAAGCGCTCGATCAATCAGGAACCCTCGTCCTTCCCGGGAAGACCCTTGCCCTTTACATAAACAACAAGGAGGCTGTGCTCTGACAGCCGAGCGGTACTTCTGCATCCACGGTCACTTCTATCAGCCCCCGCGTGAGAATCCCTGGCTCGAGGCGGTCGAGCAGCAGAACTCCGCCGCGCCCTACCACGACTGGAACGAGCGCATCACCGCCGAGTGTTATGCGCCCAACGCGGCTGCCCGCATCCTGGATGACAAGGGCCAGATCACCCAGATCACCAACAACTACGCGCGCATCAGCTTCAACTTTGGTCCGACGCTCCTGAGCTGGATGGAGGCGGTCTCGCCAGACACGCTCGCTGCCGTCAAGGAGGCGGATCGGGAAAGCCAGAAGCGCTTCTCCGGTCACGGCTCCGCGCTGGCCCAGGCCTACAACCACATGATCCTGCCGCTGGCGAACCGCCGCGACAAACTCACCCAGGTAATCTGGGGCATGCACGATTTCGAGATGCGTTTCGGCCGCGAGCCCGAGGGGATGTGGCTGCCGGAGACCGCCGTGGACGTGGAGTCGCTTGAGATCCTCGCGGACCACGGAATGCGTTTCGCGATCCTCGCCCCGCACCAGGCTCAGCGAATCCGGCCCCTGGTGGGCGGTGAGTGGCAGGACGTCAGCGGCGCCCGGATCGACCCGACTCGCGCCTACCTCGCAAATCTCCCGTCGGGCAAGCGCATCGCTATTTTCTTCTATGATGGCCCGATCTCCCGCGCGGTCGCGTTCGAAGGGCTGCTCGATAACGGCGAGCGCTTCGTCGATCGACTGGTCGGCGGCTTTTCCAATGCCCGCGACTGGCCGCAGCTCATCCACATCGCGACGGACGGCGAGACCTACGGTCACCACCAGCGGTTCGGCGACATGGCGCTCGCCTACGCACTTGACGCGATCGAAAAGCGCGGGCTCGCAAAGCTCACGAATTACGGCGAGTACCTGGACCTCAATCCGCCGACCCACGAGGTGGAGATCATCAAGAACACCTCGTGGAGCTGCGCCCACGGCATCGAGCGCTGGCGGAGCGATTGCGGTTGCAACTCCGGCGGCCACGCCGACTGGTCCCAGAGGTGGCGAGGGCCGTTGCGCGAGGCCCTTGATCGACTCCGCGATACCATCGCGCCCCTATTCGAGGAGCAGGCCCGCCCGCTTCTCAAAGACGCGTGGGCCGCCAGGGACGCTTTCATTTCGGTCGTGCTAGACCGGTCGCCGGAGAACGTCAATCGGTTTCTCGAGAGTCATGCGATCCGTCCGCTCTCCGAGGATGAGCAAACCACGGTCTTGAAGCTCCTCGAGCTGCAACGCAACGCGATGCTCATGTACACGAGCTGTGGCTGGTTCTTCGACGAGCTTTCCGGCATCGAGACCGTCCAGGTCATCCAGTACGCCGGGCGCGTCGTCCAGCTCGCCCAGGACCTCTTCGGCGACTCGATCGAGGCGCGGTTCGTCGAGAAGCTCGGGGTTGCACGCAGCAATATCCGCGAGCTCGAAAACGGCGCGCGGATCTACGACAAGTTCGTCAAACCCGCGCGCGTGGATCTGCTCAAGGTCGGCGCCCACTATGCCATTAGCTCGCTGTTCGAGGAATACGGTGAGAGCCAGCAGCTCTATTCATTTCAGGTGGATCGCGAGGCGTATCGTATCTGGACCGCTGGGGTGGCGCGAGCTGCGGTTGGCCGGGCGCGCGTCAAGTCGACGATTACCAGGGAGTCGTGCGCGATCGCCTTCGGCGCAATCCATCTCGGAGCCCAGAATGTGAATGCAGGCGTGCGGGAGTTCCGGCCGGAGGACGGTTTCGACACCCTCGTCGCGGACGTCGGGGAGGTCTTTGCGCGCGCGGATCTGGCGGACGTGATCCGGATGCTGGATCGCCACTTCCTGGGCGCAACCTACACGCTGCGATCGCTCTTCCGCGACGAGCAACGGAAGGTTCTGGATCCAATCCTGCAAGCGGCGTTGGAGGATGCCGAGCACGCCTACCGGCAGGTCTACGATCTCTATGCACCGCTCCTGCTCTACCTGAAGGACCAGGGCATGCCCATCCCAAGGCCGTTGGAAGCCGCGGCGGGCGCCGTGTTGGTGCGCGACCTCCGCCGCCTGCTGACCGCGGCGCCTCCCGATCCCGCTGCCGTTGCCAGCGTGATCGAGCAGGCGCAACGGGTCGGCTTGACGCTGGAAGCCACAGCCCTGCAGCTCGCCATCAAGGAGATGGCGGAGCGCATCGTTGAGCGGCTCCGCTCGACACCAGATGACCTCGGCGTCTTTGGGGGGATGGAGGCGACGCTGGACACCATCCTGATGATGCCCTTCCGCGTGGATCTCTGGGAGGTGCAGAACGAGTACTTCGAGTTCATCGAGCGCTCAGGCGGATTACTTACGCCCGGGACGGACACGGATCGCGATGGGACCGCGTGGCGCGAGCGATTGGCGTCGCTGGGCAAGAAGCTCGGAGTGCGAACCCCCGCATGAACGCGGGCCGAATCCGGACGGACCTGCTCGCCGACGTGATTGCCCGGGTGCGCGCCGCTGGGCCGCGCATTCCAGCCGCCACATATCGATTGCAGATGGGAAAGCAGTTCACGTTCCGCGATGTGCTGGCGATCGTTCCCTATCTGAACGATCTGGGCATCACCGACGTGTACCTCTCGCCGATCCTGAAGGCGCGGCCGGATAGCACGCACGGCTATGACGTGTGCGACCACAGCCAGCTCAATCCGGCGCTTGGGACGGAAGAGGAATTTGCCGCACTGGCTCGCGAGCTTCAGCGCCACGCGATGGGCCTGATCCTGGATGTGGTCCCGAACCACATGGCGGTCAACCATCCCAGTAACGGCTGGTGGATGGATGTCCTCGAGAACGGGCCGGCGTCGATCTATGCCTCGTACTTCGACATCAACTGGCTCCCGGTCCATCCACATCTTCGCAACAAGCTGGTGCTCCCGATTCTTGAAGACCAATACGGAAAAGTACTCGAGAGCGGCCGGTTCGAGATGAGCTATGAGGACGGCGCGTTCTTCCTCGGATACCGAGAGCACCGGCTCCCGATCGCCCCCGAGAGCTACAGCGCGGTTCTCGGCCATCGGTTAGAGAACCTCGCCGGGCTTCTTGGACCTGATCACGATCAGATCCAGGAGCTGCAAAGCATTCTGACGTCGCTGGGGCATCTCCCGGGGTACACCGAGGAGCTCACGGCCGAGCGGATCGCCGAACGGAATCGGGAGAAGGAGATCGCAAAGCGCCGCATCGCCGCGCTCCTGGCCGCTAGTCCCGAGATCGCCGAGGCTGTCGCCGAGACATTGCATGAGCTCAATGGTACCGTTGACGACCCAGCGACCTTCGACCAGCTCGACGCCTTGCTCAACGAGCAACCCTATCGCCTGGCGTACTGGCGGGTCGCCGGCGAAGAGATCACCTACCGGCGGTTCTTCGACATCAACGACATGGCGGCGATTCGCGTCGAGCTGCCCAACGTTTTCAGCGAAAGCCACGAGGTGGTGTTGCGCCTCCTCGCGGAGGGCAAGGCGACGGGCGTGCGGGTCGACCACCCGGATGGTCTCTGGGACCCGAAGGCGTACCTGGAGCAGCTCCAGCGCAGCTACATCCTGGCGCGAGCTCGCGCCGAGCTTGCGGCGGTTGAGCCCGAGCGGGAGGTCACGGATGAGGAGCTCATCCAGGCGCTGACGCCGTGGCTCGCGGCGCTGAAGCAGGGCGGGCGGAGCACCCCGTGGCCGCTTCACGTCCTCGTCGAAAAGATCCTGAGCGAAGGCGAGGCGCTGCCCGAGGACTGGGCCACCCATGGAACGACGGGCTATGACTTCTTGAATCTCGTCAATGGGCTCTTCGTCGATGGCGCGAATCGGCGTGCCATCGATCGCGTCTATAGCCAGTTCACTGGCACGGCCACGAGCTTCCGCGATCTGACCAACTCCACGAAGAAGATGATCATGCTGGTCTCACTCTCTAGCGAGATCAACATGCTCAGCAACATGTTGGACCGAATCACCGAGTCGAACCGGTGGTACCGCGACTTCACCCTCAACAGCCTGACCTTCGCGATTCGCGAGATCATCGCCTGCCTGCCGGTCTACCGCACCTACCTAGCAGGCCCCGAGTTCGGCCCATCGCGGCGTGACGAAGCGAACGTTGAGGCCGCGGTATCTGAGGCAAAACGACGCAATCCGAGAACCGCCCACTCCATCTTTGACTTCATCCGAGACACACTATTGCTCCGCAACATCGCCGACTTCCCCGAGGCGGATCGGTCGAGCCTGGTCGGTTTCGCTATGAAGTTCCAGCAGGTCACGGGGCCGATCATGGCGAAGGGCGTCGAGGACACGGCCTTCTACGTTTACAACCGGCTCACGTCGCTGAACGAGGTCGGCGGCAACCCCGCCCAATTCGGCACGTCGTTGCGTGAGTTCCACCGCCACAACGGCGAGCGGGTCCGGCATTGGCCGCACGCCATGCTCGCGACTTCGACCCATGACACCAAGCGCAGCGAGGACGTCCGCGCGCGCATCAACGTCCTCTCGGAAATCCCCGACGATTGGCGGGCGGCGCTCCGGCGCTGGAGCCGGCTCAACGCCCGCAGGAAGGACCGGGTGGACGGCGCCGCGGCGCCAGACGCGAACGACGAATACCTGCTTTACCAGACCCTGCTCGGCGCCTGGCCCGAAGGAGCGGCCCCCGCCGCGGTGTCCCCGGAATTCGTGGAGCGGATCGCCGACTACATGCTCAAGGCCACCAAAGAGGCAAAGGTTCACACAAGCTGGGTCAACCCAAACGACTGCTACGATAATGCGGTTCGCGAGTTCGTAGTGCGCATCCTCGCAGAACCGTCTGATTCTGTTTTTCTCGAGGATTTCCAGGCGTTCGCGCGCCGGGTAGCCGAGATTGGCCGCTGGAACGCGCTGGCGCAGCAAACGTTGAAACTTACCGCTCCCGGCGTGCCAGACGTGTACCAGGGGACTGAGCTCTGGGACCTGAGCCTCGTCGATCCGGACAACCGCCGGCCGGTCGATTTCGAGCGTCGCCGCCTCCTGCTTGGCGACCTCAAGCGCCCCGTGAAGCGGGCCAAGGCTGGTCTCATCGACCTTTGCGATGAGCTCATCGAAAACGTCGAGGATGGACGGATCAAGCTGCTTCTGACCAATCGTGCGCTCGAGTTTCGCCGCGAGCACCAGAACCTTTTTGCCCGAGGAAGTTACGTGCCCCTCGAGGCGCAAGGTGAGCAGCGCCACCACGTCGCCGCCTTCGCTCGCGTTTCAGAAACCGAGACCGTGCTGGTGGTTGTGCCGCGGCTGGTGGCTGGCCTCATGGGGCAACAGGGTAGGGCTCCCCTCGGCCTCGCTGTGTGGACGACGAGCGTGCTCGCCTTGCCCAAGGGCCAGGAGGGCGGGATCTACCGCAACGTGTTTACCGACGAGCGGCTGGACGTGGCCCCTGGCAACGAGGCCTCGGGCCTGCCGCTTGCCACCATCTTCGGCCACCTGCCCGTTGCGATCCTGGAGCGCGTCGCCCCGTAGCACGGAGCCCTTTGGCGGCGCGTGTTCGGTTTCTTAAGGCGGCCTTTGGGTGTTCTATGCGCGATTGTTAGAGCCTCTGCACAACCACCTTGGCTCTAGACAGCATCGGCCCCCTGGCTTCACACTACCCCCGCGCAACACGCAAAGGGGGGCAGCTCGTGCAGCCTGAGTACAACAACCCGGATTTTATCCGCCCAGATCCAGGGGATCCTGTCGCCGCGCTCGGCCGCGTGGACATCAACCCGCACCTGCGCGTTGGCATGCCTGCGCCAGACTTCGACCTCGCGTCCGTCGGTGGCGGCCGGGTTCGCTTGGGCGACGTGCTCAAGGACCGCCACGCCGTGTTGGTCTTTGGCGCCATCACCAGTCCGGTCACCGCGACGAACCTGCCGGAGATGAACCGCATGCGGGAGTACTTCTTCTGGCGGGGCGTTGAGTTTCTTTTCATCTATGTGAAGGAGCCCCATCCGGGCGACGTCTATCCTCACCACACGTCAATGGAGCAAAAGACCAAGGTGGCTCTGGAGCTCCAGCAGCTCGAGGAGATCCGTTTTCCTGTGCTGGTCGACGAGCTCAACGGTCTGGTCCACCGCGCGTACGGCGCTCGGCCAAATCCGGTGTTCGTCGTCCACCGCAATGGCCGCCTCGTCTACCGCGCCGGCCACGCCGAGCCGGCGCCACTGCGTGAGTACCTCGAGCACCTGTTGTTGTGGGACCAGGTCAACGAGCGGCAGCTCCCGACCCACAACATGTACCTGGAACAGATCCGCTTCATCATCCCGGATGGTCCGCTGCACAAGAAGATTGTGAAGCGCGCCGGCCCAAAGGCCGTCCGCGAGATGCAGGCCTCATTCGGGGACCACGGCCATCTGACCTAGCTGTGGGTCGCGCTAGCTACGGTACCGAGGCCAGGCTCGGGGTTCGCGGAATCCCGCATAGGACGTCGCTGTTTCCGACCGGAACTCCCCCGCGCATCGCGATGACGGCGTAGCATGTCATCCCGGTCATGAGGTCGGTAGTCCCTGTGGCCTGGGCGTCAAGCAGGATGGGTGCCTTGCCAAAGCGCGCCAGGAGGTACCCATCCTGGCCGCCGCCAGGCGGCGCAGTCCATGAAAGCGTCGCCACGTTGGACTCGTTCAGCCGCAACGTGAAGTCCTGCGGGGCGCCTGTTGCGGAGTGCGTGTTGGTGAGGGCGCAGACTGGGTCAGAGTTGACGGGCGGGCCCGTGCCTTCCGCGCGAATTGGGACGACGATATAGCAGGTCAGGCCTGGGGGTGGGACGTCGGCATGGCTAGTCGCGGTGGAAGGAAACGGCGCGCCGAATGGGAGCAGCGTCGTGCCTTGAGCGGAAAGGCGGACCACAACGTATCCGACTTGGCCGGTGCCGGGGTTCCAGGTCAGCCTGACGAATCCGCTTGGATCTGTCGTCAGTCCGAGACCACGCCCGCCCAGGGGCACGGTTGGTGAGGGTAGCGGCGTCGTGCTCGCGGTCGGCGAGCCCGTGGGCGTCCGGGTCGCGGTTCGGGCGGGCCCGGCCGTCAGAGTGGCCGCGGTGGCCCGTGGAAGCTTCTCGATCAGGATATCGTCGAGGAAGGGACCATCGTCCACGCTTTGACCGTTGCTTCGAAACACAAATGCGACCCACACCTGGGATCTGCCGACGTAGTTGCTCAGGTCGAAGCCGATATCCCGCCAGCCGGATTCCGTCGGCGGCTCGTGGTTGGTCGAGTTGCCGGTAAGCGAGAATCCTGAGAAATTCACGCCGTTCGTCGACGCGCCCCAGAAGAGCGTGTCGCTGCCCTCCTCCGCGGTGCCGCGCGCCAGTTGATGCCAGAGACTGAAGTGCACATCCGCTGCATCGGCGTCGGCGAGGCTAAACGGCCCATACGTGAGCCATGAGTTCATGTTGTTCGGATAGAAGTTCACGCTTGGGTCAGGCAGCGCTGGGGGAGCCGCGTTGTCACACACCGTGCCCCCAGCGGGCCACAAGCTATAGAGCCCGTAGCGAGCTTGGTATCGATGCTTGCCCCAACAAAGCGCGAAATCGCTTCGATGATTCTCGTCCGACGGGACCCAACCGCCGGGCAACGTACTGAACGTGCCCAGCACCTCAGCCGTCTCGCAGGTAATCGTGGTCCAGCCGGGACCAGGGCCACCCGCCGCCCGCGCTCTTGGCTGCTGGTCTGAATATGGCACCGCGTCGATCGTTCGCCGTGGGGGCGTTTCGGCGGGCGCGACTTCAGCGGCGGGTACTTGGCTGGCTCGCGAAGCGCCGAAGCTCGGCTCGAGCTTGGGTCCGCGTGTTTCGCCCTCGATAGCGAGCAGACCCGCGCCAGCGACGCCGGCACAGGAGACGACGGGAGCGGGCGTGCGCGTCGCGGTTGCGGTAAGCGATGGCGTGACCGTCCCGATGCTGGGGTTCGCGACGGTTGTCGCGGTCGCGCTGGGCGTCGGCAGAAATGGCCCTGGGCTTCCAGGGTCATCGCGTGTCCGCATGAACCAGAAATTGTGCGGGCGAACGTCCGTATTGGAGCTTCCCCCTACCATGACGTGCCCACCCGAGAGCCAGGTGTTTGGGAACCTGGCGTTTATGGTCGTCCCCGAGTAATCGCCCCATTCGGCCGCGCCGTCGCTGCTGGTGGCGAGCTCGTGGATCTCCCAGGCCCGGCTGGCCTGATCCGGGGACAGATCGTCGCGAAGCAGCGCATAGACTGCCGGAAAACCTCTTCCACCCAGCGCATACGCGATCCCGCCGATGTGACCTCGTGCGTTGACCGCCACGCTTGGATACTGAACGGCGAAATCCTGGCTCCAGATGTCCGACTCCGAAAGGACCACGAGACTGGCCGGGTTGAGAATGACGACGCGAACGAATGGATACGGCCGCTCGGGTGTGCCGCCCGGCGAATGCCGCATGAATCCAAGCTCGGTCGCGGTCAACCAGCCGGTTTGGGTCCGAGCCCGCGAGTTCTCGCATGGGTCGAGTCCGTCGGGCCCAGGGCATTGAAAGGGACCGGACAGGGATGGAGTAACCGATACCATGCGAAGGCGCGCGTTCGCCGCAGCCGTTTCGGCCCAGTCGACGATTGCGAGGGTGCTGGTCGACGCCGCGCTTGCGAAGACCATTCGGCTTGTTGCTCCGCTGACCGGCGCCAGGCCGCCAAAGTCGTTTTCCGGCTTCTCGTACGAAAAAAATTCGCCGGCGCAGCTGCGGTTGGCAAGCCCGTCGAGTGGAAACCGCGCAACGATCGCGGCGATCCGTTGCCGATCCGGCCCCATGCTCTCAACGTTGGAGGTGAAGTAGAGGTATTTTGCCCCGACCTGCATGTGGGGAAAGTCCAGGAGCGTCCCCGACTCGAAACCGAAGTCCTCGGGCGTATAGCTGCAAAACGTCCATCGGTTCGCGGCTGCGTCATTCGTCCCATGCGCCACAGCCAATCTCACGCCGTTTGACGTACCCGACGCGAACGGAATGTTGTACTGCAGGTACCAAAACAGCAGGTTGCGGCTTGGGTCCTGCGCCACCCGTTGATCGCAGCAAAGGCCCGCGGAGAACTGGGCAGGGAAGCGCGGGAAGGTCTCGTCCGGATCGATGTATCGAAACGACCCGCCGTTATCCGCGGACACGGCTGCGTACCAATTGCCGGTCTGGAATATCACGTCTCCGAGGCTACCCACGCTGGGCTCGTTGACGCGGGAAAAGACTGCCGCGCCATTGTCCGGTCGGTTGAACACGCTGTCGCGCTTGAGCAGGAAGGATCCGCCGGCTTGAGCGGTAACTTCGGGCAACCGCACCTCAGTTCCCGGGAGTGCAACGCCGATACTCGAACCTCCCGCCTCCCGCACTGCGGCTTGCTGGGCGATGCTCTTGCTGGAGACGGGAGGTTCGGAATGAAGCGGTGCCTGGGCAAGCTGCGCCGGGGCTGCCGAAAGCTGCCGGGCCGACGGCAATGGTCGCGGAGTGGACGTCGCTTGGCTTGGGATTTGCGCGGTCGATTCGACCGGGGTCCACAGTGACGCGCCAAGGAGAACTGCGACGAGCAAGAGTGGGCTAAGCCATCGTGTTGTGTACTTCACGCGGAAATCGGGCCTGCGCCGCGGGCGCCCTGGACAGACGAGGCCTGTTTGGGTGCCGCGGTTAACTTCGGAGCAACGGTGGGCGCCGGAGGCGCCGTCGCCGTCGGGGTTGCCGGCGGCGACATAGTCGGAGGAGGGGTTCGACTCGGCGGGGGTTGGGTGGCCCAGGCCGCTGGTGTCGGGCTTGCTGTCACCGAGAGGTTGACCGCGGAGCTGCCAACGGCGGCGCTCGAGCTCGCTGGGCCGGTTGTGCTCGTCGGGCTCGCTGCGATGGTTGTGCTCGTAGGGGTTGGCGTTGGCGTGGGTGTCTGGGGCTGGGCCGCGCCAGACGGCGTCAATGGCTGGAAAATGGTCGTAGCGGTGGCCGCGAGGGCGGGACCGGCCGGCGCGGCCGGGGCCGGGGTCCTCGTTGGCGTGGGAGTCCGGGTGGTCGTCGGCGTTCCGGCACTGGTTGCGGTCCGGGTCGGCGTTGGTGTTGCGGAAAGCTCGATCGCGACCCGGTACGCGCCTGTCCCGATGTATCGGGCATACACGAAGTAACGCCCGGTCTCCGGGAGAACCGTTGTTAAGAGCGAGTTCCCCTGCCCTGGGCTGGGGAAGTCGAAGACCTGGCCACTGGGGGTGTCGAGCTCAGCTATCGTTGAGAGGTTTCCGTCCAGTCGATCGACACTGATCCTCGCCGACTGCCCCGCCACGCCGAGGAACGTGTATCGGTAGGTCTCGTCGGGGCAGTTCATCCTGCCAACGGCGGGTTGGTTGGGAGCGATGGGGCGCTCGACCAAGACAAAGAGATCGTAATTGCCCGTCGTCCCCGGAGCCGGTGCGACGGTCAGCGTGTGTTTTCCCTCGGATAGGAGCCACACGCCAGAGTTCGGGCTCGTAAACCCAAAGGGTTCGTTGCCATTGGCGTCACGCAGCTCGAGGCTCGTGCTGAGATTGCTGCCCACTTCGCGGGTAACGCTGGCTTCGACGAGGCCGGGATACCCTGCGAAGAAGTACCCATCACGCTGCGTGCTTGAGTCAATCCGGCCGCTGATCGTACGGCCGGTGCAGACCTCTCGCTCGGTCGCAGGGGGTCGCGCGACCACACTGAGCTGAAGCTGGTACGTTCCAGTCCCCCCGCCACCGGTCACACGCACCGTGTGCTGTCCGCTGTCGGAGACGAGGTAGTTTTCGAGCAGCGCGTCAACGCCGTTCGACGCGCGGTCCGCCAAGGTGCTCAGGAGGTTGGGATCGTACAGGGTCACCCCGGGCCGAAGGTCTCCGCTGGTGCGCACGACGTTCACGGTGACGAATTGGCCGCGATTGGCATTGAATACAAACACTTCCCGCGCATCCGGCTCGTCGATTCGGCCGACAAGCGGTTCTCCAGGGGTGACCGCGCGGCGTGGGGTGAGCAGGAGCGTCAGTCGATACGCACCCACGCCGCTTCCATTTGATCGGACGCGTAGCGCGTATCGGCCAGCCGATGGGAGGAGCATCGTCGGCCGACTGATGCCCGGGGATCCAATGAACTGGCAGGCAGCATTTCCCGGCGCAAGGGAGCCTGGGGCACCGTTCGGGAGCGCGACACATTTGCCGTCAGGGCCATCGAGCTCGAAGCGCGCGGTGACGGTGCTCTCGCCAGCCGGGTTCAACAAGACGCCAGCCACGTCGCCAGATTTGGCCGTGAACGTAAAGATATCCTCGTCCCCGATTGTGTTGATGATCCCACGCGCGATCTGACCCGACAGGAGCTCCTGGTCGGGCTCATCCGCTGGTTGTACGCCGATGCGGAGCGTGAGGGTGTAGTCGCCCACACTCCGGCCCGCGAAGCTCGCCGTGTTCACGGTGTAGATGCGCGTGCTGGGCAGCGGTACACGAATCTCCGCGTCACGATCGCCGCCGCTGTCATCGTCCTCGTCGACTCTGCCTCCTGCGCTCAGGTACAGATAGGGATCCAGGTTGCCGCTGGTCCGCCGCATCGTGAGGGTAACGTACTGACCTTTCTCGCCGAAGAACTGGAACAGGTCCTGCTGGCTCGCCGGGTCGATTCGACCCGCGAACGGCTCGTCAGGTTTCAAATTATGGATTGGCTCTGGCGTGCCCGCGGCCGTCTTGCAGCCTCGACCGACGGCCATTGAGGCCGCGTTCCGGTTGAATTGCGGGTTGCTCTCCGATACAACCGAGCACACGCCGCCGAGGTTCGGCTCCGAGTAAACGGCCGCGATTTGACCTGGCGGGAGCTGGATGGAGCCGATCAGCGTCGTTCCAAGCCGGGCGGCCAGGTCCGACACGTCAGCGCCGAAATGCTCGCAAGGCTCGCCGTATTGGGGTTTCGTACAAACCTCGACCTCGCCCGATTTCCGGGCCGGCGCCTGCGGCGGAACGACGATCGCCCGACCCCCGGTGAGCTGGGAGCGCGCTGATTCGGCCGCGGGGCGAGCGGGGAGCGGTGGCGATCCCGCGGCACTCTGGGCGGCAGGCTGGCCGCCCGAACGCGCGACCGCCTGGGGCCCCTGGAACAGCGTACCGGGGTTGCTGGGGCCCTGCGCCGCCCGCTGTGTTGCCGCCGGTGGGGCTTCGGTCCCCGGGGTAATGGACGCTGGAGCCGCCGCGGGACCCGGCGCCTGAATCGCGCCCGGGGAGGCCGTAGGTTGAGGCGTTGCGATGCCCGGTGCGCCAGGTGCACTGGATGCGTCCGGCGCCCCGGAGGAGTCCGCGCCCGCGACCGGCTCGGGCGCCGGCCCTGGTGCGTCAGTCGAATCCGAAGCGGGAAGCGCGGGAACGGGCGACGCGCCGGGCACGAGAATTGGGATCGGCGTAGCGAAGACCGTTGCCGCGGGCGGGTTGTTGCCGGTCTGGGGCGGCGCGCTCTGCGACGCCGGGGCCGCGACGACACCCGGTGCAAAGAGGTCGGTGAGCGCCTGGGGTAGCAGACCCAGAGGCCCCGAAGGCTCGCTCGCGACGGTCGTCGGCTGTCCCTCCGCAGCGGGATTAGTCGCCTGAGAGCTGCCCAGGGGTGCCTGGGTTGGCGCCACACGCGGCGCCCCAGCAAGCGGCGTCGCTGTCCCGGTCGGCTGCCCTGGGGTCCCGGCGGGCGCGCGCGTCAGGTTCATGACCACTACGGTGCCAACGATCGACAAACAGACCACAAGTCCGAGCGCGAATGCGATGCCGGTTCGGCTGCCGAGCAGGGCACCAAATCCCCTTGGTCCGTCCGGCCGGGGTGAGCCCGGCACGCTCACCGTCGTCCACCTTCGAGATTGGCGAGTCGGGCCTGGGCCATTTGCTCGACCTCCTTGTTGCTGGTCGCGGCGTTGATCGCTCGCCGGTAAGACTCCGCCGCGTTCGCGGTATCCCCTGCGGCGAGGTCGTAAATCAAGCCGAGGCCAAGGTAAGCCTGGGCCGCAAACTGCTGAATGTCGTTCCGCCCCCGCTCGTAGTCCGCGACCACCTGGGTGTATTCCGTTTGCGCCCGGGTGAATAAGGCGGGTTCACCCGCTTGAGCCTTGACGACGTACGCGTTGCCGAGATTCACGTGAACCTTCGCGTCGACATACGCGGTCTCAGGCTTGACGGTCGCCGCGCTCGCCCGGTCATATTCCGCAATTGCCCGGTCGATGAGTGACAGGTCGGACATATCAGAGCGGTTGAATTCTTCATAGTAGAGATTGCCCAATCCGATGTACGCCCGAGCATACTGCGGATTGAGCTGCGCTGCCGTCAAATACGCGTCGCGCGCTCGCTCGAGATCGCCCTCCCCGTTGCGCTCCTTGTAGGCAGTTCCGAGAAAGAGGTACACGACTTCTTTGCCATCGCTGTCGGCCCAGGGCTGCACGCCGCGTGCCCGCTCGAAGAATTCCACCGCGCTGCCCGGTTGGCCCATCACATGGTAGGTAAGGCCGACGGTGAACAGGGTCAGCGCCTCGGACCGTGCCTTCAGCGCATCGCTCAAGACCAGGGCATACCCGAGGCTATCCTCGCGCCCTTCGCTGACAACGGGCGTGCCAAGCCGGTTTGGCCCAACGAGCTCCTCTGCCCCCCGGAGTCCACTCACGTAGAACTCGGGCGAGAACATCGTTTGCGTTCCCCGTCGCTCGAGGTTGCCATATATGACAAGCTGGGCCCGGAGTTGGTCGGCCGTCCGGCCGGCGGTTTCCGTACGGGCAGCGCTGCTGCTTCCGGTTATCAACCCGACCCCTTCGTGGCGGAGCTGGAACCTCCCCGTGAGGGCGCGAATATCGTTGAGCTCTCGCTCGAGCTGCTGATACAGCGACTGACTCAGCCGCGGGCCGTTTTCCCATTTAACGACCGCGCCCGACTCGTTGATCTGGCCGAATTCGGCGACGGCGAAATTCACGATCCCGGACATGGGTTGGGGAGCTGGCTGGCGGAGCGTACCTACGGCGGGGGCTCCCAGGCCGAGGAGGATCAGGACGATCGCCAGCATTGAGCGCCGCGGCGTGGGGCGGACTGCCGCGGCGACTCTCCGCCACGCTGGCGCCGATCTTGGGGCCGGCGCCGCGTGCCCGACGGGTTGAAAGTCCACCGGCGTCGCCGTCGTCATCGTGGCGCGTGCTTCCAGACCCACTCCCGCGGCCTGGTTGCTCGCGACGTGGGGAACGGTCGCGGCCCCCCAGCTCATTCCCACCGCCGGTGGCGACGCGGGCCCCGCGCCGATAGCGGCTCCATTCCCTGCTGGTGCGTTGCTCTGCGCGAAGCGGAGGGCATCCATGAAGTCCCGACAGGAAGAGTAACGGTCTTCAGGGCGCTTGGCGAGGGCGCGCGCGAGAGCGCCGTCGACCTCGTTGGACACCAGCGGGTTCAGTTCACGAACGTGCGGAACTGGGGCGCTGACATGCTTGAGCAGGATCTCGACGCCTGTCCCTCCGCTGTACGGAAGCTGGCCGGACAACATTTCGAACACCATGACTGCTAGCGCATACTGATCGGTTTGCGCGTCGACACCTTGAGCTGTGCACTGCTCGGGGCTCATGTAATACGGCGTGCCGATCCCAATGCCCGTGCCCGTCAACGCTGGAGCGTCCTCCATGAGCTTGGCCAGGCCGAAGTCAGCCAGAAGGGGGCGGTCATTCTGGCTGACCAGCACGTTCGCCGGTTTCACGTCACGGTGAATGATCCCCTGGCTGTGGGCATAGTCGAGCGCATCTGCCACCGGCTCGCAGAGCTGAAGCGCCCTGTGCAGCGGCATCCACGACTGCATCTGGTCCTTCAGCGTGCCGCCGGTTACGAGGGGCATCACGATGTAGAGCATGCCTTCGTGCTCGCCGAAGTCGAAGATGGGGAGGATGTTGGGATGGTCCAGGCGCGCGATGGCCCGCGCTTCGAGGCGGAAGCGCTCGTAGAAGCTCGCATCGCGCGCGTCGCTCTGCGGGAGCACCTTGATTGCAACGGCACGATCGAGGGAGGGCTGATAGCCCCGGTAGACCGTGCCCATGCCCCCGGCGCCGACGCGCTCGATGATCTGGTACTGGCCAAGCGTGGTGTTCTGGAGGTCGGTGGGCAGATGGGCCTCCCCGGAATGCCAGGAAACGGGCGGGCGCCCCAGTTTACCGGTTACCTGGATAGGGGGCAATGCGCCTGAACGGCGCCGCGCGTCCGGCGGCCGGATCCTCGCGCCTCGAAAGGCGGTTGCCCTATCTAGCGGCTGAGCGCGGGCGCGGGAGCACCCAGGGTGGGGAGATCGATCTGCGTCTTCGCCAATGCCGCGTCCATGATTGCCGCCGAGCGGTCGTCGATATCGACGAGCGGGAGCCGGAGGCTGCCGCAGGGGAAGCCGCAGCGGGCGAGCGCGTACTTCAATGGAATCGGGCTCGTCGTGGCGAAGAGGGCGGCGATGAGCGGTGCGAGCTGGTGGTGGATGGGCGTCGCCTCATCAAGCGCGCCATCGATCGCGCTGCTGATCATGCGCGAGATCTGTTGACCCACCAGATGGCTGGCGACGCTCACCACGCCATAACCGCCGATCGCCAGGATCGGGAGCGTGATGGCGTCGTCTCCGCTCCATACCAGGAAGTCCGGTCGAGACTCGCGGATGATCGTGCCGATGGCATCGAGGTTGCCGCTGGCCTCTTTGATGCCGACGATGTTTGGGACCTCGCTCAGGCGCAGAGTCGTCTCGGGCGCCATGTTGACCGCGGTGCGACCGGGGATGTTGTAGAGGATGAGCGGGGTCCCGTCGATCGCATCCGCGATCGCACGGAAGTGGGCCTCGAGTCCCTGCTGGGGCGGCTTGCTGTAATAGGGCACGGTGCCAAGGATGCCGTCAACCCCGCGCCGCAGCGCCTCAACGCTGACGTGGATGCTCTCGCGGGTGTCATAGGTGCAGGTGCCCGCGATGACGGTGCCGCGATTGCCGACGATGTCCTTGACCTCGGCGAAGAGGCGCAGCTTCTCCTCGACGTTCAGGGTCGGGGACTCACCCGTGGTTCCCGCGACGACGATACCCTCGGTGCCCGTTTCGAGCAGCGCGTTCGCCAGCTCGCGGGCGCGGGCGTAGTCGACCGAGCCGTCGTCGGCAAAGGGCGTAGCCATCGCGGTCAAGAGCCGTCCGAACGTCACCATCGCGGGCCCCTCCGATCCTGCCTGCCGGACCCAACCCCGCGGCGCGCAGGCGGATCGGCGCTGAGCTTCGAGGTAAGACGAAGCCCAAGTCTTCGATGAAGCCCAAAGGTACCAGAACAAGCGGCGAAGGGGAAAGCCTCGTCCAGGGGATTCGTTGAGTGTGCCTGCGCTCGTCAGGCTTCTTGCTCGATTCTTGCCTCGCGACCTGCCCGCTAGCCGCCCTTTTGAGCTTACTTCTTGAAGAGCAGCTCAGCCACCTGGACCGCATTGAGCGCGGCGCCCTTGCGGAGGTTGTCGGAGACGATCCACATTGCGAGCCCGTTCGGGTGCGAGAGGTCATTGCGGACTCGGCCGACGAACACCTCATCGCGGCCCGCCGCGTTGAGTGGGAGGGGATAACTCGCATTGTCGGGATCGTCAACGACCACGACGCCAGGCGCCCTGGCGAGGATCTCCCGGGCCTCCCGGGCGGTCATCGGATGGCTCAGCTCGATGTGGACCGCCTCGGAGTGGCCGATCTCGACCGGCACCCGCACCGTCGTGGCGGAGATGGCGATGTCCGGGGCGTGCATGATCTTGCGCGTCTCCTGCGCCAGCTTCATCTCTTCGCTCGTGTAGCCGTTGTCCCGGAACGAGCCGATGTGGGGGAGGACGTTCAGCGCGATCTGATGCGGGTAGACGTTGACTTCGATGGGGGTGCCCGCGACGTGGGCGCGGGTCTGGTCGTCCAGCTCCTGGATCGCGGCACCGCCGGTGCCCGAGACCGCCTGGTATGAGTCGACGATGATACGGGTGATCGGGTTCACCCGGTGGATCGGCGCAAGCGCCATAACCATCTGGATGGTGGAGCAATTGGGACCCGCGATGATGCCATCGTTCTGGAAGGCGTCATCCGGGTTGACCTCAGGGATAACCAGGGGGATGTCCGGCTCCATGCGGAACGCGGCGCTATCGTCGATGCAGATGGAGCCCAGGCGGGCGGCGATCGGGGCCATCTCGCGGCTGATCTCCTCGCTCACCGAGATGAAGGTGATGTCGGTGCCCTCGAACGACTCCGGCTTGGCTTCCTGCACCGTTACCTCACCGCCCTTGAAGGGCAGCTTCTTCCCCGCCGAGCGCGCCGATGCGAGCGCACGCAGCTCGCGCACAGGAAAGTCGCGCTCCTCGAGGATGCGCAGAAAGGTGCGTCCAACCAATCCAGTTGCGCCGAGAACGGCGACACTCACGCCGTTTGCCAATGGTCCCTCCAAGAAAGTTGGCTACGCTAGCCCCATGAGCTGGTCGAGGCCGTAGATCAGGCCGACGCGGCCTCGGATGTTCTTCACTGCGAAGGCGACGCCGGGCACGAACGAGTCGCGCCCGATCGAGTCGTGGCGAATGGTGAGCGACTGCCCCGGCCCGCCGAAGATCACCTCGTGCGTGGCGACGAAGCCGGGCAAGCGGAGGCTGTGCACGTGCAGGTCACCCGCCGTCGCACCGCGACTGTTGGGAAGTACGTGCTTGCTGACGTTGTCGCCGCTGAAAGGCCGCCCTCGGCCATCCCGCATGCCCTGCGCGATCATGAGCGCCGTCCCGGACGGGGCGTCGATCTTGCCGTCGTGATGGATCTCGATCACCTCGGCGGAGTCGAAGAAGCGGCTCGCGATCTTCGCAAACTGCGCGAGCAGGTTCGCCCCGATCGCAAAGTTCGGCGCCACCAGCGCGGCAACATTTGACGCGCGCGCGAGCTCGTCGATCGTGGCGATCTCCGCCTGGCTGAGTCCGGTCGTGCCGATCACGATCGGCACCGCGCGGGTCAACGCTTCGCGGGCGTTCTGGGCCGCTGCCTCGGCCGTGGTGAAGTCGACGACGACGTCGACCTTCACCAGATCCAACAGCTCGCCGAGTGCCGGTGTGATCGAGATCGGCGACGGCGGCGCGGCGTCCACGGGCGGTCGAGGATCACATCCGCCCACGATCTCGATCTCGCGGTCGTGCGATAGCCCGATGATCATCTCCTGGCCCATGCGGCCGCGGGCTCCGCAGATGGCGACGCGTACTGGGGTCGTGGCGCCTTCGGTTGTGGCCCGGCTGGCAGGTGACTCCATCACACCCCCGACTCGTCAGTCAAAATCGTAATGGCTGATCTACCGCTACGCCCCGCGCAAGCGAGCCACGGCTTGGGCCCAAGGCAGTCGGGTTCGACACTGTCCCTCTCCCATCGCAATGGGAGAGGTTAGGTGAGGGCACCTTTTGGGCATCGCGGAGTCGCATGGATTCGGCGGCAGAGGTGGCCCTCACCCCCGCCTCTCCCGCTGCGGCAGGAGAGGGGCAGACAGCCCTGCCCCAAATCCACGGTGCTCTTCCACCGAGCTGTACTAATCGTCGTCGTTGCGGGAACCGGGCGCTGGTCGCGCGGGCGGAGGGCCGCCTGGCCCTTCGCGGCGCGGGCCGCCGTTGAACGGTGGCCGATCGCCATCACGGCGTGGTGGGCGACCGCGATCGCCACCCATCGGGGGGCCACCACCCTCGCGGCGCGGGCCGAAGCCATTGCCAGGCCTGCCACCGGGGCCGCCAGGACCACCGGGACCTTCGCGGCGAGGACCGTCGCGGAACGGCCGCGGTCCACCGCCACCACCACCCTGCATCGGTGGGCGCTCGCCGCCCTCCGCGCCGGTTGGCGCGAGCAGCGCGCGGTGCGAGAGATTGATTCGGCCCTGCCGGTCGATCTCGGTGACCAGCACCTGGATCTCGTCGCCGATGTTGACGACGTCCTCAACCGCGGGCACGCGGTAGTCCGCGAGCTCGGAGATGTGGACGAGGCCTTCCTTGCCAGGCAGGATCTCGACGAAGGCGCCGAAGGCCATGATTCGCGTCACCTTGCCGGTGTAGACGGAACCCGCCTCCACTTCCTTGGTGAGGCCGTTGATGATGTCGATCGCCTTCTGCGCGTTCTCCGCGCTCGTCGAGCCGATGAGGACGGTGCCATCATCGTCGATGTCGATTGAGCACTTCGTCTCCTCGGTGATGCGGCGGATTGTCTTGCCACCGGGACCGATGATGTCACGGATACGATCCGGGTTGATCTTGACCTTGGTGATGCGCGGCGCGTAGGGCGAGAGCTGCGGGCGGGTCTCGTCGATCACCTCGCGCATCTTGCCCAGGATGAACATGCGGCCCTCGTGGGCCTGGTTCAATGCTTCCTTCATGATCTGCTGTGTGATGCCGCGGATCTTGATGTCCATCTGGAGGCCGCACACGCCGTTCTCGGTGCCCGCGACCTTGAAGTCCATGTCGCCGAGGAAGTCCTCGAGTCCCTGGATGTCGGTCAGGATGCGGTAGGTGGCGTCGTCCTTCTTGATGAGGCCCATCGCCACGCCGGAGAGCGGCGCCTTGATCGGCACACCCGCGTCCATAAGGGCGAGCGATCCCGCGCACACGCTCCCCATCGAGGTTGAGCCGTTGGAGGACACGACCTCCGCGACGAGGCGCACGGTGTAGGGGAACTCTTCCTCGGTCGGCATGATCGCCAGGAGGGAGCGCTCCACCAGGTGCCCGTGGCCGATGTCCCGGCGGGACGGGCCCACCATGCGGCGCACCTCACCTGTCGTGTAGGGTGGGAAGTTGTAGTGGTGGAGGAATCGCTTGGACTCCTCCGGGCCGATGCCGTCGATGATCTGCTCGTCGCCGATGGTCCCGAGCGTCGCGATGCTGAGCACCTGCGTCTGGCCGCGGGTGAAGAGGCCCGTCCCGTGGGCGCGCGGCAGGATTCCCACCTCGCAGCTAATCGGGCGAACCTCGGTTAGCGCGCGATGGTCCGGGCGCACGCCCCGATCGAGGATCGCGGTGCGCACGGTTTCCTTTTCGATGGCGTCGAAGAACTTGAGGGTTTCCTTCTCGGTGTAGCCGCGGCCGACGAACTCCGCAACGAGCTCCGCCTTGAGCGCGTCGATTTTGGTTTCGCGCTCCGCCTTGTCCTTGGTGAAGATCGCTTCATCGAAGCGATTTCCGACCCACTTGCGGATCTCGGTCTCGAGTTCCGTGTTCGGCGCGACGACGGGGTATGACTTCTTCGGCTTGCCGAGCTGGGCGACCATCTGGTTTTGCAATTCGATCAGCGGCTGCATCGCCTGGTGGCCCTTCTCGATTGCCTGCAGCATGATGTCTTCGGGCAGCTCGAGCGCGCCCGCCTCAACCATCATCACCGCGTCCGCGGTCCCCGCGATCGCCAGGTCCAGCCGACTGTGGGCCATCTCCGAAAGCGTCGGGTTGATGATGATCTCATCGCCGATGTATCCGACGCTGACAGCGCCGAGTGGGCCATGCCACGGGATGTTCGAGATGGAGAGCGCGGCGGACGCACCGATAATGGCGAGCGAGCCCGGATCGTTCTGCTGGTCGTGCGAGAGGACCGTGATGACGATCTGGGTCTCGTTGCGGTAGTCCTTCGGGAAGAGCGGGCGAATCGGCCGGTCCGTGAGCCGCGCCGTCAGAATGGCGGTCTCGGACGGCCGTCCCTCGCGCTTGAAGAAGCCGCCCGGGATCTTGCCGGCGGCGTACATCTTCTCTTCGATGTCAACAGTCAGGGGAAAGAAGTCGATCCCCTCACGCGGGGAGTTCGAGCTCACGGCCGTCGCAAGGAGGATCGTCTCGCCGTAGGTGACCAGAACGGCACCGTGGGCGAGGCCGGCGATGCGTCCCGTCTCGAGCGTGAGGGGACGACCGGCGAACTCGATGGAAAAGCGTTGGGCCTCGGGCATGGGAACATTCCTCCACCGCATGGAGGCGACGCGTCGTGCCGAAAGGCGGGAGGAAACCGATTCTGTCGGGATCGCGGATCACTTCAGGGGGCAGGGTTCACCCTGCCCGGGCGGACGCTAGCGCCGCAGCCCGAGGGAAGCGATGAGATCGCGATACCGGTCGAAATCGGTCCGGCGGAGGTAGTTCAGGTGGCGGCGCCGTTTGCCGACCATCATGAGAAGACCCCGACGCGACGCATGGTCATGCGGGTGGATCTTGAGATGCTCGATCATGTCGAGGATCCTCCTGGTGAGGATCGCGATCTGAACATCAGACGACCCGCTGTCGTCGGGGTGGATTCGGTGCTCCTCGATGATGGCGCCCTTAACCGACGGGGCAAGGGGCATTCGGTGCCCTCCACGCGCACTCCGACGCGTCGGCGTGCCGCTATGCGTTTTATTCGTATCCTTTTGTCCTAGCGGGCAGTATACCACAGCGATTCGATTCGCTAGGCGGCCTGCCGGCGCGGGGATGCTCGGCTTGGCATGCGTTGACCAAACCCCGCGCGTCTGCCATGCTGGCTGGTGCCACCACCGTGCGGTGAGCCCAATTCGGGAGATACCCATGCGGCGCAGCATCTTCCTTACCAGCGTTCTTTCCCTGGTCTCGGCCATGCTGGGCGGCGTTATTACCGCCTGGGTCGTGCTCCCCCCGCTCGTGAGCGCCCAGGAGGCGCGGATCCGCGCGGAGGCGCTGACCATCGTGGGTGCCGGGTCCGACCGGGCCCAGTTCGTCACCCAGTGGGACGGCCGGGGCAGCGAGCTCTACTATCTGGACCCGGACGGGACTCGGCGGCTCGCGATGGGCGTGGGCGGGATCGATGCATCCGACCCAGATGGCTCAGGCATCAGCGTCTTCGCCCAGGACGGCACCGCGGTGGCCCGGTTCGGGATGGGCCGGGGACCGCTCGGCAACCTACCGCTTAGCACCTCGCTCATCTTGTGGGATCAGCAGGGCCAGACGCGCGTCCGGATTAGCGTCGCAGACGATGGCACGCCGGTCATGCAGCTCTTTGAGGCCGATGGCACGGTGCGCTGGAGTGCGCCGTAGCCAGAGTCACGGTTTCAGCCGGAACCGGGGAAGCGCCTCCGTGGTCCAATCTCGACCCGAGGAGTTTGCACGAGGGCCCAGCCGCGATCGGAAGTGCCACGGGGATGCTGGCGACACGCGCTGGGCTGGCTCACTCGCCCCCCTCCACGATGAGGACCTCGTGCCAGCCAACCCGGTAAGCGAGCAACCGCCACGCGGGACGTCCCCGCATTCGTGGCTCCGCCACCTCTACCCAGTCGCCCAACGCTCCGCGCTTGCCGGCTCGCCGCCGCTGGTCCTGCTCGCTAGAAGTGCGCCGCCCCCGGCAGGCCGCAGACGATGTCGCTGAACCCAACCACGCTCTGGCCGCCCAGCGCCAGGACGATGTAACAGGTCGCCGCGCCACCGGTGTTGTCGTCGACGGTGAGTCCGCTCGTCGGCAGCACGCGGCTCGTGCCAAGCGCCACGGCGGCGTAGCCGGTCGCCCCGCTCGCTGCTCCCCACGTGAGCGTTGCCACGTTCGATTGGTTGAGCTTGATCGATAGGTTTCGCGGCCCGTTGCTCGAGGAAACCCCCGTGAGCACGCACTCCAAGTCCGAGCTTCCCAGCACCGCGCCGCCCGCCCCCAGGGCGTCGAGGCGGTAGCACGCGCTCCGCAAGGTGGGAGGAAGCACATCCGTTGTGCTGGTGGCGCTCGCCGCTGGCGCCGGGAGGACTGTCTCCCCCGTGGTTCCCGTCCGCACCAGGCGGTAGGCGGTCTGCGTGGTTCCGCCCAGCCAGGCGAGGCCCACCTGGCCAGTCCCTTGGCTGGTAACCGTGAAGCCGGTGCCCCCGGTTTGAGAGGTCGTGCCCGCGGTCACGAGAACCGTGCCGAACATTCCCAGCTCATCATGGAGGGCACAAAAATAGGGATAGACGCCGGGTGTGGACTCCGCCAACGTCAATGATCGATTCGTAACTCCCAGACTTTACCGAGAGCCCGCGCGGATGGAGCGCGCTAAAAGCACTTGATTCCGGCGCGCCGTCGCCTGACCCGTTATTGACCGTGGCGCCGCCGCGGCGCTATCTTGACCCTGGCGGCGTAAGGGCACGCGCGAACGCAGATCCCGCGGATCGACGCAATGCCGCGGACGCGGATGTTGCTCCCTGCAACGCTTCTATGAACGAGAAAGGCCCGGCGCCGTGCCGGATCCCAACCGCCCCGGAGGAATGATGACGATCAAGGCGAGCATCGACTGGGACAAGTGCGAGGGGAACGGCGTGTGCGCGCGCGTGGCGCCAGAGATCTTCAGCGTCGACGCCGATGGCAACTCGGACGTTCTGATGGAAGAAGTACCGGAGAGCCTGCGCGCGAAAGCGAAGCTCGCGGAGGCAGGCTGCCCGGTGAAGGCCATCCTCATCACGGAGGAGTAGTCCGCCGCGGAAGCGGCACGATACGGCGCTGCGCAGTTCCCGCGACTTCCCGCCGAATCATGAGGTGAGGTGTGGCTCAGGCGCCGCGAGAGTTCGTCGGGCGATGGTCCGGGCGCGTGGCCGCGGGGGCCGAGGATGACCACGCGCGGTTCATTGAAGCGCTGCGCACGCCGGAGCTTGCGAATCTGCTCCGCCGGACCAACCTGACCGCATACACGCTCTATCAGGATGGGGCGGATCTGGACGTCGTCTTCAAGGCGGAGCGACCGTCGATCACGGCGGGTTTCCTGCGCAACCGTAAGCTCTGGCCCCCATTCTGGGAGTTCGTCCAGCCGGGCGACAGCGCGCTCGAAGGGCAGCGGCCGGTCGTCTTTCACTGGGCGAAGGAGTGACGGACTGCGGGGATCCGCCGCCACCGCTCCTCGTCCAGGGCGTGGATGAGTTCAACCGAGGCGAGTTCTTCGAGTGCCACGAGACACTCGAGCTCTTATGGAAATCGGAGCGTGCGCCGGTCCGCGAGCTCTACCAGGGCATCATCCAGATCGCGGCGGGGTTTCACCATGTGGGGCACGGCAATCACCGTGGAGCGGTGACGCTGTTGGAGCGGGGACTGGCACGGCTCCGACCCCTGCCGGCAGAATGCCAGGGCGTCGCGGTCGGCGAGCTGGTGCAGAGCGCGGACCGCGCGCTGCTCCAGTTGGTTCGGCTTGGACCGGAACGAATCCGGAGCTTTGATCGGCGACTTATTCCGGCGTTGAGGATTGGACCGCATGTTGACGCTTGAGATCGCGGCGTGGACCCTCGAGGCGAGCCTGGCGAAGGCGCGGGAGCTGGAGCGGCCGGTCACCATCGTCGTTGTCGATGCTGGTGGGCACGTCGTCACCTCGGCTCGCATGGACGGGGCCCGCTTTCTGACCTATGAGATTGCCTATGGCAAGGCGCATGGCTGCGTTGGCTTCCATCGGACCGGGCACGAGGTGGCAACGTTCGGGCAGGCCGCCGTCGCATTCTCCAGCGCGCTCGCCGTCGCTTCGGATGGGCGGTTCTTCCCGGCGCTCGGGTCCATTCGCCTGGTCCGGAACGGCGAGGAGATCGGCGCGGTTGGGGTGAGTGGCGGCTCCGGCGAGGAAGACCATCAGATCGCCCAGGCGGGCGTCGACGCGGCAGCCAGCGCGTAGTCGAGGGGCAAGCGAGGACAGACCGAATCTGCATCGAACAATTGGGGGAGTGCATGAAACTCGACCTGGCGACGGCGAACCGCATCATCGAGGCTGGGATCGCCGAGGGGCGGACGATTGGTCGTAACTTCAGCATCGTCGTGGTGGATGCGGGCGGGCACCTGGTTGCCCTCCAGCGCATGGATGGCGCTGCGTTCCTGTCGCCGCAGATCGCGCTCGGCAAGGCGTACGGCTGTGCCGCGTTTCGGCGCGATGGGCCGCAGCTCCAGCAGATGGGCCAGAATCCCGGCTTCGTGACCGCGTTGGTCGAGATCACGGGCGCCAAGTTTGTCGCATCGCTGGGCGCGATGCGCATCCTCGACGGCGATGAGTGCATCGGCGCGGTCGGAGTCAGCGGCGCTGCGCCTGAGCAGGATCAGCAAGTGGCGGAGGCCGGGGTCCGAGCGATCGCGGCAGGCTAGGGGTGGGGTCTCGCCTCTGGACACCCGCATTCATCTTCCTTTTCATCGCGGTCTTCTTCGGCTACTTCGGTCAGCAGCTCGTTCTCCCCACGTTCCCGCTCTACGTCACCGAGCTCGGCGGGACGCCGACCATCGCGGGGCTGATCCTCGCGGCGTTCAGCATCACGAGCTTCCCGCTCCGACCGTTCGTCGGGTACCTCAGCGATAGCTGGAGCGCCCGCGGCGTCCTCTCGCTGGGCATGCTGATCCTGTCAGCCACGGCCTTTGGCCTCTTCATCCCGATCTTCGGTGTGCTGGCGGTCGTGAACGCCCTGCGCGGCGTGGGCTGGGCCGCGCTGAACACCGCCGGCTACGTGGTGCTGGCGCGCGTGGCGCCGCGGGAGCGTCGCGGAGAGGCTTCCGGCTACTACAACCTCGCGGCCTCGATGCCGATCGCCCTCGCGCCCGCACTGGCGTTGTGGCTGGTGGCAACCCCGAGCTACAGCTTCGGCGCCGTGTTCCTGCTGGCCGCGGCATGCGGCGCGGCCGCGTTCGTCGTCGCGTGGGGCCTGAAGTACGTTTCGCCCGAGCTCGAGCGGGAGGATGCCAGTCGGCGAGCGACGGCAAAGCGCCCCTCGTTCACCGGCTTCGTCGATCCGCGCGTGTTCCTGGCGGCTGGCCTGCTGCTCACGATGTCGATCACGCAGGTGACGACGACCGCGTTCCTCCCGCTTTACGCGCGCAGCCTGGGCGTCGACAACATCGGCGTCTATTACATTGAAACGGGCGTGATCGGCATCGTCGCCCAGTTGCTCGGTGGCAGGTTTCTGGACCGCGGCCATCGCGGCGGGTGGATCGTCACGGGCTTCGGGAGCATGATCGTCAGCATGCTGCTCCTGTTCGCGGCGCGGAGCATGCCGATGATCCTCTTCGCGGGCGTGTTCAACGCGCTGGGCAACGCCATCCTGAACACGATACTGCTCGTCGTGGCGATGGACCTGGCCGATCCCGAGCGGCCTGGCGCGGGCATGGCGACCTACTCCATCTCGTATCAGCTCGGGGCGGCAATGGGCGCACCGCTCTTCGGGTTCATCATCGACCGCCTCGGCTTCGGCGCGATGTTCCTCGGATCGGTGCTCGCGCTCGGCGTTGGTCTGATCTGGACGATGCTTCGCTGGCCCGTGCTCACCCACCCCACTGCGGCTGCGGCTGGTGGAGGGCGCCGAATATAATGGGAGCCCGACCCGCACGGGTCGTTCCCCGGGCGACGTAGCCAAGTGGTACGGCATGGGTCTGCAACACCCTGATCACCGGTTCCGCCACCACGGAATCGGATGTCAAAATGCCCGTTTTGACGAGCAATCGACAGTCACCCAGTCATGCCAGGAGGACAAGACTATGCACCTGGCATAGGCTCAGGGCAATGCTGGCACGTTCCTTTTCCGCCGTCGCGCTCCTGAGGCTGAGTGCGAATGGGACGAAGGGTGTCGGACCCATCGAAGAGTACTTTAGGGTCGTACTTCGACTGTGGTGGCTGAGGGTGAACAAATCTGTGAGCGACCGCGAGGAGTCGGCCGTCAGGAGTTCGAAACTCGTACGACCGACTGAAGGTTCCCTGTGGTTGATGTGATTCCTTAGAGGGCCGTCCACTGTCGATCACAGCGCGGGTGATTTCGCCGCGTTGCCACCGCTCAACAAATTGCGCCGCGTTAAACCGCTCGCGTAAGATCCACGGGCACTCCCGGCGCAGCATGATAAGGTGTTAGGGGTGGAGGTCGAACGGTTGGGCGCGGAATTTGAGCAGATACTGTCGTCGTACCTTGACGAAACTATCTCGCTCGATCAAATCTACGACTGGCTTGCCGAGAACGCGCAGACACTGTCGGATGACGATGCCCCAGAGGTGCGTCGACTCTATGGACGCATGTGGACGTTGCTCAGCGAATACGATAGCGGTCATCGTAGTGAGGCCAGCCTTCGGGCTGAACTTTCCCAGTGTCTTGCCGCGCTACGCCTCTCCCTTTCGGGTTGGCATGATGCAGTCGCGCGCGAGTTTGAACCATTTGAAAATTCTGTTTGGATCTCAGTTTTCCGGGTGTCAATGGGGACCAATGGCCCCCGGCCTAACTCCACAGCAGTCGACTGGCAATGCGGCGATATCATTCTGCCTCTGCCTCGGGTTGGACCATCGGCGCCTGTCATTCGCCATGAGCTTTAGGCCACTCTAAGGGCCAAATCGCCATCAAGCTTTAGGCCACCCCAGATCCGAGATTCATGACCATCGTCCACCCAAGGAGGTGGCGATGGGATTTCGGGA